>Ga0134126_10000201_pt1 | contig 79406 bp, 64 predicted proteins | sample KB31752_FD_96881 | JGI IMG/M metagenome (GOLD analysis project Ga0134126, IMG submission 96881) | Terrestrial soil microbial communities with excess Nitrogen fertilizer from Kellogg Biological Station, Michigan, USA - KB3-175-2 | ecosystem: Environmental > Terrestrial > Soil > Unclassified ...
AGAGAGAGAGAGAGAGAGAGAGACGCGTCAGCGACGCTGACGCGTCCTATTACGCTCGTGTGAGGAGCACACGGACTCTCAAGCACATGATTCCCCAATGAATGCACGCGAAATACAACTCCCTCTCAGAAGCGACCCGGTCCCTCTCCCAAGGTCCCCGTCAAACGATTAGCTGCCGGCCACGAAGACCGACCCAAAAACCCGACCTTATGTACGCCGCACCCTTGACGGATACGAACACGTAGCCACTATATACCCCACTGGCGCAAATTGTCAAGTGGGCTAGGAAAAACGGGTCTGTCGCGAGCTGCCTCTACCGAGTAGGACTCTATTCAGAAGCTGCCTCTGCCCTCTTGCCGGCTTTATCTCCCGTGGGCCGAGCCAGGACCCTGCGAACTACCTCTCCCAAGCCGGACAAGCAATCCGGTAATCGCACAACCCACACACACTCGGCGAGGGCGTCGGATCGAAGCACTGCCCCATGATCGCCTCACCGACCTCCTCGACAACCCGGGCGATCCAATCGGGGTCCATCTCCGCAGAGGGCACCGGCACCTTGAGATCGTCGAGCACGTAGTAATAGGACAGCCGCTCGGCCTCCACTTCCCACGACTCCCGGGCCCCCACCGCGTACAGCGACAGCTGCACGTCGTCCTTGAGTTGCTCGGCCGTGCGCGGACGCCCAGTCTTGTAGTCGATCATCTCGTAGTTGCCATCCGGCAGCTTGTCCACGCGATCGACCCGCCCGCGCAGGTGGTGGGGACCGAGCTTGAAGGAGAACCCGCGCTCGAACCACACCGGCTCGGCCTCGTGGGCCTCGAGATGCTGGTGGTAGAGCACGAGCGCCGCGCGGGCCTTGCCATGCAGCTCCCGCTCCCGCTCACTTTCGCCGAAACCGCCCCTGCGCCAGCAGCCCTCGAATAGCTCCATCATCTGCTGCACCGTCGTGTGCTCGGACGCGTGGTAGCGCTCGAGCACCTGGTGCACGGCGATCCCGAAGCGCTGGTGGAGGGTCTGCTCGGAGGGGATCTTCAGGACCCGCGCGAACTTGTAGCGCAAGGGGCAGGCCCTGTAGGTGTCGATGTCCGAGGCCGACAGCACCAGGCCCTCGCCCCTCCGTGGCAGGAACGCTTGCAAAGAGGGTTCCTCGCGGCGGGCGAACGCGCTCTGGATCGGGTTGGCCACGGCCGGGCGCAACGCCTCCTCCCCCTCCGCGGACTCGCCTCGCTGCTCCGCCAGCAGGGTCTCGTCCAAAGTCGAGGTCTGGAAGATCTCGCGCTGCAAGGGCGTGCACGCCGCCAGGAGGCGCTGGTTGATGTCATCCAAGGCCTCCTCCACGCTTTGGCCCGCCGGGCGGTCCTTCAAGGCGGCCAGCTTGACCAGCTCCAGGTAACGGACAACGCCGTGGGAGATGTCCAGGTCGGTGTCCAGGCGCAGCTCTCCCAGGCGTCCCGCGATCCGGGCCGCTCCCCCAAGCACCTCCTCGCGCATCAACTCCACCGTTTCCTCCAAGGTCTGGGCCCTGGTCTCGGAGATCGCCTCGCCGCCGAGCAGCCGCGCCTCCGAGGCGGCCGTCAAGTCGGCCGCCAGCTCGCGCGGGCTGCCCTGCAGGCGCGGGCGCAACGCCTCGAAGGCTATCTGCGCTTCGTGGTGCAGCTCGCGAAAGCGCTCGATTCGCTCGCGCGCCTCGGGCGGCATCTGCGGCGACTCGACCGCCGGTCCGAGCGCCGCGATCATGTCGAGCTTGGACTTGCGCGCAACCTGGACCAAGCGCGCGATGTCCACTTGGCGCAGCTCGATAGGGGGACGCCCCAGGGCACGCACGACCGCGGCCGAGTCGCGCGGATCGCTGAGCAGGCGCACCCAGGCGAGCACGTCGCGCGCGGCGGCCCGCTCGAAGAAAGTGCCCGCCGCCTCCGCGCCGCCCGGACTCTCGGCCGGCGGGGCGAACGCGATTCTGGAGACGGCCACGAAACAAGGATACGAGCGCTTGCTGGAGCAAGCCTCCCGAGCACCGGTACGCACGAGCAACGATCCAAAAAACAGACCGGCGGGAGCTCTTGCGCTTAGGGCCTACGCTCTTTGCAATGGAAGGCATCGATTGGAACGTGGCGCAAAGGGTCGGCGAGATGCTCGCCGGCACCGCCGACGGGCAGGCCGGCCGGTTCGACTCGCCCGCCAATGGAGTGCAGCCGCTCGCCGAAGGGTTCGCCGCGCGCGTGAGCGCCTACACGGGCCTCACCCCGAGCGAGCCGCTTCCTACGATCGAGTCGATCGACCGCCCGCGTTGGATCGAAGCCAACATCGCCACGATGCGCCCCCTACTCGACCCGCTCACCGAGCGCGCCGGCAAGAGCTCTGGACCTCTCGGACCCGCGATGCGCTCGATCATGCAACTCCTGCTCGGCGTCCAGGTGGGAGCGGTCACGGGGATGCTCTCCCAGCGCGTGCTCGGCCAGTACGACATCGCCCTGCTCGAACCCGAGCGCCCGCCGCGCCTGCTCCTGCTCGCGCCGAACCTGCTCCAGGCGGCCCGCAAGCTGGAGCTCGACCAGGAGGAATTCAGTGCTTGGGTGGCGATCCACGAGGTCACCCATGCGGTCCAGTTCGGCGGTGCGCCCTGGCTGCGCGAGCACCTCGGCGGGATGCTGGGCGAGCTGGTGGACGGGATGCAGGTCGGATTGGGGGGAGGATTGGGGCGCGCGTTTCGCATCCCCGACGCCTCGGACTTGCACACGCTCGCCGGGCGACTGCGCGGTGGAGAACTGCTGAGACTCGGGCTCGGCGAGGACCGCTGGGCCTTGGTCGAGCGGATGCAGGCCACGATGTCCTTGATCGAGGGTCACGCCGAGCACGTGATGGACGCCGTCGGCGCCGAGGAGCTGCCCACGCTCGAGCGCATGCGCACGGCGATGAACCGGCGCCGGCGCGAGCGCGGCTGGCAGTGGCGCATCCTCGAGAAGCTGCTCGGACTGGAGATGAAGCTGCGCCAATACGAGCTCGGGCGCGAATTCTGCGACGCGGTGGTTGCCCAAGCGGGGCCGGGCGCCCTGGCGCACGCATGGAGCTCCGCGGAGATGCTGCCGAGCATGAGCGAGCTAGAAGACCCGCGCTCATGGCTCGCCCGCACGCGCCCGGCGATCGAGGCCTGAGGTCTCCCTCGATCGGGGCTCCCCGCCGCGCCCCAACGGGCACACAAGTCTGACGGGCCCGAATCCTGTCCTGTGCGCACAACGAACGCTTGTTCGGCGCCCAACAGGGTAGTGGGGTTCATAGAGGTTCTTTACAGCGTGTTCACCCGTTCTTGAGGTTGGCGTGTAACCATCCTTTTAGAGCGGGTTAGGAACATGTGTTCGATGCTAATGTGACATCGACCAGAACAAGTGTGCCCCCCGTAAATAGGAGACCCTCTTCCAGATGGCAACAGCCCAAACAACTTCCGCCAGCAAGGCCAAGACGCCCCGCACTACCCCCCGCACTGCCCCCAAGACCGCGCGCGCGAAGACCGCAAAGCGCACGACCGCCTCGCGGACCAGCCGGACTCGCAACGCCACCCCCTCGGCCAAGCGCTCCACCCAGGCCGTCAAGAACGGCACCGTGAGCGCATATGCCGAGCGCGCGGTCCTGATTCCCGTCGGCGCCGCCTTGATCGCCCGCGACCAGGTGCTCGCGCGTGTCAACGACACGATCGACACCTTCGGTAGCCCCGCGAAGGCCAACGCGCAGCTGCGCAAGTTCGAGCGCCGCGGCAACACCGCCCGCAACCGACTCGAGCGCGAGGTGCGCAAGACACGCGTGCGGATCGAACGCGAGGTACGCCAGACGCGTGGGCGCGTCGAGCGTGAGGCACGTCGCGTCCAGCGCGACGGCGAAGACTTGGCTAATCGGGTCCAGGAGCGAATCCTGAACCTCGTCTGAGACCAAGCCCATCCGCCCACCCCGTGCCCAACACGCGGGAACGGACGGACGAAGCTTCCCCCGTCCCGGTCCGGAGAGGCCGGCAACGGGAAGGTCTGTCGGCCCATATATCCCGCCGGCAGTAGAAGCACCCTCTCCTCCCTCGCCGCCGGGCGGTCCCCCTACCGCCCGGCGGCCTTTTTTCTTGGCCCGCCCCATTGGTTTGTCAGAATGCGAGCAGACATGAACCGAGACGAAATCCTCAAAGCCCTCGAGGCCGTGATCGACCCGGAGCTGCGCCGCTCGATCGTGGAGCTGGAGATGGTGCGCTCGATCGACATCTCCGACAACGGCGTCGTGGACGTGACCGTGTCGCTCACGACCGCCGGTTGCCCGATCAAGGGGCACTTCCAGACGTCCGTCGCCGAGGCCGTGTCCTCAGTGGACGGCGTGACGCATGTGAACGTGTACTTCGATGTGCTGAGCGACAGCGAGAAGGGTGCCCTGCAACAGAAGCTCGGCCGTGGCAGCCTGCCCGAGGGCGCGCTTGCCCAGGTGAGCAACGTGCTCTGCATCGGCTCCGGCAAGGGCGGCGTGGGCAAGTCGACCCTGACCGCCAACCTGGCCGCCGCCCTGACCGCCGACGGCAAGCGCGTGGGCATTCTCGACGCGGACGTGTGGGGGTACTCGATCCCGCGCATGTACGGCCTCGGCGCCACGCGCCCGCCCGTCTCCCCCCAGCGCAAGATCGTGCCGCTGGAATCCCACGGCGTGAAGGTCATGTCGATCGGCTTCTTCGTGGAGGAGGATGCCGCGGTGGTATGGCGCGGGCCGATGCTGCACAAGGCCTTGGGCCAGTTCCTGCAGGACGTGGAATGGGGCGTGCTCGACTACCTCTTGATCGACCTGCCCCCGGGCACCGGCGACGTGTCGATGACGCTCGCCCAGATGCTCCCCCAGGCGCAGTTCGTGATCGTCACGACTCCACAGCCCACCGCCCAGAAGGTGGCGCGCCGCTCAGCCGAGATGGCCCACAAGGTGTCCTTGGAGATCTGCGGGGTGATCGAGAACATGTCCGGCTTCGTCACGCCCGGCGGCGAGCGCTATGCGATCTTCGGCGAGGGCGGCGGCAAGGACCTGGCCGACGAGCTCGACGTGCCCCTGCTCGGCAGGGTTCCGCTCACGATGCCCCTGCGCGCCCACGCCGACAGCGGCACGCCACTGGTGATCGAGGACCCCGACGACCCGGCCTCCCAGGCGATCCGCCAAGCCGCACGCGGCCTGATTGCGATGGCGCCGATGGACCTGCCGACCCTGCCACTCGTCGAGGTCGCGCCAAGCGCGCCCACGCCACCGGCCAGCCCCAAGCCGGCCGGCATGTCCTTGCCGATGGCCTGAGGCCTCCCCATCCACTGGCCGGGCCGCTTGCGGCCCGGTAGGTAGGGCTAGCCTTACTTGGCGTTGGCGAAGTACTCGGCGTTGATCAGCGAGTACTTCTGCCACTCGTCGGGCAGCTGGTCCTCGGCGAAGCAGGCGTCCACCGGGCATGCCTCGACGCAGGCGTCGCAGTCGATGCACTCCTCGGGGTCGATGTAGAGCATCTCGGCCGCGTCGTAGCCGGGCTCGTCGGGCGTCGGGTGGATGCAATCCACGGGGCACACCTCGACGCAGGAATTGTCCTTCGTGCCAATGCACGGCTCAGCGATTACGTAGGCCATTCGCTTCCTTCTCGATCGTTGGGGCTACTTGTTCGGGATGACGAATAGTAGCGATGCCGCATCCCCCATCCAGCGATGGCCTACGCCCCCGGACGTCTGCCCACCCAGAGACTTCATGGGTGCTCGGGGACGCGGTACCCCTGACGGTTGGCCGCGGCGGCTACCATCCGCCCCACTCCGCTAGCTTTGGGCGATGCTCTTGCTCACCGGTGCGACCGGGCTCGTCGGCTCGGCCCTGCTGCGCCGTCTGGTCGCCGAAGGCCAGCCCGTGCGCTGTCTCGTGCGCGATCCCAGGCGCCTGGGCCCGCAAAGAGTCCGCGTGCAGATCGCGCTCGGCGACCTGACCGACCCGCCCTCGTTTCGCAACGCGATGCGGGGAGTGGACACGGTCGTGCATCTGGCCGCCTCCACACGCGACCAGCCACGCGGCTCGATCGAGGAGCTCGCGGCGATCGCGACCTGGAGGATGGTCGAGGCCGCCCAGCGCGCCGGCGTGGAGCGCTTCGTGTTCTTCTCCACGCTCGGGGCCTCAGAGCATCATCGGCTGCGCCTGTTCCGCGCCAAGGCCCTGGCCGAGCAGGCGGTGAGGGAGTCGGCCATGCGCACGACCGTGATCGCCCCCTCGCTCGTGTACGCGCATGGCGATCGCTGGCTGACCTTGATCGAGCGCCTGTCTTTGCTGCCGCTCGTGCCGCTCTCGGGACGTGGGCGGGCGGTTTGCCAGCCGATCTGGGCCGAGGACGTGGCCGGCTGCGTGGTCGGCGCCCTGAGCTCTGGCGGGCCCAACGAAGACGACCTGAAAGAGGATGTCGGCACGGAGGACCCTTCCCACAGACGCTACGAGCTGGCCGGTCCGCAGACGATGACCTACAACGACGTCGTCAACACCGTCCTGTCCTCAGTGGATCGCGAGCGCCCGCTGCTTCCCATCCCCACACCGATGGTCTCGCGCGCGCTGCGACTACTCGAGCGAGCGATGCACACGAGCACGCCGATCACCTGGGACGAGGCAGAGCTGCTGGAGGCGAACATGGTGACCAAGGACGGCCACGGTGATGCGCAAGCGCTCGGCATCGCTCCGGAGTCGATGCACGCAGTGCTGCGTCAGTGATCTCTCGGTACTGCCGCCAGGAACCTTGTTACGTTTGGTTCGGTGTCAGCTCGTTCGGGATTGCTCCCCGTCACCGCGACCCGCCCCCGTGGCGGGTCGAGTCGTTTAAGAGCCCGGTGCCCGGCGACCCGTCCAAGGCAAGGCCGCCTCGACCTGCGACGCCAGCGCCAACAGCGCGGCCTCCCCGGCGGGCCGGCCCACTAGCTGCACGCCCAGCGGCAGGCCGTCCTCGCCCTGATACAGCGGCAACGAGATCCCCGGCTGCCCGCTCGCGTTGAACACCGGCGTGAACGGCGTGAACAGGCCTGAGCGGGTGAACGTGGACATGGGGTCGGGCGCGGCGGTGTCGAGCGTGCCGATCCGCAGCGGACGCTCGGCCAAGGCGGGGGTGAGCAGAGCGTCGTAGGGAGCCAGGAACTCGACCAATTGGCGCGTTAGCGCCTGCAGCTGGATTTCGAGAGCGAAGCCCTGTACGGAGTTGAAGCTCTCGGTCATCTTGAGGATCGCCCAGCTCATCGGCTCCATGTCCTCGGCTCTCGGCTCGTGCCCGGCGACCATACCCGCGTAGACGATCTGCAGGGCGATGTGAATCGAGAAGACCGCGCCGAACAGCTCGGACAGGCCATCGATGCGCCACGGAGGATCGACCTCCTCGACCTCGTGGCCCAGCGAGCGCAACAGCGCGGCGGCGTCGGGAACCGCCTGGGCGCAGATCGGATCGACGATGGCGTCGGCAATCGGCGGGAAGGTGGTCGCCGCGATGCGCAGCTTTCCAGGCTCGCGGCCTGCGGAGACCGCGAAGGGCTCGGATGGGGGCGGCGCCCAGGTCGCGTCGCCCAGCTCGTAGCCAGCGAGCACGTCGAGGATCGCGGCTGTGTCGCCGACCGTGCGCGTGAGGACGCCGTCCACGTCGAGCGGCGCCTCGCCTCGTTCGGGCGCGGCGGAGATGCGACCCCGTGCCGGCTTGAGCCCGACCAGGCCGCAGCAGGCGGCCGGAATGCGGATCGAGCCGCCCCCGTCGTTGCCGTGCGCAACCGGCACCATGCCCGAGGCCACCGCGGCCGATGACCCGCCGGATGAACCTCCGGGGGTGCGCTCCAGGTCCCAAGGATTGCGCGTTGGCCCAAACAGGCGTGCCTCGGTGACGGGCAGGATGCCGTACTCGGGCAAGGTCGTGGTGCCCACGACCACGAATCCAGCATCCTTGAAGCGACGCGCAATGTTGCAATCGTGCGAGGCCACGTGATCGGCCAGCAAGGAGCACCCGATCGTCGCCTTCAAGCCCTCGACGGGCCGGTTGTTCTTGATCGCGATCGGCACGCCCGCAAACGGGCGCTCGTCGCCGGGGCGGATCTTCTCGGCGCTCGCGAGCGCGCGCTCGCCGTCGATCTCCACGAACGCGTTGAGTTGGGGATTGAGCTGCTCGATACGCGCGAGCGAGGTCTCGACCAGCTCGCGCGAGGACACCTCGCCGGAGCGCACCATCGCGGCAATCTCGGTCGCGGGTCGAAACATCAGGTCACTGTCGGTCACGGCGCGCTCCTTCTCATTGGCGGCTGGACGCCGCCGGTCGATGCCCCTGGTCTGCTGGTTTCGATGAGGCGCGGCTCCGGCCGCCGCGCGAGACGATCTATCGCGGGGCGGCCGACCACTGCCCGTAAGGGAGCCTACCCGGCCGATTCCTGCGACGATATGCGCCTGCCCACAAGGCAGCCGGGTCGACTCCGGTGCAATCCAGCGGAATCGACTCTCAACCGGTAATCAGCAGCCAGAAAGCGAGTGCCCATGAGCGAGGTCACGACACAGCCTCCCGCCTCACAGTCTTCCGCATCGCCCCCGTCCAGTCAGCCCCCCTCTCCCGAAGTCCAGTCCGGCCTGGAGGGCGTCGTCGCCTTCGCCACAGAGATCGCCGAGCCCGACAGGGCCGGCGGATCGCTGCGCTATCGCGGCGTGGACATCGAGGATTTGGTCGGCACCGTCCCCTATGAGCAGGTCTGGGGACTCTTGGTGGACGGCCACTTCAAGCCAGGCTTGCCACCCGCCGAACCGCACGTCCTGACCGTGCGCTCGGGCGACCATCGCGTGGACGTCCAATCCGCGCTCGCGATGCTTGCCCCGGAGTGGGGCTTCAACGCCCTGATCGACATCTCCGACGAGCAGGCCCGCGACAACCTCGCCCGGGCGTCGGTGATGGCCCTGTCATTCGTGGCCCAGTCCGCGCGCGACGCCGGCCAGCCACCGGTGCCCCAGTCGGAGGTCGACAAGGGCCGCTCGATCCCCGAGCGCTTCCTGATCCGCTGGCGCGGCGAGGTGAACCCCGACCACGCCAAGGCGATCGACGCCTACTGGATCTCGGCTGCGGAGCACGGCATGAACGCCTCCACGTTCACCGCCCGCGTGGTGGCCTCCACCGGAGCCGACTGCGCCGCGGCCTTGTCTGCGGCTGTGGGCGCCCTCTCGGGCCCTCTACACGGCGGTGCGCCCTCGCGCGTACTGAAGATGCTCGAGGAAGTCGAACAGACCGGCGATGCCGAGCTCTGGTGAAGGCGGCCCTCGATCGCGGTGAGAGGCTGATGGGCTTCGGTCACAGGGTCTATCGCGCCGAAGATCCCCGCGCGCGGGCATTGAGGCGCACCTGCCAAGAACTCGGGTCGCCCCGCTTCGAGGCCGCCGAGGCGCTGGAGAAGGCGGCCCTCGCGGAGCTCACCGCGCGCAAGCCGGACCGCGTGCTCGCAACCAACGTGGAGTTCTGGTCCGCGGTGATCCTCGACCTGGCGGAAGTGACGCCGGATCTGTTCACCCCGATGTTCACCTGCGCCCGCGTGGCCGGCTGGTCGGCGCACATCCTCGAGCAGAAGCGCGAGGCCAAGCTGATCCGCCCGACCGCCAAGTATGTGGGCGAGGGTCCAAGGGCAGTCTCGGCGGTCGAGTAGAAGCGGCGAATCCTGTCGACGCCCGCCGGACGCGTGGGCGGTTGACGATTTTCTAGGTTCCTTGCAGGGAAAAACTATTCCACCATGCAAGGAATCGGCATTTTCGGAACAAACACCCAGGCGCTAAAGCAAATGAGGGCCCAGCATCCTGCCGGACCCTCATTATGCCTATCGACGGAATATGCGCGCCGCTCAAGCGCGGCGCGCATATGGGTCGCTACGGCTACATCATCCCGCTCATGTCGGGCATACCACCGCCCGGCATGCCGCCGCCTTCCTTCTCCGGGACCTCGGCGACGATCGCCTCGGTCGTAAGGATGTTCTTGGCGATCGACGCGGCGTTCTGAAGCGCCGAGCGCGTGACCATAGCCGGGTCAATGACCCCAGCGGCAACGAGATCGACAATCTCGTTGGTGGCGGCGTTCAGGCCTTCTCCGGCCTTGGCCTTGCGCACGTCGTTTACCACCACTGAGCCCTCCAGGCCCACGTTCTCGGCGATCTGACGGAGTGGCTCCTCCAGCGCACGCAGCACGATGCGTGCTCCGGTCCGCTCGTCGTCCGAGCCATCGGTAGAGGCTCCATCGCCGTCAACTGAGACGGACGCGGATGCCTGCAGTAGCGCGACGCCCCCACCGGGTACGATGCCCTCCTCGAGCGCGGCGCGAGTGGCCTGCAGCGCGTCCTCGACGCGGTGCTTCTTCTCCTTCATCTCCGTCTCGGTGGCAGCGCCCACCTTCACGACCGCAACACCGCCGGAGAGCTTGGCCAGGCGCTCCTGGAGCTTCTCGCGATCGAAGTCCGAGTCGGTGTTCTCGATTTCGGCCTTGATCTGGTTGATGCGGCCCTTGATCGCCTCGGCATCGCCTGCACCGTCGACGATCGTGGTGTTGTCCTTGCCCACGACCACCCTACGGGCGTGCCCAAGCTGAGACACCTGGGTGTTCTCGAGCTTCAGCCCCAGCTCCTCGGTGATCACCTCGGCGTTGGTGAGGATCGCAATGTCCTCGAGCATGCGCTTACGACGGTCACCGAAGCCGGGGGCCTTGACGGCCACACCGGTGAAGGTGCCGCGCAGCTTGTTCACGACGAGCGTGGCGAGCGACTCGCCCTCCACGTCCTCGGCGATGATCAAGAGCGGCTTGCCACTCTGGATGACCTGCTCCAAGACCGGCAGCACGTCGCGGACAGAGCCGATCTTCTGGTTGGCGATCAGGATGTAGGGGTCCTCGAGGGTTGCCTCCATACGGTCCTGGTCGGTCACCATGTAGGGCGAGATGTAGCCCTTGTCGAACTGCATGCCCTCGGTGAACTCGAGGTCCATGCCGAATGTCTGGCCCTCCTCGACGTTCACCACGCCGTCCTTGCCGACCTTCTCGATCGCATCGGCGATCACGTCGCCGATCTCCTCGTCGCCGGCGGAAATCGTCGCCACGCGGGCGATCTGGTCCTTGCCGGAGACCTCCTTGGACTGCGAGGCGATGTTGGCCACGACCTGGTCGACGGCTTTCTCGATACCGCGCTTGAGCGCCAGCGGGTTGGCGCCGGCAGCCACGTTCTTCAGGCCCTGGCGAACGATCGCCTGGGCAAGCACCGTTGCTGTGGTGGTGCCATCGCCGGCGACGTCATTGGTGGCGGTCGCCACCTCACGCACCAGCTGGGCGCCCTGGTTCTCGAAGACGTCCTCGACCTCGATCTCACGGGCGATCGTGACACCATCGTTGGTAATCGTGGGCGCCCCGAACTTCTTGTCGAGCACCACATAGCGGCCCTTGGGGCCGAGCGTGACCTTCACGGCGTTGGCGACAGCGTCGACGCCGGCCTCCAGAGACTTACGCGCCTCGGAGCTGTACTTGAGTTCCTTGTGAGCCATTTCTGTTCAGATCTCCTTGTTTAAAAAAAGAGGGGCCCGGCTCGCCGGCCTGAGGGCCGGCTGCGCCACCCTCTTACGCGACCTTGGCGAGGACGTCGGACTCGCGCAGCACGAGCAGATCCTCACCATCCACCTTGATCTCAGTACCGCCGTACTTGCTGTAGAGAACCTCATCGCCCTGGGACACGTCCAGCGGGATGCGCTTGCCACCATCGTCGAGCTTGCCGTCGCCGACGGCGAGGACCTTGCCCTTCTGCGGCTTCTCCTTGGCAGTGTCGGGGAGGACGAGACCGCTTGCGGTCTTCTCCTCCTCCTCGAGGGCCCGTACGATCAGACGATCGCCCAGGGGCTTGAGTTTCATGTTGAAAACCTCCGTTTAGAGATTGCTTGCGGACTGGCGGCCGGCGCGAGAGGTGGCGGACCGCCGTCGTTGGCACTCTCGGGGGGAGAGTGCCAACGACACCGTCAATATATAGAAAGAAAGGCGAAAGCCCGGGGCGGGCCTCAGGCGGGCGTTGCGACGGAGCTTTCTCGGCCGATCAGCTGCTCGACTTCGAAGCCTTTCTTCGTGAGCGTCCAGGCATTTGGTGCACCCCGAACCTGCCCCGCCCCGCTGTTCTCGATCAAACCAAGCCTCTCCAGACGGCTGAGCAGCTTCGATATCTGTCCCTGGTCCTCGATCCCCGCGCCCGCGCCAATCTCACGATTGGAGGCGCCCGGGCTCGCGGCGATCGCCAGCAGGACGCGAACGGTCCGGTAGGTGAGGCGCATCTGCAAGTCGCGCAACGGGTCCTTGCTAGCAGGGAGGGCGCGCTTGCGGCGCTTCGGCAAGGCGCGTGAGCTCTCTCTGTGCGCGGCCGCCGGCCCGAGGTAGGGAAGCACGATCATCCCCATTAGCGGGCCGGTCAGCTCCAGCAGGTCCGTGTCGCGCTCGAGCAGGCGGGCATGCAGGACCGACAGGACTCCGCCCACCACACCCTCTCCGGTTAGCGAAGGCAGCGCCGTCGCCGACCTCGACTCGCTACGTCCTTCCTCGACCGCGGCGATCACAGGATCGAGTGCCCGGTGACGGCGCTCATGCACCTTGCGCCCGGCACCAAGCGTCTCCAGAACACAGAGCCGGCCCATCGAGGGCTCATCTTCGAGGAATTCGAGTACCGCTATCAGTGCGGCCCTGATTCGCACATGCCACTTCGCGCTGGGTTCATAGGCACCGCCCACGTATTCGCTCGCCCGGGCGATCGACTGGTCGAGGGCGGCCAGAAAGCAATCTTCGAAGTCCTCGAACACTTCGTAGAAGGTGCGTCGCGAGACCCCCGAGCGGGAGACCACGTGAGCCACGGTCGCATCGGAGCGTCCGCGCTCGGAGACCACGTCGATCATCGCGGCGATCATCCTTGCGCGCTGGATCTCGGTGACATGGCCGCGCGCGCCCAAGCCAAGCCCATCGCGCGCGCCTGCCCGCCCACCGCGTGGAGGAGCTCCCTTGGCGAGCAGGGGCCCGCGACGTTCTACAGCCTCCGTAGGACGCTTGGCAGTCGGGGATTGTCGCTTGGGTGGCATCGTCTCGTGCGGCTAGACCGCTCCCCGAACGGACATCGCCTGACACAGGGGGGTTGAGTGACTGGCAATATCCGCTAGGGGCCTACCGGCCAATACAATCCTCCGCCCTCAACGGCCCCCTGTCACCTCCTGTTTCCCACTTGGTGGACTCTCGGTTGCGCTCCTCAGTTCTGGGCGCCGCCGAAGCCCTTCATCGCTTCGGTCATCGCGGTTGGCTTGTCGAGGATCTGCGAGAAACGCACAACCGTAACCGTGTCGTCCATCGACACGGGTCGCCCGTATATCTGCTCGAGGAAGTTGATCAACTCCTCGTGGCGGCGGAACTCCGGATTGTCGTGCTTGATGTCTCGCGGCGAGAGCTCCGTGACCTTCATCACCTCGACCTGGTCGATCACCGCTTCGAAGATCCGCTCGCGCGGCGAGTACTGGTAGCCGATCGTCACAAGCACCGCCTGGTTCTTACGGTACTTGCCGGACTTGTCGCCGAGCCTGATCGTGGCCGTCTTGCGGCCCTTCTTCAGCTCGTCGGCGAAGATCGTCGAGTAGAAGTTGAGTACCTGCACGACCGGCAGGCTATCGGTCTTGCTCCTCGATGGCCAGCGCGCGTGCCACCATGGCACGCTCGCCCGGATAGCTGAGCGCCTTCTGGGCCTCAGCAAAGCCCATCCAGCGAGCCTCCAATACCTCCTCGTCATGGTCGGCGAGATCACCGCTCATGTAGCGAAAGAGGAAGAAGTAGACGCTCTTGGCAATCCTCCGGCGGTCGCGCACGTACCAGTAGCGCACCTCGCCCAGCTCCTGCACGAGCTCGGCGGTAACACCCGTCTCCTCGCGCACCTCACGAGCCGCCGCCTGCGCGGTTGTCTCATCCTCGTCGAGATGGCCCTTGGGCAGTCCAAGCACGTGTGAGCCATCCGCGGCTCGCCGCGTGGGCACGATCACAAGCACCTTGCCCTCGTGGACCACTACGCCACCGGCGGAAACCTCACGCGCGGCGCCGATGCGCCCCCGTGGCGCACTCTTCGCGGGCGCCGCGGGCGCCTCATTCGGTGGCTTCGGAGCGGACTTTGCGGGCTTCCTAGAAGACATACCCCTCCAGCGCCGCGGGATCGTGCACCACGAGGCGTCCACGGCCCTGAGAGATGACGCCTGCGCGCTCGAGTACGGCCAGGAAGCGCGAGGCCGACTCGCGCGAGGAGCCCGCGAGCTTGGCCAGATCGGCCTGGGTGGCCGTTAGCAGTACCTCTTGTCCGGATGCCCCCGCCTCCATCGCCTGCTCGACTAGCTCGCCTAGAACGACCGCCACGCGACTCTGGACGGTTTGGAAGGACTGTTTGGCAAGACGATCGTTGGTCTCGCGCAAGCGCCGCCCAAGCGCCGCCACCAAACGGATCGCAATCTGTGGATGCTCGACCATCAGCCGGCGCATGTCCGGACCGAGCACCGCCACGACGCTCGTGCGCTGCACCGCCTCCACCGTGGCAGAGCGCAGCTCGTCCTCGAACATCGCAAGCTCGCCGAAGATGTCCCCAGAGCCGAAGGTCGCGAGCGTGATCGTGCGCCCGTCGGGATGATCGCGCACAGCACGGGCACGGCCTGAGCGCACGATGTAGCACGTGTCGCTTGCGTCCCCCTCGCGGAACACGATCTGCCCGGGCTCGAACGCACGTGGCACTGCAAGCTCGGCGATTCGCTCCAAGTCGTCGTGCTCGAGCGTCGAGAAAACGGGCACACGACCCAGCAGCTCGACTATCTCCGCATCCTTGGTGGGCGGCATGCCCTGGAGATATCACAGCTGGAGGGCAAGAGCTCGTGCTCGAGGCGGACCCGACCCCGCAACTTGCGGGCAGCCAACGCTATCTTCAATGTATGAGCCCACTGCACTCGGTCGCACCGCTCCTTCTTGCGGCGGCGTTCACGCCCACGCATACCCACCAACTGCTTCACTCGCGCGAACTGTGGGCGACTGTGAACGTATGCAGTCCCAAGGATCAGCCAAATACAATCGGCATCCGCGGTTCAATGCCCGGAGACGGCCATACCAAGGACGTCATGTATATGCGCTTCAGGGTGCAATATCAGGACCCAACCACCAAACAGTGGCTCAATCTGACCCAGGGAGCCGACTCGGGCTTCTTGAAGGTCGGGTCGGCAGGACTCGCACGACAGGCGGGGCGCAGCTTCCAGTTTGCACAGGCGACGGGCAAGCCCGCCTACACGTTGCGCGGAGACGTCATTTTCCAGTGGCGGCGCGGGACGACCGTGCTGCAAACGGCAACCGAGCCGACGACGGCCGGGCACAAGAGCCTCGCCGGCGCCGATCCGCACGGTTACAGCGCCGCGACCTGCGCACTCACGTAGCCGAGGCGAACAGACGCGGGTCGTTTGTGATGATGCCGCTCACGCCCATCTTCGTGAGCTTGGCGATGCGTGCCGCGTCGTCCACCGTCCACACGTATAGCTCGCCGCCCTCGCGAGCGACCGTGCGCACAAGCGCAGGAGTAACCACGCGCCAATGGGCCATGATCGCGTCCACGATGCCTTCACGCAAGGCCTCGCGTGCACGCCGCGGGAGCAGCGCCCGGTAGCCTGTGAGGGCCGCCAGCGCGGGGATGACGGTGAGCATGTGGCTTGTGTAGTCGCGCCTGACACGCGGCACCGACCAGCCGAGGCGCAGCGAAGGCTCCGCCGCCCGCACCCTGGCAAGCGACGCCGGATACATGCCGCTCAAGAGGGTCCTCTCCGTCAGCTCAGCCTTGCGCAGGGCGTCCACAACCCGCAACTCGTAGCCGGGCAGCTTCACGTCGAGGTCGAAGTCGATCCCCGCAAAGGCCTCTCCGGCGAGGTGTTCGAGCGCCTGCTCCAAGGTGAGCGGGGTGCGCGCTCTCATGTCCTCGTAGTCGTGGGCCACGAGTAGGGCCCCGCTTCCATCTGTCCTCTCGCTGAGCACGTCGAACTCGATCATGTCCACGCCATGGGCAAGGGCCGCATCGAAGCTCGCAGGGGTGTTGCCCTGCACGAGGTGTGCCGCCCCCTTGTGCCCCACCCGCCGGGGGGGCATGCCCGTGCGGATCGCCTCATCAGTTGACACCGCCCACCAGGATAGAGCGGGGGCTCGCACGACTAAGAAGCCGCGCCGCGCCGGCGAGCCGCGCCGCACCGGTCGGCCGCACCGCACCGGCGAGCCGGGCCGCGCTGGTCAGCACCGCACCCACCGGACTGCCGGAGCCATCGAAGCGTCGGGCTCACACCCGAGGGTGAGCTGGATCGAGATTGGCTCAGGAGACCTTCATGCGCTTGCGGCGCGAGCCCGCCGCCTCAATCGATTCGACCGCTGTGCGCGGACCGATGTAGGGGGCCAGGATCAAGAACGTCAGATGATCGACCAGACACGGCAGATAGCGCAGGCGATCGTGCGGGGCGTAACTGGAGAGGATCGCCCAGATGGCTCCCATGATCGCCTCTGCCGCCACGTTGGGAGCGCGCTGTGGTTCGGGGATCCGCTCGGTCATCACCTTGATGAAGCCGTCGAGCACACCGCTGACACGGCCCACCATGCCGTTGCCGGCGTCGAACAGGTCGATGAACGAGAGCTTTACGAGTCCGGGATGCGCGGCGCAGTATCCGATCAGGGCCTCCACGCCTTTGTGGACGGCCTCGGGCCACTCCTGGTCGTTGCGCGCAGCGCGCCTGACCGCGTCATGGGCTTCGGCCGCGAACTCGTCAACCACGGCAAGCAGGCACTCTTCCTTGTTGGGGAACTCCCGGTGGAACGCTTCGGTGGAAACCGCTGCCGCCCGCGCGATCTCGGCATCGGTGATGTTCGTATAGCCCTGCTCCAGCGCAAGTTGGACCATGGCGTCCATGACACAGGAGCGACGATCCTCGCGAGTCAGGAAGCGAGCTCGTTTGGCCACAAGGCTCGGCGGCCTGCCGGAGCCCAAGGTGCGCAGGCGGGTGACCGCGGAGGAGCGATAGGAGCTGACCCAGTCGAGCAGTTCGTCGGTGAGTCCAGCAAGCTCCTGCGCGCGACCTTCGCGCACGCGCCTGAGCACCACGAAGCGCACCCCTCCCACGATCGCGCGCGGTGCCAGCGGCGGCAGTGCGATGCCGTCCGGCGTGAGGCTGAACCCCGTCGCCACCACGCGCTCGAAGGCCGTGGAGGTCAGCTGGAGACGTTCATGGCCGCGCGGGCCGATCCCGATCGACTCGACCAGCACAAGGTTGGCGCCACGCGGGTCGGCGGCGATTCCCTCGAGGAACACTTTGCAAGCCGCATACAGCCGGTTTGCCCAGCCGCGCTCGGAGAGCCAGGCTTGCAGAACCCGTTTGCGCGAGGCCCCGACGAGCGCGTCATAGGTGGAGAGGAAACAGTCTTCCTTGTTGGAGAACTGCTCGTAGAAAGCGCGCCGGGAAACCCCTGCGAGGGCGATGACGTGAGCGACGCTCGTGCCCGCATACCCACGCTGGTACACCGACTCGGCCATGCCGCCGTAGAGGCGTGCCCGCTGGTGACGCGCGACGGCCTCGCGGCCGAGCCCGTGGGGACCGTGAGGAAGTCGCTTATAGAGGGGTGTCAGTCCCTCGTAGGGACCCGACCCATCTAGCAGCAACTCCTCATCAGAGACCTGCGCATAGGGGAGCTCAGGACAGTTGGAGACGGGCGGGGACGCGGACGACTGTTCAGCCGGAACCTCTCCACCTGTTCCACTCATCCCCATTATTCGAGAAGATAATTCAGTGCTGAACTATTGGCAAGGCTTGGTCGAGCCGATTCGCACGAATGTTTCCTACTCCCGTAGCTACGTTGCAACCGGCTTCCCTCCAATCCGGCGACGACGCCCGTAATGACACCATCTCTCCCGACGGCGTCCACAAGTCCACCATGTTTCCAAGTCCAATCTTATTCAAGAAGCTCAAGCGATTCAAGCACGCAAGGTGAGTCTGCGGGGCCCCTGGCGAAAGCCGAGCTCCACCAGCGCCGGCTCCAACCGCGACCCGATCGCCGGCTCGCCGTCCACCCGCTCGAGCGCAACCGCATCGACGCGCCCACCCCGCACCGCGTCGGCGAGCTCTCGCAGTCCGGTCAGGAGCGGAGATGCATCGGCAACTGGCCCGGGTGCACCTGCGGAGGTGCACCCCCGTGCCTCGCTCTCCGTCTGCGCCGACGTCTCCTCGCTATAGAGGGTCACGATCCCCCGCCCGCCCCGCTCCAGATAGAGCACGGGCTCGCCGTCCACGAGCACCACATACGCACCCGCCACACGCGCCGGGCGGCGCGCCTGACCTTCGCGCCGTGGCCACGGGAGCGCGGCTCCAAACGGCTGGGCGGGATCCACTGCGGCGAGCACGAGTGCGTGCCCTGCGGGCCCCGGGCGTCCCGCCCGCAAGCGCTCGACCGCTCCGGGCAGCGCGAACTGTGCACCCCCAAGCCCCTCTATGAAATAGCCGCGCCTGCACACACCGAGCGTCTCGAGCTCGCACAAGGCGCCGTACACGCTCGAAAAGCCGCCTACGATGCCCTCGGCGAGCACCTGCTCGCGCGTAAGCACTCCATAGCGCTCCAACAGCAACTCCGCAAGCGCGCGCCGCTGCTCCCGCAGCTCACCGGCCCGACGTGGGTCTGCTGCATGCTCCAACCCCTTGGAGGGGTCACGTTGGGAGGCTTGCTCACCGAAGATCGAGGAGGTCAGCGACCAGCGGCCCTGCACCTGTGCGCCCGTCCCGGCGAAGCGCCCTCCGCGTTGCGCGTGTCCACCGAAGCGTCGCCTGGCGTGACCACCCCCGATGGACGAACGCCCGCTTGCGCTGCCGGGCGTAGCGAGCGCAAGACGCGGAGCGCGCAGAGGCGCCCACGCATCGTTGGTGACCTCGCCGGCCCACACCAGATCCCACAAGGCCTGTGTCAACGCTCCCACGGACAGCTCGAGCTCGGCCAGCAGGTCGGCGAAGAAGCACGGTGCAACAGCCAGCCGCTCCCGCAACAGCTCGTGCTGGGGCGTACCGGGCGGCTCGCCGCGCCCACCCGTAGAGCTGGGCGGGGTGGGTGGGCCTAGTATCCGCGCGTCCTCCCGGAAGTAGAGCGCCACGCGCCCCGAATCGCGAGCGAGCGAGCCGGCGCCGACCCACACGACTTCGCCGCTTGCGCACAGGCTGTCCAGCCACGCCGGCGAATATGAGCCACAGCGTGCCCGCAGCACGTCGCGCTCCCACGCCGCGACCGGCAAGGCCAGGCCCTGCAGGGGTACAAGCACCTCCCGCAGGCGCTCCACCCCCCCACCGCGCGCTCCTGCGCGCCAGCGATCGACCCCCTGCCAGGAGGGCATGAAAGCCGTCAATGCACCCTCGTCCACAGGCTCGATCTCCTTGCGCAAGGCCGCCAAGGACGCGCGGCGCAAACGCCGCAAGACCCCCACGTCGCACCACTCCCTGCCGGCACCTCCGGGCCGCAGCTCACCTTGAACCAGCTTTCCCGAGCGCTCCAGCTCGCGCAGGACCGCGGACGCGTCGAGGCCATAGCGACCATGCAGCTCTGCCGTCGTGAACGGGCCATGCGTGCGCGCATAGCGCGCCACCAGCTTGCCGAGCGCATTGGGCACATCGGCGAGGAAGGCAGCGGGAAGGCCGCCGGGAGGTGGAGCGCCGAGCGCGTCACGGTAGAGACCGGCGTCATCGGCGGCAATCACCCGCTCCTGCCCGCCGATGCGCACGCGCGCGATCCTCCGTTCGCGCTCCAGCGCGCCAAGCAAAGCTGTGGCGTCAAGTCCCTCGAGCACCCGCTCGGACACCTCCTCCTCGCGCAGATCGCCCACTCCACGCAGGACCTCGCTGAGCGCATCGCGGCCGGTCGCCTGGGCATGCGCAGAGCGACGCTGCAGATCATCCTCCAGCTGCACAAGCGCCCCCGGATCGATCAGCTCGCGCAGCTCCTCCTGGCCGAGCAGCTCGCGCAAGAGATCGCGATCGAGCGACAGGGCAGCGGCGCGACGCTCGGCGCTCGGCGTGTCTCCCTCGTACATGTAGGTAGCCACGTAGTCGAACAACAAGGATCCCGCAAACGGAGAGGCACTCTGCGTCTCGACCTCGACAAGCGAGAGCTCGCGCGTGGTGAGCTTGCGTAGCAGCTCCTGCAAGCCCGGTAGGTCGAGCACGTCACGTAGGCACTCGCGATAGGTCTCCAGCACGATCGGAAAGTCCGGGTAGCGGCGCGCTACCTCGAGCAGGCTCTGAGACTTCAAGCGCTGCTGCCACAAGGGGGTGCGCCGCCCCGGATAGGCGCGGGGGATCAACAGCGCACGCCCGGCGTTCTCGCGGAAGCGCGCCCCGAACAGCGCCGAGCCGGCAAGCTCGGCGACAACCGCCTCCTCGACCTCCTCTGGATCAAGCGCCACCAGGTCCGCATAGGACACGCCATCGAGCCCGGTCGTGCGTTCGGCTCGGGGATCGACGGTAGCCGCGGAGGATTCGTCTCTGGCCGCACCTTCCATACCCTCGTCGAGGTCCACGTCGGGCAGGCGCACCACGATCCCATCGTCCGACCACAGCGCCTCCCCGTCGATTCCGAAGCGCTCTCGGATGCGCGCTGAGATCGCAAGGCCCCAGGCGGCGTGCACGCGGCCACCGTAAGGAGAGAGCACACATAGGCGCCAATCGCCGATCTCGTCACGGAAGCGCTCCACCACAATCGTGCGGTCGCTGGGGATCACGTGCGTGGCCGCCTGCTGCTCGCGCAGGTAATCGAGCAGGTTCTCGGCCGAGCGTTGATCGAGGTCGTAGTCGCGCACGAGCAGCTCTGCGTCCTGGTCAATTGCCCAGCGTGCGAACGCGCCGATCGCCTCACCCAGCTCTTTCGGGCGACCGATGCCATCCCCCTTCCAGAAGGGAACCGCTCCCGGCACGCCCGGAGCGGGCGTAACGATCACGCGGTCGCGGCCGATCTCCTCGATCCGCCAAGACGAGGCCCCGAGTAGGAACACCTGACCCGCCCGGGCCTCGTAGACCATCTCCTCGTCCAACTCCCCCACGCGGCGGCCATCTGGCAATGTGACCGCATAGAGCCCACGGTCTGGGATCGTGCCGGCATTTGCGATCGCCAACTGCCGGGCGCCCTTGCGCGCGCGAATACGCCTCCCAACCCGATCCCACACGATGCGGGGGCGCAACTCGCCGAACTCGCTCGATGGGTAGCGCCCGTCGAGCATGTCGAGCACGTTCTCGAGCAGCGCGCTCGGCAGCTCGGAGTAGGAGTGGGTGCGGCAGACGAGCGCGTACAGCTCATCCACGCCCACGCTGTCCGGGTCCTCTGCGGACGCGGCGATCGCGACGATCTGCTGAGCCAGCACGTCAAGTGCGTTGCGCGGCACTACCGTCGGCTCGATCGCCCCTTCGCGCATGCGCCGGCACACGACCGCGCACTCGAGCAAGTCCCCTCTGAACTTGGGAAAGATGCGCCCCTTGCTGACATCTCCCACGCCGTGGCCCGCCCGCCCGATGCGCTGTAGGCCGCGCGCCACTGACTTGGGCGACTCGATCTGCAACACCAAGTCCACCGCCCCCATGTCGATACCCAGCTCCAGAGACGACGTGGCCACCAGGCACGGCAGTTCACCGGCCTTGAGCTGCTCCTCGATCGAGCTCCTCTCCTCGCGCGAGAGCGATCCGTGGTGGGCACGAGCGATCTCGCGCAGCGCCACAGCCTCTCGAACCTCGACGGGCACGCCCTCCGATCCATCCCTCGCACCCCCTGCTTGCTGCCCGGACTGATCGGATTCCCCTGCGGCCAGCTCGTTGAGGCGCAACGCCACGCGCTCGGCTGAGCGACGATTGTTGACGAACACGATCGTCGAGCGGTGCTCGCGGACCAGGCGCAACAGCTCCGGGTAGATCGCTGGCCAGATGGAGTTGCGCGTGGACTCGCCGCCCGGCACGGGCTCGAGTGGATCCCCGCCTGGCCGGCCGGCGGCAGGGCCCGGGTCGCTCATCGACTCCACCGGCACGTGGATGCGCAAATCGAGCGGCTTGCTCACGCCCGCATCCAAGATTCGCACTTTGCGTGACGGACCTACGAGAAAGCGCCCGACCTCCTCCAACGGATTCTGCGTTGCCGACAAGCCCACCCTCTGCACGCCGCGGCGACCAGTTCCACGGCGCGCCTGCTCCTCTAGTCGCTCCAAGGTGAGCGCCAGATGGGCCCCACGCTTGACCGACGCCACTGCGTGGATCTCATCCACGATCACCGTCTCCACCGTGCTCAACATCTCTCTCGCGCGTGAGCCAAGGATCAAGTAGAGCGACTCGGGCGTCGTGATCAGGATGTCCGGCGGCTTGCGCGTCATCGCGGCCCGCTCAGCCTGGGAAGTGTCTCCAGTACGAATCCCCACGCTCACGTTCACGCCGATCCCGCGCAAGGGGGCACGCAGATTGCGCTCGATGTCGTAAGAGAGGGCCTTCAGCGGTGAGATGTACACAACACGGACCCCGCCCTGCGCGCGCGCGCGCGAGATGCCGCCGCGCCGCGTATCCCTACGCGCATTCCCCTCCCCTCGTGGGAGGGAGACTCCGGCCGCAATGGCCGCATCCAGATTCTCCCGGGCGTCCGTCTGGGCTTGCATGCCCAGCCGGTCGATTGCCCACAGAAACGCCGCAAGCGTCTTGCCCGAGCCTGTGGGCGCCGACAGCAGCACGTGCTCCCCACTTGCGATCGCGGGCCACGCTTGAGCCTGGGCCGCGGTGGGCTCGGCAAACGACGCCTCGAACCAGTTGCGCGCCGCCGAGCTGAATGCGGCAAGCGGATCCGAACCGGGCGCGGATGGGTCTGAAGAGGAAGCGCGAGACATGTTTGCCGAGGCTAGCGCGCCGGAGTCGCAGCTTGGGTCCGAGTGTCGGTGAAGCCCGGCCCCGGAGCTCGGGCCTGCGTGCCGGCCCAAGCCGCTAAAGGCCAGCGTCGATTTGTCCGAACATGTCTAAAAAGGGCACAAGATCGTTTCTCGGGATCGTTCTATTAGACTGCCGCGCGATGAGTGAAGACGAAACGCAACAGTCCGCGGCGGAGACCTCGCCAGCGCATGACAAACGCACCCGCACCTGGATGAGGTGGGCAAACTTTGGCCCACGCCGGGCCAAGCCCGGCTCCGAGCAGGCCGAGACGGGACACGCACCCCTCAGCCTGAGCACTCTGCAAGCGCTCCCTTCCCTGCTCGACCGTTCGAGCCTCCCCAACGGGGTCGTGGAGCTCGTGATCGACGACTTCGAAGATCCCAGCCGCCAGCTGTTCGACATCAACGATGGCCACGTCACGCTGGTTGCCCCAGGCCAGTGCGTGCCCTGGGCAAGCATCTCCGGCCCGCCACATGCTTGGGTCAGAGCGCTCGGCCCCGAGCGTGACACCACGGCACTTCAGCTCACCGGCGATGAGCAGTTGGCCAGGCGGGTGCTCGCTGCGCTGCCCAAGCCAACCTGAGCTCAGCCGGCCGCTCGATCGAAGAGCTCGAGTGCGCGGTCGACGACCCCCTCATCCATCGCCGTCGATGTGCAGGCAAGCCCGTCGGCGGCGATGAGAAGGCCCTCCTCATACAGCCGTCGCCACAGCACTGGCAGCTCGGCAGCGTGCAACTTGCAGAGCGAGCCCGCACCTGTGACCTCATACCCCAAACGCCTCAAACCTTCGCGCAGCCGCTCGCCCAGCATGTTGATCCGCTCGATTGCGCCCGCGTCGAGCGCCTCGAGCGCGGCCAAGCCCGCGCCCATCGAGACCGGGTTGGCCGCAAAGGTGCCGGCCAGCGCTATGCCGTCGGGGCGGGAGGGATCGAATACGTCCATCCACTCGGCCCTCCCACCGAGTGCCCCCACCGGCAAGCCCCCGCCGATCAGCTTACCGAGCGTCACGAGGTCTCCCTCGATCCCATACTGCGATTGCATCCCGCCTGGGGCCATGCGGAAAGTGATGACCTCGTCCACGATTAGGGCCATCCCGAGCACGCGGGTGCGCTCGCGCACAAGCTTCACAAAGGAGCGCTCCGCGGGGCGCAGACCGGCCCGGTTGGGCATCAGATCGAGCAGCACACACGCGAGCTCCTCTCCATGCTTCTGGAGAGCATTCGAGAACGCCTCGCCATCTCCCAATGGCAAGGTCACCACCTCGTGTGCCACCCCCGCAGGCACCCCGAGCGCGCCCACCGTAGCCAAGGCGTCCCAAGCGCCGTGGTAGCAACTCGCAAAGCGCACCACCTTCTCGCGCCCGCTCACGACGCGCGCCGCGCGCACGGCCGCCATTACCGCTTCGCTGCCCGATCCGGTAAAGCGCCAGCGCTCGGCCCATCCCATCCTCGCGGCCAGGCACTCGGCCAAGTCCACCTCCGCGGCCGTGGGCAAACCAAATGCCGACCCACGCTCGAGCGCCGCACACGCGGCGAGGGTGACGGGCGCGAACGCATTGCCGTGAACGAGCGCCGAGTAGTCGCCATGGAGATCGATCAGCTCGTGACCGTCCACGTCGCGCACCCGCCAACCATCGCCCTGGAGGGCATAGGGCGGATGGGGCGCCACCCACAGGGTCGTCCGCGAGCTGCCGCCTGGGAAGCGCAGGCGCGCCCGCTCGTAGAGCTCCTCGCTTTTGCCGGTGTCAGTCATAGCGAGAGATAAGCGTGGCGGATCTGGGGATCTTCGAGAAGCCTGGCGGGCTCTCCCTCCGCACGCACGACACCTCGGTCGATCACATAGGCACGACTCGCAAGCTCACCGACCAGTCCGAGGTGCTGCTCGGCCAGCAGCACCGTCAGGCCTGCTTGCTTGATGCGCAGGAGTTGCTCGGCGAGGGTCTCGACCACGCGCGGAGCCAACCCCTCAGTCGGCTCGTCGAGCAACAGGATGCCCGGGTCCGAGACGAGCGCGCGTGCGATCGAGAGGACCTGCTGCTCGCCGCCGCTCAACCACGCTCCCTTGGACTTGCGCACGCGCTCGAGCAACGGAAACACATCGAACAACTCCGCAAGCGTCCACCGATTGGACGCTCCGCCCACGCCTGCGCGAGTCCGCATTCCAGCGCGCAGATTCTCCTCCACCGTCAGCTCGCCGAATACGCGTCGTCCCTGTGGCACCAAGCCGACCCCAAGGCGCGCGATCCGGTGCGGAGCGAGCCCGACAGTCTCCCGCTCCCCCACCAAGACAGACCCTTGGCGTGCGCTCATCATGCCCATGATGCAGTGCAGTGTTGTCGTCTTGCCGGCGCCATTACGGCCGATCAAGGCCACGGTCTCACCGTCGCCGACGTCCATGCTCACGCCGAACAACACCTGACTCGATCCATAGCTGGCCTTGAGCCCTTCGACCGATAGCCTCACCTCTCTTCGCCCCTGAGGGGATGAGTCGATCGAGCTTTCACGAGGCGGCCCGTCCCGCGTGAGTCCCCAGATAGATCTGCTGTACGTGCGGGTCGCGCCTCACATCTTCGGGCGCTCCGTCGGCCAGGAGCCTGCCGCGATCCATAACCACAACGCGCAGGGCGTGCGCAAACACGGTCTCCATGTCGTGCTCACAGAACACGAGGGTGAGCCCACGCCGCTGCACCGCTCCCATCACAAGCTGCATGATCGTGGCACGCTCGTCCACTCCCATGCCGGCGGTGGGCTCGTCCAGCAGCAACACCCGCGGCTGCAGCGCAAGCACCATCGCGAGCTCCAGGCGCTTGCGCTGTCCTTGGGAGAGCGAGGATGCGGTCTGCTTGTGCTGCTCGAGCAGGCCCACCTCGCCCAGCGCCGCTCCCGCGTCGTCTTTGCCAAGCGCAGAGACCGACTGGCGCTGGTTACGTGCCCGCAGCGCGATCCTCATGTTCTCGGTGACGCTGAGCCCGGCGAACAGCCGCGGCGTTTGGAACGTACGCCCAATCCCAAGGCGACTGTGGCGCTCGGGCGAGAAACCGCGCATGTCGCGCCCATCGAGGCGGATCTCGCCCGAGGTGGGTGCGAGCTCGCCCATCATTAGAGCGAACAGCGTGCTCTTGCCCGCGCCATTCGGGCCGATCAGGGCGATCACCGCACCTTCCTCAATCGAGAGCGTCATGCCGTCCACCGCACGTATGCCTCCGAAATGGCGCTTGACCTCGTGCAGCTCGAGCACCGGGGGACCATTCACCGAGCTCACAGCGAAAGTCACCTACCCCGCGGCGCCCGCGCGCGCCTCGCCTGCGCGCGTCCACACACGGCGCAGGAGAGCCACCGACGCGCCCAGCAGGCCACCGCGACCGGCCGCGCCAACACCGCGAGGGGCGATCAGGACAACAGCAAGCAGGATCACGCCGTCGATCAGCAAGGTATTGGTAGTGAGGCGCCCCACATAGAAATCGATCAGCCCGAGCAGGACCGCCCCGAGCGCCGGGCCCGAGAACAGGCCCACCCCACCGAGCAGAGTCACGATCAAGGCGTTGGCCGATACCTGCCAGGCGAACACGCTCGGATAGACGATCTGCGCGGATAGCACCGACAAGCCGCCGCCGGCAGCGGCCACGCCGCCGGCAAGCGCAAACACGCCGAGCCGCCGCCGGTCTACGGCGATGCCGAGCGTGCGCGCGCGTAGCGCGTCTTCGCGGATGCCCCGCAGCATGAGCCCTGTGTCGGCCTTCACGAAGACAAATGCGATTGCCAGCACCACCACGGCGACGACGAGGATCACGTAGTAGACACGATCCACCCCCACGATCACGTTCAACGAGTTGGGCAGGCTCGCGATCGTGCCACTGTCCCCGCCGGTCAACGTATGCGCATGATTGGCCGCGAATTCGAACAGGTCGGCGAGCGCGAACGTGAGCATGATGAACGCGATCGGCTCGAGCCTGACGAGCACAACGCCGCTCACCGCCGCCACGAGAGCGGCCGCGCATACGCCCGCGAGTAGCGCCACATAGAAGCCCACGCCACTGTTGTTGACCACGAGCACCGTCGTGTAGGCACCGAGGCCATAGAAGGCGGACTGGCCAAAGGAGAACATGCCGGCGTAGCCGAACAGGAGATTGAAGCTGACCCCGAGCAGCATCGTCACGATCATGCTCGCCCCCAGCAAGACGTACTCGCTCGACACGAGCGCCGGGAGCACCGCGGCAAGGAGCACGAGCACCAAGGCCGGCAGCCAATCAGGCAACGGTCCCAGCCACTCGCGCACACGCCTCACCGCTTTGCCTCCCACGGCGCTGCTCGCGACCCGTCCGCACGCCCGGCCCTGTGGCCGCGCATGGGGACGCACAGGCTCATCGGCTCACCGCAGACCGTGTCGCCAGCAGGCGCCGCCCACTCGCCGCGCGCGCCAGCAGGACCAGCGTCATCACGGCGTATGGAGTCAAAGGCGCGAGCGTGGGGCTCTGCAAGGTCACGAAGCTCTCGATCACACCGATCGCCACCGCGGCAATCAGGGCACCGGTCATGTTCCCGAGCCCTCCGGTCACGACCACGATGAAGGCGGGGACGAGCGCGGCCGTTTCCAAGTTGGTCGTGACCGCTCCGTTGGGTGCATCCACCACTCCGCCGAGTGCCCCCAGGCCAATCCCGAAGGCAAACACAGCCGTATAGAGACGATTCACGTTCACCCCCAAGACGGAGAGCATCGTGCGGTCGTCCACGGCCGCACGTGTGAGCAGGCCCACCCTCGTGCCGTACATGAGCCCCCAGATCGCGGCCGTCACGAGCACCCCCAGCACGATCACCACCGCGGTGTACATGGGCAAGGTGGCGCCGAGCACTCCCCAGCTCCCGCTCAAGGAGGCAGGCAGCGCCACCGTCCTAAAGCCGGCGCCATAGACGAGCACGATGCCTCCGGCAAGCAGGTAGGAGAGCGCAAGCGTGAGCATGAATTGCTGGTTCTCGTCGTGCTCACGGTAGGTGCGCCGTAGGAGCACCACCTCGACAGCAGCGCCCGCAAGCGCGGCCAGCAGGGGCACAAGCGTCAGCGCGAGCACCCAGCCAAGCGTGGACGCGCCCACGCGCCCAATCACCGTGGTGGCGAGATAGGCACCGAGCATGTAGACGGCACCCGCCGCGAAGTTCATCACCCCCAAGACACCCCACACAAGGTTCAGGCCGGCGGCGGAGAAGAACAGGATGAACCCGAGGCCCAACCCAGCGAACAACTGATCGAGGAAGGTGGCAAAGCTCATCGAAGCAAATGATCCCGAGCTTGGATGACGCTCACTCTATGTATGGGACCACCCACTGAGGGGACCACCCACTGCGGCCGCCCGGCCAAAGCATCTCGTGGGCGCGCCGCTTGGGCGCGCCCACGAGACCCGCACCGGCTTCAGCAGGCGAAGTACTTGTTGGTATCCACCAGTTCGATCGGTGAGAAGTGAGCAAACGGCAGTTCTTTGGTGGCCGCGACCACCGGGCCCATTGCGATTGGGACGGCAGTCAGGTTGCTGCACGAATGGATCTTCTCGCTGCCCTGCACCATTTGCACCGTGGCGCCCGCCAACGTATTGCGCACCGTCACGGGATCGGTCGATTTGGACTGCTCGATCCCCTGGGCGATCATCTCGATCTGGTTGAACCCATCGCCCGCGGCTCCACTGTTGGCCACTTCCGTGCCAAGCGGATCCAGCTTCTTGGAGAGCGCAGTGTTGTAGATCGAGGCGGATGGGTAGTAGGTGTAGCCGAGCGCACCCACCGGCGGCTTTGGCATCGGGTCGATCGTTCCGTAATCGAGGATCCCAAACAGCTGCGTCGCTTTGAACAGCCCAAGCGGGAACGCCTGCTTGACGAACGTGATCGTGTCTTCGGCGATCACCGTGCTGTAGGTGACATCCGGTTTCTCGGCGACGAGCTTGCTGATGTAGGAGCTGTAGCTCGAGGCCCCTGACGGCACGTATTCCTGGCTGACGATCTTCTGCGGGCTGCCCTTCATCCCCTTGCGGAACGCGGCTGTAACTTCATAGCCGTAGCTGTAGTCCTCGCTGATCACCGCCACCGTCTTCCACTGCGGATGGGCGCGCACATAGGCGGCCGCATTGGCACCCTCGATGTTGGCGGTCGGGATCGTGGCGAACGCATAGCCCCCGCCCGTGAACACGGTCGGATCGGCGACGCCCACCGTGTAGACCACGTGGCTCGGATTGGCGACCAGGCGCGCCACGCTCTTGCCCACAGCGCTCGTACAGGTGCCGGCAAGGTACTTCACGTGTTGGCTCAAGACGAGATCGCGCGCCTGGCTCACGCCCACGTTCGGTTCGGCCTTGTCGTCGCGGACCAGGAGCTGCAGCGGATGCCCGAGCACTCCGCCTTCCGCGTTGATCGTCTTGACCGCTTGCTGGGCACCCTTGACGTAATCCTGAGAAAACCCTGCGCAGAACCCCGTCAAGGACGCCAGGTAGCCGATCTTCAAGGGCGCGCCCGAAGCGAGCGTTTCTTTGCTTTTGGAAGAGCCGCAGCCGACGCTCGTGAGCGCAACCACGGCAACCAGACCACACGCGAGCACCCTGCGCGCTCTCACAACCTGCATGCCAACCATTGTTCTCCTCCCCGCGAGCCCATCTCTGGTGGGCTCGTCTGCCCGTTGCCGCGGCCGCCTCCACGACCATCGACCCGCACCTTGTCTAGTAAATGCCTGCCAAGCCCCATTCGGTCTTTGCTGCCAAGCCACTCGGCCTATACTGTCGTGCAACCATCAACGTGCTTCGAATGATCGGGCGAGCATACAGCTCCGCCGAACGCAGGCGAGGGAATGCCGGCATCCTTGCGCAACGCGCCGGCATACACGCCCGGCATAGGAGCTGAGACACCGAGCTCCTGCGCAGCCCGAACAGGCCAATAGGGATCTCCCAGCAGAGGGCGACCGACCGACACAAGCGAGGCGTGGCGCTCGCGCAGCAACTCCTCGGCGCCGGGTCCGTCGAGGATCCCTCCACCGAGCGCCACAGGGAGACCGTAGTCCAGAGCACAGGTCATCTCCGAGCGCGCGTCTCGAGCGGAAGGACTCGCCGAGCGAGGCCTCCCACTGGAGGCTACCGGCGACTCGTCCTCCCGCACGAGCGCTCTCGCGAGCGCGAACGCCTCGGCGGTCCCGGCGCGAGTTCCTCCGAGCAGAGGCGTACCACCGCTGATGTCGATCAAGTCGGCTCCTGCGGCCATGCAAGCACGAGCGCACTCCACCATCTGCTCGATTCCAAGCCCTCCCGCCTGTCCGTCGCCCGCAGGCAGACGCACGAACAGCGGCCGCCCTGCCGGCCACTGTTCCCGCACGGCTCTCACCACCTCCAATAGCAAGCGCATGCGGGCTCGATCGTCTCCCCCGTAGGCATCCTCTCTGAAGTTCGTCAGCGGGGAGAGAAACTGGTGCAACAGATACCCGTGCGCTGCGTGCACCTCGATGACATCGAAGCCCCCATCCAAAGCGAGTTGGGTCGCCTGGGCAAAAGCAGCCACCACGGCGAGAAGGTCCTCCGGCGTCGCCTCCAGGGGGGCGCTCCAGCCAGGACCAAACGGTTGTGGCGAGGCCGACAGGGTGCCCGTGCCACCGTGGCTGTCCGCGAGGGCCTTGCGTCCGGCGTGAGCCAACTGCAAGCCCACGGCCGCACCCTGCGCGTGACAGAAGCTCACGATCCGGCCAAGCGCCTTGGCCTGCTTGGGCTCGTAGAGACCCAGCGCCCGACGACTTGTACGCGCGAGCGCCGACACCGCCGTGTCCTCCACCATCACCAGCCCGCAACCGCCGACCGCGCGCGAGCCGTAGTGGACGAGATGCCAGTCTGACGCGCGCGCGTCTTCATCGGCCGCGCGCTGGCTCATCGGCGACATCATGATGCGGTTGCGGATCTCGAGCTCGCCGAGTGTGAGCGGCTGAAAGAGGGTCATCTGCGCATCGCGGCGGCCGCCGGGCGGGCGTCTGAGACGGCCTCCCCCGCTACTCCAAGGATTGCGCGAGCCCCGGCGATCACCTCAGACCCGGCATGATCTCCCGGGCGAACAGCTCCATCGAGCGGATCACCTGCTCGTGGGGCTGGCCGACGTTGTGCCAGGCCGAGAACATGTCGATGCCCAGGCACGCATAGCGCTCCACCTTGGCGCGGACCTGCTCGACCTGACCGAAGGCAATGTTCTCGTGCATCTGCTCCAGCTCGGGCTCATCCTGCTTGACGGCCTGCTCCACTGCGTAGTCGCCGCCCTTGACCTGCTCGGTACCGGCCAGCTGCTGGTCGATGATGCGGTGGTTCATCAGCACATAGCGGAGCACCTCATGGGTCTCCTGCGGCTCACCCACATAGGTCATGCGATTGACGGCAAACCTGGCTCCCTCGCGCGACCTGCCCTGCTCTTGCATCGCCCCGACAAACGCGCCGTACACCTCTTCCACGTGGGAGAACGGCTCGCGAAAGGGACTGAAGATGAAGTTGGAGTCAAAACCCAGCTTCACCGCCCATTCCATCGAGCGCGCCGACAGCGCCGCGATCCAGACGGGCGGATGCGGCATCTGTACGGGAGGCGGCAATACCGTCGCGTTTGGATAGGCGAAGAAGCGGCCTTCATGGGCGAGGGCATCGCCCGCCTTCCAGTGGTCGACCATGATGTGGAGATGCTCGGCAAACAGGGCCCTGCTGTCCTGCTCAGGTAGCTCTGCCTGGAACTGGCGCATCTGGTAGGGGGAGGCGCCACGGCCGACGGCAACGTCGAAGCGACCGCCGCTCAGCTGGTCGATCTGGGCGATCGCTCCCGCCAGCCGTAGGGGATGATGAAAGGGCAGCACGTGCACCGCCACACCGATGCGGATGCGCTCGGTGCGCTGCGCGATCATCGCCGCCAGCTGCAATGGGTCAGGGGCCGCCAGAAAGCTGACCAGGTTCTGTTCGGCCAGCCAGATGCCGTCATAGCCAAGGCGCTCGGCCAGGAGAGCCTGCTCGAGCATCTCCTCGTACAGCCGCGCCGGCGGCTTACTCCGGTCCCACCACTGCCCAGGAAGGAACAGGTAGAAGTCCATTCAACGACCGATCCGGTTGACGCCGTGCCCCGGGAAGTTGGCAACGGCGTCGCGCAGATTCCCGCTCGCGCTGTACACGAGCTGGCCCTCCACAATCGTGTGCGCCACGGACAGCCGGTCGAAGTCCCCGTCCTGCACCTCGTCGATGGCTTGCTCCAAGACCACGATGTCGGCGAGCTTACCCGGCTCGAGCGTGCCACGCGAGCCCTCCCAGAAGCCGGCGTGTGCGGCGTAGCGCGTGTACATCGTGAGTGCCTGCTCTCGATCTATGCGCTGGCTTGGGTCGATCGTGCGTCCAGTAAAGGTGGTGCGCGCGATTGCACACCACATGTTGTGGAACGGGTTGAGCAGACGCGGATCGCCGCCGGTGGTATCTGAGGTCCCCGGAACTTCCAAACCCTCCCCGAGCAGGCTTCGCAAAGGCACGCACTCGCGGCTGCGCCGCTCCCCGAGCGCCCGCGGCCAGAACTCGCCGTAGTTGTAGATGAAGCCCAAGTTGGGCACGGGCAGGACGCCAAGCCGCTTGCACCACGCGGTCCGCCGCTCGCTCCAGGCGGTGTTGGCGCCGTGCTCGATTCTGGAGCGCCTACCGTCTCCCGCCCGGGCTCCGGCGAGCTCAAACGCCGCCAAAGAGATGTCCTGGGCAAGGTCGCCGGCGGCATGGAGGGCCACCTGGGCGCCTGCAGCGAACGAGTCTCGGATGTAGTCGACCAGCTCGCCCAGCTCATATGTGAGCGCGCCGCGCTTGCCCGGCGCGTCGAGATACTCCTCGTAGAAGGCGGCGGTGTGCGAGGAGGTGCCGCCGTCGACGAACAGCTTCACTCCCCCTCCTTCAAACCAGTCGGGCTGCAGCGGCACATCGGCGATCGCGCCGGAGGCGACCTCTTCGAGCGACCCAGCCAGCGGCACCCAGCCGAACCCTCGTACGCGCATAGGGATCTCGCCGGCTCCCACAGCCCCTCCGAGCAGGCGCATGACCTGCGCCGAGTCCCATATCTCCTGGATCGAGGTGACCCCGTTGGCCAGATAGTGCTGCCAGGCCACATTGGCGATCGAATCCGCCAGCTCGCCGTCTGTGGGCTGGGGAATCGGGAAGCGGTCGAACATCTCGGCAAGCACGCCCGTCGGCTCCCCATCGGCGTCGCGCTCGATACGTGCCCCCGCGGGCTCAGGTGTGCGACGGTCGATTCCGGCAAGCTGCAAAGCACAGCGATTGGCCACCACGTTGTGAATGCTCGAGCGGTAGACGATCGGATGGTCCTGCGAGACCTCGCTCAGCTCATGCGGCACCGGGAAGCGGCGCTCGGCGAGCAGCTCGTCCTGGAAGGTGGTGCCTTGCAGGAGGATCCAGGTACCCGGCGCCACCGCTCGGGCCCTCTCCCCGGCGCGGGCGAGAATGTCCTCGACCGAGCCCACCGGCGGAGTACGGCAGTCCACTGCGGTGGCCATCGAGCGTGCAACGTGGCCGAAATGCCCGTGAGCGTCGATCAACCCCGGTATGACTGTGGCCCCACGGGCGTCGAGGACAACGGTGGCGGGGCCACGCAGAGACTCGAGCTCCGCCGAGTTGCCGAGCGCGACGATGCGCCCCGCGCGGGCGGCGAGCGCCTCGAAGCGGGCAGCGGTGTAGGGACTCATCGTGCGCACGTCGCCGCCCACGATCATGAGATCGGCGGGCCCGGTCATCGCAACTCAATCAATTGAATATTCAGTTCTGAGCATTTGCCTGAGACGACCTCCACAAGCCTAAGAGACACATAAGGCGGGCGATTCGGAAAACTCCTGAGCCGCATGCATATTCCCCACGGACACAGGGAACACATGCAAGCGATGAGCTGTCAGAAGAGTAAATCGAGGCGCGTTTAGAACGACACCAGAGACCAATCTGGGGTGCCCGATGATGGGTAAGCGGTTCAAGATGCGGTTCGCGATTGAGATCGTCGGCATTCCCAAGTATGATGACTGTTCAATAGAGGTGCATCCATGTAGAGGCACCTGCGGCTACGGATAGGGGCTACGCACAGATGCCTAGAGTAAGCGCGAATTCTTCCAAATCAAGCCAGGAAGGCGAGTGGTCGATTCCTAGTCTCCGCGAGCCTCGGTACTCGCAGTCTTTGGAGCGTGGGCTTGCGATCTTGGGTTGCTTTACGCCCGAGCGTCCCGTGCTCGGTATTGCGGACATCGCCGATGATCTCGGCATGAGTCGCTCGACTACCCATCGTTATGTGATCACTTTGGTGGCCCTCGGCTTCCTCGAGCAGGGAGCTTCCCGCAAGTATCGTCTCGGCTTGCGCGTGACGGATCTGGGTATGTCTGCGTTGAACTCGACGGGCTTGCGTGAGCATTCGCGTCCGTATCTCGAAGAGCTGCGCCAGCGCACCTCCTACACGGTGAACCTCTCGGTCCTCGACGGGCCTGAGATTCTTTATGTGGATCGTGCGCGTAGCTTTCGTCGTGGGCAGAACAAGATCGACTTCAACCTGCGTCCCGGTTCGCGGCTGCCTGCCTATTGCACTTCGATGGGCAAGGTCCTCTTGGCCAACCTGCCCGAGGCTGAGCAGCGCGACCTGATCGGGGATATGACTCTCACGCGTCGTGGTCCCAACTCGATCACGAGCAAGAAGGCTTTGCGCACCGAACTCGAGCACGTGCTCGAGGAGGGCATGGCCGTCAACGACGAAGAGCTCGCCCAGGGCCTGCATTCGATCTCGGCGCCGGTTCGCACCGAGTCGCGCGAGGTCGTGGCAGCTGTGAACATCGCGGCGCACAGCTCGATGATCTCGCTCGAGGAGCTCGTGGATGCGCTTGGCCCGCATCTGGTGTCCACCGCCGACAACATCTCGGCGCGCCTCGGCTACCGCCGCGACGACGAGCAGAGCTGAACGCCTCGAGACTGCCGGGAGGCTTCCACCGTCCGGCGTCGCCCCGGTGCGAGGCCGGACGGTCGGCTTTAAGCGCCACCTGCCGCGCTCACATAGGCTACAGCCGATGATCTCCTCACCGAGACATATCGCGAGCGGACTATGCGCGCTCGCTCTGACAGCGGGCCTGGCGGCATGTGGGGAAACCGCCTCCACGAGCGGTTTCAAAGGCGAAAGCCACAATGTCGCCCAGACCGTGTCCAACTTCCAGAGTGACGCCAGTGCCAACAACCAAAAGAAGCTCTGTGAAAACGACTTGGCCGCCACTCTCACAGTCCGCTTGCAGCGGGCGGGCGGCTGCCAGGCGGTGCTCAAGGAACAGCTGCGCGAGATCGACGCCCTGAGTCTCACGATCGAGTCGATCGCGATCAACGGCACCAGCGCGACCGCCCACGTGAAGAGCACCTACTCGGGCAAGAACCGGATCTCCACCCTCACCCTCGTGAGGGAAGGCTCGCACTGGAAGATATCCGGCGTGAGCTCTTAGTCACAGATGCTGCTGGCGGGCCGAGTGCCAAGCTGAGCAAGGACGCAGGGAGCGTAGTGTGCTTTCAGCACATGAGCGACCGAGGACGCCGCTCAGCGCCGGCAATCGGTCACGCCAGCGAGCGGCCGTACTGGCGCTCGTAATACGCCCTGTAGTCGCCTGAGCGGATCGGCTCCCACCACCAAGCGTTGTCGCGATACCAAGCGACCGTCTGCTCCAAGCCCTCGAGGAAGCGCACGCGTGGCTCCCAGCCAAGCGCCCTGACCTTCGTCGAGGAGAGCGAGTAGCGGCGGTCGTGACCGGGACGGTCGGTCACGTGCTCGATCAAGGACTCCTCGACGCCGGTGAGCTCGATTATGCGCTGCACGACCTCGATGTTGGGACACTCGTCAGGACCCCCCGCGTTGTACACCTCACCGGACACACCGTGCTCGAGCACATGCCCGATCGCGCGCCCGAAGTCGCATGCATGGATCCAGTTGCGCACCTGCATACCATCGCCGTAGACGGGCAAGGGATCCCCGTGAAGCGCGTTGAGGATCATCAGAGGAATCAGCTTCTCGGGGTACTGGTAGGGCCCGTAGTTGTTGGAGCCCCGACAGATCGTCACGGGCAAGCCATAAGTATGGAAGTAGCTCTGCACGAGCAGGTCCGCGCCCGTCTTCGTGGCCGAATAGGGGGAGGAGGGACGCAAAGGCGAGTCCTCGGCGAACGAGCCATCCTCGATCGAGCCATAGACCTCATCGGTGGATACCTGCACATAGCGCAAGTCGCGCTCGCGGGCAGCCTCGAGCAGGACGTGGGTGCCCTGGGCGTGGGTGCGTACGAACGCGTCCGGCTCGGCGATGGAGCGATCGACATGTGTCTCGGCAGCGAAGTTGACGATCGCCTCGATCGGACTGTCCCCTCGGTCTAGCGCGTCCGCCACTGCCTCGGGATCCTCTATCGCACCGTGCACGAAGCGGAAACCCGGGTCGTCGGCAAAGTCGTGGAAGTTCTCCTTGCGACCGGCGTAGGTGAGCTTGTCGAGCACCACTACCTCGTCGCCGCTCTCACGCAGGCGCAGACGCACGAAATTGGAGCCGATGAACCCAGCGCCGCCGCAGACGAGCAATCTCATTTGCGCATCATCCCATCCATGGGCTTTTCATCCCATCTCGTGCTGCCAGATACCCGGCAAGGCCATCCTGCCAAGGTCCCATCGGCAATATGTCCTCGCGTTCGCTCTCGAGCACGGAGAAGGCAGGACGAGGCGCGGGTCGAGCCATCTCTGCACTTGATACGGCCTCCACTCGGCAATCCACCTCGGCCTGGCGGAATATCTCCTTGGCGAATCCGTTCCACGAAACTGAGCCCGCGCCGGTGAGATGCACCAGCCCACTCACGCCCCTCTCCAGCAGGCCAACGATCGCGGGAGCCAGGTGTCCCGACCAGGTGGGGGAGCCGATCTGATCGTCCACCACCTGAACCGCCGCGCGCTCTCCCGCCAGGCGGAGCATTGTGGCGACGAAGTTGGGCCCGTCGATCCCGTAGAGCCATGCCGTGCGCACCACGATATGGGCTGGTGACGCGGCCAGGACCTGGCGCTCGCCGGCCAGCTTGGTCTCTCCGTAGACCGATCTGGGGCCGGTCGGGTCGGACTCGACGTATGGCCTTGGTCGGCCGTCGGCAGCGAGTGGAGCGGTGCCGTCGAAGACGTAATCGGTGGAGATGTGAAGGAGCGCAGTCCCGGCGTTGGCCGCGGCGCGGGCCAGGTTGCCGGCGCCCTCGGCGTTGACGGCATGGGCCGCATCGCGGTGGCTCTCGGCACCGTCTACATCGGTCCAGGCCGCGCAATTGATCGTGGCATCGGGTCGCTCACGCTCATAGAAGGCGAGGACCGCCTGCTCATCGGTGATATCGAGCTCGGGCAGGTCGACAAGAATCAGCTCGTGCCCGGCGCGCTCGCCGATCCGGCGCACGTCGGACCCAAGCATCCCCGCCGCTCCCGTGACGAGGATTCTCACGGGGAGCCCTCATGGCGACGCGAGCGGTTCGTGCCCGGGCATGCACATATGCAGGGTTCGAGGCGGGCATTAGCCGGCTTCACAGGATTGAAATATCCGAGTTGTCGCCCACCATGAAGCGGTACGCCCGCGGTTGGCGGTCGCCGCGGCGGACAGTCACGTTGCGCCCCAGCAAGGAAGACTCCATGCGCCCATCGAGATCGCACACGGAGGAGCCTTCGAGCAGAATCGAGTGCTCCACCTCCGCGTCCGATATGCAGCAGTTCTGGCCGATTGCCGTGTAAGGCCCCACGTAACAATCGCGCAGTCGTGCGCCGGCGCCCACGATCGCCGGCCCGCGCACGGTCGTGCGCTCCAAGCGCGCACCCTCCTCGATGACGACGCGACCATCGACCTGGGAATCGAGCAGCTCGCCCCTAACCGACTCTGTGAGGTTGTCGAGAATCAGGCGATTGGCCTCGAGCATGTCATCGAGACGCCCGGTGTCCTTCCACCAACCACGCACGATGTGGGGCTCGACACGCCGCCCGCCGTCCACGAGGTACTGGATCGCGTCCGTGATCTCCAGCTCTCCGCGCCCCGAGGGCTCGATCGCGCGCGCCGCGTCGTGAATCGAGGGAGTGAACATGTACACACCGACCAAGGCGAGGTCGGTGGCGGGCTCGGAGGGCTTCTCCACCAGCTTTATCACGCGACCAACCTCGCCCGGGGGCGCATCGGCCAGCTCGGCGACGCCGAAGTTCTCCGGATCGGGCACCGGCGTCAACAGGATCAAGGCATCTGGTCCATGCTCGCGAAAGGCAGCCACGAGGTCGGAGATGCCACCCTGCAAGAGATTGTCGCCGAGGTACATCACAAAGGCGCTGTCCCCGAGGAAGGACTCGGCGGTGAGCACGGCATGGGCAAGCCCGAGCGGCTCGTCCTGGACTATGTACTCGATCTTCACACCGAAGCGCGACCCGTCGCCGGCTGCCTGCCTGATCTCCTCGCCGGTCTCCGGCGCGATGATGATGCCGACCTCTTGTACCCCCGCGGCGGCCATTGCCTCGATGCCATAGAACAAGACGGGCTTGTTGGCTACGGGCACGAGCTGCTTGGCGCTCGTGTGGGTGATCGGGCGCAACCTCGTACCCTTGCCCCCCGAGAGAATCAGACCCTTCAGAGAATCCATTCGCGGCGAAGCCTACAGTGTGGGCCCGTGTGCACGAGATGCGACCGCGGACGGCGTTGAGAGCGATTGCACGAAGAACAGCGGTGGACGCGCGAAGCGCGAACTAATGCACGAAGAGGGCCACCTCGGTCAGTAAACGCCCGCGAGCTTGCGATGGTCCCAAGTCGCGCGCTGACGCTCGAGGAACTCCATCCCCACCCGCTTGGCAGCCTGCTTGTCGACCATCGCGGCCACCTCAGGCGCAAGGGCATTCACCGGAGGCTCGCTGCGCGGAGAGGCATAACGTCTGAATATCTCCTGGCCGAGCGCGCTCACGGTCCCGATGTCGCGATGGATGAACACATCGCACTCGAGCATTACCCCGCGCAACTCCTGATACTGCTCACCGGCCTCCACCTGCAGCGTTGCGCGAGGCTCACGTTCGAGGTTGCGAACCTTCTGGGAGGACGCGTAGGTCCAGGCCCAGATCCGCGACTGCCCGCCCTCGGCATCCTTGCGGACCACATACCACAGGGGCATCAGGTGTGGCCAGCCGCGCGGGCCGATCGTGGCACACGTCACCGTGCGCTCCTCCTCCAGAAACGAGCTGACCTCAGCCTCGCTCATCTTGATCTGCTCGCGGCGGCTCATGAGACGCCAGCGGGCACCGACCGCAGGCGCTGCACCGCCGCGAGCACGGCTTCGCGGGCATCCTCAGGCTCGATCACGGCCGCGTCGCCCGCCTCCTTGAGGATCTCGCGCACGAGCCAGTCTGTGCCGGCAAAGCTCAGCTCCACCACAATCGATCCGTCGACGAGCTCCTTGTGGACACGTCTTTGCTCGCGCGCCCAGCGCGCCCGCTCGGGCGAGATCCACACGCGGGCCACGCGCGATGCCTGTACCTCGCCAGTGCGCATCCAGCCCTCCACTTCGGCCCCAGGGTCGACCTCGGGCCGCGGCTCGAATGTCTCGTCGGTGACCTTTACGCGCCTGATGCGATCGAGGCGGAAGTGGCGCATCGCCTGCTTGTCGGGGTCGAACGACGCCACATACCAACCCTCCTGTCCGTTGGTGAGCGCATAGGGCTCAACCCGCCGCAGAGAGAACTCGTCCTCGTTCTCCTTGTAGTAATCGAGCTCCACGAGCCTGTGCTCGATGATCGCGCGCGAGACGGTGCGTGATACCTCGGAGTCGTCGCTGGTGGCATGAGCGACCTGCAATCCCTGCTCCATCGGATCCTCTCCAAGCGCAGCCACGATCTTCTCGCGCGCGCTTGCGAGCGAGCCCTCGGGGATGTGCTCACCGACGAGGTCGATGGCCGCGACGAGCGCCTTCGCCTCGACCGGAAGCAGTCTCGCGGGGCGATCGAAATTGTCGCTGTAGGGCTCCGGGTCCACGTCGATCTCGCCCTCCTCCTCGAGGATTTCTGCGTACAGGACGTAGGAGCCCCCGCCGAAGTTGACGACGTTCAAGACGTTGATGTCCTCGCGCAGCTCCTCCTCGCTAAGTTGCAGCTGGGCGCGTACCTCCGCGATCTTCACGCGTTCTCCCTTGCGCCCGGCTTGGATCAGGATGCTGGCGAGCGTGACGAGCCGGGCGAAGCGCTCGGGGCGAATCGCCGCGTCGGCCTGAGGATCGCGCTCGGCAGCAGCCGCTCTTCTGCCTGCGCGCGCCGCGGAGCCACCTGCGGGCGCCACCGGCTCCTCTACCGCTGGGACACTGTCGGCGAGCTCGAGTGTCTCGGTGTGCAACCCCTGCAAGAGGGCAAGGCGCCGCCCATGTTCCTCCACGAGCTCTGATGGCCCCAGCAGACGGGCGTGCTCGCCCAGGCCGAGTACCCAGGAGACGATCGTGCGAGCGCTCGAGTAGCTGGTGCGCAAGAGCTTGTCTCCATGGCCGTGACCCTCCTCCTCGGCTGGGACCATGTCTCCGTAGCGACCGAAGTGGCGTTCGATCTGCCAGGCGATACGCTCGCCCAGGAGCACCTCGGCCACTCCCTGCTGCTCGCCGAGCTGCCACTCCGCTCGGCCGGCGTACTCGCGTGGGTCGAAATCGGCGGGACGCCTGAAGTCGTGCTCGGCCTTGGTGGCATAGGAGACCTTGCCGCGGATGCGTGAAAGACGGAACACGCGGATCTGCTCGCGCTCGTGGGCATAGCCGAGCAAATAGAACTCGCCCCCCTGGAATAGCAGGTGGTAGGGATCGACACGGCGCGAGCCCATCTCGTCGCGGGCCATCGTGTAGTAGTCGAAGGCGATCGTCTTGTTGCGGAAGATTGCCGTCTCAATCTTGGCAAGCCGTACTGAGAGCTCATGACCGTCGGCCTTGGCCGTGATCGCAAGCACCACCGACTGTTGCTCGGGCGCTCGCAGGGGACTCGGACGCCCCCAGGTGATCTGTTGCAAGGCAAGGCGCAACGGCTCGGCGTAGGCGAACTCTCCGTCGAGCAGGTGCAGGGCGGCCTGCAGGGCGGCGTGCTCTTCGTCGGAGAACTCGATCGCCGGCAGGTGGAAGTTCTCCGAGCGAAGGGAGTAGTTCTCCTGCTCGGCTGCCCCGTCGGCGGGACGATCCACGGTCAGCTGTATGCGCAGCGACTCGAGCTCCGAGCGGTCTGCGTAGAAGCGCCGCGCGAAGGCATCCTCGTTCATGCCGCTGTATCCCTCCACGTCCCGCCGGATCTCGAGCGCCGTGACCGGCCTTCGCTCGGCCATCAGGTATGAGATCAGCGATAGCTGGCGGATCAGCTTCTCTGTGTCCTTGGCCATCCACTCCCAAAGATAGAACCCGGTGGCGAGACGTATTCGCGCGGGTGCCCGTCCGTTCGCTATTTGCGAGTTTTCTCAGGACTCTCGAGCTGCCCCCGAGAGCATTGCCGGCCGAAAGCAACGGCGGCTTGCCAGGCGTCCTGTTGTGAGCCGGGAGACCTCTGGCCGGGGCCTCGAGCGCCGGATCAGGCTGCTTCGCGCGCAGGCTCAACCGCGGGCGCGCTCGTCTCGCGTGCGCTGAACCACGCACCCGCCCCCAGCGCCCGGTCGAAGCTCGACCAGCGCGCTCCCGGGGAGAGCTCCTTTTCGATGCGATCGAAGCTGCCGAGGCGCCCGCCGAGGTTGTCGATCATGTGCACCAGGGTGGCCTCGCGCGTGGATGGCAGCACCGGACTGCCATGCTCGAGCGAGCCGTGATGGGAGAGGATGATGTGTCCCACCGCCCAGGCCAACTCCTCGGGAAAGCCGTCGATTTCCTCGATCGTGCGACGGATGCGGTAGTAGCCCAGAGCTATCTCACCGTGGAGACGCCCGAGGTCGGTGAGGTCGATGCTCTGCGGATCCTCGGTGTAGGCGTCGAGCTTGCCAATGTCATGTAGAAGGGCACCAGTGACGGCCACGTCGCGGTCGATGCCAGGGAAGGTGGCCGAGATCGCGCTCACGCCCTGGGCCACCCCCAGGCAGTGCTCGAGCAGCCCGTGGCGATAGGCCTGGTGGTAGTACTTGGCTGCCGGAGCCACCTCATAGCGCGCCCACAGAGGGGAGTCCTCCGCAAACACTCGCCGCAAGAGGGTGCTCAGATGGGGATTGCGCACGGTGGAGATCAGCTCACGCAGATCGGCCTCCATCTGGCTCGGCTCACGCATGGGTCCATCGAGCAGATCATCGATTGCATAACTCCCAGCCTCGGCCGGGGCAAGCAAGCGAAGGTTTATCTGTGGACCGAACCTTGGATGGATCGTGTAGCGGCCGCCCACCCGAACCGGGCTGCCGGGGAGCGCGAGGCGCTCCATCTCAACCAGGTCCTCCCACACCATCGCGACCACCATCCCGGTGCGGTCGCCGAGCTGCAGGCGTAGATAGTCGCCGCCGTCTCGGCGGGACCGGCGCTCGATCGCTCGTACCAGAAGGACCTGGTCGATCTCTGTGCCATCTGAAAGCTCGTTGACGAGCATGCTGAGGAAGGTAGAGCGGAGGGCGGACGGTATCCGTCGAACCTCCGGACACTCATGCACCTAAATGTCCAATGGTGATCTGTCGATTTGTCCAGTCGAGCTATAGACGTTTCTACTTGCCTCACCTAGGCTGTGAGTTGTGTAGGACTTAGTTTCAGCATTTGTGTAGCAAGCAGTTTCAACACTTCTGTAGCGACTGTTTTCTACGAGGGGCACGACAGGAGGATCGGGACATGAAGATCGAGACACACTCAGCGCAGCAGGCCAGTACGAGGGGGATGAGGATGACGAGCACCGAGGAGCATCGGCTCAAAATCATCAGCTGGAATGTCAACGGGATCAGGGCGCGCATGCCGCGCATCGCGGAGATGCTGCGCAGGGAGCGCCCCGACATGGTGTGCCTGCAGGAGACACGCTGCCCCTTCCGCCACTTCCCCCACCAGCGCCTGGAGCAGCTTGGCTATCGCGCTGAGCACAGCCCAGGCAGGCGCAACGGCGGCGTGGCGATCCTGGTTCGCTCCGACCATCGCGTCACCCGCCGCTGCCTTTCACTCGACAGTCGTCACGATCTGGCCCAAGGACGTTGGCTGGAGACGACATGCGCCGGACTCACGCTCGGCTCGGTCTACGTACCCGCCGGACCCTCCCGCCAGGAACTGGATGACTCAGGCAAGCTCGCGTTCCTTGAGGCCGTCGCCAATCAGGCCTGCCGCGATCATTACCACCCGCTGCTGATCGCAGGGGACTTCAACGTAGCACCGTCGGACCGCGACGTTTACGAGCCCACGTGGCTCGAGGGCTCTTACCACACCGCTGCGGCTGAGCGCGAGGACCTGAGCCACATCTTGCGCGAAGGCGAGCTCGTGGATGTCTACCGCCACCTTCACCCCGACGAGCGCGGATATACCTGCTGGGACCAGCGCGAGGGCCACTATGCACGCGACTACGGCTTGCGTATCGACCTCGCTCTGGCCAGCAGCCGCCTGGCCGAACACATCACTCGCTGCGAGGTCAAGCACGCCTACCGACAGGGACGACGCCCCTCCAATCACGCGCCGCTGGAAATCGAACTGCAGGGGATCGGCGAGTGCGAGGACTGCGCGGAGAGCGCGATTGCGGCCTGAGCCCGCAAGTGTGCCTGGCAAGGACCGGCCGGATAAATCGACTATCGCGGGCCACCCGCAAGCGCTCGCGAAAAGCGATCGTCGCGTCCCACAGACTCGGCGACGAGGGAGACCGCACGGACGCCAGGCGATACGAGTCTCCCATGAACTCTCCCACCGTCCTCACCCCTCGGGGGCGGTGGGAGTAGTTAGGGCTCCAGGCGGTTGGGCCCTCGATACAGGAACGTGACCTCGCGCACGTTGTCCTGTCCGAGCATCTGCATCAATAGACGCGTCAAGCCAAAGCCGAAGCCTCCGTGCGGAGGAGCACCGTAGCGGAAGAAGTCCAGGTAGTACTGGATCGGCTCGACCTCGACGCCCTTCTCGCCCGCTTGGGCCAGGAGCTGCTCGTAGCGGTGCTCGCGCTGAGCTCCGGTGGTGAGCTCGATGCCACGCCAGAGCAGGTCGAAGCTCTTGGTCAGTGTCGGCTGGTCTGCGTGGCGCATGTGGTAGAAGGGCCGCACCGAGGTGGGGTAGTCAGTTACGAACACGAACTCGCTGCCGGACTGCTCGGCGACGATCGCCGAGAGGGCCCGCTCGCTCGGAGGGTCGAGGTCGTGGTCTGGATCGAGACCCCGCCCATCCACATCGTGCCCGTGCTGCTCGAGCAAAGCCTTGGCGTCGGCCAGCGTGATCCGTGGGAAGGGCAGCGTCGGCGCTCCCACCTCGACGCCGAAGGTGCTCGAGATTTGCTCGCCGTGCTCGGCGCCCACCACGGAGAGCACGTGGGCGAGCCAAGCCTCCTCGAAGGCCATCACATCCTCGTGGGAGTCGATCCAGGCGATCTCCACGTCCACGCTCGTGAACTCGGTGTCATGGCGCGAGGTGAAGGAGGGGTTGGCTCTGAACACGGGGCCGATCTCGAAGACCTTGCCGAAGCCCCCGGCCATCGCCATCTGCTTGTAGAACTGGGGCGACTGGGCGAGATAAGCGGTGCGCTCGAAGTAGTCCACCTTGAACAGCTCCGCGCCCGACTCCGAGGCGGAGCCCATCAGCTTGGGGGTATGGATCTCGGCAAACCCCTGCTCGCGCCAGTACTCGCGCATGGCGTGCTCCACAGTGGACTGGACCTCGAAGATCAGGCGCCTGTCCGGACGGCGCAGGTCGAGATAGCGCCAGTCGATGCGCTTGTCCAAGGCCGAATCCGCTGTCACTGGGAGTTCGGGTTCAGCGGGTGAGTCGACAGAGAGAGACGCCAGCCTGATCTCCAAGCCACCGAGCTTCACACGCTCGTCGGCGACCACGAGACCTGTGACGATCACCGTCGACTCGGGCGTGAGCGTGGAGATCGCCTCGTTGAGCTCGCTCGGGGGGTCCTCCTTGCCAAGCACGAGCTGGGCGAGGCCGGTTTCGTCGCGCAGGACCAAGAACTGCATGCGCTTCTGGTCGCGGACGGCATGCACCCAACCACGGAGCTCGACCGTGTCCTCGAGATGGGCTTTGAGATTGGCTACAAGCGTGCGCGCCACGGGACGGGCAATGCTATTGCAGCGATGCTCCCGCCGGCCCGTCCCCCTGGGGATCTCGCTCCTGGCCCCCCCGCGCGTCGCGTTCGGAGCAGTGTGTCGGGCAGTAGACGCCCCGCACGGTCCCGTCTCTGGCTCCAAACGCAAGCCACACGCCGCTGCGCCAGGAGAAATTGAAGAAGTCCTCCTCGGTTCCTTTGAGCTGGCGCTCCCGTTGCCATGCCTTGACCACGACGCTGGCCGGGATGCGCGAGCGACAGTCGCGCTCGTAGCTGAGGTAGCCGCTCCATACGCACTTCATCGGGTCCTCCGCCGGAGCGGGGCGCTCGCCCTCGATCCTCGGGGCAGGCGGGACCTCCCTTAGGCGAACGCGGCGCGAGGACTGGGGCTGCTCGATGGGATGACGTTCTGGCTTCATCTGCCCTGGTCGGACGACACCGTGTCGTCCGAATGTGACTACGAGGCTTCTACGTAGCCTCTACGGCAAGTTGTAGTAGAGGGATGCATCCACATGTCCACATTGGACGATTGTTCTAAGACGTTGGCGAAAGTGGCTCCGCGAGCGTCCCGCAGAGCGGCAATCCGGCCTTGGCTCTAGGCTTCGGCGCTCATTGCGCGAAACCCTTCTCCTACCTACACCGCGCATATGGGGGGCCAGCGTGGGCTGCCAAACAAAGAAAGCGGCATGAACGACACTGCGAACGAGCCTGAGCCGGCCTACCACCTGTTCCTCGACGGCGAGGAGGTCCCGGTGTGCGCAAGCGCGCTGCGCCTGCTCATCTCCGGTGAGGCTCACGAGCCTCAGATCCGCGGGCTCGCCCGTGCCGTCCTTACGGGTCTCGAAGCCGAACCCGACGAGCGTGGGAAACTGACCGTGGGCCTGAGCCCCGAGCAGATGAAGATCGCCCACACGGCGGTGAAGCTACTGCTCGACGACCTGCAACGCGGACAGGCCGAGGAGCGCGAGGTCCTGCGTCGTGTCCTGAACAAGCTTCCCGACGAGCACACGATCCGCGCGATCGTCCTTTAAACAGGAGCCCTGTTCGGCGGGCCCGGCAAGTTAGGCTTAGCTCGCGGTGAGCACGACCAAGACACCCCATAATGCTGACGAGCTGAGGTCGAGCTTCCTCGAATTCTTCGTGGCGCGCGAGCACCGCTTGACAGCCTCCTCCAGCTTGGTCCCCCAACACCCGAAGGCACCACTGTTCACGAACGCCGGGATGGTGCAGTTCCTGCCCGTGTTCTTCGGCGAAGAGCCCCCCCTCTCGCCCCGGGCGACCTCAGCGCAGAAGTGCCTGAGGGTGCGCGGCAAGCACGACGACATCGAGATCGTGGGGCGCAGCAGCCGTCACCTCACGTTCTTCGAGATGCTCGGGAACTTCAGCTTCGGCGACTACTTCAAGGCGGGCGCGATCGAATACGCCTGGGAGTTTCTGACCGAGACGATCGGCCTCGACGGGGAGCGCATGTGGGCCACCGTGCACACGAGCGACGACGAGGCCGCCCAGCTGTGGCAGGAGTTGGTGGGGTTGCCGGTGCAGCGCATCCAGAGGATGGGCGAGGACAACTTCTGGGAGATGGGCACGACTGGGCCCTGCGGGCCCTCTTCGGAGATCTTCTACGACAAGGGACCCGAGCATGGGGCCGAGGGCGGCCCGGCAGGGGGTGGCGAGGAACGCTACGTGGAGATCTGGAACCTCGTGTTCATGGAATCCAACCGCCTCGATGACGGAAGCTTGCAACCGTTGCCCAAGCGCAACATCGACACCGGGGCAGGACTGGAGCGAATCCTGCCGATCGTGCAGGGCAAGTCCTCTGTGTTCGAGACCGACGTACTACGCCGCTTGATCGGCTCGGCCGAGGAGCTCACGAAGTCCACGTACGGACGCGCGGAGGAGGACGACATCAGCCTGCGCATCGTCGCCGACCACGCGCGCGCGGTCACATTCATGCTCGCCGACGGGGTGGTGCCCTCCAACCTCGAGCGGGGATATGTGCTGCGACGCATCATCCGTCGCGCGGTCAGGCATGGCCAGAGGGTGGGAGCTCGTGAGGGCATGATGTCCGCGATGGCCGCAGCCGTGGCCGAGGTGATGGGCGGTGCCTACCCGGAACTGGAGCGCTCCTTGGACATGGTGAGCGACATCCTGGAGCGCGAGGAGCACCGTTTCGTGGAGACGCTCAGCATGGGATTGGGAATGCTGGAGGACCTCATCGACGGTGGCGTCACCGAGGTGCCGGGGAGCGACGCTTTCATGTTGCATGACACCTATGGGTTCCCGGTGGAGCTAACGGCCGAAATCGCCGCGGAGCGAAAAGTGGGATTGGACATGGAGGGCTTCGAACGCGCGATGGGTCGCCAACGCGAGCTGGCGCGCAGCGCCGCCGGCGGAGGAACCAGCGACGAGCGCGAGAGCCAGGCGGCCGGTCGCCTGGTCGCCGAGCTCGGCGGGCTTGCGCCTACCAAGTTCCTCGGCTACGAGCAGCTACAGGCACAGAGCCGGCTCGTGAAGGTGCTGAAGGCCGCGAGCGACAACTCAGCCGACACCGAAGGCGAAGGCCGCCCGACGCTCGAAGTGTTCGCCGAGCGCACACCCTTCTACGCTGAGGGCGGCGGCCAGGTGGGCGACACGGGCACGATCGAGAGCGAGACGGGCAGGGCTCGAGTCCTCGAAACAGACCGTCCGCTGGAGGGGATCATTCGCCACCGCGTACGACTCGAAGAGGGCACCCTCGTGGAGGGCCAGGAGGCCACCCTGCGCGTAGACGAGGCACGCAGGGACGCGATCAGGCGCAGCCACACCGCCACCCACCTGTTGCACTGGGCGCTGCGCACCACGTTTGGGTCGCAGCTGCAACAGCAAGGCTCGCTAGTGGAGCCCGATTACCTGCGCTTCGACTTCAATCACCACGCGCAGCTCAGCGACGAGGACATCGCGCGGATTGAAGAGCTCGTGATCGGGGACATCCTCAGCGACGAGTCCGTGGAGACCACCGAGGAGACACTCGAGAGCGCGCGAGCCGAGGGGGCGATGTCATTCTTCGGTGATAAGTACGGGGAGATCGTGCGGGTCGTGCGGGCGGGGGAGCATTCGGTCGAGCTGTGCGGCGGCACGCACGTGCCCGCGCTCGGGCGGATCGGCGCGTTCGTGGTACGCAGCGAGTCCTCCGTGGGTGCCAACCTCAGGCGCATCGAGGCCTTGACCGGCAAGGCGGCGCATGAGGACCACCGCCGCGCGCGCGGGCTCTTGCACACGGCGGCCGAGTCCTTGCACGTGGCGCCCGAATCGGTGCCTGAGGCGATCGGTCGCCTACAGACCACGCTCAGCCAGGAGGAACGTCGGCGCAAGGCGCTGGCGGCCGAGGCCGATCGCGACCTGGCCTCCAAGCTTGCCGGGTCGGCGGTCGAGGGAGTCGTGATCGCCCGGTTGGACGATCGCGACCAGCAGGCGTTGAGGGTGATCGCCGCCGACCTGCTGGCCCGCGAGGACATTGCAGCGGTCGGGCTGATCGGATCGCCCGACGGCGAGGCGGTCGCGATCGCGGTGGCGATCGACGGCGACTCGGGCGACGCGCCCGCGGTGGTGCGCTCCACGGCCAAGGTCGTGGGTGGCGGCGGCGGTGGCAAGGACCGGCGCTTGGCTGTTGGCGGGGGCAGGGACGTGGGCGAGATCGATACGGCGCTCGACGTGCTGCGTGGCGCGCTCACGGGTAGCGCGCGCGTAGCCTAGCGTCCTTCAAACGGGGCCCCTGAGCGTCGCGCCGTGAGTAGTACGGCGACCGTGCTCGCCCGGATTGGCCGCCCCAGGCGCTCCTGAAGAGCGTGAGTCTCTTCCACGAGGGCCTCACGCTGCTCAGGGGAGAGTCGCGCCCAGAAAGACATCGTGCCGAGCAGGGCGCCCAGCTCATCGGCAGTGTGTTCGATCAGGGTTGGCACGGTCGCGAGCTGTGGATCCTCAAAGAGATCGGCCGCGTAGTCACGTCCTATGTCATAGCTCCCCAGCCAGCCCCAGGCGTCCGCGACGTTCCGACGGCGCTCCCGCACGCCCGCAATCGTGCGATCGAGGTCGCGGTAGGTGGGCCAGGTCGCGGCGATCTCCCACGCGTGCCTGCGCAGGGCCGACAGGAGGGCCGCCTGATCATCGACGCTGCGCTGCTCCTGAAGACCGAAGTACTGGAGTAGGGCGAGCGTCCCACCCGGAGCGAGCGCGTCGGCGATCTTCCGCCAGCCTAGATCAGGGTCGACCCAGTGGATCGCGGACGCCGAGAACACCGCCTCGTAGCTCTCGCGGGGTCGCTGCATGTCCTCGAGCCGTGCGTGGACGAACTCCACATCGCCCGCATCCTTCAGGTTCTCCTCGGCGAGGAGGATCAGCTGATCTCCCGGCTCCAGTGCGGTCACACGCAGCCCTCGCGCGAGGAGGCTGCGCGTCAGCTGACCGGTCCCGCACCCGATCTCGAGCACCCGGTCGCCATCCCCGATACCTGCCACCTCGCACGCTCGGTCGACGAGTGCATCGGGGTAGGCCGGGCGATTGCGGTCGTACTCGACCGCGACCTCGTTGAAGACCTTGCCGTAGCTCCGTGCGAGCGTCCCGTCGCTCATGCCCGAAACGTACACACTCACCTGGATGGGCGACGGATCAGCGTCTTGCAGCCGTGGGCAAAGGAGACGATGGCGAGAGGCGGACTTGAACCGCCGACACCTCGATTTTCAGTCGAGTGCTCTACCAACTGAGCTATCTCGCCGCGACCACCGATCCTACCGGCTCGCGCGTGCGCGGCGCGGATTTGACCTGCGGCGAGACCCGAACCGTCTCAGCCCGCCGAAGCTTCCCAAGCTTCCAGGTAGGCCAGCGGATCGATCGGATACCCACCCTTCGCTCCCCAGCCGCCGACCCAAACCTCGAAGTGCAGATGCGGCCCGGTCGCGTCGCCGGTCTGGCCGACCTTGCAGATCGCCTGACCCGCCTTGACCGCCTCACCGGCACTGACTGCCAACGAAGAGGCCTGGCAGTGCGCGTAGAAGAAGTCGAGCCCGTCGACGGTGTGCTCGGCCGCGTACCAGCCCGCGCCTCCCGCCTGGTAGGCGGTCGTGATGATCGTGCCGCCCAAGGGTGCGACCACCTGGAGGCCTTCGCTGGCAAGCACGTCTTGGCCCTCGTGGATGTGGCCTTCACGGGCCGCCCCGAAGCGGTTTTCGGCGTTGCCGAAGCTGTGCGCACCGAGCACGGGGAACACGGCTCCTTCGGCCACTGTCTGCGCGGGCGTGGGAGCACCCGCCGGGGGGCTGGTCGGCGCTGGTACAGCGGGCTTTGGCTTGGGCCGCGGCTTGGGCTTGGCCGGCACTTTTGGCTTGGGCGCGACGTGCGTATGGCGCGCGGCGTGGGAAGGCTTGTGTGGGGTGGGCTTGGGCGCGACGTGGGGCTTGGGCGCAAGCACTCCATATTCGCTACCGCCCGTTCCTCGGCTCACTGGGGCCACGGCTCCGCCCAGGCCCACCGCGTCGGTGACGGCGGCGGCGGGGGAGGCAGCCACTCCGCCGGTCGAGTCGAGCGCTCGTGCACCGGGCGCGAGCGCCCCTGCGAACGCGAGCGCTCCGATGGACAGGAGCACACCGCAGGGCACAAGCAAGCCGAGCTTCGCCACGAGTGTCCCCACAGACGCAACCACCGGGGCCCTCGTGGCCTGCACGGCCACCTTGAAGGCATGCCTCATGCACTCTTATTCGACCCGACAGGGGCTCCCTCATACCGCTGGGCGCTAGCTTGCGTCCTGGAATTCCTCCACGAGCGCCACATATGTGCGCTGCAAGCCCTCTTCGATCGGCACCTCGGCCCACCAGCCGAGCTCGCGATCGGCGCGAGTGCAGTCGAGGCAGCTGCGTTGCAGCTCACCGGGCCTCAGGTCGGCCAGCACAGGCTCCACGTCCGAGCCGGCGGCCACCTTGAGGACGCTCCACAAACTCAACACATCTGTCTCTACGCCTGTGGCGATATTGAACGTGCCGCGCTTGCCATTGGCCGCGATCAGGGCGGCAACGACATCTCCGACATAGACGTAGTCCCGCGTGGGCCTACCGTGGCCGAACATCTTCGGCGCTCTGCCCGCGTGGAGGTGCTCGGAGAAGATCGCCACCACTCCCGCCTCGCCATGCGGGCTCTGGCGCGGCCCGTATACGTTGCCCAGTCGGCACACCGCGTGAGGCACACCCGACGACAAAGACCACGTGTTGACGTACGCCTCAGCTGCCCACTTCGAGGCACCGTAGGGAGCGAGCGGCGCGGGGATCCGCTCCTCGGTGGTCGGAAGCGGTGCCTCGTCGCCGTAGAGCGCGCCACCGGTGGAGGTAAACGAGACCGGCGCGCCGAGCTTGGTGGCGGCGTCAACCACGTTGAGCGTGCCCTGCACGTTGACGGCACAGTCGCGGCCCGGGTCTGCCACCGATGCCGTCACAGATGCCTGCGCAGCCAGGTGGTAGACAGCTCCCGGCTGCACCTCGGCGAACACGCGCCGGAGCGCGTCGTCGTCGACGATGTCGAGCTCGTACAGCTTCGCTCCCACTGGCACCTTGGCGGCACTGCCGGAGGAGAGATCGTCGATCACGGCCACCTCATCGCCCGCCGCTAGCAGAGCGTCGGCGAGATGCGAGCCGATGAAGCCGGCCCCGCCGGTGACAATCGAGCGCTTGGACACGCGCGGAAGACTATCCACGTGGGCCAACCTGTGCCCGTCTAACCAGCGCCTGCATGCACGCGGAGGCAGCCTTCGCGGCTATGTCAAGCTCAGCCGCGAGCCAGCATGTAGCGGTTCATCGTGGCCATCACCCGGCGTGTGATCGCGTCCGCGCGATGCTCGGTCTCGACCTCGATCTCGCCGGCCTCGCGCAACTCCTGGATGCGGCGCATCGCCGGCTCGACGACCTCGTTCTTGAGCGTGGCCGGGTCGATGCCGTCCTCGATCGCTTGGGCGATCGCCTCCTCCGCGAGCTCGGCATCGCCGAGGCGCATCGCGTCGGTATAGATCTCCAGGGCTCCCGCCAGCAGGGAGCTCGGGTCAGAGCGCTCGCGCGTGCGGGCCTCGGCACCGGAGGAGTCGAGCACCTCCATGAACTTGTGCAACAGAACCGGGTCGAAGTGGCGGGCTGCCTGCTCGAGCATCATCTCAACAGCCTGCTCCACCGAGAACGCCTTGCGGTAGACACGGTGGGAGGTGAGCGCGTCGAACACGTCGGCGATCGCCACGATACGGCCCTCGATCGGAATGTTCTCGGCGGCGATGCCACGCGGGTAACCGGCTCCGTCCCAACGCTCGTGGTGGGAGAGGGCGATCGTGGCGCCCATGTCGAGGATCGAGGAGGACGAGCCACGCAGCAGGCGGTGGCCCTCCTCGGCATGGGTCTCGACGATCGCGCGCTCCTCGGCCGTGAGCGAGCCGGGCTTGAGCAGGATCGCGTCGGGGATCGCGACCTTGCCCACGTCGTGCAGGGGCGCTGCGTGGCCGATGCGCCGGCAGAACTCGGGGCTCATGCCGATCGCCTCAGCAAGGAGCGTGGAGAAGCGACCGATGCGCTCGATGTGCGCACCGGTGTCCTCGTCACGAAACTCCACCGCCATCGAGAGGCGCCGCACGGTCTCGGCTTGGGCGATCTCGAGCTCTGAGAGCGCACGACGCAGATCGTCGTTGCGTTCGTCGACCTCCAGCTGGAGCACTTGGCGCCGATCGTCTCCGAGCAGCCAGCCCGACATGGCTGCGACGGCAGCGAGCACCAGCGCGCCGATAGCTGTGAGTGCCGGACCTCCCAATACCAGTGCTGCCACTGCCACAAGCGCGGCGAGCGCCAGCAGCGGTGCCCTTCGCCAGGGCGGGTGCCGCTGTGGAAGCTGGGTCTCAGGGATCGTGGGAGCCTGCACGTCCGAGTGCGTGGGCTCGCCGGGGGAGCCGCCGAGCAGTGCACGCAGCTTACTCGGCGGGGAGCCGTCGTCAAGCACGACCGGTGGAGAACCGTCGTGCTCGCGGCCGCGCGAGAGCGCCGCCCCGCGTGGGGTGGACCGTTCCAAGCCAACCTTTGTGACTCCACGCACGAAAAGCACTCCGTTCTTTCGCTAGTCGTCTATTCGGCCGAAACCAGCGTCCGCTTGAGCTACCCCGACACGAGCTACGCGAACCAGGTTGAATCTTGGTCTCTAGATGGACAGCGCGAGGTACTTCGTCTCGAGGTACTCGTCGATGCCCTCGAAGCCGCCCTCGCGCCCGAAGCCGGATTGCTTGACGCCCCCGAAGGGAGCAGCAGGATTGGAGACGATGCCCTGGTTGACGCCGATCATGCCCGCCTCGATCGACTCGCTGACACGGAACGTCCGCGCCAGGTCGCGCGTATAGAGATACGCCACCAGCCCGTACTCGGTGGCGTTGGCGGCGCTGACCGCTTGCTCCTCGGTGGAGAAAGTGGCGATCGGAGCCACCGGCCCGAAGATCTCCTCGCGCAGGAGGCGCGCGTGGGAGGGCACGTCGGAGAGAACTGTGGGCGCGAAGAAGTGGCCTTCGCCGCCAACGCGCTCGCCACCGGTGAGCAGGTTGGCCCCCTTGGCGAGCGCATCCCCGACGAGCTCCTCCACGATGCCACGCTGGCGATCGTCGATCAGAGGGCCGACATCCACACCGGGCTCGGTGCCACGGCCGACCTTCAGTCCTTCCATACGCTTGGCCATCCGCCGTGCGAACTCCGGCGCGATCGACTCGTGCACATGGAAGCGGTTGGCAGCCGTGCACGCCTCGCCCACGTTGCGAAGCTTCGCGGTCAGGGCACCATCGACGGTAGCATCGAGATCGGCGTCCTCGAACACGATGAAGGGAGCGTTTCCCCCCAGCTCCATCGAGACACGCAGGATCTGCTCGGCCGACTGTGCGATCAAAGTGCGGCCCACCTCGGTGGAACCGGTGAAGGAGAGCTTGCGCGTACGAGGGTCCTTCAGCAGCGGCTCGATCACGGCACCGGAGTGGTGGGCGGTGATCACATTGAGCACACCGCCGGGCAGGCCCGCCTCCTCGAGCAGGCGCGCAAGCGCCAGCATCGAGAGCGGCGTCTGCTGGGCCGGCTTGACGACCATCGTGCAGCCCGCGGCGATCGCAGGAGCGATCTTGCGCGTGCCCATCGCCGTGGGAAAGTTCCAAGGGGTCACGAACACGCATGGGCCTACCGGCTGGCGCATCGTGAGGATGCGCCCGGCCCCGGTGGTGTTCGTCATGTAGCGTCCGTGGATGCGCACGGCCTCCTCGGAGAACCAGCGCAAGAACTCGGCGGCATAGGTGAGCTCGGCGCGGGATTCGCCCAAGGCCTTGCCCATCTCGAGCGTCATGACGAGGGCGAGCTCCTCGGCACGCTCGAGCAGGAGCTCGTGGGCACGGCGCAGGATCTCCCCGCGCTCGCGCGGTGCGGTTGCGGCCCAGGCCGCCTGGGCGTCGGCAGCCGCGGCGAGCGCCGAGAGCGCGTCCTCAGGGGTCGCGTCGGCGACCTCGAGGAGCGTCTGTCCCGTCGCGGGATCCTCGACTGGAAGCGTGCCGCCGCCAGACGCGGGACGCCACTCACCGCCGATGTAGAGCTGCTTGGGAACCCGCTCGAGGACCGCTCTCTCGCCGGCTCGCCCCCCATTCTGGGAGGAGCCGGGCCCGCTGGAATCCCTCGCTGAGCGCTCCGAGATGTCGTGCCTGCTGGCCATCTTCACCTGCCGATCAGCTTGCGCAGCTCAAGCGCAAATTGAGATCGTCCGAATCAGAGCTCATGCAATTCCTCGTGCCGACTGTCCGTTTCGAGATCGCAAACGGCTGAACGGGTACGGCTGAACAGGTACGCCACTGAGCACGGATGCTCCTCACGAGATCAACTTATCAACGCTTGCATGCCCGCTGGAGGCGCGCACCAATCGCGGTGTCTCTGCTTGCCATGCTCGCCGGCGTGCTCATCTGGGCCGAGACACCTGCGCGCGCGCAGCCACCCGTACGGGCACGGACGAGCACCGCGCGAGCATCGGAGCTGGTGATCGATGGTGCCGGCGAGGGCCACGGCGTTGGGATGAGCCAGGATGGAGCGCTCGGGTATGCCGAGCACGGTTGGTCCTACAGCGCGATCTTGAGTCACTACTACACGGGCACGGCAATCGGACAGGCGCCCCCGGGCACGATCGTGAAGGTGCTGGTGGGCTCGAAGGTGAAGCGCATCCCGCTCGAGACTTATGTCCGCGGTATCGTCGCCGCCGAGGTATCGGCCAGCTGGCCGATGGCTGCACTCGAAGCACAGGCCGTGGCCAGCCGCACATACGCGATCACCGCGCACGCAGGCGGAACCAGGTTCGACGTGTACACGGACGACCGCTCGCAGGTCTACCGCGGCAAAGCCGCGGAAACGTCGCGCACGAACGCCGCCGTAGCGGCAACCGCCGGTCAAATCGTGACTTACGGCGGGCAGCCCGCGATCACCTACTTCTTTGCCGAGTCGGGCGGCCACACAGAGAGCATCCAGAACTCTTTCACCGGCTCCACTCCCGAGCCCTGGCTGATCGGGGTTGCCGATCCTTACGACACAGGTCCGCTGCACCGCTGGACGGTGAAGATGAGCTTCGCTTCGGCCACTGCGCGTCTTGGCGCACTCGTGAAGGGGTCGTTCACGGGTATCGAGGTGCTTCAGCGGGGCAGCTCGCCGCGGATCGTCTCGGCCTACGTACTCGGCTCGAAGGGACGCACGCTCGTGAGCGGACCGGAACTGGCGGCGCGACTGGGGTTGTACGACGCGTGGGCTTACTTCAGCGTAAAGGACTCCCAGGGAGTGCACTCCGAGCCGGACGCCAGCGGCCCTACGGCTCCGGCACCGGCTCCGGTGCCCAGCGCCCAACCCGCAAGCGTGACGGGCTCAGGCGGCTCTGTTGCCACTTCGGGACCCACACCAACGGCCCAGCCTGCCAGCGTGAACGGGCAAGGTGGCGTCTCCGCGGGTTAGACGTACCCTGTTGCGGGTGAACGCACCGCTGCTGATCGCCGACGTGCCATGGCTGCTGTACCGGGCCTACTTCTCTTTGCCCAAATCGATCAAGGGCACAGACGGACGGCCAGTCAATGCACTGCTGGGGACGGTGAACGCTTTGCTGGCAGCTATCGAAGCACAGCGGCCGCGTGCGCTCGTGGCGTGCTTCGGGGCGGAGGAGGCTCGCTACCGAGTGGAGGCCTTCCCCGCCTATCACGCCCACCGCGAGCCGATGCCCGATGAGCTCGCCGAGCAGTGGCAAAAGGCTCCCGACCTGCTCGCAAGCTTCGGCTGGAGCGTGGCGGACGCGAAGGAGCTCGAGGCCGACGATGCGATGGGCTCGCATGCGCGCACGGAGGCCCAGGCAGGCGGACGGGCGTTGTTGCTGACCGCCGACCGCGACCTCTACCAGGTCGTCGGCGAGAGCGTCTCTGTGCTGGATCTGGGGAAGGGAGGGGTGTGCGCCGTGCTGGGAGAGGCGCAGGTAGTGGAGCGCTACGGCGTCTCGCCGGAACAGGTGCCCGACTTCATCGCACTGCGCGGAGACCCCTCCGACGGGATCCCCGGCGCCCCGGGGATCGGCGCCAAGACCGCGGCGGCGCTGCTGCGGACCCACGGCACTTTGGAGGCATTGTTGGAGCTGGCCGAACAGCAGGCCGCCGAGGCCAACTTCGGCGAGCTGCGCCCCAAGGTCGCAAGCGCACTGGCAGAGAACGCCGAGCTGCTGCGCACGTTCAAGCGCGTGGCGACACTGGTGGCGATCGATGTGGAGCGCCCACCGGACAAACCAACCGACCTCGCCGGCGGCGCCTCGGCTGCGCGCGAGATGGGGATGGCACGCTTGGCCGAGCGCCTGGAGGCTAGGGCGTGAACTTGACGGTGATCACGTCACCATCCTGCATGGAGTAGTCGCGGCCCTCCAGGCGCAGAGTGCCGCGCTCACGCGCGCCAACGTAGCCGCCGGCGTCGACCAGCTCGCGCCAGCCGACGACTTCGGCGCGGACGAAGCCCTTTTGGATGTCCGAGTGGATCTGCCCGGCAGCGTGCCAAGCGGTAAGCCCGTCGCGCAGATGCCACGACTGCGCCGGCTTTGCCTCGCCTGCCGTGAAGAAGGCGATCAGATGCAAAAGCGAGAAGGCGCCACGCACGATCCGCTGCAAGCTCGATTCGCCGGGTGGGTGGGGATATATTTCAGCTCGCATCAGGCTGGCTTCTTCGTCCTCGAGCTCCGCCAGCTCGGACTCGATCCGTGAGGACACCGCGACCGCGCCGGCACCCTGGGCGGCGGCGTGGGCGGCGATCTCAGGGGGAACCTCCTCGGCGCCCTCGTCGACATTGGCCACGAACAGGACCGGCTTGGCGGTGAGCGAGCCCAGATCGCGCAGGGCGCCCGGCGCGTCCTCGGGCGCGGGCACCCCGCGCGCCGGGCGACCCGCTTGCAGCTCGCCGATCACCTCGCGCAGCCACGCCTCCTCGGCGATCGCGACGCGATCTCCGCCCTTGGCCTGCTTGGCGACGCGATCGACGCGACGCTCGGCCTGATCCAAGTCGGCCAAGACCAGCTCGGTCTCGATCGTCTCGATATCGGCAAGCGGGTCGACGCGACCCTCGGGGTGAATCACGTTGTCATCGGTGTGAGCCCGGACGACGTGCACGATCGCGTCGGTCTCGCGGATGTTCGCCAGGAAGCGGTTGCCGAGACCCTCGCCTTTGTGGGCGCCCGCGACCAGCCCGGCAATGTCGTGGAAGTCGATCGTGTCCCACACGATCTCCGAAGCTCCAACGGTCGCCGACACCTCGACGAGCCGCTCGTCGAGCACGGGCACGACCGCCACATTGGGCTCGATCGTGGTGAAGGGATAGTTGGCTGCCTCGGCCCCTGCCTTCGTGAGCGCGTTGAAGAGCGAGGACTTGCCCGCGTTGGGCAGCCCCACAATGCCTATGCGCGTGCTCATATCACCGATTTCCCAAGGCCCAAGAGCTGAGCCCACCGGGGTCCCTAGACGGAGAAACCAACGCGCAGATCGCTGTCCTCGATACGGACATATACGACCTGGCCGAGGTAGAGCCGTACAGGGCCCTCCTCGGTTTCGAGTTCGTGCCAGCCGCCGTCGCCGAGCGACTTGTAGAGCGTCTCGAGCTGCTCGTCTGTGATGCGCAGCGAGAGCACCTGCCCGCCTTGAAAGCCGACGCTCACGCGCCGGTGCTGTTGGGCCATCAGTGAACCTCCACCGGTTGAACGAGCTCCGTGAGCACCCGCCCGGTGCCTTTGGGCTCCAGGAACGCGACCAGGGCGCCACGAATGCCCACTCGCGGGGCCTTGTCGATCAGGGGCTGGCCGGCTCCTGCCAAAGCCGCCAAGGTCGCCTCGATGTCGGACACCTGGTAGGCGACGTGATGCAAACCGGGGCCCCTCTTAGCGAGAAACTTGCCGACCGGCGTATCGTCGCCGAGCGGGGCCAAGAGCTCGACGTGGTTCTCGCCCACATCGAGTAGGACGGCCTCCACGCCCTGCTCCTCGACGATCTCACGGTGGGCCACCTCCATCCGGAAGACGTCTCTATAGAGCGCGAGCGAGGCTTCGATGTCCTCGACGGCAACGCCGATGTGATCGATCCGGTTGAACACTCCGCGCAGTCTAGTGTCTGGACCCGAGACGAAATGCGCTCGGCGCCGCCAAGCGTCGTCAGGTGTCCTCGGGCGCGGCTCGGGGAACCGTGGCCGGCACGCCCGTAGGCACATCGGTGGGCACGGCCGCCGCGACACGCAGCCCGACGCCGGGCCTGCGTTCCAGGCGTGGCACGCCCTTCATCACCCGGTCGATCGCTTCGCGGTCGAGCACCTCGTTTGCGAGCAGCTCGGCGGCGAGCGCGTCGAGCTGGGCGCGATGGCCGAGGATCATCTTGCGCGCCGCCCGGCGCGCCTCCTCGACCAGCTCCCTGCGCTCCTCGTCGCGCAGGCGCAAGGTCGTCTCCGACAGGCGCACATCCCCGTCGGGCGTACGCCCGACGCCGGCGCTGCCCATCGCGTAGTCGTGGACCATCGAATGGGAGATATCGGCGACGCGCTTGAGGTCGTCGGACGCACCTGTGGTGATAGCCCCGAACACGACCTGCTCGGCCACACGGCCGCCGAGCAGTACCGTCATGTAATCGAGCAGCTCCTCTCGCGTCTTCAGATAGCGGTCCTCGGCGGGCAGGTTGAGCGTGTAGCCGAGCGCCCGCCCGCGCGGGACGATCGAGATGCGGTGCACGCGGTCGACCGAGGGCAACAGCTCGCCACAGAGCGCGTGTCCGGCCTCATGGAAGGCGACGACACGCTTCTCGTGGTCGTTTAGGACCCGGTGAGACTGCACCCCGGCGATAACCCGCTCCAAGGCCTGGTCGAAGTCGGATCCCGTGATGCTCTTGCCGCCGCGCCGCGCGGCAAAGATGGCGGCCTCGTTGCAGATGTTGGCCAGGTCGGCGCCGGTAAGGCCGCTGGTCTGCTGCGCGACAAGGCCCAGGTCCACATCTCCCAGCGGCTTGTCGCGCGTGTGCACGCCGAGCACACCCCTGCGGCCCTTGACGTCGGGTGGGGTGACGAAGATCTGGCGGTCGAAGCGTCCCGGACGCAACAAGGCCGGATCGAGCTTGTCGAGCAGGTTCGACGCCGCGATCACGACCAGGCGCCCGCTCGTGGCAAAGCCGTCCATCTCCACGAGCAGCTGGTTGAGCGTCTGGTCCTTCTCGCCCGAGAAGTCCGTGCCGCGACGCCCGCCGACGGCGTCGAGCTCGTCGATGAAGATGATCGCCGGCTCCTGCTTGCGCGCGATCGCGAACAATCGCCTGATGCGGGCCGCGCCGAGGCCCGCGAACATCTCCACGAAGGCGGCCGCCGACTGGGCGAAGAACTGCGCGCCGGACTCGTGCGCGACGGCCTTGGCGAGCAAGGTCTTGCCGGTGCCGGGCGGCCCGTGCAGGAGGATGCCCTTGGGCACCTTCGCACCGAGCCTCTCGAACTGCTTGGGGTCGCGCAGGAACTCGACGATCTCCTGCAGCTCGGCCTTGGCCTCATCGGCGCCGGCGATGTCCTTCCAGGCGACCGACTGGCTCGAGGAGGGCTTGATCTGCTGCGGCTTGACCCGCGGCATCACTTTCAAGGTGCGCCACATCAGGTAGAGGAGCGCAGCGAAGAAGAGGATCATCACGACGCTGGACCACTGATAGGACCATTCTTGGATCTCCTGCACGAACGAGGTTGCGAGCGCCATCGCTAAACCAACGCGCTCACCCGAGCAGTTCTAGCGCGAGCTCTCGGTAGAAGTCCGCAGCCCAGGCAAGGTCGAGCACGTTGATGCGCTCGTCGGGGGCGTGGATCAAGGCCTGGGTCTCGAGCAAGGACTGGTGGCGCTGTGGAAAGAAGCCGTAGGCGACGCAATCCGGGAAGGCCGCCCTGAAGTGGCGCGAGTCGGTGAAGCCGGGCAGGATGGTGGGTACCGTCTTCGCGCCCGGATCGTGCGCTGAGATCCACCGGTCGAGCGCCTCCATCATGGGAGACGCGAGCGGCGAGCGGTTGCCGGTGATGCGCTCGGTGAAGTCGATCCGCAGCACATCGCGCGCGTGCGCGACGCTCGCAACGGTTGCGCTCGCCCCAGCGGACGCCGTGCCCACGCCGGGGCCGTCGGCGAACTCGAGGGCAAAGCCCTCGATCCCGCCGAGCACCTGCTCGATCGCCTCCTTCGTCTCCGCCTCGCCGAGACCGGGCGGCACGCGGCAGTCCACTCTCAGCTCAGCTTTGGAGGGGATCACGTTGATCTTCTCGGAGGCCGAGACCTTGGTTGGCGCGAACGAGACGCCGAACATCGGCTCGAGTAGCTGCAGCAGACGTGGATCGATCTCCTCCAAGCGCGCGAGCGCGGCGACGGGATCGCGCTCGTCCTCGCCCACGCCGCGCAGGAACGCGAGTGGCTCCGCCGTGGGAGCGAGCGACGGCTGCCGGGTGGCAAACCGCTCAAGGACGGGGCCCAGCTTCAAGAGCGCGTTGTCGCCAAGCTTCGGCATCGAGGCGTGTCCGGCGGCCCCGCCGGTACTCACCGTGAAGCGAAAGACGCCCTTCTCCGCACAGCACACTCCGTAGTAGCGCTGGCCGTCCAGCTCGAAGTGGGGACCGCCGCCCTCGTTGAGCAGCATGTCACAGCGCACCTTCTCGGGGTGGGTCTCTGTCAGCCACTTGGCGCCCAGCTCGCCGCCGGTCTCCTCGTCCACGACGGCCACCACGAGCAAGTCGCCGCGCGCGGGTCGCCAGCCTTCGCGCGCTAGTCCGGCGGCCGCGGCGACCTCGGCGGCCACCTGCGACTTCATATCGAGCGAGCCACGGCCCCACAGACAGCCGTCTGCGATCTCGCCCGACCAGGGGTCGTGCGTCCACTCGCTCGCGTCGGCCAGGACGGTGTCCACGTGGCCGAGGTAACAGAGCGTGGGGTGGGCGGGGTCTTTATCGACGCCCTTCAGGCGTGCCACGAGGTTCGGTCGCTCGGGAACCGCGCCGAGCAACTCACACTCGAAGCCGGCCTCCTCGAGGACTGCCTGCAGGTGCTCGATTGCCGCCCGCTCCCGGCCGGGCGGATTGACCGTGTCGAAGCGGATCAGACGCTGAAGGAGCTCGGTGGCCTGAGCGGCGAGCCCTCCGCTCCCCGGGCCTGGTCCTCCGCCGGCAGCGGGGCGCGGCTCCGTAGCGAGCCGGCCTGGGCTTGCGACGTCTTCTTGTCCAGCCACGCCTCCGATGCTACGCCACGGGGCAAGCCCGGGACCCTTGGACAGGCGGCAAGCAATTCCTGGGTATAGGGGTGCTTGGGATGCTCGAGCAGCTCGCGCGCCCCACCCTGCTCGACGACCTCGCCGGCGTGCATCACGGCGATCCGATCGGCCAGCGCTTCGACGGTCGTGAAGTCGTGCGAGACCAGTACGTAGGCGCAACCGAGCTCCGCCTGCAATTCGTCGAGCAGATCGATCACGCCACGGCGGATCGAGGCATCGAGCGATGACACCGGCTCGTCCAGGAGCACCAGGCGCGGTTCGCCTGCGAGCGCGCGGGCGATCCCCACCCGCTGGCGCTCTCCCCCGGAGAGCTCGTGTGGGAAGCGCTTGGCTTGCGCCGGCTGCAAGCCCACGCGCTCGAGCAGCTGCTCTGTCCGGACACGGGCCCCAGCGGCTGAGAGCCCGCGCGCGCGCAGGGCACGCTCGAGCGTCCTGCCGACGCGCCGGCGCGGGTTCAGGGAGGCCTGCGGGTCTTGGAAGACCATCCCCAGATTGCGGCGCGCCGCGGCGAGCTCGCGGCGGCCGGCCGAGGCGAAATCGTGGCCATCGAGCCGAATCGCGCCTTCTTGCGGCTCGATTAGGCCCGCGATCGAGCGCAGCAAGGTCGTCTTGCCGCAGCCGGACTCCCCCACGATCGCGAGCGTGTCGCCCGCGGCAAGCGTGAGCGACACGCCGCCGAGCGCGTCGATCCCGGCGCCGTGGCGCCCGCGCGTGGAGTAGCTGACGCGAAGGTTGTCCACTTCCAAAAGCGCTGCCCCACGCGCGCGCGTGGGGCGCCCCTTTGCGGAAGGCCGCAGTGCCTCCAGCAAGCCGCGCGTATAAGCGTGCTGCGGCCGCTCGAAGATCTCGGTGGGCGTCCCCTGCTCGACGATCCGCCCCCCCTGCATCACGGCGATGCGCCCGGCGATGTCTGCGACCACGCCGAAGTCATGCGTGATCAAGACGACGCTGAGATCCTCCTGCTCGCGCAGGTCCTTCAGCTGGGCGAGGATCTGCGCCTGCACGGTCACGTCGAGCGCGGTGGTGGGCTCGTCTGCAAGCAGTACCTTGGCGCCGAGCGAAAGCCCCATCGCGATCATCACGCGCTGGCGCATCCCACCCGAGAGCTCGTGCGGGTAGGCACGCACCCGCTCACGCGCCCTCGGAATGCGAGCGCGCTCCATCAGCTCGCCGGCTCGCTCGAGCGCCCGCTCCTTGGAGACGAACGGTTCATGGGCTCTAATCTGCTCGGCGATCTGGTCGCCCACGCGGTAGACCGGGTTCAGCGAAGACTGGTGGTCTTGGAAGACCATCGCGAGCTGGGCTCCTCTGATACGCCGCAGCTGCGCCTCGGATGCTCCGATCAAGTCGCGACCGTCGAACAGGGCGCGGCCCGAGATCGTCGTGTTCGGGCCGCGCGTGAGCCCCATCAAAGTCATTGCGCACACCGACTTGCCCGAGCCCGACTCGCCCACGATCGCCAATACCTCACCGTGGCCGAGAGCGAACGAGACGCCGTCCACCGCGCGCACCTCGCCCGCGCGTGTGGCGAAGGAGACGCTCAAATCGCACACCTCGAGCAGCGGCTTGGAGCCAACCCCGATGGTGGCTCCGTCCGGCGTCCCCTGCGGGCGACCGAGCCCGGTCGGGTCGAGCCCTCGATAGGCAAGCGGCTCGTTGGAGGGCAACCCCTCGGGGCTCACGAGAGCCTCACCCTCGGATCGAGCAAGGCATAGGCGATGTCGACGAGCGTGCTGAGCACAACCACGGCAGCGGCCACGAGCATCGTGACGACCATCACCGGAGGGATGTCCAGGCGCCCGATCGACTGCGCCGCGTACTGGCCGACGCCGCCGAGGTTGAAGACCGACTCCACGAGGATCGCGCCGCCCCCGATCACCCAGGCGAAGTCGAGGCCCCACAGGGTGACGATTCCCATCAGGGAGTTGCGCAACACATGGCGGATCAAGACGCGCCGCTCGGACAGGCCCTTGGCGCGCGCCGTGCGCACGTAGTCCTCGCTCATGACGTCAAGCAGGTTGGCGCGCAACAGGCGCGAGTAGACACCGATCGAGACGACCGACAGGGCCACCCAGGGCATCAGCATGTGCGTGAACCAGCCCCAAGGATCGCTCGTGAGCGACACATAGCCTTCCAAGGGCAGCAGGTGCCACTGATAGCCGAGCCAGTAGAGCATGATCGCGCCGAGGAAGAACACCGGCATCGAGATGCCCGTGAGCGAGACCACGGTGAGCGCGCGGTCGAGCCACCCCCCCGCATGCGTCGCAGAGAGCAAACCGAAGAGCACCCCTACGACCAACCAGATGACGCCGGCGCCGAGCGCGAGGGAGATCGTGGGCGGCAGGTCGGAGACGATTTCCTGCTCGACGTTGGTCTGTTGAGAGTAGGAGATGACGCTACCGTCGAGCACCTTTTCCATCGTCTTCAGGTATTGGACGTAGATGGGCTTGTCGAAGCCCCACTGCACGCGCACGTCATGCACCTGCTGGGGAGTGGCGAGGCGCCCAGCCATGCGCAGCGCGGGGTCGCCACCCGGGATCGCTTGGAAGATGAGGAAGGTGAGCACCGTGATCGCGAACAAGACCGCCACCAGCGAGGCGACGCGGCGCGCAAGGAAGCGGACCAGCCAGAGCTGCCGCGTCATCGCCGATGAGACGCGGGGGGCGCGCGGGCCATCCGTCAGGCTGGGGATTGGGGCGGAGGAGGCCTCCATCACAGCCGCCCCCGTAGCGAGGCCTTCGGGTCGAGCGCATCGCGGACCGCATCGGCAAACACGTTCACCGCGAGGACCGTGAGCACGAGCATGACCCCCGGCACGAGTACGAGATGGATCGCACCAGGCATCAGGCGGGTGCCGTCGGCGATCATCGTGCCCCAGGAGGAGCTTGGGGCCTGAACGCCCGCGCCGAGATAGGACAAGGCGGCCTCCAGGAGGATTGCGTTGGCCACGATCAGAGGCGCGAACACGACGATCGTCGAGGCGAGGTTGGGCAGGATCTCGCTCCACATGATTCGCACCGGGCCGAGGCCTTGGACCCGGGCCGCGTCGACGAACTCACGCTCGCGCAACGACAGGGCCTGAGCACGCAAGGGCTTGGCCACGTAGGGAAAGACGACCACGCCGATCACAAGGGCCGGCAGCAAGAGCGAGCCGCTGCGCAAGGTGAACAGGCCGAGGTCGATGCCACCGACGGCCAAAGCCACTCCGAGTGCGACACCGAGCAAGACCGCCGGGTAGGCCCATACGAGGTCGAACAGGCGCGAGAGCACACCATCGGTGAGGCCACGCGTGTAACCCGCGAGCACGCCAAAGGCGATCGCCAGCACCAACGTGATCGAAGTCGCTATCGCGGCGACCTCCAAGGAATTGCGCCCTCCGTAGAGCAGCCTGACCGCCACGTCGCGGCCGTTGGAGTCGGCACCGAGCAGGAAGCGCCCTTTCCAGGTCGGCCCAATCGGCACGCCGGTCGGCGAGACGACATCCACCTGCTTGCCGCCCACGCTCACCGTCTCGGTTATGTGGTTGTCGTTGGGGCCTGTATGGGCGATGTCTTTCGCGTAGACCGGCGCGAGCAGGCAGGCGAGGACGATCGCAACGAACAGCACCCCGAACGCAAGCGCCACGCGGTTGCGTAGGACAGTCCTCATACCTACTCATCGCCACTGGAGCACCTGCCCCTTTAGCCCCGGTAGGGGCCGGCCACTATTTCAACTGGAGACTGCTCCAGTCGTTGCCGTAGACCGGGTGGAAGACGGCCGCCCCGAAGTCGATCCGGTCGGAGAAGAACTTGGGCACCTCGTCGTAGCCGAACGGCGCCATGTAGGCCTTTTGGGCCGTGTACAGGTCGAGCGCCTGCCAGCGGCTCAGCACCGAGTCCAGCTGGGAGGAAGGCGTGGGCGAGAGGGCGGCCAGTTCGGACTGGATGTGGGGGTCGTCGACCTGGGAGAGGTTGTGGTTTTCGGTCGGCAGGATCGAGTGAGCGTCGAGCAACTGGTAGAAGTCGACCGGGTTGGGGAAGTCCTGGCTGAAGGACATCCAACCGGTCTGGACTTTGTTGGAGAGGTTGCCGACGGTCGGGTAGTACTGGGCGTCGGCGACGATCTTCTCAGTCGCTTTGAGGCCGATTTCGTTGAGCACACCGGCGTAGTAGTCGACGAATTCCTTGTGCGGCGCACGCGAGCCGCCCCAGACGGTCACAGAGGTGCCCGCGAGACCGGACTTCCTCACCAGTTCCTTTGCCTTGGCGACGTTCGGCCCCGCGTTCGGTTCACCGTATGGGCAGGGGCTGGACGGGTGCCCGGGCATCCCCACCGGCAGGAAGAAGCAGGCGGGGTCGAGCATGCCAGAGTCGAGGCGCTGTAGGGCACGGCGGTCGATCGCGTAGTTGACCGCTTCGCGCACGAGCGGGCTGCTGAAGGGCTTGGATTTGACGTTGAGGAAGAAGTACTCGCCGGAGACGGTGGCTTCCTTGGCGTAGCGTTCCTCGGCCTGAGCTTGCACCTTGGCGAGCAAGGTGGGCGGGATCGTGTCGTTGTAGTCGAACACGTCGGCGCTGTTGTCGAGCACCTGCTCGGTCTCGCTCTGGTTGTTGGAGACGATCTTCACGTTCACGTTTACGTGCCCGGCCGGCACGCCAGGGATCGTGGAGTCGGAGAAGTGAGGGTTGAGAACCAGGGAGAACGACTTGTTGGGCGCAACGCTTGTGATCTCGTACGCCCCCACACCAGGCGGCGGCGTGTTCGGCAGGCTTTTCATCGGTGTGCTGCCGGGCACGAGGCCAGCGGCCGGGAAAGCGAGCACGTTCAAGAACGGGCCGTAGGGCGCGACGAGCTTGACCGTGATCTTGCCTGTCGCGTCGTCGGTCTGGATACCCGAGATCGTGGAGGCCTTGCCCTTGTCGAAGGCTTCGCCGCCGACGATGTTTTCGGTGAGCAGTTCCTTCTCGCCCCAGCCAAGCTTGATCGCGCGCTCGATCGTGTGGGTGAAATCCGAGGCCTTGACGGGCGTGCCGTCGGAGTAGACGAGGCCTTTGCGCAAGGCGAATGTGTAGGTCTTGCCGTCGGAGGAGACGGTCGGCAGGCTTTCAGCCAGGCCGGCTATCAGCTTGGTGCCGGCTTCGCCTGAAGCGTGGGCATAGGTGACGAGGCCCGTGTATGTGATCCAGGTGGCCTCGTAGGACTGCGTGGTGAAGCCGAGGCCCGGGTCGAGCGAATCGGGGGCGGTGCCCATCAGCACAGTGGCCGTGCCGCCTGTGCCACTGCTGGTTGAGGACGTCGAGGAGCTTCCACATGCGCTCATGCCGAGGACAAGCACCAGCGCGAGCGACACGCCCAGCAGCGCGCGTGGCGCCCTGGGGCGCCCGCGAAGCACGCCGCCACTCCGACGAAAGGCCCCTTGGTCCTGTCCATCGCTATCGAGATGCCCCCTATGCACTTGTGCCCCCTCCTCCTCGCAAGTAGGCGAGTCTCGTAATGTGTGTCACGAAGTACATGGTTCGACAACCCTTGTCGGCACCCTCTTGGGAAACTTGAAATATTCAAATGAACGTGGACACCATCCAAATTTCCGGTCGAGATCCGGATGCGGCCACACACGAGGCGTGTTCGAGATGCCCGGCGAGCGGGGAGGCGCTCGGGAACGTCGTGAGGACCCCTCCTGAGGCTGTGGCGGAGGTCGTCGCGCAGGTCACCGGCGTACAGCCGCTGTGGGCGCTGCTGCGCCTGGAGGACCGCGCGCGCTACATGCGGCGCATGGCCCAGGCGATCGTCGACGAAGTCGACGATCTGCGCGAGACGATCGCCCGCGAGCAAGGACGCCCGCGCACAGAGGTGGCCACACTGGAGCTGCTGGCGGCGATCGACGCGCTCAAGTGGGTGGCCCAGGAAGGAGCGAATGTCCTCGGCGGGCGCCGCGTGGGCGTGCACCGCTCGCTGTTCTTGACCAAGCGCGCGCGCATCGCCTACGAGCCATATGGCGTGGTGGGCGTGATCGGCGCCGGCAGCGCACCGTTTGCCCAGCCGCTCGGGCAGATCGCGGGCGCCCTGCTGGCAGGCAACGGCGTTGTCTTCAAGCCCGCTCCGCGCGCGAGCCTGGCGGGCGAGCGCATCGCAAAGGTACTCGCGCGCGCGGGCCTGCCCGAGGGACTGGTACGGATCGTCCACGGAGGCGCCGAGTTGGGCTTGGAGCTGGCGCGGGCGCCGGTGGACAAGCTGCTGTTCACCGGCTCGCCTGCCACGGGTCGAGCGGTGGCAAGAGAATGCGTGTCGCATGAGCGAGAGGTGACCGTGGAGCTGGGCGGCAAGGACGCGATGCTCGTGCTCTCCGACGCCCACGTCACACGCGCGGCCACGGGCGCGCTGTGGGCGGGATGCGCCGGCGCAGGGCAAGCGCGGGGCGCGGTCGAGCGCGTGTACGCCGCCCCCGAGGTCACAGAACGGCTCGTCGCGAGACTGGTGGCCCGCGCACAGGCACTAACCGTCGGGGACCCGCGTAACCCGCGCGTGCAGATCGGGCCGCTCGCTTCTGAGCGGCGACTGGCTCATGTGGGTGAGCTCGTGGAGGAGGCGGTGGCCGCAGGCGCCACGCTCCACTGTGGCGGCCCCGTCCGGCCAGAAGGCCTGTCCGGCTCTTTCTACGCGCCTGCGGTGCTCACCGGCGTGACCCACGAGATGCGCCTCATGCGCGAGCCCATCGGCGGTCCGGTGCTTGCGGTGATGGAGTTCGAGTCGGTCTCGGAGGCGATCGCCTTGGCCAACGACAGCCCCTATGGCCTGGGCGCGTCGGTATGGACCGCGGACCGCTACCGAGGCATGCGGATCGCGCGCGAGCTGGACGCGGGCATGGTGTGGCTCAACGATCATTTGCCGAGCCCCGCCGTGTCGCGCGGTCCCTGGGGCGCGGCCGCCGGCAGCGGCCTGGGGCGCACGCTCGGCGAGGCGGGCCTGAGGGCGTGTGCGCAGGAGAAGCTGATCACATGGGATCCCTCGGGTGTGCGCGGCCTGTGGTGGGGGCCCTATGACGAAGTCTCCGCCCGCGCCGCCCAGACCGCCGCGCGGCTGCGCTCGACGCGCGAGGGCGATCGCGAGCAGGCATGGCGGGAGGGAGGGAGGGCGCTCGCGCGGGCAGGCCTGAGGGCACTTGGGCGCAGGTGAAGGATTACGCGAACGGGTCGCGCGCCTCGATCCCCTCGTAGCGACGAAAGTCTCGGTCGCTCGTGTATAGGAGGGCCACCCCGTGGTGGCGCATCAGCGCTGCCAGGTGGGCGTCGGGCACGTGGTTGCCGCGTGTGTCATTGCCCGCGGTCGCCCGATAGGTACCCCAGAAGCCCGACCCCTCGGTCTCCGTCCGCACGGTGGGACGCTCCAGCAGAGCCGCGATCGCAGTGATCGCCTGCTCAGGCGAGGCCGGGCTCGGGAAGATCGCCGGGTGAGTCGCAATGCGTAGGTACCCCATGATCGTGGGCCAGAACAGGTAGAGCAGGTCGGGACCCCCGGCGAGGCGGTCGAGGAGCTGGCGGCCGCGAGCGTGCAGGGGGTCGTCGATGTTGCTCGCGTAAAGCAGGACGTTCGTATCGACCGTGACGCTCAAAACGCCTGGGTATCGCCGTCGAGCGCACGCCAGAGCGCATCCTTGTCCTGCAGGTCGAGCTTGGGCTTGCCCATGTGCCACGCCGGCCACCGCAAAGCCCGCCCCGCAACCGGCGTCTCGTCCTCGAGCGAGATGGCAAGCCGCTCGGATGCTAGCTGTCCCATGCTCTTGTGCTCTGCGCACGCACGCTGGCGCAATTGCGCCAGCACCGAAGAGTCAAGATCGAGGGTGGTTCGTGGCACGATGTTCGATGCTAGCAAACCACACATCTGATGCGTTACACCGGAGAACCCGGGCCACTAACCTGTAGACCATGCCCGCCCAGGCTTATGCAGGCAAGGAGTGCGTTTGCCAACTGCGCAAGGGGATCTGCGACCAGAGCTGCGTCGCGGACATGCTTGCCACGCCGTTCTACATCGCCTGCCTGAAGCTGAGCGGCCGCTGCTGCGTGGTGGTTGGCGGCGGGGAGATCGGCCTCGAGAAGGTCGAGGGGCTGCTCGCGTGCGACGGGGAAGTGACGCTGATCGCGCCCGAGGCCGAGCCGGCGCTCGCCGCGTATGCCGATGAGGGCTCGATCCGCTGGGAGCGCCGCGCATACGCGGGGCCCGCGGACCTGGAGGGCGTGTTCATGGCAATCGCCGCCACGAACGACACGGATGTGAACATCGCTGTCTATGAGGACGCCGAGCGGCGCGCGATGCTCGTGAACGTGGTCGATGTGCCGCCGCTGTGCAACTTCATATTGCCGGCGATCGTGCGCACAGGCCCATTGGCGATCGCGATCTCGACGGCGGGAGCCTCGCCGGCCCTGGCCAAGCGCATCAAGCGCGAGATCGCAGAGCAGTTCGGCGAGCCCTACGCGCAGCTCGCGGTCCTGCTCAACGAGGTGCGCGGCTGGGCGAAGGGGACCTTGCCCACCTACCAGGACCGCAAGCAGTTCTTCGAGGGGATCGTGAACGGCGACCCCGACCCGGTGGCGCTGCTGCGCGAGGACGGCGGAGATGGCAACCGGTCAGGCGAGCGGGCCGTACGCGAGCTGATCGCGCGAGCCCAAAGCGAGCACGAGCAGCGCCTTTCCACAGTCTGAGGCTACCCTTCCACAGTCTGAGATTATCGTCGCTTGACCGGGCGAGGGATGAGCCGAATGGCCCGCCCCTTGGCTCTCTATTTTCTCGACCTGTTTCTGCCCTTCTTCTTGACAGTCGTCTTCTTGGCTGCCTTGCGGTGCTTTGAGCAGCCGGTGACGCTGATTGGGGTGGATTGTTTGATGATGGTGCTGTTTTGGGCGTTGAAGAGGGTTAGCATCTTTAGTCCGTCCTTGACTGTGCATAGGTTCGTGTTCGCTGATAGCGCGCTGTTCTGTCCTTGTGGGAGGGTCAGTTCGAAGGTGCCGACGGGGGCGTCTGGGACGGTGTGGAAGGTGCTTGAGGTGATGTTCGTCTTGGGGTTGATGAACGTTTCGCCGTGGAGGTCCAGCGTGACGCCGTAGCCTTGTAGGACGATCACGAGTTCGGGGAACTTCGCCCCACCGTAGGACACGAAATACGCTGGTCCTTCCAACGGGACGGGGATCAATGGGGTGATCGCTCTGGCGTGCCCCACGATCGATCCCGGCGGACAAGACGAGGGGTTAGCCTCGAACACCGTGTGCAGACACGCCTTCTGCAATGTTTTCAGGTTCGACGGCAACTGCTTGGGTAGATCCACCTTCACAGAGCGAATGTTCGCTTGGGAGCCGAACGGTGCTTTGGGGTAGGTCAACTTCACGTGCAGGCTCGCACCCGTCGCCCGTGAGGTTTTCCCGTTCGTGGAGACAGCGAACCCTGGTTTGAAGCCCAGTGTCGCGCAGTTGGTGACCTGGAACGGGACCGACAGAGCCTGGGTGGATCCTTCGGTGCTCTGCAGGCCACCCGTGATCTTCATCGGATCGCAATTGGTGGGGTTGAACGTGAAGCCCGGCCGGTTGACCGTGACGTTGACGTGCTGGATCTCAAGCGGGATACCGTCGAGGATCGTGGGGATCTTGTACGGACCAGTGTTATCCGTCGTGATCGTCAAAGCGGCGGTGATCGGGTCGACTTCGATCTTCGCTCTGACGACGACACAATCGCACGGCGTGTTCCTCTCCAGATCGTATGGTCCGGCCTTCGCGGGGTTCACGATCGACAGGCCAAACGGTGCGCCCTCATACGGGCCGGTGATGTACACCCGTCCGCCCTTCACGCTATAGGGGGTTCCGCCGACACCGACCGAGACGGTCGTTTCGCCGATCAGGCTCTCAGGACCACACGTGCCCATGTTGCCTTCGACTTCGCCGCACAGCTTCACACCGGACAACAGGCCCGAGAGGCCTGGTGGCATGTGCAGCACAATCCCCTGCAGGCTCTGCTGACCATCAGTCCTCGACATCGTCGTCGTGAACGGCGTGAACGCACCAGCCTGGAGGTTCAGGCTCCCGGCCGTAAGTTCTGGGTTGAACGGCAACGGGCTCGCGCACGGAGCACCGTTGGGACCACTCGTGATCTGGAACGTCGAGCTCGACTGTGATGTTTCGTTCCCGGACCACGGCGCGATCGACGCTGTCGTCGTATAGGACCCGCACAACGCGGGGGTAGCCAACGGTGCGCGCGACCCACCAAAGAAATGCAATCGCAAGTCTTCGAACGGTAGTTGCGGCGTATTCAAGAACGTAGACACCAACTGGCCAGTCACCGGATCCGGTTTGACTTCCCCAGCCAGCTTCACAAGCGTCCCAGACACAGGATCCCTCGCCACCAAATACAACGCGACCAAGCTCCCAAACGGGTTAGCGTTCTGCGCCGCCAAATACACAGCCCCGACCAACGGGTTCGGCAACAACGGCGTCTGTATTTCAACGGTCGCGACCTTCGACGCTTCCGGACACGACGGGACCGTATCGCTCGACAGCGCTGCCTGACCTTCAGAGCACGCCAACAACCCATCCGCACCAGCGGGATTCAACGCCACGCCGGATGGCAGCGCAACAGTCGTGTCCTTCACATCCGCCGGCGCCAAACCAGCCGGATTTAACGCCTCTTCCTGAGGAACATGCACACCAACAGTCAAACCCGTCGGCGAACTACCAGCCAACCCATCCGGCACCACACTAATCGACGAGCTAAACGGCAACTTGTTGCACCCATCCAACGCCGGCTCCCCGGAACCCTCGAACGGTTCCGTCAAGGCATCCGGCGCCGACCACGAATCCATTTGGATGCTCGTCTGCAACGTGCCCGTACACGACGTCGGCAACGCCAAGAACGGCGGCGGCTTCAGTTCATTCAGAGGTGTGCATGGCGACGCCTGGCTGATTGTTATGTATTCGCCTTCTCTGATGCATCCCCATCCGCGGGAGTCGTCGTGGCGCGGGTCTCCCGGCACGCCCCAGAAGGTCACGCGACTACCGATGAACGAGACCAGCTCGCTGGTGTTCTTAACCGTCACCGTCACGCCGTAATCCGCGCCGGTACGTACGGACGTGTCGAGGATCACGGGAACACTCGAAACCAGGAAACCGAAACGAGCAGGCTCTCCAACGGCCGGCGTTAGATTGAACAACGGCACAGGCAATGTTGTCGTTCCCACGATGCTGGGTTCGTCGAACGTGATCGCCGCCACACCTATCGCCGTGTCCTCTGGGCAGGCATTTATCTCTTGTGGGAAATTCCCACTCACTGTCGCGAACTGGCCGCTCGTGCACTGCGGTACCGCCGTCGGGTTGCCTATCAGTCCAGGCGGGAGCTTGAAATAGAGATCCTTGGTGAGCGCGGGCGGGTGAGCTTGGTCGGCCGTCTGGTCGATCGTCAATGTACTGGTCAACTGAAACGGGTGCGAACCGGCCTGGGTATCCACAGACCCATCCAAGTTTTCGCCTACAAGCGCATAGTTTGAGATACCGAACCGGGCTGCGGTCGAGCCGATCCTGAGCGGCTGCTTGACAGAGCGAGGCGACGCTCCGGCGCTGGAGGCAGTCATTTCGTTTTCCGCGCCCGAGACCGCGCCTTCAACCTTCACCGCGATACGCATTTCCAGATCGTCGTAAGGGTTAAACGGCACAGTCGACACGTCCGGGAGCCCACATGCGACTTCCCGTCCCGTCATCGAACAATAACCGATGGCGGCCAGATCGAACAGTCCTTTTTTGTACGGGGAGATGAAGAATTCGACACCCACTGGCGTCACGCCAGTGGGTAGCGTGTCTGTCACCCTGACTTCGCCACTCGCCACCTTCATATCGCCGAGGTTCTCGGCGAACACTACTATCTTGCCTTCCCCGCCGGATGGCAGAACCGCGGGCCAGCTATCCGAGCTCAACCCCCACCACACGCCTTCCGCGAACGCTGGCGCGGCGCCCGCGAGACACAACAGTATTACCGCCAGGACGATCACGCCCCTCAAGCGTCGAACATGAGAGATTTTATCGTTGGCCATTCCAGCCCTCCCCGTTTCACCGCGCATGTCAGCGCCCACTCGTGATCGTCAAGGCTCGCGCGCGTAGCGCGACGGATCTCTTACCGACAGGTTTGCTCGCGTAGCGTTTGCGGGCCCGACGTACGCAGATCGCCCGCTTGCGTTTGGCGCGCCTGCGCTCACACGCTCGCAGCGCCGCGGCGAGCTTCCGCGCGCGCGTCAACGATCTCGGCGTGGCGGATGACATGGAGGGTGCCGTCACATTGCCAACACCGGAGAACGTGGCACTCGGCGCGGCGCCAAAGATTGACGGCTGCGGCGAAGGCGAGGGCTTGCACCCGTCTCCAGTCACGCACGGCGGCACGACAGGCGCGGGCAGCGGCACACATGGCGAACCTGACGTGCATACTCGCGCGTCGTACAAGTCAAGCGCGTTGTCGAAGTCCTCCGGGCGCAATCTCGCCGCTGTCAAGAAGAACGCGTCATCCCCATTTTGGCTGGCGTCCATGAAGACCGATTCTTCGGCCGAGCCACCGGAGGAGATCAAACTCACACAACCGTCCGACATTTCGCCGAAAGTCGAACCGGATCGCGTACAGTCGCCATCTCCTTCAAGCTCGTACTCATAGACATCCATCGTGCCGTTCACGTCCTGAGGCACAAGCGCGTCGTCACTGTCGAAGAACATCCGACCGCTATCGGAAAGATAACGCGGCTGGTATATGGCTACACCGAGACGCACATTCTCCCAGCTTGGGATCACTGCCGCATACCATAGTTCGGTAAATATGTTGTCGCGATCGACCAACGACTTACCCGGTTCACCACTTCCACTCCCGCTAGGGCCACGGGTGCCAACCGGCCGCGCGCCCGTCGGGTTACAGGACACGCAGCTCAAACGATTGGTGCTCGCGTCATACAGGAATACCTCCTCGTCCGGTTCGCCACTGTTGGCGTCTCTGTTGTCATAGCCGGTGAGGCTACGATCGGACATAAACGCAAACCAATGTCCATTCGGCGATACCCGCGCCGTGACGAACTGTAGCTCCCCACTTTGCTCTTCGTCCCACCTCTGATCGAGGCCGGACAACGTAGCGATATAGGTAGTCACACCATCGTGATGCATATACAAATTGCAGGTTGAGCTTGCCCGCGGGTTCCCATCTCCGCAGTCGCTACCAGGCTTTGCGCCAGGTGCGAGCACGCCGTTGGCCACAAAATATATGTACGCGCCGTCTTCGCTCGCGCCTTGCGCCGATCCCTGCACATTCGCATGTTCACCACGGTGCATGTCTACCGTCAGATCCGTTAGCTTACCCTTTTCAACATTGAATTCATACAGATCGGGAGAGCTGAGGGCACTTGTCGAATCGACAGTCAGACGCGCTTCGTCGAGGAAGAACACCTTGGACCCATCGCCGCTCGCCAATTGAAACTTTGGTGCGTCGCCTTCCGATCCCCCAGCACCGAACCCTCCGGCAGCACCTGGTTCGATAGCATCCACCTGCGTCGTTTTGCCCGTCGTCGTGTCTCGCGTGTACAGGTGGCCTTCGGCTTCGAACACAACCCGAGAGCCGTCGTCGGAGATCGCGTGGCGTACATCTGTTTCTTTGTAGGCCAATCCACCGCCTTGAGGCGCTGGTCGTTCGTCCGGCAGGATTGTGACAAGCTGGAGCTTCCCGTCCGACCACTCGTAAGTGCCTGAAGTTTCTTCATTTCCACCAGGAAGCAGGGTGACGCCTTCGGATCTAAGAATGACATGACTGAGGTCGGGCGTGGCCGTGACGGGGTTGATCTGCATGATGGGGCTATCTGCCCATTTCACGCCAGGCGCCACATCGGTCGTGGTGACGAGCGGCACATAGCATGTGGTAGGACTGGCTTCGCAGGTTGCGTCGTGGCGCAAATACGGCGTCAATTCCGTTGCTTCGCTCGATACTTTTGTTTCGGCGTAGGGCCAAACCAGCGCCGTCGAGAGATTCGGCGAGAACATTCGATACTCAGAGCCCTGGCCCAGGTGATAATGGCCTGCTCCGCTGAAAGGCGTATTGATGTCCTGGCTGGCCCAGCCACCCGCGCTCCGCGCAGAGTAGAGTTGCGTCAGTTCGACCGCGCGATTCGACGGTGGCTGATCTTCGGTCGGCCCATTAGCCGTATAGGAGATCGCACTACCATTCGCCGAGGCCTGCGTGACACTGCCGTTATAGATCTCCGCCGCTTCAAGCGCCGCGCCATCTTTGTTCGGCGGAGACACCATCTCCCAAGCGCGTCCGTCCAGCAGGCTGAACCCGCTCGCCGCGGGCTGCGTCGTGAACGTCTGATCCGCCCCGTCGAATTCGACGATTTCACCGGCCGACAGTTCGCTGAGAGCGACCACACGATAGTGATAAATCGTGGACGCCGACAGCCCTTGCACATGCTGACCGACCGTCACGTCGCCTGCGGAAAACCCGATCGAGGCGCCAGGCGCGATAGGGACGTCCGAGCCGTAGCCGCTGCTCGTCCCGTACTGGAAGTAGTAGGTCGTTGAGGACCCGTTGGGATCGATCTTGGCGCTCAATGTCGCCGAGCTCGACACCACGTTCGTCGACCACTCCTGATGGATGCCTGGACCGGGGGTATGGAATTCCTGGTCCTGGTACGGTGCGCCTTCGTTCAACCCGTTGGCGTTGTGGGCTTGCAAACGGAAGTGGTAGGTGGTATCAGGCCAAAGACCCGTCAACGGCACCTGTACCGGCACTGTGCTTGCGCCGTTCGCTATCGGAGCGGAGCACGGCGTGGTGTTACCGAATTCGGTGGTGGTGCCCCACGCGACCTGGCAGGTGGCGTCCCCCGCATTATCGGGATTGACCGTGCCGCTGACAGTCGCGCTTTCTGGCTTTACGTTCGACGCAGAACCAGTCGCCACATCGGGTATCACGACATTTGGTTCGAAGATATCTATGACTCCCGATTCGTTTACTCGATCGCCGACATAAACCTTATGTGTTTCGGAATCGACCGCCAGCCCGCGGAGCGATTGGAAGGGGCCTTCGGGCGTACCCGTCAGTCGGCCCTGATATTCCCCGCCTGCATTGAACTGGTAGACAGTCGCTGGCGAGTTTTCGGCTACGTAGATGTCACCGTTGCTATCTACCGCCAAGCCCTTTTCACCGCTTATCCCAATAGCCTGAAAGGGTCCGCTCGGCGTGCCCGTCACCCGACGGACGAGCGCGTACTTTTCAAATACTGTCGGTTCGAAGATATCCACCGCTTTATTTTCATCAACGACCACCACGTCGCCATTTGACTGATCGACTGCAACGAGTTCCGGCCGTACGAACGAGACTCCTGCTTCGGGGCCTTGGATCTGCGTAACGTATTCCTCTTTGCCTCCTGGGAGCGGCTTGAAGACGTCTACGACTTTGTCGTTGCCGTCGCTCACATACACGTCACCAGCTGCCCAGTCGCCGAGACTCATTGAATTATCCGCCGCGATACCTCCGATCCCGAAGGGGCTGAAGGACCCGGCCGGCGTGTCCGCGCCCGACCAAGGACTTCCCAGCAAGTGCCCTTCGCCATCGAGCACGGTGACGAAATCTTTGCCTTCGCTGTTCTCGGCGCCCGCATACACCTGCTCTTCCCCGGTCGCATGGCCGGCTGCAAGACCAAAGTAGTAAAACCCGCTCAGCGACGATGGCAACGCGAACTGCCTCACAAACGCGCCCGAAGCAGCATTGAACTCATCCAATCGTTCGCCCCCCTGGGGTTCTATGTATTCCGCCACATACAGGTTGCCCGAATCGATCGCCATCGCATTCACTCCGCTCAGCGGCCCAGGCATGCTGATACCAGCCCCCGCCGGCACTTCGGTGATCTGGGACTGGAGCTTGTGCGTGATCGTCGCCTGGGCGGAGCTGCATACAAGCACCGAGCCGACCACCAGCGCGCAGAGCACCGCGAGCCCCCTCGACATCATCCGATGAGCAACCATCAAACCCCTCCCCTTCCGGAAGCGACCCACACGAGATCCGCCCACGAGTGGGCAGCACAAGACCACCGCGAGCACCCGGCTCGCGGCAGCCGCACGACAAACTTGTGAAACGACCGATTTGGCTCGCAGGGCTTCATGCCGAGCCCTTTGTGCGTAGGCGGATGCCGTCGGTGAGCTCTTGGCCCTTGGCGGTCAGCGACCATTCGTTCGGAGCGCCCAGGCCCGCTCCGAGGCCGGTGTTGGAGATCAGCCCGATGCGCTGCAATCGCCCCAATAGCTTTGAGACCTGCCCTTGGTCGGAGATCCCGGCGCGCTCCCCCACCACACGGTTGGAGGCTCGGGCGCCCTGCTCGCCGAGCTCGGCGACCGCGCTCAGGACTCGCACCGTGCGGTAGGTGATGCGCATGCCCGCGTCTTTGAAAGGATCCGACAACGATCCGGTCTGGCGGGCGCCGGACACAGGCGCCGGTGGGGGCAAAGGACGTGTGAGCTCGCGCCGCGCCGCAGCGGGACCGAGATAGGGCAGCACGATCATGCTCATCAGCTGATTGGTCAGCCCCGCCAGCAGCTCGTGCCCGGAACTGAGCCGCGTGTGGATCACCGAGAACACGCCGCCCACCAGACTCTCGGCCGTCAGCGCCGGCGGATCCACCGCGCCGGCAGCCTGCGCGCGGCCCTCCTCCACAGCGCTCGTGAGCAGCGCCAGCACCTGCTCGCGGCGACTGAGCATCTTGGGGCCGCCGCCGAGCGACTCGCAGACGAGCAACTGCGCGTGCTTTGGCTCTTCGTCGAGGAAGCTGAGCAGCGCAACCAGGCCGGCCCTGATCCGCTCCTGCCACCTGCTCTCGGCGAGATATGCGGGCACGACCACCTCGCGCACGGTTGCCAGTGCCTCCTCGAACGCCGCCAGGAAGCAATCGTCGCGGTCGCTGAAAGACTCGTAGAAGGTGCGCCGCGATACTCCCGAGCGCCCCACGATGTCCGTAACACTCACGCTGGCGGCCCCCCGCTCGCACACGATGTCGACCGTCGCCGCGAGGATCCGCGCGCGCTGAATCTCCACGATCCGCGCGTGAGCCAAACCGTTCGCCAGCACTCTCCCGCGCGCGGCGCGCTCGCCTCGAGCACGAACCGGCCGGGACGGGGAGCGTGCACCGGCCGCCATCACCACACCCCCTCGTGACAGGCGGGCCCCTGGGCGCAGAGGGAGCTGACACCCAAGGACGTGCCTGTATAGACCGGGAGACCGACCGCATCACGGCCGGACATCCCGCGTGTGGGAGAACACGACAAGAACGGGCGCGCCCCACGAGCGCACGAGAGATCAAGCCGGGCCCGATGCCCGGCCGGCCGCGGCGCGCCGCCGCGACCAGGCTGGCTAGCGCCTAGGCGCCGGCCGGCCCAGAGAGAGAGAGAGAGAGAGAGA
>Ga0134126_10000202_pt1 | contig 78884 bp, 84 predicted proteins | sample KB31752_FD_96881 | JGI IMG/M metagenome (GOLD analysis project Ga0134126, IMG submission 96881) | Terrestrial soil microbial communities with excess Nitrogen fertilizer from Kellogg Biological Station, Michigan, USA - KB3-175-2 | ecosystem: Environmental > Terrestrial > Soil > Unclassified ...
CTATACCAGGTACTGCTCAATAATATCCTGCGGTATTTTGGCACTGCGGCCGGTAGCCATATCGATCATGGTATAGTCGAACCAGCCATCGCAGCATATTTTTTTGGTGGCTTTATTGGTGATGGTAAACTTTACGCGGCAGCCCTTCTCGTCGATGGTTTCGATACCGGTTTTAACAATAAAATAATCGCTCAGGGTTAACGCGCGTTTGTAATCGACGTAAGCTGTGCGCACTACCCATCCAAAACCCCGCTCCATGAATTTTTCCATCGCCATGCCGTAACACCGCTCCATCTGGTCGTACCGCGCGGCTAATACATAATCAAAATACTTACTGTTATGTACATGATGAAACATGTCGATATCGTCGGGCCGGACGCGGAACTCAGTTTCGAAGGTAGAATAGGACGGTGTAGTGGTCATGAGGCAAATATAGTGAGTAGTTGACTGAAATTGATCAGGTGTATATAACGGATACGATCCGTCCCCGCAAGGGCTTTGCTAAAAACGCTGTCAGGATAAATTACCAGAGCGTTTTAATTTCTCAAAGTCGTTCATCGTATCGATATCGACACCGCCCATGGGGAACGGTATGTATAACACATCTTCTCCATATTTTAATAAGAGATGTTTGGCCCCTTCATCACCGGTTAATAGTTGTAATTGCTCCAAATATTTTGCGTTAAACAACACGGGCACACCTGCCGTATTATTATACACACAGGCAACAATATCATTTTCCGCACCGGCCGCGGCCAGTTCATTAAGCAAACCGGTACTAACAAAGGGCTGGTCGCAAAGCATCAGGATAACGGATGTTACCTGCGGATCTTTTTTCATTTCGGCTACGCCCCGCCTAATCGACGAGGCCATCCCTTCGGCCCAGTCAGCATTATGAACAATATTAACCGGGTAATGGCTGATCGTCGGCCTGATGATCTGTTCATTTGCACCCAATACAACAATTATAGGTTCGCAAACAGACGCCAGCGCGGTTTCGACCGCGTTCTGCAGCAATGTTTTGTCCCCGAAAACCAGGTTTTGTTTTGGCTGGCCAAGCCGGGCTGACTCGCCCGCCGCCAGAATGATTAGTCCCGTCATGTACGCACCAGCTTCATTGGGGGGAAGTCGCCGTTAACCACCTGGCGTTCATCGTGGTCGTGGATATTAATTTTGTCGCGTAACGAGTTGGTCGGCCGGTTGGTTAATACCGCCTGCATTTCCGCAATGGCAGAGAGGGCGATCTCGTCTGAATTTTCCGAACCTATATCCAATCCCGCCGGACCGTACAGGCATTTCAATTGTTCTTTGGTAAATTCCTGGCCTTCCTCCTGCAATTCATACAACATCCGGTCGAGCCTTTTCCTCGGACCCAGGACAGCTATATAGGGCAGGCTAAGCGGCAGCAATTGCCCAAGCATGGCCTTATCGTAATTGTAGTTATGCGTCATTAATATAACTGCGGTGCGATTGTCCGGATCAAGCTGCGACAGTGCCTGCTGTGGTTTGGCGACGATCATTTTTTTAGCATTAGGAAAGCGTGAAGCAATGGCATAATTTGGCCGCCCGTCCACCAATGTTACCTGCCACCCCAAAACGGCGGCGATCTGCACCATTGGTATGGCGTCATTGCCGGCGCCAAAAATGATCAGCGAAACGGCAGGCTGCAACAGTTCAATAAAACAGGTGAATTTGTTGCCGTATTCGTAGGTTTTGGTTACCGAATTTCCGTTTTTGAGCACATGCTTCGCATCGGCAAGTAAGGCGGCCTGTATCTCCTTGTCGGGATAAGCGCCTTTTATAGTTTCATCTTTTTTCAGCAATAAGCAGGTACCGGGCTGCGGGCCTTTTTTATCGCTCATTGAAAAGCATGTTACCAGCACCACCGGCTCACGCTTATGGAGGAATGATTTAAAAAACTGGATCGGGTTTTCCCGCTCTACTGAAAATATGGGTTCGATCAGGATATGAATAATGCCGTTACAGCCCAGGCCCACACCAAGCTTGGCGTCGTCCTCGTCCGTGGTATCATAGGTAACCAGCATGGGCGTATTTTGGAGCATCACATGCCGCGCCTTGCGCAAAGCATCCCCCTCCAGGCATCCGCCGCTTATTGCCCCGGTCATTTCACCGTCTTCGGTTACCAGCATGCGCGCCCCTGCCCGCCGGTACGACGAGCCCTCAACCAATACAACGGTGGCCAAAGCAGTTTGCTTGCCAGCTTTATTGGCTTTATCAAATGCGTTTACGATGTCTTGCAACTCTTTCAACTGGCAAACCGGGTTTTATATTAGCAACAAAGAAAGCACCATGTTGTTTAATGGTTAAGATGCTTTATACTCTGTCAAAGATGAGATAATTGAAGAAAAGAATATACCGCAAAAAGAGATTTAATGTAAAATTATTATAAAAGTGCATTTAATAAACTATCCGCTAACTTGTATTAATTACTTTTACAATAGTAATTAACTGCTGCGATTTTGTTGACAGATAACCACGGACGGAAAATTAATTACCTGCGCCTTGCGGTGACCGACAGGTGTAACCTGCGCTGCTTTTATTGCATGCCGCCCGAGGGCCTGAACTGGCTTTCGCGCACAGAGCTCATGACCTACGAGGAAATGCTGCAGGCTTGTTCGCTCCTGGTAAAGATGGGGATCGAAAAAATACGGATAACAGGCGGCGAGCCTTTTGTGCGCAAGGATATTATGCAGTTTTTAACTGCTTTGTCAAAACTCAACGGATTAAACGAACTTACCCTGACAACCAACGGCGTGCTGACCGCACCGTATGTGCCCGAACTGAAAAAGATCGGTGTAAAGTCGGTAAACCTGAGCCTCGATACGCTGGATGCGGAAAGGTTTTTCAACATTACCTTGCGGGACGAGTTCGCCAAAGTAATGGAAACATTGCACGAGCTATTGAAGCACGACATCGAAGTGAAGATTAATGCGGTAGTGATGGATGGTAAAAATACGCAAGACATTATTCCGCTTGCAGAGCTTACAAAAGAATTGCCTGTGAGCGTTCGCTTTATCGAAGAAATGCCCTTTAATGGCGACGGGCATATTTATGGCGGGTTGCAATGGGACTATATTCGCATTCTGGATGAGATAAAACAAAGATTTCCCGGAATAAAGAAGGTCGCCGATCCATTATATTCAACATCCTATAACTATAAGATCCCCGGCCATCGGGGCAGCATCGGCATTATTGCGGCCTATTCGCGCACATTTTGCGGTACGTGCAACCGTATACGAATTACGCCGCAGGGCGACCTGAAAACTTGTTTATATGACAATGGCGTGCTCAATATCAAAAATCTGATGCGCGGGGGTGCAGGTGAAACAGCGTTAAAAGATGCATTGTTAACCGCATTTGGCGAAAGGCCAAAAGATGGCTGGGAGGCCGAACAATTAAGGGCAGGACATACAGGTGTGCACGAATCCATGGCCACCATCGGGGGTTAGTTATTCAATAAAAATGCCGGCATATGATAACTGTTGAGGAAGCCGAAAAAATAATACTTGCGCAGGCAGCCGATTATGGCGTCGAGATCGTGCCCTTTGAAAATGCATTAGGCCGGGTATTGGCCGAAGATATAAAAGCCGACCGCGACCTGCCGCCGTTTAACCGCGTAACCATGGACGGAATAGCCGTTAAATACGAAGCGATCGAAAATGGCATCAGCACCTTCCGAATAAAAGGTACCCAGGCAGCCGGCGAGGAGCCGGTGATGATCGAAGAGACGAATGAATGTGTGGAGATCATGACGGGAGCTATATTGCCATCATCGGCAGATACCGTGATCCGCTATGAGGACCTTGAATTGCGGGCTGGCCTGGCAACCCTGGTGACCAGCGAGATCAAGCGTGATCAAAACATTCATTTTAAGGGGAAGGATAAAAAGCAAAATGATGTGGTTGCTGCGTCCGGCCAGGTAATAACGCCGGCGCTCGTTAGTTTAATGGCTTCGGTAGGCGAGGTGGAAGTGCGGGTGAAAAGATTACCCAGGGTAGTCATTATTTCATCGGGCAACGAGCTCGTTAAAGTGCACGAAACGCCGTCGGCTTATCAAACCCGCCAATCCAACGGCTACACCATCCAGGCGATCCTGAAACAGCATAGCCTTGATGCCGATCTGCTGCATGTGCCCGATGATCCGGCTATCATAAAAAAGCAATTAAAAAACTGTTTGCAAAACTATAACGTGCTGCTGTTAAGTGGCGGAGTATCGATGGGAAAATTCGACTATATACCAAAAGCGCTCGAAGAGTTGCAGGTAGACAAGCTTTTTCATAAAGTACAGCAGCGGCCCGGCAAGCCTTTTTGGTTTGGCAAACATACGGGTGGTGCATTGGTATTTGCGTTCCCGGGTAACCCGGTGGCTACATTTATGTGTGTTTACCGGTATTTTTTGCCGTGGCTGCAAACTTCCCTGGGTTTGGGAGATATTAAACCCACTTATGCAGTTTTAAATAATCGCTATTACTTTCAGCCGCAGCTAAAATGTTTTTTACAGGTGAAGCTGCATTACAACGAATATTGCCAGTTAATGGCAACGCCCGTAGAAGGAAATGGTTCGGGCGATTTTGCTAACTTAGCAGATGCCGACGCGTTTATGGAGTTGCCCCTTGAGCGGGGAGGGTTTAAAAAGGGGGAGGTGTTTAGGGTGTGGCGTTTCGTCTGAACCATGATTTGTAGGATGAGCGGATTGCCATGATTAGCAAAATCTGTGAAATCAAATGGCAATCGGTGTAATCAAGCGATAATCTGTGCAATCAAATAAATCATTTAAATCTGTGATCACTCATTTAGATACTCAAAATAACCCGGCGATGGTCGATGTAAGTGCCAAGCAGGTTACGCACCGCACGGCAACTGCGCGCAGCATCGTTTTGTTACCCGCTGACGTGTTGGAACACTTAGCAGGCGATGAATTGCAGTCAAAAAAAGGGCCGGTGTTTCAAACTGCCATTATCGCCGGGATCATGGCCGCCAAAAAAACCGGAGACCTGATCCCGCTTTGCCACCCCCTGGGCCTGGAAAATTGTAACCTGGCGATTGGCTTAAATGAGCAGCGGGAAGTGGTGATCGACTGCACAGCCAGCATCACTGCAAAAACCGGGGTCGAAATGGAGGCGCTGGTAGGCGCTTCGATAGCGGCTTTAACGGTTTACGATATGTGCAAGGCCATGAGTCATGATATTGTTATAAAAGAAACTAAGCTGATCGAAAAAACGGGAGGTAAACGTGACTTCAAAAGAGCATAACATTCCTGTGGGCCACCATAAAAAACACGCGGATATAGCCAGGCCCGCTTTAGGGAATTTCGGGAGGAACGAATGGTCCATTGTGGGCGGGCCGTGCACCCTGATAAAAATTCTGGCCGATCAAATCATCAATGCTTTGTCGCCGGTTTACAAATGCGCTTATGCGGATGCGGCTCATACCGACGAAGTCCTTTCACCGCCGGGGCGCCTGGCCAGTGGGGCTCGCCTTGATTATACGGAACAGGTAAACTTTCAGCAGCTGAATTATCGCGCAGTATTTAATTCATTTACACTTCGAACCGCATTCGCTGATGCCGATATGGTGCTTGTTAACGGTAATCATCACCAGGCTAAGGCGCAGGTTGTGATCATCTACAACAATAAACAGGCTTCGCTTCAAAAGCGCGTGGAACAGCTTAACAATGTTAAAATGATCCTGCTTGCCGATAATGCGGATGAAGTTTTCGATTTTATAAAAGAAGCGGTTCCCAACTGGCAGCAGTTGCCATTATACCGGCTGGATGAAACCGAAAAGATCATAGAGTTTTTCAAAATCGAAATTCAACGGGCGGTACCGGCTATAAATGGGCTGGTATTGGCCGGCGGGAAAAGCGAACGCATGGGCTTTGATAAAGGGTCTGTTAACTTAAATGGAAAGGAACAGCGCTATTACGTGGCTGATATGTTAAAGCCGTTTTGCAAAGAAGTGTATATATCCTGCCGGCAGGATCAGCAGCAGGTGGATACCCATTATAAAAGCCTGGTCGATACTTTTAGCGGGTTAGGGCCTTACGGCGGGATATTATCCGCTTTACGCGACCAACCCGGCAGCGCCTGGCTGGTGGTGGCTTGCGATCTGCCGTTGTTAAACGCCGAAACGCTGCAGCATTTAATAACCAACCGCAATTGTGCATCGATTGCTACGGCATATCAAAGCGCATTTGATGGTTTCCCCGAACCTTTAATAACCATTTGGGAACCTAAAAGCTACCCGGTGCTGCTGTCGTTCCTGGCGCAGGGGTATTCGTGCCCGCGAAAGGTTTTGATCAACAGCGATATCACGCTGTTAAACGCGCCCGACCCCGAAGCATTGACCAATGTAAATACGCCGGACGAGCTTGAAAAGATCAAACGCACGTTGCATCAAAAAATAGCTTCGGAATGAACCCCGATTTTTTACGATATAGCTGCCAGATGGCCCTTCCCGGGTTCAGCGAAACGGCACAGCAGCGTTTGCAAAACGCACGTGTGCTGGTGGTGGGTGCAGGCGGTTTGGGCTGCCCGGCGGCGCAATACCTGGCCGCTGTAGGCGTAGGAACGCTCGGTATTGCAGATTTTGACGTTGTGTCGATAAGTAACCTGCACCGGCAGGTATTATACACGCCTGCGGATGCCGGCAAAAAAAAGGTAACAATTGCCTGCGAGCGTTTACAAAAGCAAAACCCCGGTATCAGGCTGGTGCCGCATGACGTCCGTATCACTTCGCAAAATGTGATAGATATCATCACCGGGTACGATATCATAGTAGACGGCACGGATAATTTCGAAACGCGGTATCTGTTGAATGATGCCGCAGTTCTACGGGGCAAACCGCTTGTGTATGGCGCCATTTATCAATATGAGGGGCAGCTGGCGGTCTGGAATGTGATTAACGAGGCCGAAGAAAGGTCTTGTAATTATCGCGATCTTTTTCCAAATGTCAACGCCGCCCAGATTCCCAACTGTGCCGAAGGCGGTGTGATTCCCACGCTCGCCGGTATTATCGGCTGTATGCAAGCTAACGAAGTCATCAAATACATCACCCAAACCGGCGATTTGCTCGTTAATAAGGTGTTAGTCTTTGACGCCCAGACCCTGCAAAGCCGGATCATTAAGATAGGGGACAGTACCGGCACAAACATTACCCGTTTAACAGAAACAATCGCTATACCCGTTATTTCCGTTGCGGCTGTAAAAAAAGGTTTGGAAAATCATTCGCTCGAATTGGTTGATATCAGGACGGAGGCGGAGCGCCAAGATTTCAATATAGGCGGCGAGCATGTTCCCCTCGATCGGCTAAATTCCTATATCGAAAAGCTTGATAAAAATATAAGAACCGTGCTTTATTGCGCGTCCGGTAAGCGGAGCGGCGAAGCGGTAAAGGCTATCAAACAACAGATACCCGGTGCTAATGTATTTTCTATGGAGGGCGGTTTAAAAGCCTGGATGGAATTAGCGGCACCTAATCTCTAACCTCTGATCTCCAATCTCTGCACTACGGATGTGCTGCCACCCAAACCTCGCCGTCCTCAAAAACTTCTTTTTTCCAGATCGGCACGGTTTGTTTCAATGTATCGATAATAAAACGGCAGGCGTCGAACGCAGCGGCACGATGGGCGGCCGATACCGCTATGATGACCGGCACTTCACCCACCTCCAGCACGCCGACGCGGTGATGGATCAATATCTTTTGCACAGGCCATTTTTCCGCCGCGTGGCTCACTATTTTTTCCATTTCGGTTAGCGCCATCGGCTCATAAGCCTCGAACTCAAGACGGATTACAGATTTACCTTTGGTAGTGTTGCGCACGGTGCCGATAAACACATCGATGCCCCCCGATTCGGGCGATAGGATCCAATTTATCGCGGATTGGGCGTTTAATGGGGCGGAAAATATTTGTATCTGGTGATTCAAGCTACAGATTCTGGAATAATCTTTACCCGCCGCTAACAGGCGGGATGATGGCAATTTCGTCACGCTCGTGGATGGTATCGCCCGGCAAGGCATATTCGTTATTTACGGCCACCATATACGAAGCCAGTTGCCCCAGCCGCGGATACTGGTGCTCCAGCATATACTTTAAATTATATACCGTAGCGTCGTTACCCATATCCAGGCAAACCGATGGTCCGCCGAATATATCCTTCGAGATACCAAATGCCAGCACTTTAATTTTCATTACCTCAAAATTAAAGCAAATAATCAAAAAGCGGTGAAAAAATAAATGCGCAGTTATATCTCAAATCTCATACCTGCCTGCCTGCCGGCAGGTCTCATATCTTATATCTCAAACATACCTGTCTTAAAATTGTATATTTGAATATGGTCGACGGTTCAATAAAACGGGTAACGGTTACCAGGGTACAGGATTACGAGAGCAGGGAAACTACGGACGCGCTGGCTGTCGAAGAGCCGCTTGAGATCAGGCTGGAGTACGGGCCTGCCAACCATCGTAAAATCGAAAATATTTCTGTTACGATGCGTACACCCGGTGCCGATGCCGAGCTGGCTGCGGGTTTCCTGTTCACCGAAGGGATCGTTAAAAACCACGAAGACATCGCCGCGGTCGGTTGTTGTTTTATCGCCTGCGCGGAAAACAATAAGAACGTGATCCAGGTAAGTTTAAAGGAAGGCGTTCTTCCTGATCTGAAAAATACCAGCCGGAATTTTTACGCGACGTCGAGCTGTGGCGTTTGCGGCAAAGGGTCGATCAGCGCGATCCGTACGGTAAGCAATTTTACACAGAATGATAGCGAAGATATTTCCGTAATAGCGGAATTGCTATACCAATTGCCAGAGAAGCTCCGGCAGCACCAGGAAGTTTTTGCGAATACGGGCGGTTTGCATGGCGCGGCCTTGTTTAATACAAGCGGCGAATTGTTGCTGGTGCGTGAAGACGTAGGCCGTCACAACGGCCTGGATAAGCTTATCGGCGCGGCGCTGAATAAAAACTGGCTGCCTTTAGATCATTATATCCTGCTTTTAAGCGGCCGTGCCAGCTTTGAGCTGGTGCAGAAAGCCGTTATGGCGGGCATCCGCATCATTGCCGCCGTAGGCGCGCCGTCAAGTCTGGCCGTGGAGTTGGCTCAGGAATTTAACATCACGCTGGCCGGTTTTTTACGCGACCAGCGCTTTAATATTTACAACGCGGGACACCGCCTAATACTGCCTGTTTATGAAAATCCGTATTAAAAGTAACTCGTTAAGATACAGGCTTACGCGCAGCGACGTTGCAAAACTGACAAGCGAGCGGTACCTGGAAGATAAAGTCACTTTCGGCAACCGCGCCCTGGTTTACGCCTTAAAGCTTAGCACTCCTGATCGTTTATCCGCCAGTTTTAGCGACGATACCATTACGCTTTGCATGTCCGGAAACATGATCAATGAACTGGAAAACACCGACAGGGTGGGTTTTGAGGAAGTGATCGCCGGCCTGCATTTGCTCGTGGAAAAAGATTTCACCTGCCTCGACAATGTAGAAGAAGATCAGAGCGACAATTATCCCAACCCGTTAGCAGCTAAAATTGTATGAGCGGTAAGAAGACAGAAGAGCCGGCGGCGGAAAACCCAGCCGAATTATTGGATCTAAAGATCACCGAGCCCAAGACCTGGGCGGCGGGCATCCCGGCGATTTACGAAGCCGGTAAGGATGTTTTAGGCGAGGATGGCGTGCTGCGGGGGATGAAGGGGCTGTTCCACATGAATAAGAAAGGTGGCTTTGATTGTTCCAGTTGTGCCTGGCCCGACCCGGACGATGATCGTTCGCCCATAGCCGAATATTGCGAAAATGGTGCAAAAGCCCTGGCGGAAGAAGCGACGACCAAAAAATTAACCACCGAATTCTTCGCGCAAAATTCTGTCGCCGATCTGGCCAGACTGAACGATATGGAGATCGGCAAAAAGGGCAGGATAGCACAACCTGTATATCTGCCGAAAGGCGGTACGCACTACCAGGCCATCAGCTGGGATGATGCTTTCAAAAAGATAGCGAAACATCTAAACGATTTAAAATCGCCGGACGAGGCATGCTTTTACACATCGGGCCGAACCAGCAACGAGGCTTCATTTATATACCAGCTTTTTGTGCGCGAATACGGTACCAACAACATGCCTGATTGCTCGAATATGTGCCACGAATCGTCGGGCGTTGCATTGGGGGAGGTGATCGGGATCGGTAAAGGGACGGTTACACTCAATGATTTTTACGAGACTGACGTGATCATCATCATGGGGCAAAACCCCGGTACAAACCACCCCCGGATGTTGACCGCGCTGGAAAAAGCTAAAAAGAAAGGCTCGAAGATCATCGCGATAAACCCTTTAAAAGAAGCCGGGTTAATGGCCTTTAAAAACCCGCAAACGGTTCCGGGGTTTTTAGGAATGAGCACTCAGTTAGCCGATTTGTACCTGCAGGTAAAGATCAATGGTGACATGGCTTTATTGAAAGCCATAGAAAAGCTGCTGTATGATGCCGAACAGGAGGCACCGGGAAGTGTATTTGACCTTGATTTTATAAAGGAGCATACGGTTCACTATAACGATTTTATCGACGATATAAAGACCTGTGATCCTGAAGCGCTGGCTGAAGCAGCCGGCGTACCATTCAGCCAGGTACAGGAAGCAGCGGATATGCTGAAACACAAAAGCAGGATCATTATATGCTGGGCCATGGGCATTACCCAGCACGTGAACGGCGTGGCTACCATCCAGGAGATCGTAAATCTTATTTTATTGAAAGGCAGCATCGGGAAACCCGGCGCGGGTGTGTGCCCGGTTCGCGGACACAGCAATGTGCAGGGTAACCGCACGATGCTGATCTTTGATAAGCCCTCTCAAAAACAACTCGATAAGCTAAAAGAGGTATTCGGCTTCGAGCCGCCGCGTGCGAACGGCTTCGACGTGGTCGATTCGATCAGGGCAATGCACGCCGGGAAATTGAAAGTGTTTTTCGCGATGGGGGGTAATTTCCTGTCGGCGACACCCGATACCAATTACACGGCCGACGCTTTGCGGAAAATGAAGCTGACCGTCAACATATCGACCAAACTAAACCGCGGCCATCTTGTAAACGGCGAAGAATCGATCATCCTGCCCACCCTCGCGCGCAGCGATAAGGACATGATAAATGGTCAAACGCAATTTGTGAGCTGCGAAAATTCGATGGGCGTGGTGCAGATGTCAAAGGGTGTGCTCGATCCTATTTCGAATGACTTGCTGAATGAGACACAGATCATCTGCCGCCTGGCAAAGGCGACCCTTGGCGAGAGATCGGTGATCGATTGGGATAAATACGCCAACAGCTACGATGAAGTGCGTAATATTATCGAAAAAGTAATACCCGGTTGCGACGACTATAACAGGCGCGTACGGGAACCGGCGGGCTTCTATCTGCCCAACTCCCCACGGATGCGGGTATTTGAATCGGAAAAGAAACAGGGTACCCGGGCCATTTTTTCGGTTAACAAAGTGCCGGTTCACCAACTGCGTAAAGACGAGTACATGCTGACCACCATCCGCAGCCACGATCAGTTTAACACGACTATTTACGGTTTGGAAGACAGATACCGCGGCATACACAACGAGCGGCGGGTTATATTTATGAACGAAAATGATATGAAACGGGAAGGTTTCGCCGCCGGTGAGAAGGTCGATATCTTTAACCACCACGGCGGCAAGGAGCGCGTTGCCCGGCTGTTCAGGGTAGTGCCTTACAATATTCCCGAACGAAATACCGCCGCTTATTATCCCGAAGCCAATGTATTGGTACCGATAGACATCGTGGCCGACAAAAGCAATACACCAGCATCAAAGCTGGTGATCGTGACCGTAAAAAAGCATAACCCGGATAATGTTTGATATGTCTGCAGGCAAACAAAAGTGAACTATCTCGCTTTATACTTAAAACCCTAATATGTCATTTGACCAATACCACGAACCCGTAAACGAATTATCCGACGAAACAAGAACATTTGCACGGATGATTGTTTCGCTAACCGAAGAAGCCGAAGCCATTAACTGGTACGAGCAGCGCATATCTGTCGAAAAAGATAAATCCGCCAAAGCCATTATGCAAAACGCCCAGCACGAAGAATTTAAGCATTTTGGAATGGACCTTGAATTTCTGCTCCGCAAAAAACCGGTATGGCGGGCAACCCTTAAGGCTATTTTATTTCAGGATGGCGATATCGTAAAACTCGGCGAAAAAGGCGAGGACGCCTCGGAATAATTACAGCTAAAAGATTGCGCATCAATTTGACGGAAATTTTCTTTAAAATTGATCGTGAAATTATACAACACTGCAGACGGCATCCTGCTGGAGCACAATAACGTCCTGTTTGTTATGGACGAAGCCTGGGATGACCTTATTAACAGAGATAACCTGGAGGCTTACCTGTTATCTAAAACGGAAACAATAAAACCGGCATCGTTCCCAAACCCTGCAGACAGCAACTCTATTTTACCACCTATTGGCAGGCAGGAAGTTTGGGCCGCGGGCGTAACCTATTTAAAAAGCCGCAACGCCCGTATGGAAGAGTCCCAAAGCTCCGGTGCGGCAAGTTTGTACGATAGGGTATATGATGCCGAACGGCCCGAACTGTTTTTCAAAGCCATCGCCTCTCGTGTTTCGGGGCATAACCAACAGGTTTTTATCCGTAAAGATTCGACATGGAATGTTCCGGAGCCGGAACTGACATTGTTCATAAATTCAAATGGGCACATCCAGGGCTACACCTGCGGGAATGATATGAGTTCCAGGAGCATTGAAGGCGACAATGCCCTGTATTTGCCGCAGGCAAAGATTTACGAAAAAAGCGCGGCGCTTGGCCCTTGTCTCTATGTCACTTCATCACCTGTTAACCCTGCCACGACAATTAAAATGATCATCAGGCGGGGCGGCATGAATGTTTATGAAGATTCGACGACCGTGTCGCGGATAAAACGCCGGTTTACCGAGCTCACAGAATATTTGTACCGCGAATGTGATTTTCCGCACGGCTGCTACCTGATGACCGGTACCTGCCTGGTGCCGCCGGCCGGTTTTACGCTACAGGTTGGAGACGTGACAGAAATTACGATCGACCACGTGGGGACCATGATAAATATCATTGCTGTAAACCCAAAACATCATTAAATGAAGGCTGTAAAATTACTGGCGCTGTTGGCCGCTGTTTTTTTAGGTTCCTGCGGGGACCGATCCCATAAAGGTGTTTTTGAAAGCCAATATGCAAAGGGAAGCTTTGGGTATGATCTTGATTTTTTAAAGCAGAAAGACACCGTAATCGTATTGCACAATAATGATGGTACCGGGCAGGTTGTCGTATCGCCAAAATACCAGGGCAAAGTATTCACGTCGACAGCAAACGGGCCAGACGGGAAAAGCTTCGGCTGGATAAATTATAAGCTTTTCGCGCAAACGTCGCTCGATGCGCATATGAACCCCTATGGCGGCGAGGACCGGCTGTGGCTTGGCCCTGAAGGCGGGAAATTCGCATTATTTTTTAAGCCGGGAACAAAGATGGTGTTCGATTACTGGCATACGCCGGCAGCATTCGATTTTGAAAGCTGGAAGGCGACATTCGTAACGGATAAAACGGTATCGCTGACCAAATCGACCCGGGTGATGAATTATTTGGGGGTGATATTCCCGCTTACCGTAGTGCGGGATATAGAAATACTGGAACCGGCCGAGATAAAAAAAATGCTTGGTATTACCTTCGATGAGAAAGTAAAAACCGTCGCTTTTAATACAAAGAATACGATAATTAATACTGGGTACCGGGCATGGGACCGGCACACCGGCGCGCCTTGCCTGTGGAACCTGGATATGTTCACGCCATCGGCGAAAACGGTTATCGTTGTCCCCTATAACAACAACGATACAGGCAAAGTGGCTACTACCGATTATTTTGGCCAGATACCGCCCGACCGGGTAAAATATGCCAATGGAATATTGCTGTTTAAGGCGGATGGAAAATCGCGTGGCAAGCTGGGTGTGCCGCCGAACCGGGCAAAAACAATGGCAGGCAGCTTCGATTCGCAAAACAACGTGTTGACTATTGCCGTGTTTGACCTGGATGCCAAAGCCACTTATCTGAACCAGGAGTGGCGGACTGACCGTAACCCGTTCGCCGGGGATGCGGTAAATGCCTATAACGACGGTCCGCTGGCAAATGGGACCCAAATGGGGCCTTTTTACGAAATTGAAAGCGTATCGCCTGCCGCATTTTTAAAGCCGCAGGAGGGAATGTCGCACCGGCATAGTGTTTTCCATTTTACCGGCGATAAGGGCGAGCTGAATCAGATCGCATTAAAAACATTAGGAATATCGCTGCAGGATATACAAGCTGCGTTTAAATAATTATATTCATAGCGCCAATTAAATGAATTTGAAAATTTGACAATTTGAAGATGGCCTTAATTTTCAAATCAATGCATTTTCAAATCGTCAAATTAATTAAACCTGTTCATGTCAAAAGATAAAAACCTGTATGCGATAGCGCTTATCACCTCATTGTTTTTTTTATGGGGAGTCGCGTTAAACCTCAACCCGATACTCATACCGCATTTAAAAAAGGCCTGTGAGCTAACCGACCTGCAATCATCACTGGTTGATTCGGCATCCTACCTGGCTTATTTTATTCTTCCCATCCCGGCGGCTCTTTTTATGAGGAAATACGGTTACAAAGGCGGTATCCTGTTGGGCCTTGTTCTTTTTGCATGCGGCGCTTTCTTGTTTTATCCGGCGGCGGCTGTCAGGAGTTATGTGTTTTTCCTGTCGGCGTTGTTTGTCCTATTTTCGGGCTCGGCATTCCTGGAAACCGCCGCTAATCCTTATATTACGGTATTAGGCGATCCTTCCACCGCTACCCGCCGCATTAACTTTTCGCAGTCATTTAACGGTTTGGCGGCCACGCTTGCGCCATTGATGGGAGGACTGTTTATTTTATCGGGTAAAAATTTAACGGGGCCGCAAAAAGCTGCCATGTCGGCCACGCAGTTAAATAATTATTTAAACAAAGAAGCTTCGGCTGTTCAACTGCCTTATTTGATCATTGGCCTGGTCGTTTTGACGGTTGCGGTGCTGATTTTCCGGAAACCATTGCCCGAGATCATTGAGGAAGATACCGAGACCGCGGAGGATAAAAAGAGATCGCTGGCCGGGAAAATAGGCGCGTTGTTACGGCGCAGGCAATTGCTGACCGGTGTGTTAGCCGAATTCTTTTACGTAGGCGCGCAGGCCGGCGTACTGGGGTTTTTTATCCGGTTTTCGGAGCGCGTTGCCGGCTTGGGTGAGAAATCGGCAGCAGCCTACCTCACCGCGGCCGCACTGGGCTTTATGGTAGGGCGCTTTAGTGGTACTTATTTAATGAAGTTTATAAACCCGGTTAAGCTGCTGGCTGGTTACAGTATTATCAATGTGCTGCTGCTGGTATTAGCTGTAACACTGCATGCAAAATTTTCGGTATTTGCCTTGATCGGAGTCGCATTTTTTATGTCGATCATGTTCCCGACCATATTTTCGTTGAGCATTCGTGGCCTTGGTACAAAAACAAAGCTGGGTTCGTCCCTGGTTATTATGGGCATCGTGGGCGGCGCCGTTATCCCCCCGATCATGGGTAAGGTGTCTGATGCGAGCAGTATTCAGTACGCGTACCTTGTCCCCATTGTTTGTTTCCTTTATATCTTTTATTTTGCCTGCAGGAATTTGAATGTAAAAAAGGTGGAGCTGGTAACCGCTCATTAAGCACGGGTATGGATTTAGGATTAACCGATAAAGTGATCATTGTAACCGGCGGCGCCAAAGGTATTGGCGAGGGCATAGTAAAGGTCCTGGCCAAAGAGGGCGCCATCCCGTTTATTGCGGGCAGGAGCGAAGAAGATAACTTAAAGTGCATACGGGATGTCGAAACCGCCGGTGGCCGCGCATCGCAGGTGGTGGCCGAACTTACCGATCCTGACCAATGTGAAAAAGCGGTCAAGGCGGTTATTAAGCAATACGGGCGCATCGATGGTTTGGTGAACAACGCCGGCGTAAACGACGGAGTAGGGCTGGAGACCGGAGATTACGAGAAGTTTATGGCGTCGCTGCACAAAAATGTGGTTCATTATTACCTAATGGCCCATTATGCGCTACCCGAACTGAAGCGTTCAAAAGGGGCGATCCTGAACATCACCTCGAAAACGGCTGACACCGGGCAGGGTAACACATCCGCCTACGCGGCATCAAACGGTGCGCGCAACGCATTGACCCGCGAATGGGCGGTTGAATTGCTTAAATACGGGATACGTGTAAACGCTATCGTAGTGGCCGAATGCTGGACACCGTTATACGAGAACTGGATAAAAACCCTGCCCGACCCGCAGGCTAAGCTAAAAGAGATCGAATCAAAAATACCATTGGGTAACCGCATGACCACTGTTGAAGAAATAGCGAATATGACCGCTTTCTTGTTGTCGGAAAGGTCGAGCCACACTACCGGCCAGCTGATTTATGTAGATGGGGGATATGTGCACCTGGACAGGGCGCTGGCGAATGCGTGATAGTTGGTGAATAGTTATCAGGTTGATAAGTAAATGGTGCTCTGGTTAAATCTGCAAACAAAATAAAATAATCCTAAATTGACAGGCCTATAACTCAATCAACCCTATCAACCAATCACTAATGCTTAAAATTGATTCCCACCAGCATTTTTGGAAATTCGACCCGTTAAGGGATAGCTGGATCGATGAGTCAATGGCGGCCATCCGGCGCGATTTTATGCCTGAGGATCTGAGGCCAATATTGAACAAATTCGAAATTGACGGGTGTATCGCGGTGCAGGCGGATCAGTCCGAGGCAGAAACGGAGTTTTTGCTATCACTTGCAGAAAATCATGATTTCATAAAAGGTGTGGTAGGCTGGGTTGACCTGCGTGCGCTAAACGTTGGCGCCCGCCTGGAACAGTATAAACAATTTAAAAAATTAAAGGGGTTTAGACACGTGCTGCAGGGCGAAAGCGATCGCGCGCTTATGCTAAGCCCGCAATTCACCAAAGGAATAAGCGCCTTAAAGAATTACGATTATACCTATGATATCCTGATATTCCCTGACCAGCTGGGTTATACGCACCAGTTCGTAAAAACTTTTGGCGGGCATCGGTTTGTGATCGATCACATCGCAAAGCCCGATATCAAAAACAAAAACATCGATCGCTGGGCAAACGCGATGAAAGCGATCGCGAAACACGAAAATGTTTGGTGCAAGGTTTCGGGCATGGTAACCGAAGCCGATTGGGAAAATTGGGTGTTGATCGATTTCGAACCTTACTTAGATACGGTATTTGAAGCCTTTGGTGCAAAACGCGTCATGTTCGGGTCCGATTGGCCGGTTTGTAACGTAGCCGGGGGTTATCAGCAAATGCTGTCGGTCATTAAAAACTATACCTCAAAGCTTTCTGCTGATGAGCAGGCGCGGTTTTGGGGCCTGAATGCTATGGAATTTTATAAACTTAATAATTGATACAATGAAAAGATCAGTTTTAATGCTTTCGCTGATGGTTGTTATTTTATCCGCCGGCGCACAGGAAAAGTTTAACGGGCTCGGCGTTAACCTGGGTAATTTGTACCGCTTGTCCGACGCGAAAACCAGGTCGATAAGCCCGGAGAATTTTAACGGCGAAAAGGGTAAAGGCGGCATGGCGATTACCGGCACCGGGTCGGGGCCGGCGAGGGACCTGGGTCAAACCTGGAAAATAAGCCCAAGCGTTGTGATAAAAAAGCATACCACGTATACCATTGCCGAAATTGACGGCCCGGGTGCGATTCAGCATATCTGGATGACGCCCACCGGCAATTGGCGTTATTCCATCCTCCGTTTCTATTGGGATGATGAAACCACGCCATCGGTTGAAGTACCTGTGGGCGATTTCTTTTGCATGGGATGGGGTAAATATTCGCCGCTCCAGTCGCTGGCAGTGGTGGTAAACCCGGGCAGCGCATTCAATTGCTACTGGCCGATGCCTTTTCGTAAAAAATGCCGCATCACCATGGAAAATATCGACGACGCCAATATGACTTTATATTACCAGGTAGATTACACGCTTACCGAAGTCCCCAAAGATGCAGGCTATTTTCACGCCCAGTTTCGCAGGGTGAACCCGCTGCCGTTTAAAAAAGATTATGTGCTGGTGGATAGCATAAGAGGGAAAGGGCAGTATGTGGGCACGTACCTGGCTTACGGCTCCAATAAAAATGGCTGGTGGGGCGAGGGGGAGATCAAGTTTTTTATGGACGGGGATACAAAATTCCCCACAATTAACGGCACCGGCACCGAAGATTATTTTTGCGGCTCGTATGATTTTGACAGCATGACCAAAAAGCCCGATGGGACAGAATCAAGCGAATATACAGAGTTTTGCAGCCCTTATAGTGGATTACCGCAGGTATTGCGGGGCGACGGCCATTACGAGATCGCCCAACGCTTTGGCTTGTACCGCTGGCACATAGCCGACCCTATCCGGTTTGAGAAAGACCTGAAAGTTACGATCCAAGACTTGGGCTGGCACCACGACGGGCGCTATATGCCTTTGCAGGATGATATTGCTTCGGTGGTTTTTTGGTACCAATCGGAGCCACACGGTATATTCCCGGTGTTGCCGGCAAAAGATCAGCTCGAAGTAAATTAAACCCTATTTATTAAAATTACCCACAACAAAACATGCTCCCAGGGGTTATCTAAGGGAATTGTTTGTCGAATGTAAACTTTCAAAACGCGAATAGATGTTTAAACATCTATTTTGTATATTTGTTCTGATAAAACAATCAAGAAAAAATTAAGATCATGGAAACAGCAACAGAAACTGCAACAAAATGGGTTATTGACCCGATGCATTCAGAGATCCAGTTTAAAGTAAAACACCTGGTGATCTCGACCGTAACAGGTTCTTTCAAAAGCTTTGAAGGCACCTTGGAAACAGAAGGCGACGATTTCGAAAAAGCCAAAGTATCAGTATCGATCAATGCCGACAGCATTGATACCAACCAGCCACAGCGCGATGAGCATTTAAGATCGGCTGAATTTTTTGATGCGGCTCAATTCCCGCAGATCACTTTTAATTCCACATCAGTTAAAAAAACCGGCGATGACGAATTTGAAGTAACCGGCGATCTTACGATAAAGGGCATTACAAAATCCATTACTTTGTTTGCTGAACATGGCGGCTCGGCCGATGATTTTTATGGCAATACCAAGGCCGGTTTTGAAGTTACCGGGAAAGTTAACCGCAAGGAATTTGGCTTAACCTGGAGCGGCGTAACCGAAGCTGGTTCAGTGGTTGTTGGCGATGAAATAAAATTCACTGCCAATATTCAATTTGCAAAGCAAAAATAAGTTAATTTCGTCCGCCAGCTGGCGGGTCAATTTCGACGTTACAATATTAATCCGGGTTTGAGTGCTTAAAGTTTATAATTTAGGCGCTCAAATCCGGATTTTAATTTGATCCGGTATTGGGAGATTAACACGAAATAGTACATGCTTCTAAAAATCTATCCTGAAAACCCCAATCCGCGAGCCATTGAACAGGTGGTTGAGGTGCTGCGAAAAGGCGGACTGATCATTTACCCTACGGACACCGTATACGGGCTGGGATGTGATATCACCAATCATAAAGCCATTGAAGCCATTTGCAGGATCAGGAATATTAAGCCCGAAAAGGCCAATTTTTCGTTTGTTTGCTATGACCTGAGCCATATTTCCGACTACATAAAGCCCATCGATAATGCCACCTTCAGGGTATTGAAAAAGGCTTTGCCGGGCCCTTTTACTTTTATTTTTAACGCCAACCATAACGTTCCCAAATTGCTGAGCTCAAACAAAAAAACCGTGGGCATAAGGGTGCCAGATAACAGCATTGCGCGCGAAATTGTACGGGTGTTGGGCAACCCGGTCCTTTCCACATCGATTAAAGACGAAGACGAGATCATTGAGTATTCTACCGATCCGGAACTGATCCACGAAAAATACGAGGGTCTGGTCGACCTGGTGATCGATGGCGGTTATGGCGAAAACATACCCTCTACCGTTGTTGACTGCACCGATGGCCAGTTTGAGATCGTCCGCGAAGGAAAAGGCGAACTGGAGCTATATTTATAACCACCTTGGCTTAATTTGTGAAAAAAAGAATTTTATCAAGCAGCCTGGCAACCGAAAAAATCCTGTTTTTTTTGCTGCTGGCAGCGCTGCTGATCTTTTCGCTTCAACATTATCCCGAACTGCTGTGGATAGCTGCGCCGGTTTTTCTATATTTCGACTTCATGTTATATTACCGCCCGGTGCAGATCGGGTTCGAGAGCGATAAGCTGTTCATAAAAAGAAAAAACGGGGAGGAGACCGTTTTGCTGAAGGATATTCATCTCATTAAAAAGACCGGTTTTGGCATAGGCCACAAAAGTATATGGAAAATAAGGTACCGGGTTCATAATGGCGAAGGCATGGCATACTTTTATCCGAGGAACATATCTTCAAATTTCAGCGATTTCATCAAATTGGTACAAGCAGCCAACCCGGCGGCGGAGATCAAAAATTTCAAATAAAGAATTCACAATCGAATTGATACGGAAACGATAATCCGGATTAAGTTAACGACTTCGAAAAGTTTTTAGATTTATTTACCGCCTTGTATATCTTATTGAACAACTCCTTTTTATCAAACGGCTTTGAAATAAAGTCGTTCATTCCAATTTCCATGCAATGTTCCAATTCGCCTTTAATGGTGTGTGCGGTCATCGCTATAATCGGTATGTCTTTTTTACCCGCCTTCATCTTCCGGATATGTATCGTTGCTTCGTAGCCGTCCATTTCGGGCATTTGCAAATCCATGAGTATAATATCGTAGTGCTGTGTTTGATATTTTTCTAAAGCAATTTTCCCATTTTCGGCGATGTCTGTTTCGAAGCCCTGGTTTTGCAATACTTTTATCGCCAGCATCCTGTTGATCGGGTTATCTTCCGCCACCAAAACTCTTAGCGATTTATCAACTTGCGGAATAGAACCGGTTTCTTCCGGCTCTTTGATATATTTCGCCCCTTTTACTTTTAAAAAGGACAATTGGAAACGAAAATCAGATCCATGTCCTGGTTTGCTGCTCACAGATATTTGTCCGCCTTGCAATTCCACCAACTGTTTCACAATGCTGAGCCCTAATCCCGTACCTCCGAACCGTCGCGTAGTATCTGTAGCGGCCTGCTCAAAGCTTTCGAAAATTTTCACCTGTTTTTCAAAAGGTATCCCTATGCCCGTATCTTTCACGCTGAACTCAAGCGCCACTTTATTTTTAGTTTCTTCGAGGCATTTTACCGAGATATTTATCTGGCCTTTTTCGGTGAATTTTACCGCGTTTGATATCAGGTTCAACAATATCTGGTTCAATCTAACCGAATCCCCGAGTATCTCTTCCGGTATTTTCCCGTCTATGGCGATCCCGATATCGATGTTCTTTTGTTTCGTTTTCGACTCGATCATCATTACCGTCGACTGAATAATGCCGTGGAGATTGAGAGGAATGCTTTCAAAAGCGATCTTCCCGGCTTCCATTCTCGAGAAATCCAAAATATCGTTTAAAATAACCAGTAGGTCGTCTCCCGATTTGATGATCACACGGATATATTCCTGCTGCTCCTTTTCTTTAAGCGATTCCTCAAGCAGTTTTGCGAAACCCAGTATGCCATTCATCGGGGTGCGTATCTCGTGGCTCATCTTCGCCAGGAAAAGCTGCTTAGCTTTTTCAGATACTTCGGCCCTTTCCTTTGCTCTGGTAAGGTTTTCCTCCGTATCTTTAAGCTCCCGGATATAACGGTCAAGCGTATCCGTCATCTGGTTGAACGATGTAGCCAGTTCGCCGATCTCGTCGTGCGAGTAAACTTTTACCCGTGTATTTAAAAAACCCTGGCTGATGAGGGAAGCGCCATCGAGTATTGCCTTTAGTCCCTTTTCAATCCCCTTACTCACCGAAATGGTGATCAATATACTTGTTGTGGCAATCGTTAGCGATAATGTAAGCAATAAGCGCAGTACGATCTTTTCCAGCCACCGCGACCCCTGGCCCAGGGTAAATGAAAACTCATCTTCCAGGCTGGTTAGTTTTTGGTTGATCACCTGGGTCTGCAGTTGTAAATTGTTTATTTCCTGCTGGGTAGCCGTGCCCGACCGTATCATGTTATGCATTTTTTCGCCGAGCGGAATAATGTTTTCCATCTGCTGCTCTGCCTGACCCCAAATTATTATTGCTTTATGCAAGTAGGAAATGCTGTTGAACCGCCTGATCAAATTGATCATTCCGTCAACATCTTCTGGATGATTACGCCCTTCGATAAACCCCTGCCGGGCGATCTGCAGATCGGGGTGGGCTTTTTGCAGTTCTAAGCGCGTTTTTTTATCGCCAAGCGGAACCTTTAAAAAGTTAAGGAAGGCCTGGTAATCTTTTTCGTTGTGCGAATTGGCATAAACCTGGAGGTGATAAACAGCGTCTTTTTCGGCTTTTGACCACAAACCTTCACCGCCTACATAAGCCCTGACGGCCGAAAGTGTGCTAACTGCGAACCAAAGCGTACTTAACTCTATCGTTACCAATAGGGCCATTATGCCGATAGTGAAGTACAATTTCTTCGAAATTGAAATATCCCGAAGCCTTTTTTGAATAAAAGAAATGATCATAGGCAGCTAACTCCTTTTGAACTACGCATTGACTAACCAAAAGGTTTGCAAAATTTACAAAAAAAGTGCGTATTTCAGTAGAAATAATTGCAGCGTTCTATTATGTCAGCTTAAGGCCTTATTGATTTTATAAATAAAGGGAGTTTTTCCAGGTAATTATCAGACGCTAATAATTTTACAAACGCACTGCCGACAATGGCCCCGCTTGCATATTCGCAAGCCTTTTTAAAGGAGCTTTGATCAGCTATACCAAAGCCGATAATGGTTGGATTTTTTAACTTCATCGCTTTAATGCGCTTATAATAATCTTCGATATTTACCGATACCTGCAAGTTTCCGCCGGTGATGGAGGAGGAAGAAAGCAAATAAATAAAACTGTCGCTCAATTCGTCGATCTTAAGGATACGCTCTTCAGATGTTTGAGGGGTAACCAGGAAGATATTGCTCAGGTTGTTACCCGTAAAGAATTTGGCGTATAATGCTTCATATTCATACATGGGCAGATCAGGCACGATAAGTCCGTCAACGCCCGCTTCAGCAGCCTTTTTACAAAAAAGCTCCACGCCAAACTGCACGATGGGGTTAACATAACCCATCAGCAATACGGGTATGTTTACATGCTTGCGCAACTCTTTTAACTCTTCAAAAAGCCTGTGAAGCGTCATGCCGTTTTCCAGGGCCTTTTCCGAGCTATGCTGTATAGTGGGCCCATCGGCAACGGGGTCGGAGTAAGGGAAACCGATCTCCAGAAAATCGACGCCGGCGTTTTCCAGGGCCCTGGCGATATCCACCGTTGTATTTAACGCGGGATACCCCGCGGTAAAATAGATGGATAATAAATTATCTTTTTTGGTATTGAAAAGCTTGTGCAGACGATTCATGAGCCTAAAAATCAAAATATTTGATATAAGTATCCAAATCCTTATCCCCGCGACCTGAAATGCAGATCACAACGTTTTCACCGGGCTTGAATTTCATTTTTTCAAGATGGGCCAAAGCATGCGCGGTTTCTATCGCCGGTATAATGCCCTCCAGCTGGCAGCATAATAATCCGGCCTGCAATGCCTCATCATCGGTGGCACTCACATATTGCGCGCGGTTAATTTTGTATAAATGGGCGTGCTGCGGGCCAATGCCGGGATAATCCAGGCCGGCGGAAATAGAATAAGGTTCAACTACCTGGCCGTCGTCGGTTTGCATCAGGATGGTGCGGCTGCCGTGCAGCACACCCTCGCGGCCCAGGAATGTCGTTGCCGCCGAGTGCCCGCTGTTAACCCCTTTTCCGGCTGCTTCAACGGCAACCAGTTTTACATTTTCATCATCCAGGAAATGGTAGAACATACCCATGGCGTTGCTGCCGCCCCCCACGCAGGCCATTACATAGTCGGGCAACGCTTTACCGGTGTGTTCCAGCAGCTGTTTTTTAGTTTCCGCCGAAATAACCGACTGGAACCGGGCCACCATATCGGGGTAAGGGTAGGGGCCCACTACGGAGCCAATAATATAATGCGTGTCAACCGGGTTGCCTATCCAGTCGCGCAGAGCCTCGTTGGTGGCATCTTTTAAGGTCTTGCTGCCCGATTTGGCCGGAATCACCTTAGCGCCAAGCATTTTCATCCGGGATACGTTCGGAGCCTGGCGCTCCATATCTACCTCGCCCATATATACCACACATTCAATACCCTTTAAGGCGCATACCGTTGCCGTTGCAACGCCGTGCTGGCCGGCGCCCGTTTCGGCAATGATGCGTTTTTTTCCTAAACGGATCGCCAGCAGGATTTGCCCGATGGCATTATTTATCTTGTGCGACCCCGTATGGTTCAAATCCTCACGTTTGAAAAATATGTTCGCCCCGTATCTTTCAGAGTACCTTTTGGCATGATATAATGGCGACGGCCTGCCTACATAATCTTTCAGCAGCTGATCAAATTCAGCCTTAAAATCGGCATCATCAATGATCTTTAAATACTCCCGCCTCAGCTGCTCAACATTGGGGTAAAGCATCTCGGGAATATAGGCGCCCCCGAAGTCTCCGTAATATCCTTTATCGTTAACCCCGTAGTTCATAGTTAGTTGCTCTTTTTACAATTTCAAACGCCTTTTCCAGCTGTGGTATGTTTTTAACGCCCGGCGAATCTTCAAATTTGCTGTTCAGGTCAATACCGTACAACTGCGCATGGCGTATATCTTGTATCTCATGGATGTTATCCGGACTTATGCCCCCGCTCAAAAAAAACGGTATGTTAAGCTTATATTCATCAAGAACCGACCAGTTAAAGGTGTTTCCCGACCCGCCGTAAATATCGGTCTTTGTGTCAAAGAGAAAAAAATCCACTTTGTTTATATAATCTTTCAACAGCTCAAAATTAAAACCCGGGGTAATGCCGAAGGCTTTGATCACCTTCACTTCGGCCCTAAACGACTGGCAAAAATCAGGGCTTTCGTCGCCGTGAAGCTGGATAATATCAAAATCATATTCGCTTATCAGCTTATCGATGTTTTCAGCAGTTTCATTGACAAACACAGCTGTTTTTTCAATGCCAGCCGGGATGTTTTTCACCAGATCGTTATCCAGGTCACCGGCAAACCTGGGCGAGTTTTTATAAAAGACAAAGCCCATATAGTCCGGGTTCAGTGCTGCCACCGATGAGATATTCTCCTTTAAACCACAGACCTTTATTTTCACGTTAGTTAGCAATTAATGTTTTAAAGCTCTTCAATGCTTTTTTATCCATAAGGGATTCCTCCGCCTCATAAAAGCAATCAGCAAAACTCTTTTCCGGGTTTAGAGTTATCAAAGCTAACGCAGCGTTAGCCAAAACCACGTTATTTTGTGCGGCGGTGGCGGTGCCGTTCAATACGCTCATAAATATTTCGGCGGAATCGCTTATCGTACCGCCTCCTAATATTTCGCGCGGGCTAAGGCGGGTAAAGCCAAGACTCTCAATGCTGTTGATCCGCTCACCATCTGCCGAGAACGTTTTGAAATCGCACGTAAGCGAAACCTCGTCGTACCCGTCCAGGGCGTTTACAATGGTATATTTTGTATCTGATTTTTGATAGAGGTAGGCATAAATGCGCGCCAGTTCCAAATTAAATACACCAACCAATTGGTTTTTTGGCTTCGCCGGGTTTACCAATGGCCCCAACATATTGAAAAATGTTTTTACGCCGAGCTCTTTCCGGATCGGCGCCACCGTTTTCATGGCCGGGTGAAAAAGCGGCGCGTGTAAAAAACAAATGTTTGCTTTTTCGATGTTCTCTCGCAGCTTGTCCCTGTCATTGGTAAACCTGCAGCCCAAAAACTCCATCACATTTGAGGAGCCGCATCCCGACGATACGCCATAGTTGCCATGTTTAGCCACCTTATGCCCCGTGCCGGCCACCACAAGTGACGCAAGCGTGGAAATATTAAACGTATCCTTTCCGTCTCCGCCGGTACCGCAAAGATCGATAAGGTCGTGCGTGCCGAGATCAACCTGCATGCAAAGCTCGAGCATCGCGTCGCGAAATCCTTCAAGCTCATTAACAGTGATGCTGCGCATACAATAGGCCGTCATAAAAGCGGCCATTTGCGAGTGATTATAATTACCCTGCGCCAGCAAGATCAAAATGTCCTTTGATTGCTCCCTGGTGAATGTTTTATTTTCAAAAAGATAATTTAATATTGGTTTCATAATGTTTACTTCCCCAATGTGCTTTCCCCGGTGTGTATTATAAAAAAAGGGCTACCAAATGGCAACCCTTCTGAATATTTGAAAACAAAATGGTATTGCCTTACGATCTCTCGTTAAGCCACCACCAATTGTTGTGTACAGTTTTCATGATCATTACGCTGCAAATATGGAAATATTTTTCCTAAAACCAAGCAGATTGATATTTTTACAAATAGTTGATCAGTTAATGATCGATCATAGACAAACTAACCGGCGAATCACCCAATCCATGGCCATACATAAACGAAAAATAAATCCTGAAGATGATCTTGGTTTCGGTTCGCAGCCGGTAATAAAAAACCAGCCGCTGGTTAACAAAGACGGGTCGCCTAATGTGCGGCGCATCGGCCTGCCTTTTTTTAATACTGCCAATAATTATCATACGCTTATTACCATGAGCTGGACCAAATTCTGGCTGCTGGTGTTAAGCTGCTATGTAACTATCAATCTTATTTTCGCATCGATTTATTTTTTGATCGGGCCGGAAGGTTTGAGCGGATCTTCGGGCATAACCACGTTCCATCACTTTATGGACGCCTTCTTTTTCTCCGCGCAAACCATATCAACAGTGGGCTATGGTCATATCAGCCCCAATGGAATGACTGCCAATAGCGTGGCGGCGTTAGAATCAATGCTTGGTCTGCTTGCTTTTGCACTGGCAACCGGCTTATTATATGGCCGTTTTTCAAGGCCATCGGCACAAATAGCGTTCAGTAAACATATGCTGGTGGCGCCCTACCTTGATAACGGCAGGGGGCTGATGTTCAGGCTGGCCAATTTGCGGCGTAATATGCTGATCGACCTGGAAATAGAAGTCATTTTCTCGTTCAATGAAACCGTCGGGGGGAAAACCATGCGCAGGTTTTATCCGCTGGAGGTGGAAAGGCGCAAGGTGAGCCTGCTTACAATGAACTGGACCATTGTACACCCCCTGGATGAGAACAGTCCGCTAAAGGACATGACGAAGGAAGACCTTGAAAAATCGGAAGCCGGTTTTGCGGTGTTGCTAAGGGCTTTTGACGATACCTTTTCGCAAACCATCCACTCGCGCACGGCGTACCAGGCTCACGAAATTGTATGGGACGCCCGGTTTAAACCTGTATTTGACCGCGACGAGGACGGCAGGATCGTTCTGGACCTGAGCAAGATCAGCGACCATGAGCTGATTGGCGGCTGATCGTCGACATATAGCGTATTGTACTTTTATAAAAAATAGGTAACTTTAGCATATGGACTATACGCAATATATTGAGATCGACCCGGAAAAGAGATTTGGCAAACCAATTCTTATTGGCACGAGGATATCTGTATATGATGTTTTGAGCTGGCTTGCCGAGGGGATGTCTATGAAAGAAATCATTTCAGATTTTCCGGAACTAACCGAGGAACAGATAAAGGCGTGTTTATCCTATGCTGCCGATAAAGAACACAAATTACGAGTGGTTTAGTGAATATTCTGCTTGATCAAAATATTTCGTTCCGTGTGGTGGGGCTCCTTTCGAGTTCCTTCGAAGACGTAAAACAGGTTAGGCAGGTGGGGTTAACGAATGCTTCGGACTTGGAAATATGGAATTACGCGCTTCGCAATAATTATCTAATCGTAACTTTTGATAGCGATTTTATCGATTTATCGAACCTCAAGGGTTTTCCGCCTAAAATTATCTGGCTTAGATTTGGTAATTCCTCTAATCTTAAAATCGCTAATAAATTGCTCTCAAAGGTTGTCGATATAAAAGAATTTATCGTAAACCCCGATATCGCTTTTTTGGAAATTGATTGAAATCGGCTGTTATTATTTCAACAACGAATTTCTTTCTTTAGCCATTGTTTTATAAACCAACTTATCAACCAGGCCGGGCACAAACTTGTTTAAAAATACCAATAGCTTTCCCTGCCCGGTCATGGTGAGCGTTCTATCCCGGTTTTCTATTCCCCGGGCTATGATCGCCGCCGCTTCGTCGGAGGTCATCATTTTATCTTCTTCCAGCGTGCTTTCTCCCTGCTGGGTACCATCTGCCGTGAGTGATGAATTGCGAATGTTTGACGTGGTGAATCCCGGGCAGGCGGTTAAAACATGGACGCCCGTGTGTAGATTTTCTATGCGTAACGTATCCAGAAAGCCGTTCATCGCAAATTTAGAAGCCGAATAGCCCGTCCGCCCCGGCAAGCCTTTATAGCCGGCAATGGATGACACACCTACAACGCTCCCTTTGGTCTTCAAAATTTCGGGCAGTGCATATTTGGTACAATAAACCGTCCCCCAAAAGTTGACATCCATAACCTTCTTTAACACGTCGATCCCGGCATCTTTAAACAGCGCGCGCATCGAGATGCCGGCATTATTCACCATGATATCAATTTTCCCGAAAGTGGTTATTGCTTGTTTTATCAAAAGCGCGCACTCTTCCTCTACAGTCACATCGCACTGGATGGCAATAGCCTTGATTGCATATTGTTTTTCGATGGATTGCGCTATTTCACACAGGGTAACATATTGGCGGGCGGCTAAAACAAGGTTGCAGCCTCGTTTGGCAAGCTCAAATGCGAGGGACTTTCCTATTCCTGAAGATGCACCGGTTATAATTGCTACTTTATTATTCAACTTCATAGATATGACGAACAATTTGATTGGTTACTTTTATACAAAATGCAAACATGTAGAGTCACTTAACTATATCTATTTCGTCTATTCGTTCGAAATGCTTTTTGTTTAAAGTAGCAATAGGCATGTTATTGGCGATAGCAGTTGCTGCGATAAAAAGGTCTGCCAGTTCGATCTGTTTACGCTTGCGTTTCAGACTATTATTGATTGCTACCGCTGTTTTTACGACCGCCTGGTCAAATGCCAACACCTTGGTTTGTTTCAATATTTCGTCCCAATAAGCTATCTGTGATTCAGTAGCGCCTGAATAAATCTCATATTCAGTTATAGCTGAAATGCAAAAATTATATCCCTGCCGGAACAATTTTACTAATGTCGAATTGGATTTTTCGGTTTTTCTAAAGTAGTCAATCAGTATGGAGGTATCGGCCAAGACTATATTGTCCTCCATTGATTTATAGCTTTTCTGGTCTTAGTAATATTTTCCAGTTGTTTTTTTGAAAAGGTGGGGCCATTTAGAAGTAAAGCTTCAAAGTTATCCCGGTCATTGTTTTGATGACTGTTCTTTTCAATCTCTGCCTTCAGTTTCGACAATTGGGTTTCGGGCAGATCTTTCACGATCTTTAACAACTCATCAAATTTAATGTCCACAAGTGCCTGCATCGTTCAAATTTAACAAGTTTAGGTCTAATTTCAAACAACAACAGTATACTTATCAAACAGGACGTACACTATCATTCAACTTCATAAGTTAGCTGGGGCATACCTGCAACTTTTAATTCAGGCATATTGAACAAATATTTATGGGCGAATATAAACATCGCGCCATAAAAATACCTCAAATTACTCCAGCTAAATTTAGTCTCTTTGTTTTCGGAAGTGATGATATATGTTTTTGGGAAATAATAATTTTTGTAGCCGGCAAGCCTGATCCGGTACGAAAGATCGATGTTATGGCCATGAAGAAAGAAATGCTCGTCAAACAATCCTGTTTCATTTAAAGCAGAACTGCGAAGCAGCATACAGGCTTCATTTAAAATATCGATCTCGTTGATTTGAAATTCCTCTACCCAGTCTTTACGGTTCCGGTTATATAACCGGGTTTTCGACAAATATTTTGCAAAGCCGATCAGTTTGAAGAACGATGCCCAGCTTTCTGTCAGCCCGTGAATAGACTCGGGGATAAAGCGGCCCTGGTGCGAAAGCATCCGTACGCTAAGTCCGCCGGTATCAGCATGCTGATCCATAAAGCCGATCATCTTTTCCAATGAATATTTGCCGGTAATTGTATCCGCATTGACCAGTAAAACATACTCTCCTGTACACAATTTAAGAGCCTGGTTATTGGCTTTTGCAATACCCTGGTTGGTTTCGTTGGCAATTACCCGCGCTTCCGGGAAATAATTTTCCAACATTTCAAGAGACCTGTCAGTAGATGCGTTATCTACGATAAATAACTCATAATCAATATTTTTGCAAGCATTAATTAATGAATTTAACGTTTGTTTAAGCGATTTACAAGCGTTATGGTTTACTACGATAAGGGATAATTTCATGGTAACTTAGGTAATGGTTTTTTCATATGGAACACGCGTAACGATAGACCGGCCTAAAGTGACCTCATCTACGTACTCCAATTCACCACCAAAAGCTATGCCACGGGCTATGGTTGAGATAGTTATGGTGAAATTTTTTAATCGTTTATTCAGATAAAACAGGGTAGTATCCCCTTCCATTGTTGCGCTTAAGGCAAAAATTATCTCTTTAGTTTCGTTTTCTTTTATCCTTTCAATTAACGAATCCACTTCCAGGTCGGACGGGCCAATCCCATCCATTGGGGAAATTAAGCCCCCCAAAACGTGGTACACCCCATTATATTGGTTGGTGTTTTCGATAGCCATTACGTCGCGCGTATCCTCAACCACGCAAATGATGCTGTGATCGCGTTTGGGCGAGGCGCATATCTGGCAAACCGGGCTATCCGAAATATTTAAACAAACCCGGCAAAATTGTATCTCGTTCCGCAGCTTGCTTATGGTGGCGCTAAATCGTTCTACATCAATCTTATCCTGGTTAAGCAGGTGCAGCACCAAACGTAAAGCGGTTTTTTGGCCGACTCCCGGCAGCCTGGCAAACTCTGCAACGGCATCCTCTAGGAGCTTCGAAGAAAAATTCATCGATCAAAGATAACGATTAGGCAGAAAAAATCCGGGTGCCGGCAAGCGACAACCACCCAATCAGGCAAAGATGTTTTTATTTAATAAATACTATACATAACTTGTCGGCAACTTACATATTAAATTATTTCCGGAGGTTCGGGCTAAAGTAACATCAATGTCACCAGGAATACTGCTTTCGTTTATTATCGGCTATTTTTTGGTATTGATGTTTATATCGTGGCTCACGTCCCGGAAATCCACGGATAACGACACTTTTTTTGTAGCCAACCGCAATTCCAAATGGTACCTGGTGGCCTTTGGCATGATCGGCACGGCTTTAAGCGGCGTAACTTTTATTTCCGTTCCCGGAAAAGTCGGCGCCCCAACGGGCGACCAGTTTGAATATTTCCAGTTTGTTTTAGGCAACGCCGCCGGGTTTATTGTAATAGCCACCGTATTGCTGCCGCTTTACTACCGGTTAAAGCTCACTTCCATTTATAGCTACATTGAAGGCGCCTTGGGCACGTGGAGCTATAAAACTGCCGCCGGCATATTCCTGGTAAGCCGCATCATCGGCTCGGCGTTCCGGCTTTATTTAGTGGTGTTCGTGCTGCAAGGATTTATTTTCGACAGTTACCATATTCCTTTTGCCGTTACAGGGTTAATATGCCTCGTGCTCATTTGGTCGTATACATTCAGGGGCGGGTTAAAGACAATTATCATAACCGATAGTCTGCAAACGTTTTTCCTGGTATCCTCGGTGTTTTTATCCATCTGGTTCATCTGCCAAAGCCTGCATTACAACATCTTCCAGGCAGCCGAGGCCATTAAGAACAGCAACTACTCCAAAATTTTCTTTTTCAGCGATTTTATGGGAAGCAGGTTCCATTTTGTTAAGGCGTTTTTGGGCGGCCTGTTTATCACCGTGGCCATGACGGGCCTCGACCAGGACCTGATGCAAAAAAACCTCAGCCTGAAAAACATCCATGAAGCAAAAAAAAATATGTTCAGCTTTACAGCGGTGTTCGTGGTGATCAATATTTTCTTTTTGAGCGTGGGCGCCCTGCTTTGGATGTATGCGGCGAGGTACGGGATAAAGGTTGAAAAAACGGATTATCTGTATCCTACAATCGCGTTAAAATATTTGGGATTGATCCCTGCTATGGTATTTATGCTTGGTTTAACTGCAGCCACGTTTGCCACAACCGATTCGGCGCTGACCGCTTTAACCACCTCGTTTTGTGTCGACTTTTTAGGGTTCAACAAAAAGAAGGACCTGAACAGTAAAAGAACAGTAAATACCCGGCACTATGTGCACATCGCTTTTTCGGGCTGCCTGTTTTTAACCATCGTGATATTTAATTCGTTGAACGGCGGGGCGGTTGTTACGGCTATATTTAAAGTGGCATCATATACATACGGGCCGCTGTTGGGTTTGTATTCGTTCGGGTTGTTTGCCGGAAAGCTGCAGGTGAGAGATAAGCTTGTGCCGTTTATTTGCGTAATATCGCCGGCGGTGTGTTATTATTTGAGCACGCATTCGGCGGAATTGATGGGGGGGTATGTTTTTGACAACGAGTTGATCCTGGTGAACGGGTTGATCACATTTATCATGCTGCTGGCTACGTCGGCGCCAAAAACAAAACGGGTAAAAAATTAATTACTATAGTACTTTTACAAGATATGACAGGTGAAGAAAAAATAAGACAGGCATTTGAAAACAAGAACTGGCAGGAGATAAAAGTTACCGATTCGTGGCAGATATTTAAGATCATGGCCGAATTCGTCGATGGGTTCGAGAAGCTGGCAAAAATAGGGCCGTGTGTATCCATTTTCGGCTCAGCACGTACGCATAACGATAATCCTTACTATTTATTAGCCGAAAATATAGCGCGCCTGCTAACTGAACGTGGTTATGGCGTGATATCGGGCGGCGGCCCCGGCATTATGGAAGCCGCTAATAAAGGGGCTTACGAAGCCGGTGGTAAGTCGGTGGGATTAAATATCGAGTTGCCGTTTGAGCAGTTCCATAATAAATATATCGACCGCGATAAGATTATGGAGTTCGATTACTTTTTTATCCGAAAGGTAATGTTTATGAAGTACTCGCAGGGATTTATTATCCTGCCCGGCGGCTTCGGCACGATGGACGAATCATTCGAGGCGATAACATTGATCCAGACCGGCAAAATCGCGCGGTTCCCCATTGTATTTGTCGGGGTTGACTATTGGGGAGGCTTGTTTAAATGGGTTGAAGAAAAAATGCTCGAACAGGAACATAATATCCACCCGGACGACCTTAACCTTTACAGGGTTGTTGACACCGCCGAGGAAGCCACAGAACATATTTTCCGTTTCTATGATAAATATGTCCTGAAACCCAATTTCTAAATACTTGTTCGATGAAAAAAACAGCTATCATTTTAATATGTATAGGCGGTGTTTTCCTGGCAACATGGGTTGTATGCCGGGTAACCCATGTTGTTGGTATTTATAAAATGTCGACAACAGCAAATCTTCCAACATTTCATCCCGGGGATATAATCGTCACATCGAGGCTTAAAAACCCTGATCATAACACATTTGTCTGTTTTAGGGGACCAAATAAAAAATCTGTTTGGGTATTTCGGTGCATTGGAAAAGGCGGCGATATGGTTGAGATAAGAGATGCAAAAGCATATCTAAACGGAAAACTGCTAATCGAACCATATACCTGGAACGAATATTATATTTCAACGAAACGTTTAAATACCATAAGAGGATATGTAGAAAAATATAATTATCCGCTTCGCTCAATCAATGACAGCCTGAACGTTATTACTATTTCAGCAGCCGATTTAAAAACCTATCATCTTAACTTGAAAATGGTTACGGCATCAAGAGGGCAAAAAAATGATGAAATATTCGGCGATTTTAAAAAGCTGGGCTACAATGAAGACAACCTTGGACCAATAAAAGTTCCCGAGGGCTGTTACTTTTTATTGGGGGACAACAGGCATGATGCTTCTGACTCGCGCTATTTCGGATTTGTCAAGCAAAGCGACATCGTTTCAACCGTGTTATTTCATTAACGATATTATTTTGAATACGTGCATAAAAGGCAGCTATCTAACTAACCGCCTTTTTGCCGTATCGATTTATCTACTTCACCTGGCTGGAAACAATCTCGTCAGGGTTAGTTGCTATATCCACCATGGCAGTTACTTCGTCAACCAGTTGTTCGGGGGCGCCTGAATATCCCACATACATAAACCGGATATTACCGTTTTTATCGATAATAAATTTAGTTGGTATTCCGGTTACCCCAAACGCGCTTAGAACTTTTTCCTGTTTTCCACTGGCAACCTTTTCATCAATTAATACATGGAAAGAGTAATTATTATCGGCTATGAATTTTTTGACGCCCGGTATAAAATTATCCTCGTGTTCCCATGCGTCAACGAAAAGGAATTTTACGTTAGGGTCGTCTTTAAATTTGTTCACTGCCATTTGCATACCGGGGAATGACGCTTTGCATGGCCCGCACCAGGTAGCCCAAAAGTCAACAATCACTACTTTGCCCTTAAGATCCTTCAACGAAACTGTTTTTCCGTCAAGGTCTTTTAGCGTAAACTCAGGTGCCGGTTTATTGATTATGGTTTTAGCCAATTCAGCCCGCAGTTTATTCTTTGATGTATTTTCCAGCGAGGCCAGATATTGGTCGTAACCCTGATCGCTGCCTTTTAGTTTAACATAGCACTTCTTTAGTTCTTCTTTTGTAACGGCGGTTGCCTGACCTGCGATCATGCTTTTTTCGGCCGCTTCTTTTGCTTTTGCATATTGATGGGCTGCAGTTAACATAAGCACATAGTTTTGGTACACTTCGCCATCGACAATTTTGTTGTGCTCAATAACGGGCGTTTCATACTTTATGGCTTCGTCAAATTTATTCTCCTTGTACAAAATAAAAGCATAAGTGTCGGCGTACATATCATAATTAAATTGATTGCCCGCTTTTACCTGCGATAGGGAACTAAATGGCATAGCTGTGGGATGGTCCATTTTTTCCGCAGTGATATCTAACGACTCCCTTGACAATTTTTCAGCGTCTTCCAGATGCTCGCCTTTTTTGGCCCATTCATAAGCCGTGTTATTTAAACTCATAGCCAGGTTTGATTTATTTTTCACCTGTGCCCCGTACTTTCTATAATTGTCAAAGTCGCCTTTGGCAAGGTAAGCATTGGCCAACTGCGCCCTGAAATTGTCCTGCAATGTGCTCTTATCCGTAGCGCTTTCCGGAAATTTATCAATATAAACATGGTATAACGAGTCTTTTTTTGCGACATCTTGTTGCCGCGAAAATGCCATCCCAAGCTCGTTTTTCGCCACGGTTCCTTCAGGGAATTGACTTTTGATCACTGCGTTTAGCGATTCAGCCGCTTTTATGTTTTTTGTCATCCGCAAAAGATTAGCCGCCAGCATCAGGTCTTTTTCGTCGCTGCTTTTCTCAAGCGACTCAATTTTATCAGCCACCTGCGCTTTATATTCCGGGTTCCTGGCCAAATACAAATAATAATTAGCCTGGTATTCTTTTTCGCTTTGCGGATACAGGTCAAATTCCTGCTTATATAATGCTAAGCCAGCATCTTTATCAATCATTTTTATTTTAGCCAGCTGTGTTCCCATCCCACTCGTTAACATGTAAGCTTCAGAAGCATATGCCCCCGGCACCGGCTGTTTTCCTTTGTATACCAGGTATACGTACCCTTTTTCATTGTTGTTATCAACCTGGTTATCCGCGCTGATCTTTATGTAAAAAGCTTTTGCCTGATCGGGAATGGATATATTCCCTTTTAAAAGGCCACTTTCAGGTTTCAGGTCAATGTCGGCCGCCGGATAATCTTTATTATCCAGGTAATAAACAATGGCTGTAATATTACTTTTGCCGTCAACAACGGTGCCTGCCGGGTCAAAGGTTACGGTAACTGTTTCCCCGGCTTTAGGATAGCTATCGGATAATATGACGTGCGAATCGGTTTGAGCCGAAACATGCTGGAAAGCAAGGAGAAGCACTACAGAGAGCGAAAGATTTAGGATTTTCATAACAACTAATTTTTTAGTTAAAATTATAAAATATTTATGTAATCCAAGTTATAAATAAAAAGTTAAAGTAAAATTTTTATTTTGCAGTCATGCTTCAACCTAAGGGCCAGGCCGCGCTGGGCTTCATTTTTGTCACATTGCTGGTGGATGTTATGGGGTTTGGTATTATTATCCCCGTATTGCCTGATTTGATCGCGCACCTTATTCATGGCAGCATAAGCGATGCCGCTACTTATGCCGGATTGCTGGCGCTTGCCTATGCTTCCATGCAGTTCTTTTTCGCACCAATTATCGGTAATTTGAGCGATAAGTTTGGCCGCAGGCCGGTTTTGCTTAGCTCATTGGTAGGGTTTGGGATCGACTATTTATTCCTGGCTTTTGCCCCCACCGTATGGTGGCTTTTTGTTGGCCGGCTGGTAGCGGGCATGACGGGCGCCAGCTTTACTACGGCGTCGGCCTACATAGCGGATATCAGTACCCCTGAAAAACGGGCCGCTAATTTTGGCCTGGTGGGCGTGGCTTTCGGGCTCGGTTTTATTATAGGCCCTGCACTCGGCGGGGTCCTCGGTCAGCACAATGTTCAATACCCTTTTTTGGCAGCGGCCGGGCTGGCGTTTTTAAATGCGATATACGGTTATTTCATCCTTCCCGAATCTTTATCGAAAGAACACCGGCGGCCATTTGAATGGAAAAGATGCAGCCCGTGGGGTTCGCTTTTCCAGCTAAGTAAATATAAATCGGTCATCGGGCTGGCATTTTCGCTATTCCTGGTTTATGTAGCCGTACAGGCCGTGCAAAGCGTGTGGACGTTTTACACCATCGAAAAATTCCACTGGAGCAACGCGCTGGTGGGTTATTCGCTTGGTTTTGTAGGATTGCTGGTCGCTGCGGTGCAGGGCGGGCTTATCCGGATCGTCATACCAAAATTGGGGCAGGAGCGAAGCATTTGGATAGGTTTGCTGCTTTATGGTATCGGTTTGCTTTTATTCGCGTTTGCAACACAGAGCTGGATGATGTTTGCGTTTTTGATACCGTATTGCCTTGGCGGGATTGCAGGCCCTGCATTGCAGGGATATATGAGCACGGGCGTCCCTGCGAACGAGCAGGGCGAACTGCAGGGCGGGTTAACCAGCCTGATGAGTTTAAGTACCATTATCGGTCCGCCGTTAATGACCTGGGTATTTCATTATTTCACCAGGCCGGGTGCCCCAATTCAATTTCCTGGAGCGCCGTTTGTTATAGGCGCCGTACTGATGCTTTTGAGCACATTGCTGGCCGTCAGAAGTTTTAGGAGGAAGTGAGGTTAGTGATTAGAAACCGGAGATTAGAGGTTAGGTGATTATTATAAGCCTCAAATCCTCTCCAAAAGAGAGGCCTTGAACAAAAAGCGGTTAATTTTTATTGTTGTTTTAACTCCCTCTCCTTTGGAGAGGGCGGGGGGTGAGGCAATACTGAAGCTGTGTAGATGAGAGGTTAGGTGATTCCTGATTCTTTCTTTTATGAAAAACTTTTTAGCCGAAACAACCTTTTTACACTGATTTATGGCCAAAACAAAACATTCTGCGGCGCTCGGATTTATTTTTATTACCATACTGATAGACGTGCTGGGCCTGGGCATCATTATCCCGGTGCTGCCAAAACTGCTGCAAACGCTGGGCCATATCGACAACAGCACGGCGTCGAGATATAATGGGTGGCTGACCTTTGTTTACGCAACCATGCAGCTGATCTTCGCATCTATCATGGGCAGCCTCAGCGACCGGTATGGCCGCAGGCCTGTACTTTTGATTTCACTTTTCGGCTTCAGCATCGACTATATGGTTATGGCATTCGCGCCCACCATCGCCTGGTTGTTTGTTGGCCGTACGATAGCGGGTATTAGCGGCGCCAGCACTTCGACGGCTACCGCCTATATCGCTGATGTTAGCGAAGGGGATAAACGCGCGGCAAACTTCGGTCTGGTCGGCGCGGCGTCGGCCTTAGGGCTCATCTTTGGTATTGCGTTGGGCGGCTACCTGGCCGCTGTAAATTTACGGCTGCCCTTTATGGTAGCGTCGGGCTTTGCTGTGTGCAACGGCCTGTACGGATTATTTGTATTGCCAGAGTCTTTGCCGAAAGAGCACCGCCGCAAATTTGAGTGGAAGCGGGCCGATCCGCTGCGTTCGCTTTGGCGCATTTATAAAACACAGCCCGCCTTGGCTACCTTGCTGGTAGGCACGGGCATTGTTTATATCGCGCAAAAAGCCGTTGAATATCTTTTGGCATTTTTTTTATATGAAAAATTTAAGTGGACGCCTGCCAGTGTGGGTACGCTGGGGGTTACCATCGGAATTATCCTGATAGCCATACAGGGAGGCTTGCTGCGATATACGATCCCCAAATTCGGTCAGAAAAAAAATATTATTGCGGGCTTGTTATTTTATGCCCTGGGGCTAACGCTCGTCGCTTTTGCGACGCAGGGCTGGCAGATGTATATTTTTGTAATACCCTATTGCCTTGGCGGGATTTCAGGCCCGGCCATACAGGCACTTGCCAGCGACAGGGTGGCACCAAACGAACAGGGCGAGTTGCAGGGCGCTTTCGCTATTTTAAACAGCTTAAGCCTGATAATTGGCCCGCTGATGTTCAGCTACATCTTCTTTTTCTTTACCGAAAACAAATCAAGCCTGTATTTTCCGGGGGCACCGTATCTTACCGCCGCGTTTTTCATGATCGTCAGCACTTTTATTTTGATGCGCAGCTTCAGGAGGCGCTGAATTTTGTAAACTTGTGTTATGAAACAAGTTATTATCGGCTTTGGCCTGCTGATCACCGCGCTGCTGATCTTGTTTCGTATTGCAGTTTTGTTTCATCTCTATAACCACATAACCGACGATGCCCTGATAGCGGCATTCAGTATCGTTTTTTTAACGATCGGGATCGTGTTAAGCCGTAAATTATTTGCGCGGACACTTATTATTAAAGAACAAAAACCTACCGCGATCAACTACGATCAGTTGCTTAAATCGGGCATCAGCAAACGCGAGGCAGAGATATTATTATTGATCCACGAAGGCTTGTCTAACCAGCAAATCGCCGATAAATTATTTGTCTCCGAAAATACTATCAAGAAGCATATATCGAATATCTTCCAGAAACTGCAGGTCGACCGCCGAACCGAGGCAACAAAGAAGGCAATGGAGTTATCCATTATCGGGTAATCAACGATTTTGGGGTATACTACTAAAGTTGTATTTTTAGTCTTAGCGGTAAAAATACTACTTCCGTATTATTGAAAATCGAAAATCTTGCTTTTACTTTGACCTAAAAATCAATAAGTTATGAAAAAGATTGTAATCCGTTACGGCGCTTACGCCGGCCTGTTCGAATTAATATGTTTTATTTTGACATGGCTTATCATCGACATTGCGCATGTCGGTCACAAAGCGCAGGGCATTATTGGATGGTTCACTATTTTATGCCCTATGATCTTTGTTTATTTTGGGATAAGATACTACCGCGACCAGTTTAATAACGGCTATATCAGTTTCTTCCAGGCATTAAAACTCGGCGTGTTGATTGTTATCCTCCCGACGATCTCCTTCGCTATCATCGAGACTGTATATGTGCTTTATATCGACCCGAAATTTTATGAAAACATCGCGTTATATGACATTGCACAGTACCGCAAAACACTCCCTCCGGCTGAGTTCGCCGCAAAGGCGAAAGAGATACAACAAAGCCTGGTGATGTACAAGAACCCGCTTTACAATTTTATGGGTATGATCTTTACGATCGGTTTCCTGGGAATTATAGCAACGATCATTTCCGCTTTGCTGCTCTTCCGGCGCACGAAGAAAACGGTTGCTATGGCTTGACAAGTTTAATCCAGGCCGCTCACGCCGCCTGAGATGACGAACTTCATCATATCGGCCGCGCTCTTGTCGAGCGGTTTTACCTTATCGGTGGATATGATCACCACCTGCCCGGCGAAGGAATAGGAGTAAGGAAAGTAAACGGCCACCTCGCCGGGAAGATTTAAGGAAGAGAGGTCCTTTTGCACAAGAAACCCGATCTTTTTTAACCCAAACTCGTTCACCTCAACAATAACCGGCTCGTTGAATTTTTTTTCCTCGCCTACAAAGGCTTCGGTCAGATCTTTTATGGACGAGTACAGGAATTTGAATAAGGGCAGGCGGTTGATCCAGCGGTTGGCCCATCGCTTTATCGGGTCGGTGATCACGTTGGTTACCAGAATCCCGGCGATGAAAATAACGATGATCACGTTTAAAATGCCCAACCCGGGGATATAAACGGGCTTGCCGGTTTTGCTGCCCGGCCAGAAGATATCGCTCAGGTTTAAGGCGCTGTCGATGCTCCGGACCGCCCAAAAGATCAGGAACAGCGCCGCGCCCACCGGAACCACAACCAACAGCCCTTTTACAAAATAATTTAACAGGGCTTTTGCGATCCTTTTCATGGTGTCTTATTTACTCATAAAAGTACACTCTTTTTACCCTTTGCGAAACATTCGTTAAAATTTCGTACGGAATGGTACCGATCTGCGTGGCAAGCTCCTCTATCCGCAGCACATCGTTAAAAACGATCACCTCGTCGCCTTCTCTCGCATCCACCCCGGTCACGTCGAGCATGCACATATCCATCGTGATGTTGCCGACCGTAGGGCACAGCACGCCATTCACCAACATTTTGCCCTTGCCGTTGCCAAAAGCGCGCAGGTAGCCGTCGGCATAGCCAATGCGCACCGTAGCAATGCTGCCGTCTTTCACCAGGCTGCCGCTGCGGCTGTAGCTTACCGTTTCGCCGGCCAGGATATTTTTTATTTGCGATATGCTGGTTTTTAAACTTGCCACTGGCTGTAAAGCGCCCTGATCGGCAATGGCGCCATCGATACCGTATAGGCCGATGCCAAGCCGTACCATATCATATTGCGCGTTTGGCCAGCGGGTTATGCCCGATGTATTGCTGATATGCTTTATCACGGGGTAACCCAAAGCTTCTTCCAGCTGCTGCCAGGCGGTGTCGAATTTTTTGATCTGCGAAAGCGTAAATAGATCGTGCTGCTCAGCATCGCTGGCAACAAAGTGCGAGAAAACAGATTTGACCTGTACGTATTTATTCTCCTCAAAAAAATCGCACAATGTCTCGATCTCAGGCCCGTCAAAGCCCAGGCGGCGCAGGCCGGTGTCTATTTTCAGGTGAATGGGATAATTAACTACGTTGCTGTCCTGTGCGTATTTAATATATTCGTCAAACAGACCGAAACTATAGATCACCGGCTCCAGTGTATATTCGGTTAATATGTTAAAGGCCGAAACTTCGGGGTTAAGCACCATGATGGGCAGGGTAATGCCCGTTTTACGCAGGGCCACGCCTTCGTCGATATAAGCGACAGCCAGGTAATCGACTTTGTTATACTGCAGCATGTTGGCCACTTCGAACGTGCCGCTGCCATATGAGAACGCCTTTACCATCGCCATCACCTTTACGCCGGGATTTAATTTCGACCGGTAAAAGTTAAGGTTGTGCAATAGCGCGTTGAGGTTAATCTCCAATACTGTTTCGTGCGCCTTCTGCACCAGGGCGCGGCTGATGTTCTCGAACCCAAAGCTCCGCGAGCCTTTTATCAGGATGGTTTCTTCCTTAAAGTTCAGTCCGCGCAAATGGAGCAGCAACGTGTCGGTATCCGGATAAAAATGTTTATGCGGCGCGTCGAAAAGGTCCTGGTGCCTGCTTAATTCTTCGCCGACGCCGATAAACCTGCCGATGTTTTTTGTTTTAACCAGCCCGGCAACCTTGCGGTATAAAACATCTTCCTTTAAACCCGACTGGAAAATATCCGACAGGATCAGCGTCTTTTTCTCATGCTGGTTTTGCTGGCTCAAAAAGTTGAGCGCGATCTCCAGCGATTCGACGTCGGAGTTATAGGAGTCGTCGATCACGGAGCAATCGTTATTGCCGGTTTTCAGTTCAAGGCGCATACTCACCGGGCTTAAATGCTCGATACGCTCGTCGGCCGCTTCGGGAGCGTAGCCCATCGCCAGCATTACCGCCCAGCACACCGAGGCGTTTTCGACGGAGGCTTCATCCGTAAAAGGGATAAGGCATTCGATCTCGCTTCCCCTGAAGGTTCCCCGCAGGTAATATTTTTTTTCGATAACCGTCCCACTAAAAATATAAAGGTCGGCCTGTTTAAATTTGGTGCTCCAGGTAAAGCAGTTTTTTGCCTTGATCTTTTTACTGAACCTGGCCAGCTGGTCGTAATTATAGATAATGAGGCGGCAATTTTTAAACAGTCTTAGTTTTTCAATGATCTTTTCGCCGGGTTTGGTAAAGCCCTCATCGTGCGCCGTGCCGATATGTGTCAGCACCCCGACGGTAGGCTGGATGACCGCCTCCAGCTTCTTCATTTCGCCGGTGGTAGAAATACCCGCCTCAAAGATGCCCAGGTCGTTTTTCTCATTGATCAGCCAAACCGATAGCGGCACCCCAATCTGCGAGTTATAGCTTTTGGGATTGCGCACGATGTTTTTATCGGGCGACAGCAGCTGGTACAGCCACTCCTTCACAATGGTTTTGCCGTTGCTGCCGGTAATACCTATCACCTCCAGGTTAAAGCTTTGGCGGTGATGGGCCGCCAGCGTTTGCAGCGCCGTTAAAACGTCATCCACCAGCAGCATATTCGCATCCGGCATGGCTATTTCGAGCCCCTGCTTTACTACAAAATTGCGGACGCCTTCCGCGTATGCGGCAGCCACAAACTCATGGCCGTTTCGCCGGCCGCTCAAGGCGAAAAACAGCCCCTCCGAAGCATTGCTGATCCGCCGGCTGTCAGTGATCAGGGTGCTGATGGAGTAGTCCTTTACAATGGTCCCATGGGCTTTAATGATCTTCTTAATGTCTTTTATAGAGTACTGAACGGGCATGCTACGAATTTGCTTATATTTTAAGACATAGAAGAATTTTAACGAAGTTTGGTTTTATGGACGGCACAAAAACCATCAAAATAACCGACGCGAAAACCGCACGCGCAAAAGCCGAACATTATTGCGCGTACCAGGAACGCTCGCAGCAGGAAGTGCGCGATAAGCTGTATGAATGGGGCCTCAGAAGCAATGATGTTGAAAGTTTGATCGGCGGCCTGATCGAAGATAATTTTTTAAACGAGGAGCGGTTTTCCAAAGCCTACGCGCTGGGTAAATTCAGGCAGAAGGGGTGGGGCAACGGCAAGATCAAGCAGGGCCTGAAATTTAAGCGGGTGCCGGATGTGCTGATCAAAAAGGCGCTCGCGGCCATCCCCGGCGATGAATACATAGCCATGCTGCAAAAAGTGCTGGCTAAAAAGGCGAAGACGGTTACCAAAAAAGAGCCCTTTAAACGCGACTATAAGTTACGGCAGTACGCACTGAGCCGCGGTTTTGAGAACGATTTGATCGGGGATGTTTTGAGGGATAGGGAGATGGGTTAACAAGGCCTCATCAATGATCACGATTACCCCTGGCGTGGGTTTACAAAGGTTTACACTATTTTCATGTATTTTCTATATAAAATATTGATTATCAATGAATTAGCAAATTTTATTTGCTAAAAGTGTAAACCATAATATTTCCTGTATGATGACCCGTCCGGAAATAGCTATACAGATTTGTGAATAAATCCTGTAATCCCTATACAAACTGCTGTTAGTCCTGGATATACTATACAGCTTGCTTTTTTAAAGATAAGGATTAATTAACTTGTTGTTTGCTTGTCGTGCCGGAATGTGGGAAACGCCCGCGAACTAATTTATAGACGACTTAAAACGTTTGACCATTATTTGATGACTGAGGCCGGTTTGAAATATCTACCCGTTTTTTATTGGAGCGTGGAATTTTATGGATTTATACGCATCTTTAACTATTTATTATAATAACATGACTACAATGACACTTAAAGTTCCTGATGCGCTTGAAAAAGAGCATGATGAAACTGTGCGGTTAATGGCGGCCAGGTTGTATGATGCAGGTAAGTTATCTTTAGGACAGGCCGCTGAAATGTGCGGTATGAACAAATGGGATTTTCCTGCAATCCTGGCTAAATCTAATATCCCATATTTTCAGTATACCGGCGACGATCTGTTAAATGAGTTTAAACAGAACGACTGAAGCGGGATGGCTGATGAGGCGGGTTAATGCGGCACCCCTTTTCCCCGAGATTATAACCCGTTAAAAATAAGGCGGTAAAGTTTAAAAGCCGAAAATTTGAATTTATATCTTGCACAATATGCATTTCTATCTATATTTGCACTCCGCAAAAGCGAAAGTAGCTCAGTTGGTAGAGCACGACCTTGCCAAGGTCGGGGTCGCGAGTTCGAATCTCGTCTTTCGCTCAAATCCCTTCCACAAGAAGGGATTTATTGTTAAAAGGTTTGTATCCCGAATTAGTCGGGACAAACACCTGCTTGGTCCCGATGTATCGGGATGGCAGACACGCCCCGATTTAAATCGGGGTGCCCCCAAAGGCGCTGCTTAGTTAACCGGGCATTTTAATCACCTGCTCGGGTGGTGGAACTGGTAGACACGCAGGACTTAAAATCCTGTGCCCGTCAAAGGCGTGCGGGTTCGATTCCCGCCCCGAGTACAAAGCCCCGATTTTCGGGGCTTTGTTGTTACATTTAAATCATGTTTTATACCTACATCTTGCAGTCTGAGAAAAGTGGAAGATATTATGTCGGATATGCAGAAGATATACATGAAAGATTGAAACGCCACAACTCGGGTAAAGTAACCGCGACCAGGAACAAAGGGCCGTGGGTTATTGTATATTTCGAAACACATGAAAATAAGGCAGGAGCGAACTCGCGCGAACTTTATATAAAGTCAATGAAAAGCAGAATTTATATAGAAAGCCTGGTCAAAGTATTTAAGAATAAAGGGTAGGAACTGGTAGGCATACCCCGATTTAAATCGGGGTGCCCGGCAAAGGTGTGCCCTGATCGGATCGGGGCCCCAGGTACGAAAGCTTTCCGATTATGGGAAGCTTTTTTTGTTTAGCGCGATATGTTTTACACTTAATATTTCACAATCTATTAAAAACGGCCGATACTATGTTGGTCATACGGAGAATGTGGAAGAGAGATTACAGAGACATAATACCGGAAAAGTAAAGGCAACGAAGAACAAAGGCCCATGGATTGTGAAACATTATGAACCATTTGAATCAAAGAAGCTGGCGAATGTGAGAGAGCTTTATATCAAATCGATGAAAAGCCGAGTTTTTATCGAAAATCTTATTGCTGGGTTCGATGAAAATAATAGAATTAGGTAGACACGCCCCGATTTAAATCGGGGTGCCCGTTAAAGGCGTGCCCCGATCCGATCGGAGCCCCGAGCACTTTTTTACTTACCGTATGTTCAACGTATGTTGGATATACGGTTTTTTGTTATGCGTTTTCTGCAATAGATTGAGGTGGCCGACAACAATTAAACTTCCTCAGTATTTCTTTTTTCAATTTCCTTTTTAACCTCTGCTATCAGTTGTTGTTCCGTTGGTAAATACAACTTATACTCACTTGCAAAAATGGTTTTGTTGTTTTCCGGAAGAGAGATTTTTACAACCGCGTTATTTTTTTCTGCACATAATAAAATACCTATGGTCGGGTTTTCGAAGTCTTTCCTTTCGTATCTGTTATAATAGTTGACATACATCTGTAGTTGGCCAATATCCTGGTGAGTAAATTTCGTGGTCTTTATTTCTATAATTACGAAGCATTGTAGGAGGCGATTATAAAAAACCAGGTCAATCAAAAACTCATCGCCTTCAATATGTAGCCTCTTTTGCCTTGCAACGAATGCGAAACCGTTGCCCATTTCTAATAAGAAATCATGCAAATGTGTAATAATAGCTTGTTCCAGGTCTTTTTCGTAATAGGACGCCTCGCGGTGTAATCCTAAAAATTCAAGGTATACGGGGTCTTTAATGATCTCTTTAGCATCTGAAGGTTGTTTTTCATTTCTTGCAACGGCTAATACTTTCCTTGTCGTTGCTCATTAATAATCTTTCCCATAAACTACTGTTGATCTGGCGTTCTAATTGACGTACAGTCCAATTGTTCTTAATGGTTTCCGCGATATAGAAATCACGTTTATCCTGACTATCAAGTCGGATTATAATTTTGTATTGGCTCCAACCCAATTGCGAATACAGCGTATTCGCAATTGGGAATGTGCGGTAAAATTGACGAAATAATTCTATCTGCCGTTTTGAGAACCCGCTACCATATTCAGGTTCTAACTGATCAGCAATAAATTTAGTAAGATAATTGCCATAGTCTGCCCGGTCTTTCCCTTGTTGTTCTTCTTCGAAAATACGTTGCCCTATTTGCCAATACATTAATGTACGCTCATGGTCAACCAATCTGATCGCCCTATCTTTAGCAACATGAATAATGGCTTGAATATCAGCTATGACAGATTGATTAATAAGCATTGTATGAAGAATTATGGTTCAATCGCAAAACTACAAAAATAGAGGATGGATTAAAGAAAGGTGAATACTAACCAGAATCAGGGCAAATCAAATCAATTATAAAGAGAATAATTTGTTTTCTAAATTTGAAACAGGCTAAAACTTCTATCTTAAATGAAAGACCAATTAAATCTATACAAGTCCCTATTTAAAGGTAGAGAAGATGTATTTGCTTTAAGGTGGGAAAAAAGTGGTAAAAGCAATTATATGCTGCTTACAGTTTTGATCCCCACAGATATCGGCTGCATCAAATGAAAGGTGGTACTTTTCAAAATTTTACAGATAAATCATATCAAGCTTTAACAGATGACCAATTAATTAAGCATCTCAAAGGTGAACAGGTGGTAGGCGTTTACCCTTTATTGCATTGAAAGCGTAAAGTTCCGGTTCTTAAATAAAGAGATTATTAAAGGTATTCCGACAGGCGAAGAAAATCTTTTAGATGCAGGGCAAGTACAAGGCGGCAGTGAACAATTGGTTTATACAAATGAAGATGATCTATTGGAAAATATCTTGGCGTTTAAACAATACAAGCACCATCGCCATCTTCGTTACCTTTCCCAAAGACACCAAAGAACGATTTTAAAACTTCGTTTTGTGTTGGAGCCTTTCTCATTTGTGTTTTTGCTTGCCGGTAATAATCAATATCATTTGGTTTGGGAAACATTAGATACTGAAGAGGCAACATATATATGGCACATTGAAAAGTCTATTTATGAACTTGAAAGGGATATAAGGCGGATAGATGGATTGCTTGGGCAAATACGAGCAAAAGGGCGGCAGCGATATCTGGAAACCAATCCAGAGCACTTTAGCCGTATTGTACACGATTATTCAGATGAACAAAAAGGACTTATTATCTGGAAAGATTTATTAGAAGAAAAGCTATTTTAATTTAAACCTTTGTTTGTAATCCACGGGACCCCGCTGAGCTATGCAGGAAGAACCCAGGTCTTTGCAAAAGGTCGTGTGACAAAGGTAATAGACAACATCACCGGGGCTAAATCGTAAAATGCGATCACTCACGTTTCTGGGCAAAAAGCCAGTCCCACAAACCGGGCGTTTTACTAACCTGGTTCCAAATGTTATGCCCTTCATCCGGAAACTCGGTATATTTAGGGTGGCCCCCTGCTTTTTTCATCGCCGCAATCATATCCCGCGAACCGCTTACAGGAACATTCCTGTCTTTGGCGCCATGGAAAGCCCATACAGCTACGTTAACAGCTTTTGAGGCAAGTTTAGGATCGCCCCCGGCGCTAACGGGTATGGCAGCGGCAAACATATCCGGCCGGGTACAAATAAATTGCCAGGTTCCACCCCCGCCCCGTGAGATACCGGTTACATATCTCCTTTTTGCATCTATCGCCGGGTCTGTCAGCGCATTGATGGTTGCATACACCAGCGAGTCCAGCGAAGGATATCCCGGGATACCTCCCCAGCCTTTACCTTCCGGGCAATAAGGCACAAAAATAAATGCGGGGTATTCGCCCCTTTTATCGGTCGACAATAACTCGGCGGCGGAAGCTTCGTAGCCACCATAAGGCAAACTTACAACCAACGGATACTTCTTTTGCGGATCGTATTGCTGCGGTCTTATTAAAAGATAATGCAGGCTGTTGCCTTTGCTGTCGGTAAAGGTTCTGGGTCCTCCGGCCAACTTAACCAATTGCCGCGCCTGTTCCGCATTGTAATTTCGCCAATATAAACTCATATGGCTGTCGTACAATAATGACGTTCCCATTGCTATCGTAAATGCAAAAGCCGCTATCGCAAAGAAACCAAATATGCCCTCTAACGATTTCTTCCTGCCTACATTGGTGTTTTCGGCCTTTAATGTCCTGATCTCGGCCAGGAAATTCATTATAAAAAAAATATTAAGCAGGCCGCCCGCTATCGGGGACCATTGAAGAATTTTTCCGAAAATGCCATTGAGCCGGGAATCTTTAGAAGATATGCTAAAAATAACTGCCAAGAGTACAACAAGGCCAATCACTAACGTGCAAATTCCTGCCATCTTTAACCAGAATCTTTTTCGTGTATCGGAAAACGTGAGGCTTACAGCGTATAGAATAATCGCACCTAAGGAAACGAGGGCTGCGGGCATATAATAGCTTCTGAATCCTCCCGACGTTAAGATCATATAAATAACGGCTGCATAACTGAAATTTGCTACAATGGCAATGATCGCTGTAACAAAGGCAAACTGGTAGCCGCGGTAGTGATAATACTTTAACAACAATATTGATCCTATAAGACCGGTGATATGCATCATTGAAAACCAAGCAACATACGAGTCGAGTGTATACATTTCTGCCCCAACCGCGAAACTGATTATGGTGTTTGTTATGATGGCGGCCGAGGTTAGCCCCAAAAAAACAATTAATAAAATGTACAGGTTTTTATTCATCGTTAAGCTATTTTGCTTGGTTTTAGCGTGGTGTGCTGGCCGGAGTTCTTTGTTAAGAAGATGACTATTCTTATTAAGAATTGACGGTTATACGGGCAATTTACAATTTTAAACGATTAATAAACTACCGGCGCCTATTTCAATGCGCTTATTACGCCATGGCTTGATAAAGCTATATATTCTCCTGCATTTTAGATTTCCCCTTTAACATAACCTTCATTTGAAAAATTTAACGTACCTTGCAGGCTTAATTAATATTATAATGGCAACAGGAACAGTAAAATTTTTTAATGAATCAAAAGGCTTCGGCTTTATTACCCCCACAAGCGGCGGCAAAGAAGTGTTTGTACACGTTACCGGGCTGATCGATCAGATCCGCGAAAACGACCAGGTTAATTACGATGTGGAAGAAGGCAAAAAAGGCCCGAGCGCCGTTAATGTAAAAATAGCATAAGCAGCATTGGGAAGATCGACAGAAACATTTAGTAAAAAAGAAAAAGAGAAGGCCCGTCTAAAAAAGTCGAAAGACAAAAAGGAAAAGGCCGAGGAGCGGAAGGCAAATTCCGGCAAGGGCAAAAGCCTGGAGGATATGATGGCTTATATTGACGAGCATGGCAATATAACATCCACGCCGCCCGACCCGTCGAGAAAGATAAAGGTCAACGTAGAAGATATCCAGATCGCTGTTGCTAAACAGCAGGACATACCCCACGACACGGTAAGGACCGGTGTGGTAAGCTTTTTTAATGAATCAAAGGGTTACGGCTTCATCAAAGACCTGCAAACGGAAGAAAGTATTTTTGTGCATATTAATGCTTTAACCGAACCGTTGAAAGAAAACAACATGGTCACTTTTGAAACTGAGCAGGGTGTAAAAGGGCTATCCGCAATTAAAGTAAAAAAGAAATAATTATGGTGGCGAAAACAACGGCTTCAGCAACTCAAAAGGAAAACTTTAAAACCAGGTTTGCCGAGATCATAGAAAACAATAAAAATTTAAAAGATCAGTATACCATCCAGTTTTTTGAAACGGCTCAAAAAAGCAACTACGGTTTTACAGGGCGCGATGGAAAATCTTTAAATATTTTATCAAGCCTGACTTTAGAGGAAGCTGAAAAGTATAAGGTTTTGAAAAGCTCCTGGCAGCATTAATTGCTGCCGGCGACGGGAAATAATTATTACAAAGAAAAACCGAGTCAATCGGCAGAAAGCCTGGTATGAAAATACCGGGCTTCGTTATTTTTTAAAGCAGATAAATCCATATCTTACCGTATAAATTCGATAGCAATAATTTTAATGACCTGGGTTTGTCCAAAATGTGAAAGGGAGCTAAAAAGTGAGACGCAGACGCATTATTGTGCCAAAGTGAACCTGGACAGTTTATTTGAAGGAAAAAGCACTGAGCTGACGCTAACGTTTGACAAATTGCTTTTATTGATAGCCGATTGGACCGATGTAGCCATTAGCACCATACCCAACTGCGTGGTATTTGTACACCGTCAAACTTTTTTGGTGGCCAGGCCGATGAAAGCCGTATTGGACATCAAGTTTTACTCTGCATCCCCGCCAACCGCGCTCGTTCCGTATAAAAGTTATATCTATTCCGGCCGATATGCCAATCATTTAAGAGTATCAAAGTTGGAAGACCTTACGCCCGTCATGATCAGGTATATCAGGGAGTCGTACGAATTGTTGTAGCATTGTTAAAAAATTTAAGTTGTGCCAGGACGCAGGGCGAACAGTGATGAAGAGAATCCTGGAACATTTGTGAACGAATACCACATACAATATTCAATTGTATAATTACTCATCTTTCTATTATTAGCCATCAGTACCCTTACTCCCATTTGCGGGCAACAAGATACATCCGTCTCGTTTTGATAGTGTAATAATTACACTAAGATGAAGAATTTCGCCGATAAAAACCCCACCTTTGCCGAGAAAACAAGGGCGTTGGTCTATTATACCCGGTTTGGGTGTAACGTTTTTTAACCGGCCACGTCTTATGGATGTATTTAAAAATTAGAAAAGTACAAACAATTGACAATCAAAAAATTACAAAAATGAAAACAAGAATTTTATCTATAATCGCATTAACAGTACTGGGCCTTACCGCAACTATTTCGGCCAATGCCGCTACCACAGCCGGTAAAAACTATACCATTTTAAATGACGTTAACCACATCAATAAAATTGAAATTTATGGTAACGTGCAGGTTTATGTTTCGGACGGTTCAGCCGACCAGGTGAAGGTGTACAACAACTATTACTCGGAAGATGCGCTGGTGCAAAACAAGAATGGCGTATTACGCATCTCGTCGTACAACACCGAAAAACTGGTAGTTTGGGTTACCGCCGCCGATCTTCGCGCCATATCGGCTTATGACAATGCCGAAGTACGGTCGTTTGGCAATCTTTCGAAGATAGACTTCGACGTTGAGCTGCATAACAATGCTTCGGCAAAATTGGATCTGGACGCCTTTAACGCGACAGTTACAGTGGCCGATCATGCAAAAGCCGACCTGGCCGGCAGCGCTGAGCAGTTTAACCTGAACCATAACGTATCGTCGACTGTGAATAAAAGCAACTTTAGCGCTGCAAACTATACAGAACATAAAACCGACGCCCCCGCCGACGCAAAAAACAGCGACCTGGCGGTTATATAATTAAAACGAATGACACCCCGATAGCTATCGGGACCGGTTTCACCGGGACAAAGAGCTGCCTGATATAAAGGCGGCTTTTTTTGTACAAGAACGATTGCACCGATTAGTGGGGAATTACACCGATTGTTGAGGGATTTCTCTGATTAGAAAAGATTACGCCGACGTTGGATGGCAAATAGGTGTGTTCATTTGTGCCGGGTGAACACGGTCAATACGCAATAAAATTTGAAAAGTGGTGCAGTATTTTGTCTGTGTCAACTTATTTCAGGGCAAAAAAAGGGGGCTTCCGTATTGGAAGCCCCCTTTTGTATTTTATCTTTTAAATAATAATCTATTTCATTAACCCGATAAAATCGTCGAACAGATACCGGCTGTCGTGCGGACCGGGGGATGATTCGGGATGGTACTGAACCGAGAATGCCTTCTTACCTTTTACGCGGATACCCTCGATGGATTGATCATTCAGGTTTACGTGGGTGATCTCCACCTTATCAGAGGCGCGTACGGCCTCGGGCACTACGCCGAACCCGTGGTTTTGCGAGGTTACCTCGCAATGATCGATAATGATATTCTTTACCGGGTGGTTGAGTCCGCGGTGACCGTTAAACATTTTTTTGGTGGGGATATCGTTGGCCAAAGCCAATAGCTGGTGGCCCAGGCAGATACCGAACATCGGCTTATCCGATTTTAAAATGTCTTTTACTGTATCGATGGCGTAAGGCATGGCAGCGGGATCGCCGGGGCCGTTCGAGATAAAATATCCCGTAGGCGCAAAATCTTTTTCCATTTCGGCGAATGATGTCTTAGCGGGGAACACCTTTGCATATACGTCGCGGTCGTGAAAATTGCGGAGAATGTTTTTCTTAACGCCCAAGTCCAGCACGGCTACGCGATAAGCCGCTTTTTCATCACCGAAAGTATATGTTTCAGTGGTAGAAACTTTTGATGAAAGCTCAAGGCCGTCCATTGAAGGAACTTCGTCCAGCTTCTTCTTTAATTCCGTGATATCCAATGTCTCGGACGAGATAATGGCATTCATGGCGCCTTTGTCGCGGATATGGCGCACCAGCTGGCGTGTGTCTATATCAGAAATGCCGACAATATTCTGCTCCTGGAAATAATCCTGTATCGATTCGTCAGCCTGCTTGCGGCTGTAGGCGATGTTATAGTTTTTACAAACCAACCCTGCTATTTGGATGTGCCCCGATTCAACTTCATCTTTATTTATTCCATAGTTACCGATATGCGCATTGGTGGTCACCATGATCTGCCCGAAATAGGAGGGATCGGTAAATATCTCCTGGTAGCCGGTCATGCCGGTATTGAAGCAGATCTCGCCGGTGGTAGTTCCCATTTTTCCGGCGGCCTTTCCATAAAAAACTGTTCCGTCAGCCAGCAATAATACCGCGGGTAAGGTGGTGAAATACGTCATCGATAAAAAGAAATTAAAGGGTTAAAAAGCCGGATTGCCTGGTGCGGCGCACCGTGAAAACAGTTTGTACTATTGAAGTGAGAAACTTCCTGATTCACGGCCGCAAAGATAGGCTAAAATTTCGAATTTCGAATTTTCAATTTCGAATTTGCGTATATTTCAAGTTCTCAAAAGATTACACCATTTCGGAGATCGATCTTAACAGTTATAGCTAACCGGTAGTATTTAATAAATCCGAAATTGAAAATTCGAAATTCGAAATTACTAAACTACATTTGTACCCATTCAACCAATCCCTATGTCGGTACATAAAGAGGTTAAAAGAATTACCACCAACACGCTCCAGGAGATGAAAGCCCGCGGCGAGAAGATAGCCATGCTTACCGCCTATGATTATTCGATGGCTTCGATCGTCGATGAGGCCGGCATGGATATTATCCTGGTCGGCGATTCGGCATCCAACGTGATGGCCGGGCACGAAACCACCTTACCGATAACACTCGACCAAATGATCTATCATGCATCGTCGGTTGTGCGCGCGGCAAAACGGGCGCTGGTAGTGGTCGATCTGCCCTTTGGTTCGTACCAGGGCAACTCGAAGGAGGCCTTGAATTCTGCCATTCGGATCATGAAGGAATCGGGTGCGCATAGCGTTAAAATGGAAGGCGGGGTAGAAATTGCCGAGTCGGTGAGCCGCATCCTTACAGCGGGCATCCCGGTTATGGGGCATCTTGGGCTCACCCCGCAGTCGATCTATAAGTTCGGCACCTACACCGTACGGGCAAAGCACGAAGCTGAGGCGCAAAAATTGCGCGACGACGCCTTGAAGCTGCAGGAATTGGGCTGCTTTGCCATCGTTCTCGAAAAAATACCTGCCGTGCTGGCTAAACAGGTAAGCGAAAGTTTGAGCATACCCACTATTGGTATAGGCGCGGGGCAACACTGTGACGGGCAGGTGTTGGTTATTCACGATATGCTGGGTATCAACAAGGCGTTTAAGCCGCGCTTCCTGCGCCAGTATGCCAACTTAAGCGGGGTGATGAACGACGCGATAAAAAACTATGTCAGTGATATCAAGTCAAAAAGCTTTCCGAACGAAAAAGAGCAGTATTGAATGAGTCGATAGTCCATAGTCGCTAAGAATATCGCTGTTACCATGGTCTATCGACCATTGACTATGGACAAATAAAACCACCTATGGCCAAAGTTTCCATCAAATATGTTAATCACGACATAACCGATGCCGATGTTCTGTACGAGGATAACCACCTCATCGCGATCAATAAAATGGCTGGCGACATTGTGCAGTCAGATGACACGGGTGACGAGCCGCTGGATGAAAAGGTTAAAAAATATATCGCAAAAAAATATAACAAGCCAAACGGTGCTTTTTTAGGCGTAGTGCACCGGCTGGACAGACCGGTTAGCGGCGTTATTCTTTTTGCGAAAACCAGCAAGGCGCTCGAACGGATCAACAATATGTTTAAGGCCAGGGAAATGCATAAAACTTATTATGCAGTAACGCGCAAACGGCCACAGCCGGAAGCCGGAAACCTGGTACACTGGCTGATAAAAAACCCGCAAAAGAATGTCACTAAAGCTCACGACCACGAAGTGCAGGGCGCCATGCGGGCCGAGTTGAATTACAAGTTGGTAGGCCAGGTAAACGATTATTATTTAATAGAGGTAGACCCTATAACAGGCCGACCGCACCAGATACGGGTGCAACTATCCTCGTTGGGATGCCCTATTGTAGGCGATAATAAATATGGTTACCCCCGCGGCAGCCTGCGCAAAAGCATTAGCCTGCATGCCCGCAAGCTGCAATTTGTTCACCCGATAAAAAAAGAGCACATAGCTATTGTCGCCCCCGTCCCAAAAGATGGTTTTTGGGAAAGATTTGAAGGCATGATGGTGAGTTAACAGGGGCGCTGACTCCTAAGTTATTTTTGCCTGTTAGTGTGCCTGGCACTTTTGTTGAATTTAGGTGCCTGACAAACTGAACTTTTGCTTATTTTTGCCCACAATAATATTCTACTATCGAAATTCAATCAGCATTTCAACTTCAGTTTCAAACATGGTCAACGCCTATCGACATGTTATTAATAAAATATAGAATCCCGCACTAAAGTGAAGAAAATTCTCTCTTTTTCTTTATGGGGCAATAACCCCAAATACACCGAAGGCGCAATAAAAAACGTAAAATTAGCAGGGCAGTATTTCCCGGGTTTTGTTTGCCGCTTTTATATAGATTCAACCGTCCCGGATCACATCGTTAATGAGTTAAAAAATAATCGTTGTGAAATTATATCAGTGAGTGAATCGCTAACGATCCCAAGGATGTTTTGGCGGTTTTCACCTGCGGATGATGAAAGCGTTGATCTTTTTTTGAGTCGCGATACCGATTCCAGGTTGTCGTTAAGAGAATGGGCTGTTATCGAAGCATGGGAAAAGTCACCCGCAAAATTTATAAGCATAAAAGATAATCCATATTATCATGGGGAATTCCCGATGATGGGAGGATTATGGGGAATGAAACGGATAGAAAATTTTTCGATGGTGCTAAAAATTGAAAATTGGTTAACTAACTCGAGGATTAATAACCCCGAAGACTATAACGTTGACCAGCTTTTTTTGAAGGAAATAATTTTTCCAGAGGCACAATCCGGTATAGCGTATTACGATGATTTTAATTTAAATAAGGTTAACTACTGTAAAAACATACCATTTAAAAGAGTTTCAAATAGATTTATTGGCGAAAGCTTTAATGAACATGACGAACCTGACATTCATTGGAAAGCTATAAGGGGGTATAATTTAAATCGGTATGGCTTTATTGGAAGAAAAATAAATACATTGCTGTTGAAGTTAGGGTGGTGATATCGAACAGCTGACAAATAGTTAATAACTCTTAAATTATAAATGAATAAAATTTTGGTTACAGGTTCCTCGGGGTTAGTGGGATCGGAAGTGTGTGTCCATTTCGCAAAAAAAGGATACGAAATTCATGGAGTTGATAATAATCAGCGTGCGGTATTTTTCGGTCCGCAGGGCGATACCCGGTGGAACCAGGAACGATTATCCAAAACGATAAAAGATTTCAGGCACCACGAGGTGGACATACGGGACCGTGCCGGAATTTTAAGATTAATAAAGGAAGTTAAACCGGACGTTATCGTACACACCGCCGCCCAGCCCAGCCACGATCGCGCTGCAGCAATCCCCTTTGATGACTTTGATACCAATGCTGTCGGTACTTTGAATATGCTGGAGGCCGCGCGGCAGTATGCCCCCGAAGCACCTTTTATCCACATGAGCACGAACAAGGTTTATGGCGATGCTCCGAACAGGATAAAATTAAAAGAATTAGACACGCGTTGGGACTATGACGACGAGAATTATAAAAACGGCATCGCCGAGACTTTCACCATCGATCAGTCCAAACATTCGTTGTTTGGCGCATCCAAAGTGGCTGCAGATGTGATGGTGCAGGAATACGGCCGGTATTTTAATATGCCTACCTGCGCGTTGCGGGGCGGATGTTTAACTGGCCCTAATCATACCGGGGTTGAGCTGCATGGATTTTTGAGCTACCTGGTAAAATGTAACCTGGAGGGCAAGAAATACTCGGTATTTGGGTATAAAGGGAAGCAAGTGCGGGATAATATCCATTCGCACGATATTGCACGTTTTATGGAGGCATTTATCGACGCTCCCCGGGTTGGAGAAGTTTATAATCTGGGCGGAGGAAAAAATAATACCTGTTCTATTTTAGAGGCTTTTGCCATTACGGAGAACTTTAGCGGAAAGAAACAGGTGTTTGAATATGTGGATACGAACCGCGAAGGAGATCATATTTGTTATTACAGCGATCTGAGAAAGATGAAAAGCCATTACCCTGCGTGGGATATCACCATCAGCCTGGCAGAAACGATAAGGCAAATTGTTGAAGCATGGAAAGACCGCGCGTTGAATAGATTGTGTTAAACGAATTAAGATTAATGAGGATACTGCTGTTAAGTGATACCACAATGAATGTGGATGCCGGGGGGATTAGTCAAACCTTATATAATGTATTTTCATTTATCGAAGTTGAAAATATTCTTTGCATAACACCCGATTGGCAATTTGAAACGTACCCGCCGACGGAGCCATTTTCATCCCGGTATATAACTTATAAATTTGAAATCATTAAATCGCCCAAAAATCGGCTGGGTAAATATATCGCACCGTTTGCTAATTGGTTCAACTACAGTTTTAACCGGCTATTTAGGAAATTCAATAAAATTCAAAAGCAGATCACCGCTTTTGATCCCGATGTAGTCGTATCATGCCCCAATGGACCTGTTGGTGCATTTATGCATTTTAAGCTGCTTAGCAGTTTAAAAGTAAAAAAGGTAATCCCCTATTTTATGGATGACTGGATGTACCATCTAAACCTTAAATGGGTTGGGGGGGATATCCATCATACTGTAAAAAAAATTTTGACAGATAATAGGACTTGGTTAATGATCAGTAACGAACTTGCTGAAATAGTAGGTAAGAGATATGAAGCTACCCCAATACATTTATTGGAACTGCATAATCCCGTTGACCTTTCAAATGCGCCCGAAGTATTGCCGGTGGGTAAAAAAGATGCTTATACAATCGCTTACGCCGGCGCATTATGGCCCATGCATTACGATTCTTTTAAAATTGTGGCAAACGCCGTACACAAGTTACAGGCTAAAAGAAATGTTAGCCTGGTGTTATATTCTCCAATTGGATTTTGGGAATGGCGTAAACAGGAGCTTGAGCCTTTGGGAGTAATCTACGGAGGCAATATACCCTACCAGGATATTCACAGTAAACTGGCACAAGCCGATGCACTGTTATTGGTTTCCTCTTTTTTAAAAGAATTCCATTCACATTCACGAGGCTCGCTGCAAACAAAAATAACCGACTATTTAAAGGCTAAAAGATTAATAATAAGCTGCGGCCCGGCATATTCGGCAAATCATAACTTTTTAAAGAAACATGATTGCGGCATCTGTATAGAAACCGACGATATTGAATCCGTTACTTTGCAATTGAACAAAGTGTTAAACAATATCGAAGCAAATCAGCAATTCGTTTTAAATGGCTGGGAACTCCTGGTCAATGAATTTACTTTCCCCAAGGTTCATGAAAAACTAAAGGGTTTCATTGCTAAATCCATGGAGAATTTCACCGTATCATGATGCAACCGGATAAGCCAAATGTGTTTATTGTTTGTCCCGGTGTGGGGCATATAAACCGCGGTTATGAATCATTTACTATAGAATGTTTTGATGAACTTAAAACTGTTGATAAATTTCAAGTTTTTTTGTTAAAAGGCGGCTGCGCCTCTGCTAAAAAGGAAATAAAGATCGCCTGTATAAAACGTAACTCAAAGCTGGCTGGATTTTTTAATAAAATTTCAAGAAAGGATAAATACTGGATTGAGCAATTTACCTTTTTGATAGGGATGCTGCCGGCCCTTATGCGCTATAAACCGAAGGTGATTTACTATAGCGACTTTATATTAGGTACTTTTTTATTCCACTTACGCCGTTTTTTAAAGTTTAAATACAAATTACTCTTCGTTAATGGTGCACCCAACGGCCCTCCATTTAAAACAGAGGACCATGTTCAGCAGGTCTTGATGACTTACCTGAACCGGGCGATTGATGCGGGCGCCTCGCCGGCAATGCAAACCTTTCTTCCATATGGCTTTAATATTTCAAACGAACCGGAGATTTTAAACGGTGACGAAAAGAGCCGGCTGCGGCAACAATTGAATTTGCCGGCCGGTAAAAAGGTCATTATTTCTGTCGGCGCGATAAACAGCCATCACAAAAGAATGGATTATATAATTCGGGAATTTTCCATGTTGGATACCGCTGAATATTTTTTGGTATTATTGGGTCAGATTGACTATCAAAGCCAGGAGGTTATCGATTTGGCGGCCAATATCTTAACAGCGGGTAGTTATGTTATCAAACAAGTGAATGTACCCGATGTTGAAAAGTATCTTTCAGTTGCGGATTATTTTATACTGGCATCGCTGCTTGAAGGATTTGGGCGGGTTTTTATTGAAGCACAACGATGGGGTTTGCTGCCTATTGTCCATGATTATGACGTTACCCGCGAAGTTTTAAAATCGTATGCCGTATACGGCGACTTAACAAAACCGAATGTACTCGCCGGTTTAATTAACCAGGTTGATTTAGCACAGGTGGATAAAGGTGAAATATGGTCATATGCTTATAACAATTACTCGTGGGATAGATTAGGGAAACAATACGAACAAATGGTGTGTAAGTTATTACCTCAACCCGATTAACGACAATGATTATTTAGATTTACCTGAGATAAATTTTAAATATTGATGAAGCATGCACTATTATACCAGGAGGGACTGGTGGGCTGGCAATATGGCGTGCACAAAGCGCTTGAAGACGAGATTGTGAAACAAACCAATGCCGAGATCATAACTGTTCCGGAACATGATTTTGAAAAAAAGAACAGGCGGGTAGAGCATGGCCGGCGATTGGGTTTCGTAAGAAAATATCTTCCAAAAATGACAATGGAAGTAAATGCCGACGTTGCCTGGCATGTGTTGATGGCGCCCGGCGACTATAACCTCGACCTGGTAAAAAATTGGTATCGCAATGTTAAATACAGAATCGTTTATGTATTCGACACTTTGCAGCCGATCGAACAGGCACTGATCGACGCCTTTTCAGATGATACGTTCAACATCCATATTACATCATTCAGCGAAGCTGTCCCATACCTTGAACGCATAACCGGGAAAAAATGGTATGCGATAGAACAGGCCGCCCCCCAGGATTTTTTTGAATGTCTGCCCATAGATCAACGGGTGATTCCTTTTGCCAGTTATGGCAGAAGGCTTGCCGCTTTTCACGAAACGTTACAGGAATTTACGCGTGAGAATAAGTTATACTACGATTTCAGTACTTACAACGGGACGATAATCACTAAATTCGACCCGTATATGTACAATCATTATGCCTGGCATGTATCCCATAGTATGTTCAACGTTTGCTGGCCAGTAGAGCTCACTGACCCCAGGCGGGCCGGAACATTTAACCCGATCACGTGCCGCTGGTTCGAGGTCGCTGCTGCCGGCACCTGCATTATCGGTAAGAAACCAAACAATGAGTATTTTGACGCAATTCTGCACCCGGACCTGGTTGTTGAACTGGATCCCTTTAAAAAACGTAAGGAGATTATCCGCGACCTTGAGAAATTATGGCAAAACAGGGAGTCTCATCTCAAGCTATCGCAGCAGTTAAGAAATGAGAATATTTACCGCTGGACATGGAAGAATAGGGTTGAGCGTATGCTGGAGCTTATTGATGAGGGTAAAAATTAGGTTCGCATAAACAATGAAGCTGTCAGTAATTATACCCACCTGTAACCGTAATGATTTATTATGCAAATGCCTTGACCTGCTCGCCCCGGCAAAACAAACTATTGCTGATAAGTATGAAGTGATTGTTACAGATGATAGCAGGGAAAATATCGCCAGGGATTTAATCGATAAAACCTACCCATGGGTAAAATGGGCCGAAGGGCCAAAAAGAGGCCCGGCCGCTAATCGAAATAACGGTGCCAAAATGGCTAGCGGCGATTGGTTGGTTTTTATTGACGATGATTGTTTGCCGGATAAAAACCTTTTGCAGGGATATAAAAACGGGATAGGTCAAAACGCCGGTGTTTTGGCTTTTGAGGGCGCCATTTTGCCCGACGACTGGGAGTTATTAAAAAAGGACATGTCGGAATGCCCTGTAAATACCTCGGGAGGATATTTCTGGTCGGCTAACATCTGTATAAATGGTGTTGTCTTTAAGCAAATCGATGGCTTTGATGAGGACTTTTTGATAGCTGCTCAGGAAGATCACGATATTTATCGTCGGATTTTAGGAAAAACCAAAGTCATTTTTCTAAATGACGCCTTTGTAATACATCCCGTTAGGAAAGCCTCGTTATTAAAAAAGATAAAAGAAATACCTTTATCTACAAGAAACTGGTATGTTTTTGAAAAAAAATTTCACGCCCAAAAAATATCCAGAGTGGTTTACTTGTATTTTAAATTTTCATTTGATTTTACCAAGGGCTTTCTTAAAAATTTATTGAAGGGAAAGATAAAAAAGTCAGTTTATTATCTTTTTCTGCTATTTTGTACCATTCCAATCTATTTATTAATTTCAATAAAGGAAATTTTATGGCGAGACAAACAATAGCCGCGCATATACCTACTTATAATTGCCCGGATCTGCTGCTTAGCACTATCTCAGAGATATTGTGGGTAGATGAAATTATTATTGCTGATAATAGCAGCGATAGCAGCATTGAGGACGTTCTTGGCCAAATAGGGCATAATAATATTAAATATTTTAAAAGTAACAATGTTGATGTCAGGTTGAGGCTGCCCGAATTTAAGATGAATACCGATTCTGACTATATACTTTGGGTTTGTACTGACGAAATCTATTATAAAGATACAGGGCAGGAAATTCTGGATATTTTATCCGATTCGGATAATTTAAAAGATGGTTATATTGTGCCTTCAGATTCGTATGTATTTGGTGAATATTACGGCAAGGGCGCTGATCAATTGCGGCTCTTTAAAAAAGATAAATTCTATTTTGAAACGCAGTCAGTTCATGAAATGCCAAAAGTAACGGGTAGTGTTGGTCAATTAAAAAATGGATATAAACATTACAACTCGCCAACTTTTTCTGACCGTGTTCCCAAACTTTTTAGCTACGCGTCGATGGATGCCAAAATGCTAAGTGATGATCAATTGCAACAAAAACGGACCGACTTGTATTCGCCATTCGAAATTAAAAAGCATTTTTTTTTAATGTTGTTGAAGATATTATGGCAGTCCAGGTCCTTATTCTTTTCTAAGAAAATAAGTTTTATACATTTATGGGGCAGATACTCTCATATAATAAATATTTTGGCAAACGATGTTGCGCCCACCGAAGAAATTAGATTAAGAAAAGGAAAATAAGATATTACTTAATGATAATTTATTGAATTTTTGCGCTTTTCGATGAAATTAACTTTGGCTACGCCAACATTCGGAGATCCGCCTTACCTCACGGAATGTATTCAAAGCGTAAAGAACCAATCGGTAACTATTGGTCATATTGTTTGCGGAGGTGATCTTAAATTCGGTGAAAGAAGCGGGTCCGTTCAAATCATAAACAAAACTCCAGACCCCGGTATGGTTCAGTGTTGGAATACCGCGGCTAATTCGGTTGAAACGGACTATTTAGGTTTTTTAGCGGATGACAACACGCTTGAACCAGGATATGCTGAATTGATGATTGAGTTTCTTGAAAATAACCCCGAATGTGATTTGGTGTTTTGTAATCAGCATCATATGGATTCCGCGGGAAAGGTTGATTATAAAAAGAGCGAAATGATTACCCGGTATTTTGGGCGTGATAAGCTAACCCCGGGTATTATACAGGAGAACCAATATGAAACGATTTTAACAAAGAATGCCATCCCTTTAGAAGCTTGCATAATCAGAAATAAGATATGGTCTTTATATGGACCGTTTAATGAAAAAGCAGAAGGATCATTTGATCAGGCGTTTTTGTATAAGATTTTACTTAGCGGGACAAAAATTGCTTTTATTGAAGATTATTTAATGAACTTCAGATGGCATGAACAGGCCTATAGCGTTTTAAAAAAACAGGAGCACATTACCGGGAGTATATGGACAAACGAAACTTTGATGGAAGAAAGTAAACAGTATTTTGATTTCTTTAAAGCGAAAAGTATTCTCTTAAAAGGAACACTTCTAAGGTATAATCTAAATCCACGCGACAGGTTTTATTTAATGCTGGATTTAGTTAAAGAAAAAGGCGGACTGAAAGCAATAGCAAAAAATACGCTGGCAAAATTCATCGGCAAAAAATAATATTTCACACAATGTTTTGTTGCATACTGTCATGTTAACGTGTAAACTTAGTTATAGCGAATGGGCAAACCCAAATACCAAAGCAGACTTTGAGGCGACTGGAAAGCAGGATTATAACATATTGTACGCAGCACACGATATATAGATTATATGGGGTTAGTTAGAATTTTATTAGCGCTGGCTGTTGTGGCAGGTCATTGTGGGCCGATTTGGAAATTTTATATGGTTGGTGGCAAGATAGCTGTCCAATCGTTTTTTATAATCTCAGGCTTTTACATGTCGTTAATATTAAACGAAAAATACATTGGCAAAAATAACTCATACAAGCTTTTTATAAGCAACAGGTTTCTTCGGTTATACCCTGTTTATTGGACTGTTTTGTTGTGCATGCTGCTTACCACTATAGGAATTGCAATTGCGTCCAGGGGGCATTACATGGGAAAATTTGAAGGCTATATGAACGTCACGCCGAATATATTTTCGTTTGGTTATATGATCCTCACAAACATTTTCATTTTCGGGCAGGACGTTGTCATGTTTATGGGAATTCACGCCAATAATGGGAACCTATTTTTTACAAGTAATTTTTGGGCAACCAGGCCGGCGCTTTGGGTAATGCTATTCATTCCTCAGGCCTGGACACTCGGCGTCGAGCTTATGTTTTACCTGGTCGCCCCTTTCCTTATAAGGAGAAAACCTTTGCTTATCATATCGCTGATTATTCTTTCGCTTGTGCTTCGTCTTTATATTTTTAACTATTTGGGCCTTCGCAATGATCCGTGGACTTACCGGTTTTTTCCGACGGAGATCATGTTTTTTTTATTGGGTTATCTGTCGTACAGGATACTCCGCCGGATACAAAAAATTAATGTCCCTAAAGTAATATCAATTTGTACGTGGTTGATCATTGTAGGTTTTACGCTGTCGTACTCCTTTATTCCTGATTTTAAGTTTAACGATTTTCCTTTTTCGATTAAGGAAATATGCTATTTTACAACTGTAATATTGTCGATTCCGGTTATCTTCAATTTTTTAAAGAAAAATAAACTAGATAATAAAATTGGCGAGCTATCTTACCCGGTTTATATCTGCCATAACCTGGTAGCGCTTATTATCTATACAGTGCCGGGTACCTATTTGGATCATAGCTGGCTCATCACCCTGGCGGTCCTGGTCTTTTCATACCTGTTAAATAGATGGATTGCCGAACCTGTTGAAAGATACAGGCAATCAAGATTGGTTGTTAAATACAACAAAATATAAATAATTAATAAACCATCTTATGTTTTCTGCGTAGTTGTAAGTTTTAGTTAAGCTGTGTCTGAAAATTAATAACTGTCTATGAAAGTATTACTTTATTCCTATTTTTTTTACCCTTCTCTTGGTGGCATTGAAACTGTGTCAATGTCGCTGGCGGCGGGCTTTGTTCAAAAAAACATACAATGTAAGGTGGTTACAACAACCGCTGGTACTAAGATAGATGAATTTACTTTTGAAGTTATAAGGAAGCCTAATCGGAAGAGGCAGATTGAATTAGTTAAATGGGCCGATATTATTCTGTTTAATGGTGCTGGTTTAGCTCTTCAACCTTGGGTGCTATTATATAGAAAGCCCTTCGTTTGGGTGCATCAGAGCTATTTGGTTTCTTGCATTGATGGGTTGGGGTGGGTCGACGGTGTGAAAGCACCGTTACATCCTTTTCCATCTATTAAGTATCACATTCAGAGAAAAGGATGGGTTTGGGGAATAACTCAAGGTCTAAAATTACTAATTAAAAGATTTGTCGCATTAAATCTGGTGAATAAAAATGTAGCGATTACAAAATGGGTAAAAACAATACAACCTTTACCTAGACAGATACTTATTTATAACCCATTCCCAATCGATAAATTCATTTCGACTGACCTCGTTAAACCTGAATATGATTTTCTTTTTTTAGGCCGTATTGTAAGTGAGAAAGGTGTATCAACGCTTTTGCAGGCGTTATCCAAAGTGATAAATTCTTATTGGCGTACCGTCAACTTATTGATTATTGGTGACGGGAATTGGAAAGAAAAGATGGAAAACCTGGCCGGGCGCTTACAGATAACCCAAAATATAACGTTTGTTGGTAAAAAATCCGGTCGTAATCTTACACGATGGGTCGCTAAGGGAAAAATTGCAATAGTGCCCTCTGAGTGGTACGAACCAATGGGCGGAGTTGCACTTGAATTAATGGCAGCGGGCAAAAATTTGATCATCTCTGAATACGGCGGTTTAAAAGAATGCGTAGGAAATGCCGCCTTGACTTTCCCAAATGGAGATGATAAGGCACTGGCCGCTTGTATGATACGGCTATTGGAAGATGAGCAGCTTTGTAAGAAACAAAAATTGGAAGGACAAGAAAGAATACGGTTCTTTCATCCTTCCTTATTTATCGAACAGTATATAGATATGTTAAAAGAACTTGTAGTCAACAGTAGATGAAAAATATTCAATCTTGACGCATTATGAAAATCGTTTTTATCTGCGGTTGTTTAGAAGATGGACGTGACGGAGTAGGCGACTATACGCTTCGTTTGGCCTGTCAGATTTTAAATATGGGTCATTCAGCAAATATTTTGGCAATTGATGATAAATATGTTAATCAAAAAATTGCTGAACCTAAAAATGCCTATCAACAAACTGTAACAGTATTGCGTCTTCCTCATATTTGGCCGTTAAGGCAACGATTTTTGGAAGCCCGGAAAAATATCGATGAAATTGCACCGGACTGGATTAGTCTTCAATTCGTAATTTTCTCGTTTCACAAAAAAGGGTTGCCCTTTGGTTTGGCCAAACATCTTGCGGCCTTAGGTTCCTATGGCAACTGGCACATTATGTTTCATGAAACGTGGGTTCGCAAGCAATCATTTTTTGACATAAAACATTACTTATGGGGGCAAATACAGCAGCGGCTAATTGTTAATTTAATTAAAGTATTGAAACCAAAAGTTATTCATACAAATACACATCTTTATCAAAGTGAACTCAATAATTTAGGATTTAATGCACAATATCTTCCGTTGTTCAGCAATATTCCCAATTTTGACAAAGGCAAAGGATTAAATTTTGAGGTTAATAGCCCTAAAAAAAATATTTCGTTTATTGTTTTTGGACAACTACACCGAAATGTTCAGATTCAAGATTTTGTAAACGATGTTTTAGATTATTCAATTAAAAACAATATAATGGCATTCTTGATAATTTTGGGACGTTGCGGCGATGAAATGGAAAATTGGGTTAGTAAATGGAAAGCGGCAAATATGTCAGTGAAAGTTTGGGGTGAACAACCCTTAAACAAAGTTTCCGAAATATTAAAAACAGCCGATATAGGTATTTCTACAATGAATATTTCATTGATCGAAAAAAGCGGATCGGTAGCCGCAATGCATGAACATGGAGTACCTGTAATATCCGTTTCCAGGGCCTGGCAGTCCACAAAGTGGAATAACATTGAGCAGCCCATCGGCGTATTTATTTATAGGAAAGGAAATTTGGATTCAATTCTTAGAAGCGACTTGGATTTCAAAACATCAAACAATATTTTGGTTGTAGCTAAAGCTTTTATCGGCGCACTTTTAAAAAGTAGTTAGTACATCATCTTATCGGTAAGTGGAATGAGTAAAAAAAACGAAAATCATAGGCTCGAATTTACCCTATAATTGAAACGCGGTTTATTTGTGGGCAACACGTTTAGAAAAAAGTACTCTTAATATCGGCTAATCCATGAAGATGATATTATCACATCCTACCGCTAATAATTTTGCCCGCGCAATTGCTTACAAATTGGCACAGGAAAATATGCTTTATGAATTTTACACCTCAATGGCTTTTTTTCCCGGCGGCATAAACGAAAGGCTGCAAAACCTGGGTCCGTTTTCTGAAATGCAGCGGCGTAGTTTCAGGCTGGAGCTAAAACCCTATACCCGTACTTTTCCATGGGTTGAGATCGGTCGGATACTGGCTTCGAAAATGCATTTTTCCGGATTGATTAAGCATGAAGCCGGGTTATTTTCGGTAGACGCTATGTACCGCGCCCTTGACCGAAAAGTAGCGTCAGGTTTGGAACGGGCAGCGAAAAACGGCGTAAGCGGGGTATATGCATATGAAGATGGTGCCCTGGAAACTTTTTCCCGGGCGAAGGATTTGGGAATAAAATGTATCTACGATTTGCCCATCGCTTATTGGGAAACCGGGCGAAACCTTATGATGGAGGAAGCCCGGCGGTTGCCTGAATGGGCGATAACGCTGGGTGGCGGGATTGCCGATTCGGGGGAAAAGCTGGAACGGAAAACGCGTGAACTGGAACTGGCAGATTTAATAGTAGTGCCCTCTCAATTTGTTAAAGATTCTTTGCCTGGCTGGGCAGAAAAAAAAGACATCGTGATATCGCCTTTTGGAACACCTCACGTTAGCGCAGCGGGAGAAAAAAAAATCGACAAAAATAATTTTGACCGGCCCTTACGTGTTATGTTTGCGGGATCGATGGGGCAAAGAAAGGGGTTAGCAGACCTGTTTTCGGCTGTTAAAATTTTAAACAACCGGAACATTGAGCTGGTTGTAATGGGTGGGCTGCAGGCGCCGTTGAAGTTCTATAAGGATCAATTTTTTAACTTTATTTATGAACCGGGAAGGCCAAACCACCAGGTGTTGGAATTGATGGCCACATGCGACGTTTTTTGTTTACCATCCATTGTTGAGGGCCGGGCACTGGTTATGCAGGAGGCCATGAGCCAAGGCCTTCCGCTTATTATTACCGCCAATACCGGCGGCGAAGATCTGATTGTCGAAGGGGAAACAGGATTCCTGGTTCCTATCCGTTCTCCGGAGCTCATCGCCGAAAAAATAAATTGGTTTGCAGAAAATAGGAAAAAAATACCCGCCATGGGAAATATGGCTAAATTGCACGCCGGTAAACTCACCTGGGAAAATTATACGACACAAATTATTAGTTCGATCAGGGATTTAAAAAATGTTAATTAATTGGTATTAAATGGATAACCAGGTAGCTTTAGAAGCAGGCGGGCAGCGAGGAAAACCATTTTTACCAATTTTCTCCGTGGCACCGCGTATTTTTGATGACCCCTACCCGGCGCTTAAGAAAGGTATTTGGGTTTATTTTGTATTGCTGATTTTTGAAGGCGCCCTGCGTAAGTGGGTATTGCCCGGTTTGGCCGCGCCGTTATTAATCGTCCGGGACCCTGTGGCTATTTGGTTAATTGTGGTCGCCTGGCAGCGGGGTTTACTGAAATCGAACCTTTCGCTTTCTGCTACCTTTGTAATAAGTATTTTAGGCTTGGTTACCGCGCTAATGTATGGCCACGGCAATTTATTGGTCGGTATTTATGGCGTGCGCACTTTGCTGCTGCATTTTGTCCTGATTTTTATAATTGGAAATGTTTTTAACCGGGACGATGTACTGAAAATTGGAAAAGCGCTGCTGTGGATGTCTATTCCGATGACTGTGCTATTGATTTTACAGTTTTATAGCCCGCAGTCGGCCTGGGTTAATTTAGGCATAGGAGGCGATACAGCCGGTGGAGGATTTAGCGGCGCGCTGGGCTATTTCCGGCCACCGGCTACTTTTTCGTTCACCAACGGAACTGCCCTTTTTTACAGCCTGTCGGCATGTTATATTTTCTATTTTTGGTTTTCGCCAAAAAAATATATAAAAAAGCCGGTATTAATAGCGGCTTCGGTTGCGCTCGCAATAGCTATCCCAATGTCCATTAGCCGCACTCTTTTTTTCATGGTCGTGTTTACCGCACTCTTTGTTTTGCTCGCGTTTGCGCGCAACGCCAGGAGGACGGGCACAATGATCACCGCAGTGTTGGTGCTAGTGGTAATTTTTGTCGCATTAAGCCAGCTAAGCTTTTTTCAGACGGCAACCGATGTATTTTCAAGTCGGTTTAACAATGCCAGTGAAATTGAGGGCGGATTGAGCGGGACTTTTGGCGAACGGTACTTGGGAGGGCTATTTAATGCATTTAATGTCTCGGGCAACCTCCCGTTTTTTGGTTACGGTATTGGCATGGGCACTAACGTTGGCAGCCAATTGCTTACCGGCGAAAACCAGTTTTTAATTGCTGAAGGAGAATGGGGCCGGTTGGTAGGCGAGTTAGGGCTTGTTCTAGGCAGCGCAATAATTATCATCCGTTTAGGGCTGACTGTTAAAATTGCCATTTTAGCGTTCAAAAAATTATCTGTGGGCGACTTTTTGCCTTGGATATTAACAAGTTATTGTGTGTTAACGGTTCCGCAGGGGCAATGGGCCCAGCCAACCACGCTTGGATTCAGCGTGCTTGTTGCCGGCTTAACAATCGCCGCATTTTCAGTGCCGAAGCAAGAAAAGGAAATACGAAAGAATTGATTAAATAACCAGCAGGATTACTTACCGGCTTTTCATCCTAATGCGTATAATAATATTTACCCACCCAGCCTTTACCGTTCATCAAAGCATGCCCCGCTATGCAAAAATGCTGGCTGACGGTTTGCGCACCCGAGGGCACACTGTAGAAATTTATTCTCCTGATGCATATTTCAGTAAACTTCCTGCGCCTGCATTTTTAAAAAAGTGGTTAGGCTATATCGATCAGTTTCTCATTTTCCCTGCAATAATTAAAAAACGCGTCGGGCGGCATAACCAGGCACTTTACGTTTTCTCAGATCATGCGTTGGGCATGTGGGTTCCTATTGTCAAACATTTACCTCATGTTATCATTTGTCACGATTTCCTGGCGCAGCGTTCTGCCGCCCGGGAAATTATTCAGAACCAGACTGGCAAAACGGGTAGGTTATATCAGAAGCTTATACGTAAAGGATATAGCCAGGGTAAAAATTTTATTTCAGTTTCAAAAAAAACACAACAGGATCTGCACCGGTTCCTGGGTTTTGTCCCACCAGTGTCAAAAGTGCTGTATAACGGTTTAAATAATACCTTCGTCCCGCTGGATGTCAATAAATCAAGGCAAGCTATTGGTAAAGCAATAGGTATAGATGTTTTGGACGGATATATTTTACATATAGGCGGCAATCAATGGTATAAAAACAGGAGCGGGGTGGTAAAAATATATAACGCCTGGCGTGAGATGTTTAATAATGCGCTGCCTTTATTACTAATTGGATTAGATCCTGCATCGGATTTGAAACAGGCAATTGAAACATCGCCCTATCGAAATGATATTTTTCCGCTCGCTGATATTACCGATGATAATCTGAATTCTGCGTATTCAGGAGCTTCTGTGCTGCTCTTTCCATCGTTAGCGGAGGGTTTTGGCTGGCCGATTGCCGAAGCCATGGCTTCCGGATGCCCCGTTGTCACCACCAATGAAGCGCCGATGACAGAAGTTGGGGCTGATGCGGCTATATATATTCACGCAGAACCTTTAAATGTTTCCGAAAAATTTAAATGGGCGGAAGAAAGTGCAAAAGTTTTAAACGATGTTATCATAATGGAGGACCAGGAAAGATTGAATTTGATCGACAAAGGGCTGCATAACTCGAAAAGGTTTGATACAGAAGCCGCGTTAGATACAGCAGAAAAAATATTCTTTCAGGTATGGAGTATGCATCATTCTTAGGTTGATACTTTATGTTATAGCAATTGCAATACTTATATTGTACATTAAAAATGAATTGTCAATGGAAATAAAACATAGAAGTTAATGCATTTACTTCATGTTATAAGCAGTATGGATCCTGTAAATGGTGGCCCGTCTCAGGGAATCAGGAATCTTGATATCGCCATGCGTAATGAGGGGGTTGTTAGGGAGGTCGTGTGTTTAGATCCACCTGATTCTCCTTATTTAAATAGGGACGAATTCACGATCCATTCACTGGGCCCCTGGCGCAGCCAATGGCGGTACTCATCTAAATTAATTCCGTGGCTGTATGCCAACATTCATCGGTTCGATATTGTAATTATTAACGGGCTGTGGGCATACCATAGTTATGCCGCATGGAAGGTGCTGCACAAGTTAAAAAGTAAATTTCCCGCCAAAAAGTTACCAAAAGTTTTGGTAATGCCTCATGGGATGCTCGATCCCTATTTTCAACGTGCAAAGGAGCGATGGTTAAAGGCTATTAGGAACTGGGTATATTGGAAGCTGATTGAAGGCCATGTGGTAAACGATGCAGATGGCCTGCTGTTTACCTGTCAAACTGAACTTTTGCTTGCACGTGAAACGTTTACGCCATACCATCCAAAAAAGGAATACAATGCAGGCTACGGCATAAAACCGCCGCCCGGGTACCACCATAGTATGTCTGATGCGTTTTATGAACGCTGCCCTCAATTAAAAGGCGTTCCCTATTTATTGTTTTTAGGGCGTATCCATCCAAAAAAAGGAGTGAGAATGCTCGCAGATGTGTATGCCGGGTTATATAAAGCCAGGGCTTTTGCCGGTTTGACTACGCCAAGCCTGGTCATAGCCGGCCCGGGATGGAATTCGGAGTATGGGAAACTATTAACGAAACAATTATCCCGGATCCCGGAAATCAGTTCGGTCGTATATACGCCCGATATGCTTACCGATGACGCCAAATGGGGGGCATTTTATGGATGTGAGGCATTTGTGTTACCAAGTCATCAGGAAAACTTTGGCATTGCCGTAGTGGAAGCCCTGGCGTGCGCCAAACCGGTATTAATATCTAACCAGGTAAATATTTGGAGGGAGGTTGTGGATGGCGGCGCGGGATTAGTGGAAAATGATCACGATATTGGTGTAAAAAATTTGTTGACCACGTGGCTGGAGATGGCGCCCGAAGAAAAAGCGCAAATGAGTGAAGCGGCTAAAAAAGTTTATCTTGCCCATTTTACGGTTGATCAAATCGTTCAGAATTATATGACGGCATTTAACGATAGCGTTTAACTTTTTATATCCCATAAAATATGCCTGAGTCCGAACATATTTCTAAAGTAAGATTAGCCGGCTTTGATCCAACAGTTGGATTGGAACGTGGTGCAAGCAGGTTTAAAGAAAGCATGTGGTATATAGTGAAAATATTGTTTTTTTTAACCCCGATCCCCGTTCCTCAAATAATTAAGGCCGTATTCTTATCGTGGTTTGGCGCCAAAATAGGCAAAGGCACAGTTATAAAACCCAGGGTTAACATTCATATGCCCTGGAAATTGGAACTGGGCGATTATTCCTGGGTAGGTGAAGAGGTATTCATTCTGAATTTCGAACCGGTGAAAATCGGTAAAAATGTGTGTATTTCGCAAAGAGCGTTCTTATGTGGAGGCAATCACGATTACCTCGACCCTGCTTTTAAATATCGAAATGGACCCATTACTATCAAAAACGGCGCGTGGATAGGTGCAAATTGTTTTGTGGGGCCTAATGTAACCATCGGGACTGATGCCGTAGTGGGCGCCGGTTCCGTGGTGACGACAAACCTTGACGCAAACAGCATTTATAAGGGTAATCCTGCCCGCCGGGTTAAAAACAGGTGGGATGACTGATAATGTCGCAAAAAGCATGTTACCGTTCGCGCCTGCCTGCCGGCAGGCAGGTTCGGAACGGGGCGAACAGGGACGAACGGGTATCGCCCTGAAAAAAGTTGACACTTTAATGATTTATATTGCTTATGACCGGCCGTCCTGAACGATACAAACCGGCTTTGTTAAGTTAATTATCTGCCTAAGCCGGCTCTTCACCAAAAAACAGCGCTTTCAGTTCGGTCGCATCATCAGGTTTCATTTTTCCGCCCAATATCAGGCGCAGCTGGCGGCGGCGCAGGGCGCCGTCAAATAGCAGCTTGTCGTCAGGGGTTTCCGGCAACAGTTCAGGCACCGGTATGGTACGTCCGTTTTGATCGAGCGCTACAAAAGTATAATAAGCCTCATTGCTTTTTACTTTTGAACCGGAAGGGATATTTTCGGCCCATACATCCAGCCTCACCTCGAGCGAAGTGGTAAAAGCCCTCGACACCTTTGCTTCAATGGTAACCACATCACCGAGTTTAATGGAATGTTTAAAGGAAACGTTATCGACCGATGCGGTTACCACGATGCGGTTACAATGTTTTTGAGCGGATATCGCTGCTGCGATGTCCATCCAGTGCAGCAAACGCCCGCCCATTAAATTGTTCATGGTGTTGGTATCGTTAGGCAATACCAACTCGTTCATTACTGTATATGATTCTTTGGACAACTTTCCTTTCATCGGTTTTTTTGGCAAAGATACGTTTTAGGGGTAAAGCAGGAAGCTAAAATCGCAAAGCATAGTTCAGCACTGCTTTCAGCTTTCTGCTTTCAGCTTTCTGCTTTCAGCCTTCTGCTTTCAGCTTTCTGCTTTCAGCCTTCTGCTTTCTGCTTTCAGCTTTTTACTTTCGATGTTGGGCAAAAAACCCGTTACGATACCGATAAGCGGCAGGAATGCACAAACCTTAAAAACAAAAGTGATGCTGGTATGGTCGGCTAAATTACCCAGCAGCGCCGAGCCCAAACCACCCATTCCGAAGGCCAGGCCGAAAAACAGCCCCGAGACCGTGCCCAGTTTCCCAGGCACCAGTTCCTGCGCGTACACGACGATGGCCGAGAAGGCCGAAGACAGAATAAGACCGATAATAATGGATAAGCCGATGGTCCAGAACAGGCCGGCGTAGGGCAGCAATAGCGTAAACGGCGCAACACCAAGGATCGAAAGCCAGATGACATATTTTCGGCCGAAACGGTCGCCTAAAAAACCGCCGATAAGCGTGCCCACGGCTGTAGAAGCCAAAAATACAAACAGGTATAATTGAGATTGCTGTATGGAGACGTGAAACTTCCCGATAAGGAAAAAAGTGAAATAGCTGGTCATGCTGGCTAGGTAAAAAAATTTGGAGAAGATAAGCAGCAGCAAGATCACCAGCGACCATGCTATTTTGGCCCGCGAGAGTTGTATATGCCCGGTTTCCTTTACGGTTTTTTTTGATGTCATTGCTAAATGCCCCTTATACCATTGCCCAACTTTCGCCAGTATAACAATGCCAAGCACGGCCAGCGCAGTAAACCAAATGATATAATGCAGCCCGTTAGGCACCACGATAAGGGCTACCAGCAGCGGCCCTATAGCGCCGCCCGCGTTACCGCCCAGTTGGAAAACGGACTGTGCCATGCCCCTTTTTCCGCCCGATGCCAGGTGGGCCAGCCTGGATGACTCGGGATGGAAGATGGACGAGCCTACACCCATGATGGCCACGGCGATGAGCACGCTAACAAACGTCGAAGCCATCGAAAGCAGGATTACCCCGCAAAGGGTTAACGTCATTCCGGTCATCAGCGAGTACGGCCTCGGTTTACGGTCGGTAACCAGGCCGACAACGGGCTGCAGCAGAGATGCAGTTATCTGGAAAGTAAACGTAATTAGCCCGATCTGTGTAAAATTGAGATGGAAGCTTTGCTTGAGCAACGGATAAACTGAAGGTATGATGGACTGAAGCGTATCGTTCAGTAAATGGCTTATGCTAATGGCAAACAGGATCCCAACGATGGTTTTTTGAACGTTTTGCGGCGATGCTTCTATCTGTATCGATTCCATCAGGCAGGTAAGGTTAGGTTGCAAAAATGCAATTTTAAACGGTAATTTACATAAGCTAAAAGCCGAAATGACCTTTGATTAACAGTTGATACGATTGGCCTAAACTTTGCGGCATGTCAAAATAATTATATGGAAAAGAAACACGAATTATTAACGATAAACGATATAAAGAAGCTGGTGGACACGTTTTACGATAAAGTAAGAATGAACGGCTTGCTCGCGCCGGTTTTTAATGAACGCATAAAAGACAACTGGCCCGCTCATCTCGATAAAATGTACCGGTTTTGGCAAACGGTTTTACTTGATGAGTGCACTTATTTCGGAAGCCCGTTTTCGCCGCATGCGGACCTTCCGGTTGATAAAGAACATTTTAAAGAATGGATGGCTTTATTTACGGCGACCGTAAATGAATTGTTTACCGGCGAAAAGGCAAAAGAAGCGATTTGGCGTGCCGGAAAAATGGCCGAAATGTTTGAGCAGAAAATAGCGTGGTCAAAAAATAACCCGCTGAATATCCTGTAATGGTTTCAATAAAGCCGTGTCGGGCGGTCACAAGCAGTCTATAATATTGTTGCCCTAATTGTAACAAAATGATTACTTTCGAACCCGGCTGCGAACCATTGGACACTGACCTGATGCTTATCTGCTATGCCTTGCCTATATTGATAAATGAAAGTATCTGTTAAATTAATTGTTTTTTTTTCAGGGATATTATTGGTGACGTCATTGTACGCACAGGAAAAAAAACCTGTTCCGCTAAAGACCATTCCGGTTAAAATAAAAAATCAAAACGACACTTCCAGGGTGCGCGATTCTGTGGTGGTTGACAAAGGAGTGAAACAAATAGACGCTACCGACCTGCTGGATCGTTTATTTCATATCCAGCCCAACAAAAAGGCAGATACCGTTACCTCAAAACCTTCTATTTCATTAGCGCCGGGAATTGGTTATACGCTGGTTTCAAAATGGGCAGTTGTGGTTGCCGGTAATATAGCTTTCCGCACAAGCCCCCAATCGCGCATATCCGCTATTGTATTGAGCTCATCATTCACTCAAAACAAACAGTTCACGTTTCCTGTGCAAAGCAATATATGGAGCAAAGGAAACACTTATAACTTCGTTGGGGACGACCGTTTTTACAAATATCCCGAAAATACCTACGGCTTGGGCAGCAGCTCAAACATCAGCCACGAAGACCCGATGGATTATTCATACGTCCGGTTGTACGAAACCGCTCTAAGGCACGTGTCAGGAAACCTATATGCAGGTGCAGGGTATATTCTTGACTATCACTGGAATATACATGATAGTGGCCATTTCAATGATTATACATCATATAGTAAAACTTCTTATACCGTAGCAACTGGCTTCACGCTCAATGCCGTGCTGGATTCAAGGGACAACGCCATAAACCCGTCTAAAGGCGGTTATGCTTCGGTGCAATATCGCGACAACCTTACGGGTTTGGGGAGCACAAGCAGCTGGTCGTCGCTGATAGTCGATTTGCGCAGGTATATAAACTTGCCTGCGGGTTCTGAAAACGTGCTCGCGTTGTGGAGTTACGATTGGCTGATCCTTCAGGGCAAACCCGGTTTTCTGGATCTGCCGAGCGACCAGTGGGATGCCTTCTCAGCTACAGGCCGCGGCTATATACAGGGGCGGTTTCGTGGCGCCCAAATGGTTTATGGTGAAGCGGAATACCGGTATAAGATAACCCGGAACGGATTGTTAGGCGGCGTATTTTTCCTGAATGCCGAATCTCTTTCCGCAGCGCCGGGTACACGGCTGCAAGGCATACAACCTGGTTTCGGTCCGGGCTTGCGGATAAAATTGAACACCATTTCCAAAACCAATATCTGCGTGGATTACGGCTTTGGCCGTCAGGGATCGAACGGGCTGTTTATCGATGTAGGGGAGATCTTTTAAGAACTTGTGTAATCAGGAAGTCTCTTATTAAATTGCGCCAAAGAATTTTATGAAATCAGTTAAAGATCAAGTTATATGGATCACGGGCGCCTCTTCGGGTATTGGCGAAGCGCTGGCCTATGAAATGTCGCGACAAGGTGCTAAACTTATCTTGTCAAGCAGACGGACGGCTGAATTAGAACGGGTAAGGAATAATTGTGCCCATACAGACAATATATTTATTCTCCCTCTCGACTTGGCAGATAGTGCTAATCTCGAAGCGAAGGTACCCGTTGCCATAGCACTATTCGGGCATATCGACATCATGGTACATAATGGAGGTATCTCACAACGCGCGCTTGTTTCAGAGACCCAGATAGCCGTTTACCGCGAGGTGATGGAGCTTAACTATTTCAGTTATATCATATTAACCAAAGCGCTTTTGCCGCATTTTATCGAGCGCGGTTCGGGTTATTTTGTGGTGACCAGCAGCGTAATGGGTAAAATAGGAACGCCAATGCGCGCGGCGTACGCGGCAGCCAAACACGCATTGCATGGGTATTTCGATAGTCTCCGCGCCGAGGTGTGCAAACAAGGCATCAAAGTAACCATACTTACGCCAGGCTATATTCATACGCCGATATCGGTAATATCCGGCGACGGAAGTTTTCTCGAAAGTAAATCTGAACAGATCAGCGGCGGGCTTTCAGCTGATAAAGCTGCCAGGCAAATTATAAAAGCCATCCAAAATAAAACATACGAGCCTTATATCGGCAAATTTATAGGTGAAGAAAGACTGGCGCTTTTTGTTAAACGCTTTATGCCGGGATTGTTTACCAGGCTGATTCCACGTTTCGGGACACCGAAATAGTTGCCTGGTTTGCTATAAAAACAGGTTAGAGCGCCGTTGCCAGGATCGGGTGCCTCTCGCTTTTTGTAACTTCGAAACAATATGGTTGTAGATTGTATCTAAAGGCACGATAATAAAAAAGTCTTTAGACTCACGACTAAAGACTCCTGACTTTATCAAGTGCTCCCGACGAGATTCGAACTCATATCGATGGTACCGGAAACCATAATTCTATCCATTGAACTACGGGAGCATTATTCGCTGCAAATATAACTTTTTAAGTGAGAGCTAAGAAGCAAGAGTGAAGAACCAAGTCTGACTTTTCTTGACTCTTGCTTCTTGGCTCTTGATTCTCAGCCCTAAACATTGAACCTGAAGTGCATCACATCGCCGTCCTGCACAATATAGGTTTTGCCCTCGATGCCAAGCTTGCCGTTTTCTTTGATGGTGGCTTCGGAGCCGTTGAATTTTATAAAATCGTGGTATTTGATCACTTCGGCGCGGATAAAACCTTTTTCAAAGTCGGTATGGATCACGCCAGCCGCCTGCGGCGCGGTAAACCCTTTGGTAATAGTCCATGCGCGCACTTCCTGCACGCCCGCTGTGAAATACGTGGCAAGGTTTAACAATTTGTAAGCAGCTTTGATCAGTTTATTGACACCCGATTCGGTTAAACCGAGGTCGTCTAAAAACAGCTGGCGCTCATCATAAGTTTCCAGCTGCGCAATTTCCGATTCTATTTGCGCCGAAATGACCAGCACCTCGGCATTCTCGTCTTTTACGGCAGCCTTTATTTTGTCCACATAGGCGTTACCATTGATAACTGAAGCTTCATCAACATTGCAAACATACATTACAGGCTTGGCGGTGAGCAGCCATATATCGGCGATGTGCTCTTTATCTTCTTCGGCCACGGGTGCGGTGCGGGCGGATTTGCCCGAAAGCAAATGATTTTTATATACGGTTAAAACATCGAATGCTTTTTTCGCTTCTTTATCACCGGTTTTTGCGGCCTTTTCAACCTTCTGCAATTTTTTATCTACCGAATCAAGATCCTTGAGCTGCAGCTCTGTATCGATGATTTCTTTATCGCGCACCGGGTCCACGCTGCCATCCACATGGATAACATTATCGTTATCAAAACACCGTAAAACATGAATAATGGCATTGGTAGCGCGGATATTGGCCAAAAACTGGTTACCTAATCCTTCGCCCTTGCTGGCGCCTTTAACAAGCCCGGCAATATCAACGATCTCAATGGTATTGGGCACCACGTTTTTAGGCTTAACGATTTCTGTAAGCCTGGTTAACCGCTCATCAGGA
>Ga0134126_10000203_pt1 | contig 78453 bp, 72 predicted proteins | sample KB31752_FD_96881 | JGI IMG/M metagenome (GOLD analysis project Ga0134126, IMG submission 96881) | Terrestrial soil microbial communities with excess Nitrogen fertilizer from Kellogg Biological Station, Michigan, USA - KB3-175-2 | ecosystem: Environmental > Terrestrial > Soil > Unclassified ...
GACGCCGACGCTGTTGGTTGCTGGCTCAGTGGATATGCGAACGTCCGCAGGGGAAGCCGTTCAGTTCTATCAAGCGTTGCAGTTACGCAACGTTCCGACCGCGCTCGTCGAGATACCAGGAGCCTATCATCTGGTGACCCGCCCTTCGCAGTTCGCCGCCCGATCCAACGCTATTCTGGCATGGTTTGCCCGGTACCGACCCTGAGAAAAGCAGTCAGGGCCTGCGCGGTTTCTGCCGGACGCTCTTCTTGGGGGACGTGACCGCAGTCGAACCCCTCGCCACAGACCTCATTGGCCCGCGCGCGCCAGGTCTCCAGGACATCGTAGAGTTGACCCACGACACTCCTGGCGCCCCACAGAGCCAACACTGGCATGACCAACTTACGGTTGGCATCGGCGGCATCGTGCTCGAGATCGATCGAGGCCGCCGCGCGATAGTCCTCGCAGATCGCTTCGATCGTCCCCGGAGCGCGGTAGCAACGCAGGTATTCCTGGATCAGCGACTCGGAAGGAATGCCGGCGGTCTTGCTTTGGGTGCTCAGGTGGTGGCGCAGAAAATACTCCACATCTCCTCGAATCAGACGCTCGGGTAAGGGCGCCGGCTGGATGAGGAAAAACCACCAGAAGTACCGGGTTGCAAATGCCTTATCGGTTCGCGCATACATCTCGGCGGTAGGGGCGATGTCCAGAACGGCAACGCAGCGGACACTGCGCGGAGAGTCCAGGGCCATGCGGTGCGCGACCCTGCCGCCCCGGTCATGACCCACCACCGCAAAGCGTGCGTGGCCGAGCCGTGCCATGACCTCGACCTGATCCTTGGCCATGGCCCGCTTCGAGTAGTTGATATGTCCGACCCCACCCGGCAGACGCGTTGAGTCGCCGTAGCCGCGCAAGTCGGTCGCAAAGACCTCATAGCCCGCTGCAACCAGGCGCGGTGCCACTTCATGCCACGTCGCATGAGTTTGGGGATGCCCATGCAACAGGAGCACCGGCGGGCCCTTTCCCGAGCGGACCCCATGTATGGTGACCCCCTCTGCGGTCGTCACATCGAATGGCTCGAAGCCAGGCATCAGAACCGATGTACTCATCCAGGAGGCCGCCCTATTCGTTCGGGTCACCTTGCAGCACACGCCGCATCTTACCCTCGTCGAGTTCTCGCTCCCATCGAGCAATCACTACGGTAGCAACTCCGTTGCCGATCATGTTGGTGAGAGCACGAGCTTCCGACATGAACCGATCGACGCCAAAAACCAGGGCAAGTCCGGCGGCAGCCGGCACGTCGGGCATTGCCGTCAACGTGGCGGCCAAGGTAACGAATCCGCCGCCAGTCACAGCTGCCGACCCCTTGGAGGTCAACAGCAGCAGTCCCAACATTGCGAGCTGCCGCCCCAGCGACATATCCAAGTGAGCGGCTTGAGTGATGAACAAAGCCGCCATGGAGAGGTAGATGGAGGTTCCGTCGAGATTGAATGCATAACCGGTGGGCACCACCAGACCGACGACCGGCCTGGCGCAACCCAGCTTCTCCAGCTTCAACATCAACCGAGGCAGCGCGCTTTCGGACGTCGACGTGCCGAGCACGATCAGCAGCTCTTCCCGGATGTAAACCAGAAACCGCCACAGACTAAACCCGGCCAGACGTGCCACCAGCGCTAGCACACCGAAAATGAATACCAGGCAGGTGCAGTAGACACCCAGCAGCAGGATCCCGAGGTGATGCAATGCCCCGAAACCATACTTGCCGATGGTAAACGCCATGGCCCCAAAGGCGCCTATAGGCGCGAGGCGCATAATCAAACCGATGACCGCAAAGAAACATTGGGAGAGTCGTTCGATGAGATCGATGACGGGCGTGGCGCGCGAGCCGAGAGTGGACAGTGCCATACCCAGCAGTACGGAGAAAAAAAGGACCTGAAGGGTGTCCCCGCGCGCGAAGGCGCCGACAACACTTTCGGGGATGAGCCCCAGCACCGTTGTCAGGAACCCGGAAGCGCCCGGATGCGTGACGGAGCCGATGGGCACCGCGCTCGAGTGAGGCGATTCAGCGCCAAGGGTGATACCACTACCCGGCGCGAAAACATTCGCGGCGAGCAATCCCAGCGCCAAGGCTATTCCACTCAGCACCTCGAAGTAGACGAAAGCTTTGATCCCTACTCGTCCCACTTCCCGCATGTTGCCCATGCTGCCGACGCCCACCACGACGGTGGTGAAGACAATAGGCTCAATCATCATGCGAACGAGGCGGATGAACAGATCGCCCAGGGGCTTCATCCGCTCGCCAACGTCAGGGAATGAATACCCGAGGAGCGCGCCCAGGAGGATGCCCGCCAACACTAAGGCGTACTGTCTGCGATACCAGGGTATGGCGGCAGTCCGGTGTCCGATCACCGTAGCGCCAGCCAACTGGGTCGCACCCGTCACGGTGGCCTCTGGCGAGGTTTGATCCACGGCCACGCCGCCCAATGCCGGCGCTCGAACTCGTTGATCTCAGCAATGCTCATCAAGGTCGTTTGGATGGCATCGCGCCCCTGAAGCAAATCGTCTCGCCGCAACGGGTCGCTGTGGAACTCGATGCGGCTGTCGTCGTCGAGGACGATCACTTGACCTGGGAGATCGACACGCAAGGTACTGTGCTCGGGGCTTGCGCAGTGCGCCTGGACCCGCTCGAGCTGCTCGGGGCTGAGCGTCACCGGCAGCAGACCGTTCTTGAAGCAATTGTCATGAAAGATGCTGGCGAACGTAGTACCGATGAGGGCGCGGATGCCCAACTGCAGCAGTCCCCAAACGGCATGCTCGCGGCTGGAGCCGCAGCCGAAGTTCGAGCCCACCACCAGGAAGGTTGCATTCGCGTAGGCGGGCCGGTTGAGGATGAAATCCGGGCGCGGCTTGCCGCCGCCGTCGTAGCGCAGATCGTAAAACACTCCGGCGGCAAGACCGTCGCGCGTGATTCCCTTGAGAAATTGCTTGGGCATGATGACGTCGGTATCGACGTTGTGCTGCGGCATTGGTGCGGCGACGCCGCTAACTTCGCTAAACGACCGCACTCCTCATGCCCCCGGCTGCAAGCTGCGTACGTCAGCGATCCGCCCCATGACCGCAGCAGCAGCAACCATGGCGGGACTCATGAGATGGGTACGGCCACCGCGCCCCTGACGACCTTCGAAATTACGATTGGTGCTCGAGGCGCAGCGCTCCCCAGCCTTGAGCACGTCGTCGTTCATAGCGAGGCACATGGAGCAGCCCGATTGGCGCCATTCGAAACCTGCGGCAATGAAGACACGATCGAGCCCCTCGGCTTCGGCTTCGACTCGCACCTGGGTCGAACCGGGCACCACCATGGCACGCACTCCCGGCGCGACCCGGCGTCCCTCGAGGATCCGTGCCGCGCAGCGCAGATCCTCCAATCTCGCATTCGTACACGAGCCAATGAAGGCTCTGTCGATCCTGACTTCCTGGATAGGTGTACCGGGCCTCAAGCCCATATAGTCTAGCGCCCGCTCCATGCCGCTGCGTCGCGCGGAGTCGGCCTCGAGCGCGGGCTCCGGAACCCGCTCACCAACACCAATGACCTGCTCCGGGCTGGTCCCCCAACTCACCAGCGGGGCGATCGTATCGGCAGCCAACTCCAACTCCTGATCGAACGCTGCCCCGGGATCGGTCCGCAACCCTCGCCAGTCCTCCAGAGCGCCAACCCACGCGCCACCGTGAGGCGCGCGCGGTCGGCCCCGCAGAAAGCGGAAAAGCGTCTCATCGGGAGCCACCAGCGCGCCTCGGGCTCCAGCCTCCACAATCATGTTGCAAAGCGTCATACGGCCGGCAATATCCAGGTCGGCGACCGTCGGGCCGGCGAATTCCACCACATAGCCGGTCGCCCCGGCCGCGCCGAGCCGACCGATGACACTCATTACGATGTCCTTGGCCGCGACTCCCAGGGGTAGTTGGCCACGGATGGTGATCCGCATCCCTTTCAGCTGCTCATAAACCAGGGTTTGCGTCGCCAACAGGTGCTCGACCTCGGAGGTCCCGATACCAAAGCCAAGCGCCCCCAACGCGCCGTAGGTGGTGGTGTGGCTGTCACCGCAGGCGATGACCATTCCAGGCAACGCCATCCCCTGCTCGGGTACCACGACGTGTTCGATACCCTGCCGCGGGTCGAGAATTCCGCAGTATTCGATCCCGAATTCGCTGCAGTTGGTGGCAAAATAGTCCACCTGGCGCGCGGCCTGAGGATCTGCGATCTGCAAGGTTCGTTGCGGCGCTGTTGGATTGACGTGGTCGACGACGCCGAAACACGCCTCCGGCCGGCGCACGCGTCGACCCGCCTCGCGCAATCCCGAAAAGGCCTGGGGACTGGTGTACTCGTTCATGATGTGGCGGTCGACATACAACAGCACGTGCCTCTCGTCGATCCAACGGACGGTGTGGCGCGCGACGAGTTTCTGGTAGAGCGTAGCCGGACCTGGAGCGCCTCTCATGTGTTCTTCTTCAATTGCGCAGCAGGAATGGCCACGCCTGTTGTATCTGCGGCAGCGTGTTACCCCAGATGGCCCGCTGTTCGGCCAGAGGGTCGTTCACGGCGCGAATGGGAAAGCCGAGCTCCATGGTGAAACGCTTCTGCGCGTCATACGGCAGCCACTTCGGCCCATCCTTCACCGTTGGATTCCCGGTGCGCGCGAACGCAACCCAGCGATCCATGACGGCATCCGCAAGCTCGTGCCGGCGCGGATCGCGCCCGCTGAACACTATGACTTCCGGTCGATCCTCCACACCGAATACGAATGGGATCTCCATAGCGTGCGCGGAGCCAAAGTTCTTGTAGGTGGAAGTCGAGCGATAGGTAAACAAGTACATGTAGACCGGCTGGAATGCCGCAGTACGCTCGGCTAGCTGGATCGAGGGGAAGCGCATGACCGCATCCGAGGCGATCTGCACCACCATGTCGCCCCAATTGGGATACAAGCGCTGATAGGTAGCCAGGACCTCCTGCGCGCGGTCCCCGACGACAGCCTGGAGTTGCTGCATCAACAGGGCCTTGGGCTTTTGCTCGATCCCGAGGTCCTCGGCGGTGGAGAAGTAGCGCATTTCCTCCGCAGTGGTACCGATCATGATCGGCACCCGGTTGCCCTGCCCCGAGGCAACTACGGCGAACGGTTGTTCTTTGATGACGTTTCCGTCGACCCAGGGCACGAAGGTGCCGATGTCGCCGCTGCCGCTGAAGATTTTTCGCTGCGCTTCGAGCAAAGCTCGCATCGGCTTTGCCGCAAGCTCTTCCGGCGAGCTCGCACCCACTTCTCGTAGGAACTCCGCGGCCAGGCGTGCGCAACGCTTCCGATCATCGACCGCTCGTTGAGAAGGTACACCGCTTTCGAGTATCGCCTTGGCAAACAGTCCCTTGGCGGCCGGCATTGAAAGGAGAGCGCCGACGCTCGAAGCCCCCGCCGACTCCCCGAAGATTGTCACGTTCGCCGGATCACCGCCGAAGCGGGCGATGTTTTCGCGCACCCAGCGCAGTGCCGCAATCTGATCCTGCAAACCGAGATTCGCACTGCCGGCGTAAGCGGGTCCAAACGCCGCATCGACCGCGAGAAACCCCCAAGCCCCCAGGCGATAATTCAGGCTCACCACAACGACGTCGCCATGCGCAGCGAGGTTGGCGCCGTCATAAAACGTGTTGCGGGAGGATCCGACTACAAAGGCGCCACCGTGTATCCAGACCATGACCGGCCTGCTGCGATGATCTGGATGCGGGGTCCATACGTTGACCGTAAGGCAGTCCTCTGCCATCACAGCGTCATTGTTTTCGGTAGGGTCCGCGTCGATGAGTTGCGGGCAGGCTGGTCCCATGTCGAGGGCCTGCCGCACTCCCGCCCAGGCAGAGGGCGGTTGCGGCGGCTTGAATCGCAGAGCTCCCACTGGGGGCGCCGCGTAAGGGATACCGCGGAACGCAGCAACGTGCTCCAGGGACTCGCCTTCCAGAACCCCCTGGCTCAACTGGACGCGGACATGCGGCGGCTCACTGCGGCCGGTCGCAACAGTGGCTGCGAGCAGGACCATGAGATACGCGATCCGCATGTTGGCTCAGGCCTCAATATCGATAGACGCCCGTAACGCCGATGGTGCGAGGCCTGACAGTCGTCCCGTAGTACAGCGGGTCTCCCACACTGTCGTGAAACAACCCGAGCACCGGGGTGTCATTGAGCAGATTACGGCCGAACACAGACAGATCGAGGCCGCCGAAGCGCATTCCGAGCCGGGCTTCCAGGAGGCGGATAGCGGGATCGGCCGGCAGGCTCGGATCGTAAACCTGCGTGACCGGATCGCGCGCCGGGGTCTCGGCAGTGCCCTTCGCGGTGTAGGTGTAATCGAGGCGGAAGTAGCTCGAGTGTTGCCACGCAGTGAAGTTGTATTGGCTCGATAACACGGCATTCCAGGGCGACACACCGAGCGAATCACCGTTGGCGGCAATGATGGACCGGACTGCGTTGCTGTCGGGCGGACCAAAGGAAGTCGATGCGTAGCGCGCATGGGTATAGCTCCCCGTCAGCCCGAGTGTCAGGCTTTCGATCACGCGCCATTCCACGGACAAGTCAAAGCCTTTCACCTTGGCTCGACCCAGATTGTCTTTGTACGAAGTGGTCAGGCAGGTGGTGCTGGAGACAGCCTCCTGAATATCGCGCCAGTCGATGTAGTAGAGACTGGCCTCGGTCCGCAGCCGGCCATCCAGAAACTGGTTCTTGGCGCCGATCTCATAGCTCCAAAGCGTATCGGGACGGTAGGTCAAGGGCGCCTGCAGGCCGGAGGGGCAGCCGGGAGTGTCCGTGGCCACCGATGGATTGTTGACCCCTCCCACCCGGGCACCTTTCGCAGCCGTGACGTAGAAGGTGTCATGCTCATCTGGCTGATACGTGAGCCCGACTTTCGGTGTCACAGGCGTCGTGCTGGGCGTGGAGCCGCCCGTGTGCTCGATCTGACCATTGCAGAGCGAGCACAGCAGCGGGCCGCCAAATTCCCGGTAGAACTGCAGCGTGGTTCGTGCCACTCGCGCGCCCAGCACTGCTTTGAGCTGCGAGGTAAACGCAAAGTCGAGCTGCCCGAACAACGCCGACTGCTTGTCATCGGCCCACTGGTCGATTTTGGCGCTGTAGTTACCGTCCACCATTCCTTCCCCAAAGATGTCCTGGACAGGGGCGTTGAAGAAGTCCTGAATCAACTGCGGAAACTGCGGATCGTAGATGTATTGGTTCGTATACAGGCGCGCGGACTGATACAGAGCGCCCACCACCCACTGCAGTCTGCTGTCCGCTGCCGTCGATTGCAGACGGACCTCCTGGGTAAGGGAGTTTTGCCGCACTTCATCCCTCGAAACCGAACGGTAGTCCGCCAGCGGCGCCTCCGGTGTCGGGCCGCCACCCAGGGCGTGCCAGATGAAGTTCGAATAGTCCGAGGAGCGCTTCAGGTCACGGTAGAAGAACGAGGTGTTTGAAATGAGCTCCATTCCCGGGAGCTCCCACTGCACCTTGAGCGATGGCAGGGCGAACGTGTCGTCGCTGGGCTCTCCCTGGGTGTAGCCGCTGTTGAAATCGGTTGCGGACGGATTCGACAGCGACAGCCAGAAGTAATTGTCGTAGCTGCGTTGCTTCTGGTAGAAAATTGCGGGCGTTATAGTGAGTGAATCGGTTGGAACGAACTTCAATGCGCCGCGCAGCACTGTGGTACGCACCGCGTTGATTCCCTTCTCGTTGACATCGGCTCCATAGAACGGCTGCCGGTTGACGTAGCCTCCTGCGTTGTCGAAGAAGGCGCTGGCGCGAAACCCCAAGGTACCATCGACAATCGGCCCCCCTGCGGCCGCACCCATCTCGTAACTGGGATCTGCGCCGCGGGTGGCACTGGACTCCGCACGCGTATACACCGAGTAGTTGTGGAGATCCGGCTCAGGCGTGATGAAGCGGATGGTGCCGCCCATCGACCCCGTTCCAAAAAGTGTACCTTGCGGCCCTCGCAACACCTCCACACGGCTGAGATCGAAGATCTGCGGGTAGGTGTTCTGGGTCACGATGCCGGTGCCGGAGCGCACCTGGATGGGCGTGTCGTCGATGTAGATACCGGTCGTGGAGGCACCCACTCCCGAAGAAACGCCGCGAATGGCAATCGAGTTGGTGAGGCCATCACCGGAGGGGGCGAAAGACAGGCCCGGCGTGAACTTCGCCACGTCGTCGATGGACTTGACGCCCTGCTCGTCCATCTTTTCCTGCGAGAAGGCGCTGATGCTGATCGGGACCTTGTCTATCGACTCCTCGCGGCGGGTTGCCGTAACCACGATCTCCTGCAGATCGGGTTGCGCGGTCTCGGCCGCCGGGCTCGTCGTATCTGCCAGCACACAGGTCGGCAGTACACTGACCAGTGCCACACAAGAAACCAACTCTCTGCGCTTCGCCATACCGTCCCCCACGGAAAGTTCTGCCTGGACCTGCCGTGGTCGGTGACGCCCTGGTTATCGGTTGCGCCGTTTCCCTCGAGACATTATCTGCGGGTGACCGGCGAGCGGGCAGAGGGCATGGCCTGTCTACTGAGTTTAGGTGTATCTTTACACACGCTCAGCCCCGGAGCGCCAGGGAATGGGCTGCAGCTTCCTCTTCATCAAGGTGAGAAAGGCCTCCGCGCGGGCAGTTCGGCCGCCTCGCGTCCCGAGGAGCGCAACGACGTCAGCTGAGGGCAGCCGGTATTGCGAGAGGACGCGCTTCAAGCGTCCCGCCTGCAAGTCCTCCGCGACATCCCATTCCGAGCGCACCATCACACCCAACCCGCTCAAAGCCCAATGCCGTACGGCTTCACCGTCATTGCTCGACATCACAGGTGTCACGCGCACTGGAGTGACCTTGCGCTGGCGGTCAGTGAAGCGCCACAAGGTGACGTCTTCTTGGTTTTGCCGCAGAGCGAGGCAGGCGTGTTTGGACAGATGACCGGGCTCCAGCGGCTCCCCGTACTGGCGCAGATAAGCCGGAGAGGCACATGCCACCCGTCCGTTGGGCGCCAAGCGGACCATCACGAGGGAGGAATTGCGCAATTCGCCGATGTGAATCACGAGGTCGCTGTTGTCATCGGCCGAAATCGCCGGCCGATCCGTCAACGTCAGAGTGACCGACACATCGGGATTGTGCTTGCGAAACTCACCGGCAATCCCCGACACATATTTCCGGCCGAAACCCAAGGGCGCCGCGATCCGCAGGTGGCCGCGCACGACATCGTTGCGCTCACCGAGGGCGTCCGCCAGCTCATCCAGATCGCGCAGCAGGTGATCTGCGCGGCCCAGCAGCAGCCTGCCCTCCTCGGTCAGGCGAACGTGGCGTGTCGTACGATCCAGCAGCCGGCAGCGCAATCGGCGCTCGAGCAACGCAAGACGCTGCGTGACCGCCGACCGCGAGACATCGAGCGCCCGGGATGCCGATGCCAGTGAGGGTGCGGCAGCGACGACCGTGAAGAAGCGCAGATCCTCGGAAGTCAGGGGAATGTTGGAAGCCACGGTAAATCCCCGAGTGCGGAGCCAACTTGAAATTGTGGCGCGCAGGAGCGCCGAAATCCACTGCACACGAGATTTTTTTGACGACCCGAATGGGCGTGTCTACATTGGCCGCAAATTCGAATCGCAGATCGAGGTGCTCAGGTGACCCGTAAGTTTTCGTGGCTGCTCCTTTTTCTAGCCCTCCCAGCCTTCGGTGACGACCACGCGCTGACGGAAAGAGCGGATCGCGAGCTGCCCTCTCTTGTGCAAATTTACAAGGGCATTCACGCCGCGCCCGAGCTCTCTCATCACGAAAAGCAGACCTCCTCGATCGTTGCGCGCGAGCTGCGCGCGGCGGGCTATACCGTCACCGACCGCGTCGGCAAGTTCGCGGATCCGAAATTGCAGGGATACGGCGTGGTGGGTGTGTTGAAAAATGGCGCGGGCCCGACGGTGCTCGTGCGCACTGATATGGACGCATTGCCGGTCGAGGAGCAAACTGGAGTTTCCTACGCAAGCCACGTCAGATCGACCGACGACAGCGGCGCCGAAGTCCCGGTCATGCATGCGTGCGGACACGACATTCACGTCGCGGTGTTCATCGGCACCGCCAGGCTCTTGGCGGCATTCAAGGACCGGTGGCACGGCACGGTGCTGCTCGTCGGACAACCTTCCGAGGAAAAAGGAGATGGCGCGCGCGCCATGTTGGCAGACGGGCTGTATACGAGATTTCCGCGCCCGGATCTTGCCGTGGCGCTGCACGATTTCAGCAACCTGGAAACGGGGACCGTGGGCTACATCAGCGGCTATATGTTAGCCGGCGCGACCTCGGTCGATGTGACCATCCGTGGCCGCGGCGGTCACGGCGCCTATCCCCAATTTACTAAAGATCCCATTGTCATGGCGGCGGAATTCGTGATGGCGCTGCAGACCATTGTCAGCCGCGAGAACGATCCCGCCGATCCGGCAGTGGTGTCGGTCGGATCCATTCATGGCGGCACGAAATACAACGTCATTCCGGACGAGGTGAAGTTGCAGTTGACCGTGCGCGCGTATAAGCCCGAGGTAAGACAACATATCCTGGACTCACTGCAGCGCCTGGCGAACGGAATCGCGATGGCCGGCGGCGTTGGATCCGACCGGATGCCGACAGTGCAAGTGAACGAGAGCGAGGTCGCGGCCCCCATCTACAACGATCCCGCCCTCACACGCCGGGTAGTCACGGCGTTGGAAGGCGCCTTGGGCAGCAGCAAGGTCATCCCGTTGACCCCAATGATGGGCAGCGAGGACTTCGGAGCCTACGGGCTCGAGGGACGTCAGATACCTAGCGTACTGTTCCGCCTGGGAGCCATCGACGCCGAGCGCATCGCCCAGAGCAAGGCCACCGGTACTCCCCTGCCCTCACTGCACTCCAGCCTGTTCCGGCCCGTACCCGAAACGACGATTCGGACTGGGATCGTGGCGATGACAGCGGTGGTGATGGATCTGACGAGCCATGGAGCTGTCGCTGGCTCTGACTAGCGTGTCATTTTCCCAAACAATAACCGATTTCTGGGGGCGGCGGCTCTGCAACGGCCGGCTCCTTCATAGCGACTCGACCTTCGGGCTCACGGTCAACCCGGACTTGGAAGAAGACAGCCGGGTGATGCTGCTGCAAGAGACTGACGCTCGTGTGATGGCTGTCGTGACACCTCAGCTGGAGAACAAACTCGGCCTCGCAGGACAGCCGGTCCGCTCGATCGAGGCATTCCGCCAAAGATTGAGTGAGTTCCAGGTGATTCTAAACGGCGCGGATTGGGTGTTCTATTTTTCCGCCGCGGATAAACAATCGCTCGAGGCTGAACGGCCAGGCGGGCCGCGCAAATTGACAGCGGGCGACCAGGGGGCATTTGCCAGGTTTCAATCCTCTGCTTCAGAACGGGATTTGGACGATGCCTGGGTGGAGCTGAATCACTGGGCCGTATTCGGGGCTTTCGAGCAGGAGCGGCTCGTGAGTGCCACCAGCGCCTATCCCTGGGGAGGCGCATGGATCGCCGATATCGGCGTACTAACGCTGGAGCCTTTTCGAGCACGCGGCCATGCTCGCAGGCTCGTCCGGTCGATCGGTCGATACGCGCTCGACCACGGATATGAGCCCCAGTATCGCTGTCAGATCGACAACGACGCCTCAGTGGCTCTGGCCAAAGCGGCTGGCCTGACTTCGTTCGGAAGGTGGGAAACTGTTTTGCCCTAGCGCCTTCAGTGGCGGATCGCTACCGCAATCTGCTCAGCCAGGCTGTCGACGCCACGTTGGGTGAGCTGTCTCTGCGGACCCTTTATTTCAACAACCAGATCGGCTGCCTGCGACTGCTCACGCACGTTCACGACGTGGGCTTTGAGATACACAAAGAGAAAACTTGCCTTGTGCACCCGACCTACTACGACCCAATCCGCGCCCACCATGCGCCCGAGAGCGGCGGTAGCGTCCGCGTGATCAAACAGATAGCCGGCGCCCTTGTCGGCATCCTGCTGCGCGTGTGAATCAACCGGGACAATCCGAAAGTGTCTGGCTGTCAGCGCTTGCTCCAACATTGCCTTGAGCGACGCCGTTCGAGCGACTTCCGTGGGATTGTTTGGGTCGAGCGTCAGATCCTTGAGCTCGAATTCGAGCACTGCGACCGACGGGGCGGCACTTTGTCCAACCGCCCAAGGTGACAGCATGACTGCCACCAGAATCAACGCGGCGAGCTGGGCTGAGCGCGACATAGGAGGAGCTTAGCACGGCACTCCGCTACCGTGCCCCTTGGGCTGACCTAGGAGACCTCGCCGGCGTACGCCACCCAGCCGCGAAACGCGAGCCCGGCATAGAAGAGACTAACATCCGGGAAACCGGCTTCTCGCAGGGCTGCTTCTTCCTGTTCAGGCGCCAGAATCGGCAGCTGTGCAGCGATTGCGGCTCGAGCTGACTCGGCCTTCTCCGGCGCGACTCCCGAGGCCACCACGAAAGCCGCATAGCGAGACAACCACAGCGCACGCTCCGGCTCACCTTGCGGAAAGCTCATATGTGCAACAACCAGCGGTGCACCAGGCTTCAGACGGCGCCGGATCTCCTGCAGCGTTCGAAGTCGCTCCTCGAGGGCAATGAAATGCATCGTCAGCAGACACGTCGCCGCATCGAACGGGCCTTCGGGTGCAGCATCGACGTACCCCACGTGCAGACGCACGCGAGACGCGAGCGTCCCAAGCGTGGCTTCGGCCAGCTTCAGCATTTCGGCGGACGGATCGACGCCATCAAAACGCCACTCTGCGTGAGCTTCGGCAAAGACCTTGAGCTCGAGTCCACCGCCCGCACCCACCACCAAAACACGGCCATCCGGCGGCATCCGCTCCGCGAGCAAAAGCGCGGCCATGCGCTGCAGATGCGCGAATCCTGGGACGATCCGTGCCGGCCCCTCTGCGTATCGAGCCACTGCCTGCGCGTCCGCAAATGCCTCGGTGCGCTGATTCATCGAGCCGACGACGGGGCTGTTACGACTGGCAGCTCTACGAGGCTTGCTTTGCCAGCCACATGATAAATCCGCTCTGTCGCCTTCCGGTAATCCTCCGGCTTCGCAAAGAAGATGTTTGGCACGAAGGTCTGCGGATTGCGATCGTACAGGGGAAACCACGCCGATTGCACCTGCACCATGATTCGGTGACCCGGCAAGAACACGTGGTTGGTCGTCGGCAGAGCGAAGCGATATGTCAGCGGCACGTTTGGTTTGATTGGTTTCGCGGTGGCCAGGCTCTCGCGATAGCGCCCGCGGAAGATGTCCATGGCGACCGCCAATTGATAGCCGCCGAGCTCCGGCTGGCCAGGTACCTCGTCGGGGTAGACGTCTATCAGTTTCACGACCCAATCCACATCGGTGCCTGTGGTTGCGGCCACGAGATTCGCTGTGGGCTCACCGCTGATGGCGACCGGCGTCCCCAGGGGTGCAGTACTGTAGGTGAGCACGTCAGTGCGCCCGGAGAACTCCCTCTGGTCGTCAACCAGCCACCGCTCCCAGGACAGGGGCGGCTCGTATCCGACGGGCTGACTGGGCCGCGCGCGAAACGGCACAGGCTTGCCCGGATCTGACACGTACTCATCGAACTCAGGCCCACCAACAGGCGAGTCAAACCCCAACTTGCCATTCGCCTGCAGGTAAAGCGGAGTCGCATGCGGCTGACATGCACCGTCGCATCCGGCCGGCCAGGAGGGCAATCGCTGCCAGGTGTTAGTGCCCGTACGGAAGGCCGTCACGGGCGCCACGGCCGCAGGCAGGGACGTATCATCTTTCAGATAGCGAGCCAGGAAGGGCGACAGAATCTCGCGCCGGAAATACAGACCCGTGTCGCTGCCGAACCGAATCGCCCCCAGTGCACTGCCCTCTTGGATCTCCTGGCCGTGAAACCAGGGCCCCAGCACCAGAAAAAGCTTGTCGCGATTTGCCCGATCAGCGTAAAGGGCTTTGTAGACCGCAAGCGCCCCGTAGATGTCCTCCTGGTCCCAGAGTCCGGCAACGAGCATCGTCGGCACCGTCAGTGGAGCGCGTGCCAGGATTTGATCCATGGCCTGCTCGCTCCAGAACGAGTCGTACGCCGGATGAGCGATCACCTTGTTCCAAAAGCCGATCTGCTCCATTCCATGCTGCCGTGCCAGCTCTCCCGCCGATCCGGCTCTCATGTAGAGGTCGTAATCGTCGAACGATCCGGATTGCCACAACTCGTCGTTTGCGCGCGTCGCGGTCTGCTCATATATGTAAGGGAGGTTCTGCTGCCGAAACGCTCCATTGTGGAACCAGTCATCTCCGCGCCAGCCGTCCACCATCGGATTCATCGGCACAGCTACTTTGAGTGCCGGATGGGCATTGATCAGTGGCGTGAGGGCCAGAAAGCCATCGTAAGAGATGCCGAGAATGCCGACCTTGCCGTTTGATTCCGGTACGTTCTTCACCAGCCAGTCGATGGTGTCATAAGTGTCGGTAGACTCATCCACCGGCGTCGGATTGAGCGGACCGCGCATCGGGCGATTCATCACATAGTCGCCCTCGCTGCCGTACTTGCCGCGAATATCCTGCACGACGCGAATGTAACCACCTTCGATGATGGTCTCGACCGCGTTGTCATAGCCCCACAGCTTCGAGCCAAGATGCAGGCTCTGGCTTCGGGACGTCAGATGTTTGGCGTCATAGGGGGTCCGTGTGAGCAGGATGCCCGCCCCCTTCGCGCCCTTGGGAACGAGGATGATGGTGTGCAGCTTCACCCCATCGCGCATCGGAATCATCACATCGCGACTGTCAAAATCCGCGCCGTAGGCCGGCCGCAAGAACTTCTGCGGTGTCTCACTGGGAAGGTTGGGGTACTTAGGTGTGGACTCCGTGGGTGCCTGCGGGGTTTGTGCACCGAGCTCCTGGCTCGAGCACAGCACCGCGAGCATGGATAAGACTCCAATCCGAACCATACATTTGATCGGCTCCACGAGTCGCTCCCCCTGTTGTTGGCCCTGACGAGTGTAGCAGCCCAGCTGCTGGTGGACTGGGTCAAAGGGACCCATGGAACCCTCGAACGCTTGCGCTAAGGAGCGACGGTCTTAAGATGGCGTTCCGGTGAGCAACACTCGAGCGAGGTCTGCATGGCACTCGATAAAACCTCTGGCGTTCTCAACGCCAACGAAGGCAAGTTGCGTCCCCTCGCTCGTGCATTGCTGTATGGCGCCCTCGCATTCTGGGTACTGTCCGCCGACGAATTTCTGGGGCCGCCGCTCGAGCGTTTGGCGACTGCCGTACACGCCACTGGCCTCTCACCTGCCAAAGTGACGTTTTACGAGACAGTCAACCTCCTTACCGCCCTGCTGCTCACCTGGATCTTCGGCCTGTATGAGGGACGCCGGGTGGACGACTACGGGCTCCCGGTTCGCATGGCCTTTGGAGCCCGATTCTGGGAGGGTTTTGTCATCGGAGTGGTCAATGTCAGCGCGGTCGCACTCGGCATGCTGGCGCTCGGCGGTCTGCAGGTGCACGGGTTGGCGCTGCACGGCCAGGCCATCCTCTGGGCCGCACTGGCCTGGCTCGGGACGAGCGTACTTGTTGGCGTCGCCGAGGAGTACCTGTTTCGCGGCTATCTCCTGCAGACGCTCTGGAAGAGCCTGGGATTTTGGCCGGCCGCAGCCCTCATCGCTCTGTGGTTCGGCGCGGACCACTACCTCTTCAAGATAGGCGAGAACGTGTGGGATCTGATCTCGCTCGTCGCTCTGGGACTTTGGGCTTGCTACACCGTCCTGCGCAGCGGTTCCCTCTGGCTCGCCGCCGGCTACCACGCGGCCTTCGACTACATGCAGCTCTTTGTGATCGGCACAAAAAACGGCAGCGTAGAGCCCGTCGATCACCTCATGACCCTCTCTTTCCCCGGCCCCGCCTGGGTAACCGGCGGAGTCCTCGGCACGGAGGCCAGCTTTCTGATGTATCCGGTGATCGTGCTGATGTTCGTTTACATCGCCTGGCGACGATTCAAACCGCACCCCCGCTCGCAAATGGCACCTGGCCCGTAAGGGGGCAGGCGCGTATTCCCGAACCCGCGGTTAGCAGCCCTGATCTCATCGCGACCGCCGGTGGGACCGCTTCGTCAGCAGAGCGTGGATCTCCTTCAGCTCAGTATCCAGCTGCTGGAGATGCGTGTCGACCTGCTGCAAGTGAACGTCAACTTGCTGCAGGTGGGTCTCGACCTGCTGAAAACGGATATCGACTTGCCTGAAGCGCTCATCCATCTGCTGAAATCGCGCGTCGACCAGTTGAAAACGCTGATCCGTGCGCACCTGCGTCTGGTCCTCGCGGTTGACGAGATAGTAATGGTTTGCCGTAAAGGCGCCGAACATAACCATGCACAGAGCGCCGTAGAGAGTCACCGCCCAGATTTTCGCCGAGGCGATAGAGTTCTCAACCGAGGCAAACCGCGATTCCAACTTCACCTCCAGTGCCGCCAGGTGAGTTTCAAGTACCGGCATGGTAACGAAGTTTTGGGCCCGGAGCGTGATGTCCATGGCGTCGGCAATCGCGACCGCAACATCAGACTGAAAACGTGCCTTGTCTGTCAACCTATCCACCGCGAGTACTTCCATTGGCATGAATTTCGTCCGCGAAAACAACGAAGGCGCAGCATATGCCGGTCCCCGGGCGCCCGCCCATCCAGAGAAACTGTTTGATTTGACGGAAATGCCATATATCCGGCAGCTCATCGTATTTCATGAAATACCGCAACAGTTAGTTTCTGGTTTACGTCACGTCTGGTGACCAACCTAGACTGGCGTTAGCGCGGCGAATTCAGCGTCGGATGCACACGTCGGTGTGTGCGTGCGTTAGACAACGCATTCCCTCGTAGTTGTCACGCGTGGTCTTTACCGAGACCTCATCATTCAGCTACGCAATCCAAGAACGCCCATCAGCTCCGGAATTCGCTGCCGAATCTGTTCCCGCGCGACGCGAAAGCGCTCCTGCATCTGCTGGGTCGATAACGCCGGATCGCTGCTGGCAGGGTCCGGGATGGGCCAGTGCAGGCGGGTTACCCGACCAGGGAGGACGGGGCAGACCTCATCCGCGCAAAGAGTGACGACGGCGTCGACGGATGCGGGGTCCACATCGCTCACCGATTTCGAGTGGTGACCGGAAATATCAATCCCAATTTCCGCCATAGCTCCAATGGCGTAGGGATTCACCTTGGACGGCTGCGAGCCGGCACTCAGAACGTCAGCCTTCCCGGCCAGCATGGAACGCGCCAAACCTTCGGCCATCTGGCTCCTGGCGGAATTGGCGACGCACAGAAACAGAACCCGTTTTCTCGCGACCACATGCCCTCGGCTTGCGTTTAGTTACTGTGATACTTCCATAACTATAAAAGTATAACAAAAGAAGCCGGCACGTCAAAAGACTTGACGTGGGCCGATCGTTCCCCTCTCACGTTATTTCAACACCTGGCGGCTGTGTCGCGATCATGGAGTCGTGCGATCTGGGTCATCACCTCGGACACCTCGCTGGCTCACCTGCCGGGCGCCACAGCTCGGCCCACCTGGGTCGTGTTCAAGCACGTGCACGATTGGCGATGGCTGACCGGGCGGTGTTTGAAAAGCTCCACGCGCAGGTGGTTATAGCGACAAAAGAGCAAATACGATCGACGCCGTAGCCATCATGACGGTGGCGGCCCAGCCACCTATGGCCAGTGCTTTTGAGATACGAAACGGACCCATGATAGTCCTGCGTACACTGGTCAGGAGAATCAATACCATGATTGGAGCTGCGACAATGCCATTCAATACAGCGGCCCACACCAACGCCTTGAGGGGTTTGAGGGAGACCACGTTTTCCAGCGCGCCCAGCAAGGTAGCGAGCGCGATCGCGACATAAAAGGCTTTTGCCTGCGGAGGCGTTCGGGACAGTCCGACGGGCCAACGCCGTGCCTCCCCGAGGGCATAAGCAGCGGAACCAGCCAACACGGGCACTGACAGCAGGCCGGTACCAATGATACCGAGCGCGAATAGTGCGGTCGCCGCCCCGCCGGCCAGAGGCCGCAGCGCCTGTGCTGCCTGGGCGGCTGTCTCGATATTCCGAATGTTGTGAGCGTGCAGCGTCGCCCCGGCGGTCACCATGATCGCCAAGGCAACGAGGTTCGAAATGGCCATGCCGATCGAGGTGTCGAGCTGGATCCTTTCGAGCGCGCCCGATGCCTGCGAGGGTCGCTGCAGCAGCGGCTCGCGCAGCGGCGCCGCTTTCGTATCCTCCACCTCCTGAGCGGCCTGCCAGAAGAACAGATATGGACTGATGGTCGTGCCAAGAATGGCGACCACCATCAACCAGAGGTCCCGATCCAGAGTCAGTCGCGGCAACAGCAGCCCCCGCAGTACCTCGCTCCAATTCACATGGACGACGCCCAAGGTGGCGAAATACGCCAGCAGGGACAGAGTCAACCACTTCAGGATCGCGACATAGCGGGTGTGCTTCAAGAATAGCTGTGCTGCGATACACACCAACGCGAACATCACCACCCAAAGCCCCGCGGGCAACGGCACCAGCAGCGTGGCTGCTTCTGCCATGGCGCCCAAGTCCGCACCGAGGTTGAGGATGTTCGCTGCGCAGAGCAAGCCGACGATACCTTGCACGATCCAGGTGGGGTACTGACCGCGCAGATTGCCGGCAATGCCATGCCCGGTTGTGCGGCCAATTCGCGCGCTGATCGCCTGGATCGCGACCATCAGCGGCCAGCACAGAATGAGTGTCCATCCCAGAGCGAAGCCGAACTGGGCACCGGCCTGGGCGTAGGTAGCGATACCGCTCGGATCGTCGTCAGCGGCGCCAGTTACCAGTCCCGGGCCCAACCGCCGTAACAACCCGGGCTTGCTCATTTACGTGTTTCAAACATCTTGGCGGCATGTGAGATGGGGCCGCCGAAGTTCGAGCCGATGCGCGCAAGAATCCCTTCGACCCCCGTGGGATAGCCAATCAGGACAACCGGGCTCCCGGAAAGAGCAACCTGATGCTCGAGCGTGACCGGCGGTCTCGATCAGAAAGCCACCTCCAAATACGTGCAGGTAAACAGGCCGGCTGCCGCCTTCAGTGGTGACAACAACATTGCCCTGGCTAGCGGCGGCAGGATTGCCGTTCGCGTCAATACCGGCAAACATGAGGCGAGCGCCGCCGTGCTTGTCGCGAAACCCCACAATCACATAGATGAGACATACACTATCCGAATAATCGCGGACGATCTCCTGTGCAACGCGCCACTCGTTCTCGAGTTTCCCGATCCGGGAATCAGTTTGCTTCTAATGATTGTCGAGGTCGGTCAGAGTCGGTCCGGTCGATGAGGCCATCCTGGTACGCGGCTGCGCCCGAATCCGCGCAAAGAGCTCAACGGGCCCAAGGAGATTGCTCAGGACATCGTCCGCACCCGGATCAGGCGCATGACTGCGCTCCAACGGCCCACCCTGAGCGAGAAGAATGATCTTCACAGGCGCCGTGGCGTCGTTTCCTTTGAGCTGCACGAGAAGACCGCAGCAGTCGAGCGTTCGCGCATCCGTCTGCAGCAGTATCAAGTCCGGCATGGTTACCTCAGCTCCACGGCGCAGCCGCGTCGATCTCGCGCCATGCTCCGGGCGCCAGGTCGTTGACACTAATCTGCCCAACAGCCGCCCGCACCAATCGTAACGTTGGAAACCCGACGCGCGCCGTCATACGGCGAACCTGGCGGTTTTTGCCTTCGCGCAAAGTGAGCTCGAGCCACGTTGTCGGTATCCTGGCACGATAGCGAATCGGCGGGTCGCGCGGCCAAAGGTTGATTGGCTCGTCGATGAGTCGCGCGCGGGCAGGCTGCGTCGTGAAGTCACCTAAGTCGACACCGTTACGCAAAGCAGTGAGCGCTGCCTCGGTAGGAACACCCTCGACCTGCGCCCAATAGACCTTCGCGAGCTTATGCCGTGGGTTCGCGATACGCGCTTGTAGGACGCCGTCGTCGGTCAACAGCAGCAGCCCTTCGCTGTCGGTGTCGAGTCGGCCCGCCGGATAAACCTCCGACACCTTGATATAGTCGGCAAGCGTGGCTCGGCCGGGCTCCGGGCGAAACTTGCAAATCACGCCGCAGGGCTTGTTGAAAGCGATCAACATGCATGACTCAGGCGAGAAACCGCTCGATCAGATCCGGGGGGACAGTCGTCGCCGGCACGCCTGCGGATGCGCCGCCGCGACCATGCCGACGTCCGCCTCTGCGACGGCCGCTCTGGCGTGGCTCGAACCACTCGCGCACGTCAACATCGACCCCTACACCGTGCATATAGTTATAAACCGCCTTGCGGAGGCCGCCCCCCAGGTAGTCATGATCAGTGCCAACGGGATCGTCGAACTCGATGTCATTGTGCGCAAACCGGATGTTTTGCGGCGGACGCAACGTGATGCCGTATTGCTCGGGGCGCAGACCGATCGGCGAGTGCGCGGTCGCGACGAAGCGATGCCAGTACGCTGAATGAATGCAGCCCGCTGCGAAAAGCTGGCGCACGCGCTCGAGCGCATCGATGGTGTCCTGCATGGTCTCCGTTGGGAACCCATACATCAGATAAGCGTGCACCATGACACCGGCATCGGTGAAGGCGCGCGTCACCCGCGCCACCTGCGCGACAGTGACACCCTTTTTCATCAGTTCCAACAGCCTGTCTGAGGCTACTTCGAGCCCGCCGCTAACCGCTACGCAGCCCGCCTGCGCAAGCAGCTGGCACAGCTCGGGCGTGAATGTTTTCTCAAAACGAATGTTTCCCCACCATGTAATGGTGAGCCTTTCGGCAATCAGCTGTTTCGCCAGAGCACGCAGGCCCGCAGGCGGGGCGGCCTCATCGACCAGGTGGAAGCCCGTCTCGCCGGTCTCCGTAATCAGGGAGCGTATGCGCCGCACGATCAGATCCGTACCCGGCTTATCGTAACGGCCGATATAGTCGAGCGAGACGTCGCAGAAGGAGCATTTCTTCCAATAACAGCCGTGCGCCAGAGTGATCTTGTTCCAGCGGCCGTCCGACCAGAGTCGGTGCATCGGGTTCAGCATTTCCATGAGGGACACGTACCGATCGAGGGGCAAGCCGTCGTATGTCGGGATGCCAGTGTCACTTTGCGGAAAGTCGTGCTGTGTCACATCGTTCTGCAGAACCACTTCGCGACCGCTGCGCACATATGTGCGGACGAGCGAGGCGGCGCGGCCACTGAGCTTTGTGAGCAGATTCAACAGCGGGCGCTCGCCGTCATCCAGGGTGACGTAATCGAAGTAGTCGAACACCCGCGGATCGCGCAACGAGCGCAGCTCCGTGTTGACCCACCCTCCTCCGAGAATCAGTTTGCTCTCAGGTGTAATTTCGCGGAGGGTCTGCGCCATGCGAAATGCGCCATAGACGTTGCCGGGAAACGGTGCGGTAAAAGCGACGACGTCAGGTCGGGCCGCGCCAGATTTTTCCGCCAGCAACTCTCGCGTGAGCTCGTCGAGCGTCGCATCAACGAGCGTCGGCTCGTCAGTCAACGCTGCAAGCAGCGAGTCGAAGGACGCAGCGCTTGCAGCAAGTCGCTCGCCATACCGCGCCAGCTCGAAGCGCGGATCGATGCCAACTCGCCAGACGTCGGCGAGGTCATCGATGTACAGGCTCGCCAGGTGACGCGCCTGCTCAGTTGTGCCCAGGGTTCCGAAAGCCGAGAGGAGCTGTTCGTCGAGCGCCCCGGGCTCACTCGGTGAAGACTGGCTCAAATGCTCGAAGCGCGGTCCTTCCGGAAGAAACGCGCGCCCCACGATTCGAAATGCCAGACTCGGATTGCGCCGTTGGAGGAACCGAATCGTAGGTTCGACAGTGTCGATGTAACGTTCGGCGTGAGTAAGAAAGTGCGCGATCGAAGGTGGGATGGGGGCGTTCTTTCCTACGAGCCGCGCCCGCCGTCGTAGCTCCTCTGCCATGCGCGCGACCAGCGGTTCTGAAAACAGCCGCAAGAACAAGGCGAGCGAGGCGTCGGTTTGCGCCACCTCGAGCCCCAGGTCGTCTGCGTGCATGCGCAGAAAGCCCGTCAGATACGCCGTCGCTGGATATGGCGTATTGAGCTGAACCATCGGAGGGGTGACGAGCAAGCATCGCATAGGGTGCATAGGGTAACGCAGGCGCAGGCGGCGCGGGGTGGTCACATTGGACGGCACAAAATCTGCGAAAGGTGCCTGCGGCAATCAGGAGGATTCAATCATGGGCAGAAACCAAGAAATTGATCCGACGGAAACTCCTTTGGATCCCGACGTGACACAGATGCAGCCACCGCTCAGCGGAACTGTAGACGACAATGACGACGTGGACGACGAGCGCTGGGATGAGAACGAGGCTCCGAGTCGGAAGCTCAGCGACAAAGACGAAACTCGCGACGAGTTCCGGCGCGATGAGGCGGAGACAGACGCCGAGAGAGACTCAGATGCTGCGGACGCGGACAGTGCGGACCCCGAATGAGCTTGCGATGCAGCGTTTTCGTGCGGTCGAGCTGAAGATTCAAGAACGCGGCAACGAAGGTGCCGGCGCAGGAGGCTGAAAAGCAAAGTACCCCTCTCCCCCGCTTCAGAATATAGCGCATCGGGGGGCTTGCGGGAAGACTCGGCTGTTGGCGCAGGATCGCCGCCCGATGTCAGGACGGAGTTAGGCAGATGCGCATGACCGAGCACGCGGTGGTGATGGCCGGGGCAGGTCCGACGGGGTTGATGTTGGCTGGCGAGCTGGCCTTGGCGGGCGTAGGGGTTGTCATCGTCGAGCGGCGTCCGACACCGGAACTCGTCGGCCGGCGGGCGGGCGGCCTGCATTCACGGACCATCGAAGTTCTCGATCAGCGCGGGATCGCCGATCGCTTCGTGTCGGAAGGGAAGAAGTATCCGGTCGTGAGCTTCCACATCCCGCTGGACATCAGCGATTTCCCCACCCGGCACAACTACGTGCTCGGGCTGTCGCAGAACCACATCGAAAGGATCCTCGCCGCGTGGGTCGACGAGCTGGCGGTGCCGATCCATCGGGGACGTGAAGTGACGGGTTTCGCGCAGGATGATACCAGCGTCGAAGTCGAACTGTCGGATGGGCAGTCGCTGCGGGCTGAGTATCTCATCGGGTGCGACGGAGGACGCAGTCTGATCCGTAAGGCAGCTGGCATCGAGTTCCCAGGCTGGGAACCGTCGACAAGCTGGCTAATCGCTGAGGCCAGAATGTCCCAGGAGCCGGAATGGGGCTTCCGCCACGATGTCGTCGGCACCCATGCGATCGGCAAGACGGACGACCCTGAGCTGATCGGACTGGTGCTAACGGAGCGGCAGGTTGGATTCGGAAGGGAGCCGACGCTGCACGATATCAGCGAGTCGCTCATTCGCATATACGGGACCGACTACGGGATCCACAGTCCCACCTCGATCTCCCGCTTCACCGACATGACTCGCCAGGCTGCGGTCTATCGTAACCGGCGCGTCCTACTCGCCGGAGACGCGGCGCACGTGCATCCCCCGATGGGCGGACAAGGGCTCAATATCGGTGTGCAGGATGCGGTGAATCTCGGATGGAAGCTGGCGCAGGTGGTGAAGCGGATTTCGCCGGAAAGCCTGCTAGACACCTATCACAACGAGCGCCACCCGGTCGCCGGGCGCGTACTGCGTAACACCATGGCGGCGGGCGTACTTCGCCGCCCCGACGACCGCACCAAGGCTCTGGGCGAGATCGTTTCTGATCTGCTCGGCATGAGCGAACCGCGCCGGAGAATGGCCGGAATGATGTCCGGTCTGGACGTTCAATACGATCTGGGCAAGGGGCACCCACTCCTTGGACGCCGCATGCCGGATCTCGACCTGGTCACCGCCGAGGGACCGCTGCGGCTCTTTACCGTGCTCCACCATGCCCTGCCAGTGCTACTCAACCTCGGTGAGCCTGGCGCGTTCGACCTCACTCCCTGGGCGCGGAATCGAGTTCAGTTGATCGAGGCTCAGTACGTTGGCCCATGGGAGCTTCCAGCGCTTGGGAGCGTCCCGGCGCCCATCGCCGTGTTGATTCGTCCCGACGGGTACGTGGCCTGGGTCGCGGGACAGGCCACCCACCCGGGGCTCCCCGAAGCGCTAGAAGCCTGGTTCGGACCGGCGTCGAGTGAGCACCGGCCGGCGGACTAACTAGCGAGCTTTTTGAATGTCTCCAGCACGGCAGGCCCTTTGAACGGCTTCACGATCCAGCCTTTGACCCCTGCCGCCTTACCGCGCTCCTTCATGTTCGGGCTGCTCTCGGTGGTCAGCATGATCAGATTGACGCTCGTATTACGCAGCTCGCCGCGGATCTTCTCAACCATGGTCAGGCCATCCATATTCGGCATGTTCACGTCGGCCACCACGAGTTTGATACTCGGATCCGCCTTGAGCTTCGCAAGCCCGTCTCTGCCATCGACGGCGGTGACGACATCGAGACCACCGCCCCTCAGAAACGTCGCGACTTCATCGCGTACGGTGCTCGAGTCATCCACTACAAGAATCTGCGCCATCTTCCGTCTCCAATTACAAAGGTTATAAGTCAGAACAGCTCGAGCTCACCGGCATCGCTCGCGCCCGAGGGATCTTGCGCGATCTCATGGAACTCGTCCGGCGACCAGTCGAGGTTGAATACGAAACGTTCGTACAGCGTGAGTGAGTCGCCTGTCTCAGTATCGGTAAGGGTAAAACGGAAGCACAACTGCGGATTGTCGGTACCGAACGAGACGTACTTGTGCTTGTGATTGACGAGCAACGGCACTTGCACGGGCTGGCGCAATGCATTGGCCCGACGGTCACCGATGTAGCGATTCTTGAACGCACCCCAGATGAGATTCGTGGTCTCACCCAGCAGGTCGTTGACCCCTCGGAAGCTGGGTGTGGTGCGCGATGCGCGTGTACGCGCAATGAAATCCAGGAGCGGGTCCTCCTCGCTTTGGAGCATCATGTAGCCGCGACACCAGTCGCTCTCGAGCTGGATGAGACTGAAGAGCTCACCGAAAATCATACGGTCGCCCACGATATAGGGGGCATCCATGGCGATTGTCAGGTCCGGGAACTGCCTCTTCAGTACCGAGTCAGTCAGCTCTGAGATACCGCGTACGAGAGCGTTGGGGTACACGAGGCAGAAGATGTGTTCGCGAATAGCCTTACGCAGCGCTCCGAGATCATTCGCTGTGTAGGCGCAGCAGAAGACGTGCTTGAGCTCTTCGGGAAGGTCCGCGAGAGTCGCGCCGGCTTCGCGCCTGAGAAATATCGGCAGCTCAGGTCGTGCAGCGTGGATTTCGGCCGCTATGCGCGCCGCATCCCGCTCTGACCCGCCGTAGCGCTCGGAAACGAAGATCCCGCCAAGATCGATATTGGTGCGCAGCACACTCATCAGTGGGCGCTTACCGACCTTGACGGCGACCAGATTGTTCTCTTCGCAGAAGTGCTTTACGAGATTTGCGCAGGTCGCATTGTCTTCGAGCACGAGCACTTTGCTGATGGGGGTATCGTTCATGAATCTCTTACCTGGTGAAGTCATTGCCTGTTGAACCTGGAGGCACCTCAAAACATCTCCAGCTCACCGCCCTGCACAGGGGTTGACTGCTCCGCGATCGCAAAATCAACCGACGCCGAACAGCAGACACACAGCGCGCACTGCACTCGCACGGAGGCATTGATAGTCACTAAGTAGCGCGCCAGATAATGGGGCCTGAGGTCCTCGAGGTAGGCAAGACACTTTGCACTGAGGCGGAAGGGTGTCGACATCGCCAGATGTTCGAAGTGGCTCGAGAGCTCACGATTCAGTGCGCCACAGCACAGGTTCGTGACCTCTGCAAACGCCTCATCGAGCGGTTCAATGCGCGCGCGCTGGTAGTACTCGCGGGCTGCGCTGTCTGCGTCGACCTGAAACAACGCGAGCAACCTGAAGGCAAACGAAGAAATTGTGATGACGAACAGAGTTACGCCTTCCTGCAACGTCTCGGACGGCTCTGCTTTGAGCGGCTCGACCGTGCAGGTGTCGTTGCTGTCGCGCACGAGAGCATCGCGAGCGGCTCGGCGAAATGCCTCCGCGAGGCCGAGTTTGGCTCGTTCGCTAACCTGTACGGTCACTGGAGACACACTCGTTTAGTTTTTTGACCAGGCCCTCGAGACCGCTCAAGGCAGCCATCATCATCTTGCCGCCCGCCTGGATGTCCTGAAATGTGGCAGTGGTCACCAGATCGTTCTTGCGCAAATTCTTGCCGAGCTCACCCGAGAGCGTCTGGGCCCGCAGCGCAAGACTGCGCACTTCTGCAGCAACTACCACGAAGCCACGAGCCGATTGCCCCGCCCGCGCCGCCTCGACGGCCGCGTTCAACGACAGCATGATCAGCTGCCTGACAATGGTTGCGAGATCTTCACCCATGTCGTGCATCACGCGATTCTGCTTTGTCAGCGTGATCATATCCTCGTGCCAACGCTCGAAGGCGGTGGCGACACTCTTGAGACTCGCCGCCTCCTCCATCAGCTTTTGCGTCTGACGGATCGCCTCCGGATCCGGGCCGACAGCAGTCTGCCCATTGCCCGCCGTGGAGCGTCGGGTCCTGTCTGCGATACTTTGCAGCCTCGACACTGACATGGTCAGGCGACCGCGCTGTACGCAGCGGCCGGGACGTCGATCACGAACTCAAAGGGAGTAAAGTCCAGCCCGGACCTGGGCTCGCTCAATGAGACTCGGATCCTGGCGCCCTGCTCGCTGAGGAACGTCCTGACTGCATCCATACCGACACCTCGTCCGGATACCTGCGTCACGCGAGCCGCTGTCGACAGGCCGGACCGGAATATCAACTCCGCGGCCTCTTCCGGTGTCGGCTGCTGCTCGGGGCCCATCACGCCGGCGGCAATCGCCTTCTCGTACAACTTGTGCAGTGGCAGCCCGCGACCGTCGTCGCTGATACGCAGCTCGAGGCGATCGCTGTGTTGTACGCACTTGAAGTGTATCCGCCCCTGTTGCGCCTTGTGAGCCTGCTCGCGCTCTGCCGGAGCCTCGATGCCATGGTCGAGAGAGTTGCGCAGAATGTGCATGAAACTGCTCTTGAGCGCTTCCGCGAAGGAACGGGTGAAAGCGATATCGCCGTCTACGATATCCACCTCGGGCACCGGCTTCTTGAGCTCCTGTGCCAGAGAATTGAGCGCGTCGGTCGAGCTCGAAACAATGCGCTGCAGTGAAGTGAAACCAAGACGCCCGATCAGCGCGCGCAACTCGGCGATCTCCGGTTGCGTGTTCGCAGCAGCGACGGCCGCGACTTTCGCTTTCAACTGGTCGAGCTCTTCGGCGCCGACAAACGCACCGCGTGCCGTCAGCATATCGGCGGCACGTCCCTTACGGCCGAGAGTGTCTTCGCTTACCCGCACGTATCGGTTGATCTCGGACTCGACTGCATCCAGCTCGGCTGTCATGAGATCAGCCTGCCAGGGCGAAGTTTCGTCTTTGCGTAGACGATCGTAGGTCTGCTCCGCAAGATGCGCGACGTTGGTGATCTGAACGAATTCGAACGTCCGCGCGTTGCCCTTGATGGTATGCATGTTGCGAAAGAGCGCCGCAATGGCCTCCGGATCGCGTGCAGTCGTCCTCTGCAGCAGCGTCCGGTTGGCCGCAATGAACTTCTGGCTGGAACCGACGAACTCGTTGAACTTCCCAGCCGGAATTTTGATGAGCCGGGCGATGATGTCCAACTCCTCTTTCTGCGCCGCGGAGCTCTGCTCGAGCTCCCTCAGATGCGTGACATCCTGGGTGATGAACAACACCTTCTCGACATTGCCCTGCTCGTTGACGATCGGGCTCCACTCCATCTGTACCGTCTTAGGCTTGCCGTCCGAGGCATCCAACTGCATTTCACCGGGCAGCAGATGGCCGTTCAACTCGAACATCATGGCGTCCTCGCCGAGGATCGCCCCAAGCGCGTTGCGCACCTGGTCCTGGCTATCCACGCCGAGCCTGGAGCGGGCGAAGAGACTCTCCATCAGATCCTTGCCCGCCACATTCTCGACATCAAAGATCGTGCGCAGGTAGTTGGAGTATTCGGGGTGAATGCTGTTGCCGGGCACCACCGTGGACACGCCGAGCTTCATGTTCTGCAGCATGGCGTTGATATCGGAGGTCTTCTGACTCAATTGGGCGGTGCGCTCGGCGACCCGCTGCTCGAGGGTGGCATTCTGCTCCGCGATGATCGTCATCATGCGCATGTTGTTGCGGATGAAATAGACGAGTACCGCCATGAAACAGAGGTTCATGATGCCCAGCGCAAGGCCCATAAAAAGGCGTACGCGCGCGTCCCGCTCCGAGCCGGCGAGCACTTGCTCGAAAGCTGCGTAACTGGAGGCTCGGAAAGCCTTCAGGCCATCCCTGAGCTGCGCGAGCGTCTGGTTCATAGCCGTGCGCGTAGTCTCACCCTGCTCGGCGTTCTGAGCCTGAAATGCCAGCACCGCAGTCACGGCGAGTTTCTGGTAACTCTTCAGACCGGCGCGCAGTTTTTCGACCTGCGCGGCACGCGCCGGATAGAGAGTTGCAATCTCCGCCAGCGCCTGGTCGGCATCCTTACCGATGTCCGCCGCCTTGTCGGTCAGGTCGTGGTCGCCGGTAATGACCGCTTCGATGTAAGTCTCTTCGATCTTGTCGACTCGCACGATGTCGGCGTCGAGGCGCTGCAAGACCGGGAAATAAAGATCCTTGATGGCTTTGAGCTGCGCGCTGCCCTGAATTTCCTTCTGGACGCTGTAGGCGCTGAACAGCATGAAGACGACGATGGCGACGCCGACGAGGAGGAATATCTTCCCCATCGAGGCTGATTTCGCGCGCGGCGCGCTGGCTGCGGCTTGCGAGTCCGCCGCTGGCGCGGACTCGCGCGGTAGGGTTGCGGTGATCGTTTGCATAGTCTATTTCAGCGGGCAGGCACCCAGCCTCCTTACGGCACGCGCACGTCGCACACGACGCCCGCGAGGGTCGGAAGTCAGCCAGGCGCCTGAAGGACCTCGAGAGCGTCGTAGCAGGCTCTACTTCACCTCAAATACGACTTTGACGCGTGAATCAACTGCACTCTTTTCAACGTAGCCGATGGCGTTCGGATCGGCGGCGACGGCCTTCAATACATCGGCATTGCTGTCGAGCTCTTTAGGGGCAGTGGCCTTTCCCGTGAAGACCAACTTCGACCAGATCGCCTTGACCTGAGCCGCGTCCTTGCCCGCGATCTTCGAATAGAACTGCGCACGCTCGCCGGACTTGTCGCTATTGTCGATCGGCTTCATGGCATTGGACTTGCCCAGATAGATCCGCGAGATTTCATCGCTCGTCATGGTGGAGGCGGTGCTGTGGGCACTGACTATCACGGCAATGTCGTCGGCGCGGGCATCGCGAAGTGTGACCGCCGCCACGACGGCGAAGGCGAATAGCGCTGTCTTGTTAATGTGACTCATGGTGGCTGCTACCTCAGAATACGAAGTCGACGGTGAAGCTGATCAGATCGGCGCCGCTGCCGGGCGTGAAGCCTGGCTGGGCGTTCTGGAAATCACCCGTGGAGCCGTAACCGGCCTGCAGGTGCGCGTACTCCGCCTTGAAATCCAGGTTTTTCATGAAGTCCCAGCGAACACCGAACGCGAGCTGGCGCTCATTCGCATTCAACACATTCTGCAACACCCCGATCAGACCATTGATTCCGCCGCCGTAGGCCGCCAGCGGCGCCGGCAACCCGCCAAGCGGGATTCCGGCCTCGTAGGGAAACGATGTACTCACGTGGGCATACATCACGTACGGGGTGACGGTCTTGTAGCGGAAACCGGCGGCCACCCACTGAGAATGCACGTGCCCGAGAATGCCGGGATTGCGGTCTTCATAAAGCTCCGCCATCGCGAACCATCTGCCCGGGTCATAGACGGCGCCGAGGTCGTAGTGATCGATAGGCACCCAGTGCGTCGTCTGGTAGCGGTTGTACAGATCCTGCGCGGCGGCAGCAGCCGCGTCGCCCTGATTATTCGGCAGCGAGCCGGCCGCGTCGATGAAGTTAGTGTAGAAGCTATTGTCAAAGACATGCGTAGTCGTTTTGATCGGGCTTCTCATGTACGCGGCGCGCACCGTCCAGGAGCCCACTTCCACCGTATCGGTGATGCCCTTCTGATGGGACTCGAGAGTGAGTCCTGGCTGGCGCAATGAAGCACCGCCGTCGAAGAGCACCAGGCTGTTGGTAACTGAACCGAAGGTGTGATGCCAGGTAAGATCCGCGCCATCGTTGGTGCTGAAAGGCACGATGCCGTACATTTCAATCGGCGGACGGACGAGCGTATTGGCGTAACCGACGTCGCGGAATTCGGAGAACATCATCAACGGCAGCACCATGCGGCCGGCACGGAAGCTGATGTCGTCGGTTATCTGCCACTTCAGGTTGGCCCATTGCACCGAGGGCACATAACGGTGGATCGGTTTGCCGGTATAAGAGTTGTCGTAGCGATTCTGAGAAATCACCTGCACGACGGCAGTCAGGCGATCTGTGAACTTCGTATCGAGCTGCAAGCCCAGTTTCGTGTCGAGGTTCGGAGTCCAGGCACTCGAATAGCCGGCGCCGGGATTCTGATTCGGCGCACCGATGACATCGGCCTGATCCTGATTGGAGTGAGCGACACCGAGGGTGCCATAACCATGCAGTTGAAACATGTCGCTGAGTGAAAAATCAGCTGCTTCGGCTGCAGAGGTGCACAGGATCAGGGCGCCTGTCACCAGAATCGACTTCGCGCTGGGCATTTCATTTCCTCATCATCGGCCAATTGCCGAAGGAGGCGCATTCTCAGCGAGCCCACCTTACTGCTTAGTTGCGCGACTCCGCATATGTGCTCTGCAATATAGTTAACGTGTTAAAAGAGTGAGACAAGTCGCACAAGTCACAGCCTGCGTAGAAACACGTATTGAGCGCCTGTCCAAGAACGTGCGTGCGACACCACGCGCATGATTTATCTAAATCCGCTTTGCACTCTGCATGCGTGGCCGACCCGCAACATGCAGCGGCGCTGTGCGTGCGCTTGACGCTAGCCGCGAGCGGACATCGCGCCAACGAGATCCTGGAGTCGCTTCCGATCGCAGCCCGTACCATTCATACCTCCGTGTATGGCAGGGTCACCACGACTTCCACTCCCGCTGGATCGGCGCCCCTCAGTTGTAGCTCGGACTTGCTGCCGTGCAGGATCTGCAAACGCGTGCGCAGATTGCCAATGCCGACGCCAGTGTGCGATGCCTCCCAATCCGTCGATAAGCCCGGGCCGTCGTTGTAAACACTCAGACAAAGCCTGCCGTCCTGACATGCGCCGGTAACACGCACCGCACCCCCGGCGATGCGCTTGGCTATGCCGTGCTTGATGGCATTTTCCACGAGCGGCTGTAGTAACAGGTTAGGAACCTGGGCGCGCAGCAGCTCTGCAGGGATCTGCACACTTGCCTGCAGACGCTCCCCAAAACGCGCCTTCTGAATCTCGAGATATCGCTGCAGATACTCAACCTCCTCCAGCAGCGTCACCTGCGAGCGGTGAGAATCTTCTGAAGCGCGCCGCTGTGTGTAGCAATCATGGCGCCCACTTACGCCAAACCAGCACCACGGAGTTGCCGATGCAGCGAATCGCCACCCCGGTGCAGTAAGCGGTCTGGGTCCGTCCGGCGATACGCCCCTACGCATACAAACCGCAGCCCCTGCCACGCAGTGCTCACCCTCGTTCACCACACGTCAGCAACGCGTGGGAGACTTAGAGCAAAGTTCGCGTGTCCAGTTACGGCACCACTATCACTAGCACCGGAGGCAAGAGACACCAGATCCCACACACGTGTACTCGCACGCTTTCACTGATGCCGCGAGCGATATTTCTCTTATGCAACATGCAGTTAAACGTTGACACACGCCGGAATACCGGCGTAGAAGATCGAATCGACTGTTGGTACGAAATTCAGTCTTGGTTCGACTTCTCAAATCACTGGATGATTGAATGGACAACGTTGTGGACTACAACCGCCGCGGAGCCGTCGCCAATGCGTCCGTCGATTCCGGCGGCGGCGGAGGCGATGTGGACGACATCTTAAAGCGGCTGGGTAACGTAGAAGGTCATGTTTCTGAATTGAGGTCGCAAGTCAGCGGCATAGTGGCGGCGCTGCCCCATCTCGCCACGAAGGCAGACGTCGCCGGCGTCAGAACGGACTTGATGACAGAGGTAGGAAACCTCAAAACAGCGATAGCGACCATGGAGACGTCAATCATCAAATGGATCATCGGCACGGTGCTGGCGTCCACCGCACTGGCGTTCACCATCGCGAAGTTCGTGCACTGACCCTTCGACGGCCTCACATTGAAGGAGCCGCACTTGAGGGACGCCCGTCACAGCCCCGACCCGACTGGATCGAGCGTGCTGCAGCTAGTCGCTGTTGCCATCATTGGCGGCATATTCGCCGGCCGCTCAGTACCTGCGCAAACGTCGGTTAAACCCCCACTAGCACAAAGCGCAGCGCGAATGATTGCGGAAGCAAAACCGACCATCGACGCCGCCAACAACGATTGGCTCCCTGCAATGCGCGCACACGACGCAAAGAGGGTCGTCGCCCCTTACGCAGAGGACGGAATCTTCGTCACGCGTACTGGCCAGGTAGTCACCGGACGAACGGCAATCGAGCACATGTATGAGACGCGCTTCGAGCAAGGGGACCCGGTCGTCTCGGGAAAGATCGTTGAAGACGGCCTGGCCGTCGCTGGTGACTGCCTCGTCGAGTGGGGACACGCTGCATTTGAGACCGAACGACAAGGCGTCCGCAAAGCCGCGGTGGGACATTTTCTAACCCTCTGGTGCCGCAGCCACGACGGAGCCTGGCGAATCGAGCGCAACCTCACATTCTGATCCTGGACCAGGCTGCAGCCTGACCGGGTCTTCGTGACTCCTCCCTCCCTGCCATTGCAGCGCAGGGCCGAAACCTCGAACATGACCTCCACTGCTTCCCTGCCCTCTTTGGCCAAGCTGGCGCCTGCCCGACAGCATTGCAACTTGGCCGCCCGGAATCCGGATAGTTTTGAACTAGCGCCCTGTACAGCCGATCTAACAGGTTGGAATACGCCGTCCGCTAACATATGGGGGATCCTCGCCATGAACGCTACAGTTGAAATGACCTCCACCGACAAAGCCATGTATGGAGGAATGCTCGATGCCGTGGGCGGGATCTCTGCCGCGGTGCTCGCCATCGTGGGCCTGACAGGCTTCGATCCTGTGGGAATGGCGGGTATCGCTACCATCGTATTTGGCGCTGCATTGCTGATCCAGGGAGGCACGATCCTGTCGGAGTACACGCAGATCCTGTTCTCCCCGATGGGGATTGCATCGACTTCGATCGACCGCATCGGCGGCGAAGGTGTCGCGGCGATGTTTCTGGTGGGCGCCGCCGGAATCGTCCTGGGCATACTGGCGTTGCTAGGCATCGGTTCGATGGCACTGCCTGCGATCGCGACCATCGCCTTCGGCACCGCCCTGCTCCTGGGTAGCAGCTCCGTCAGACAGCTATACCAGCTGCAGCTGCAAACCCACATGCCTCGCTCCGCGAATGAGTTGCTCGCCGGACAGATGGCGTCGGGTTCCGCCGGGATACAGCTGGTCGCCGGACTAGCGGCCCTGGTGTTGGGAATAATCGCGGTGACGGGTGCAGCACCGGTTCTTCTCACGCTCACGGCGCTACTCATCCTCGGCGTGACCGTGTTGATGACGGGTAGTACATTGAGCGGGCTCGTCATGAGCTTCATGCGACCGACCCAAACCGGGAACCGGACAGCAGGTCCAAGGACATTTTAAGCCCCGACCGGTGGCCACCCTCATGGAGGTCGTGTGGAAATCGTCGCGGCGATCTGACCGGCAAGCTTGCCAAGCAGCTCACTCATGGCGTCGGCCTGACTGGATGGCGACTTGCCGGCCGGCTGGGTCAGGTACACGGCTACTCCAACTTGGCGAGCATCCGATCCCAATCGATCGTGACACCGTCAACAGCACTGAGTTGTGTTTTCCCTCTGAGACCGAGAATAGCCGGACGCCCATAACGTCCTGCCGCAAGGTGATAGATTGTCAGTGAACGGTCTGCGGGATCTGTGAGCCACACCTCACGGACGCCGGCGCGCTCATAAGCGGATAGTTTCACGACCTGATCGTAACGTGCAGTACTGGGTGAAGCCACTTCCGCGAGCCAATCGGGAGCACCGCGCATACCGCGAGCATCCAGCTTGTGAAGGTCACAAACGATGAGAACGTCAGGCTGCACTACCGTGTCAACCTCATCGTCCGGCTCGGTGGACCTGGGTAACCGAACTTCAAACGGCGCCATGTATACATGGGAAGCTCTATCTTCCAGCGCCTCGGCGACCTGGCAATAGAGACCGCCGACAATCCCCTGATGCAATCTTGCCGGAGGTGACGGCTCTCTGATATAGGCGACACCATCGACCAGCTCACCTGTCTTATCATCCGGCCAGGTGAGGTAGTCGGCATACGTATGGTGACGAGTACCGTCCTTGATTAGCGACATATACTGACTCTCTGTGTGTTTTAAGTCTGCCGGCCTTCCGCGCGACCTCCCGATTGGGATAGTCGGTACTGAGTATAGTCCAACGCGCATCACGCCAAATCAGAACCGCCGGTGTTAACGACTGGTGGATGCCGGATACGGCTCCAGCAGCGCGATGGAACCGGTCTCCAACAGAGACTTCAGGTTGGAGATGATCTTCGGCCAGCCGCCCGACACCGCCACAATGAGCTTCGAAGGGGCCTGTCAAGAACGCCGCGACCGCGCGCATCGCCGCCTGTTACCACATATTGGCGCTCACCAGATCGCAGTCGATGATCACGCCGGGTACAGCCGTGAGCTGTGTTTTCCCCTTGAACTCAAGCACGGTCGCGCGCCCGTAACGCCCCTCTTCGAGCCGGTAGATCGCCACGGTGCGATCGATAGGATGTATGAGCCACACTTCGCGGACGCCCGCGCGCTCATAAACCGGAAGTTTGACGACCCGATCGTGGCTCGAGGTACTTGGCGATAAAACTTCCGCGATCCAGTCCGGGGCGCCGCGCATACCACGGCCATCGACCTTCTGGCGGTCGGAGACGATGAGGAGGTCAGGCTGGACGACTGTGTCAACTTCATCGTCTGTTTCGTTGGACTTGGGTAACCGGACGTCGAACGGAGCGACGTATATGCGGCGGGTCTTGCCCTGGAGTGCAGTGGCTATCTGACGGCACAGCTCAACGACGATCTCCTGGTGCGAGTGGGTCGGGGCCGGCGGCTCTCGTATATAGGCGACGCCGTTGACCAGCTCCCCACTCTTGGTATCAGGCCATGACAGATAATCACCAAAGGTATAGTGGCGGGCATCGCACTTAATCAGAGTCACAGGGCTGCCTTCGATGTTTCAACTCCTTCGTCATTTAAACCCGGAGGAACCTGAAACGCAATATCGTTGAATCGAGCTCCAACATCATGAGCTTCCGATTGACCCCTGCGCCAATCTCACGGGCATCATACGTATGGCTCACCACGGTGAAACGCGTGCGAATTGTGACGTCAAGGACCGCGAGAGCTCACAGCAGAGCATCCGGCGGACTACTCCCTACATGCCGAAGGCACGGAATCACAGTAACTTCGAAAGGCTCCGACCGACTTCGCACTGAGCGCTGCATGTGCAATGGCGCGTGCGACGAGCTCTTTCGTCGCCGCCAGCATGGTGGCAAACTCCTCGGGTGAGGCCGCGACTTTTCCCGTGCTCAACGCAAAGAACGAATCCCCGTCCCCCAGCGTGTTGATTACGTCGAGTCCCAGTCCGAGGCCCTCGTTCGCCGCGCGCGCAAGCTGACGCGCCTGCTCCTTTGACAAGATCGCATCCGTTGCGACGACGCCGATAGTGGTATTCGGGTGATCATCAACGGGATGGCGTACTGGCGGATGCGACAGGTTAGGCGGGCGCTCATCCGGATGCAGTCGGATGAACTCCTTGGCCGCTGCACAATCGCTTGCGGAGGGCGTGTGATAAGCGGCGAACTCGTTACCAACCGCATACCGTGCGCCACGCAGACTGCAGTCAGACAGATTGACTGGAGTGCCAGCAGCATTGACGGCAACTATCGCACCGATGACGACCTTCCCGACCACCACACTTGCCGTGCCCACGCCGCCCTTCAGCGGAAAGCCCCCATGAGTCGTCGTCCCGGTGCCCGCGCCCACATTGCCTTGATCGACAGCGCCCGTAGCTGCGGCATTCAACGCTGCATACCCGAACTCAGCGGTGGGCCGGGCCTGGAAGCGACCGCCCCGATTGAGGTCGAAAACGACCGCGCCTGCCACCAACGGATCCAGCTGCTTGGCGTCGGGACCTACCTGTAATCCGTGGCCATGCTCCTCGAGCCAGCTCATGATGCCGGCAAACACGGAAAGGCCGTAGTAGCTGCCTCCGGTGAGAAAAGCGGCATCGAGCTTTTGAGGATTCTTAGCCGGATCCAGGACATCGGTGTTGACAGTTCCGGGCCAACCTCCGCCGACGTACGCGCTTGCAACCGCGCTCTCAGGAGCCCACACCACTGTGGTCCCAGTCAGATACGGTGGATCGCTGCGCGTGTATTGCCCAACGCGAATGCCCTTCACGTCAGTAATCGCGTTTTGCGTGCCGTGCGCACCCCCTGCGGACCAGGCAGTGCCGCAGCCGAGCAGCACGGAGACCATAACCACTAAACGACAAAGATCATGCATATGCGTCAACCTCGAAGCGCCCCCGCTGTCTCTACCGATCGTGTATCACGGAGCCCAGCCCGATCAGCTCAACGATCGCACGATGACCATGTGAGCGCGCCAGTTTTGAGTCGCAGGTGATTAGTGGCGCATCCAGGGCTTCCGCAAGGGCAACGTAGGTAGCATCGTACGCTGTAACGGACTCACGCAGCTCCCATAGCCTATCGAGCATGTCCTCGTGGCTCGCGCGCTTGATATGCAAGGCGGCGTGGTCGTCGAGAGCCTGTCTGGCGCGAACGGCAGGGAGCTCCTTGAGTTGAACGAGCCGTCTCAGTGCTTGCGCGACTTCAACATCGATCAGGTGCGGAGCGTGCAGACTTTCCTCAGGCACCAACACACGGGCTTCGATGCTCTTGCCTTTCCCAGTTCGAAGTACGAGCTCGAGGACGGCTGACGCGTCGATGACAATCAACGGGAGTCACGCTCGATGCGAACCAGATCCGTGGGCGAGACTTTGCCGCGGTAGGCCTCGCGATGGGCCAGGCGCTCCCGCATTTCCTCGGGCGAAGGGTACGCGGCGATCTTGCGCACTTCGCGAATCAGGTAGTCAGATAGCGGCATGCCCGACAGGGCGGCGCGCGCCTTCAATTGCCGATGCAATGCATCGGGAACATTTCGCAATTGGATCATCTTTGACATGTGTACAAGGCTACTCACATGTGCAGAACATGTCAACAACGTGCGCCAGGGGCCACCATCGATGATAATCGCCTGACCCGGACCATCGTCCGACGTCGGACGATGAATATAGATACGGACGCGTCTGGGTTTTCCCGTTTCGAGGTAGATGATGAGACAGGCTCTGAGGGCGCACTTCGCTACGTGCTTGATTTTCTGCTCCCTGGCAGTACTTTCTGCCCCACCGGCGGGGGCAGTGAACGAGCCGCCGATCCCGACCTACACGTACAAGGTGGTACACGCCTACCCTCACGACCCGAACGCCTTCACGGAGGGCCTCTTCTATCTGAAAGGCTACCTGTATGAGAGCACCGGCCTCGAGGGGCACTCGAGCATTCGTAAGGTCCGCCTGGAAACCGGCCAGGTCGTGCTCAACCACGACCTGCCTTCGGAGTACTTCGGTGAGGGTATTACCTACTGGGGCAATCGTCTGATCGGCCTGACCTGGAAGTCGCAGATCGGCTTCGTCTACAACTTGAACACTTTCGCGGTGCAAAGTCATTTCAAGTATCCGGGTGAAGGTTGGGCGCTGACCCGTAATGACCGCGAGATCATCATGAGCGACGGCACATCGGAGCTGCGCGTCCTGGATCCGAAGACCCTGCATGAACTGCGCCGCATCCATGTGACCGCTCGAGGCCGGCCCGTAGATCAACTCAACGAGCTGGAATGGTTTCAGGGGACGATTCTGGCCAACATCTGGCAAACGGATCGCATAGCGCGCATCGATCCGAACACCGGCGCGATCGTTGCCTGGATCGATCTGACGGGGCTTTTGCCGCTGGACGATCGGATTCCGGGTCATACCGACGTGTTGAATGGCATCGCCTACGACCCCGCCGCTGGCCGGCTGTTCGTCACCGGAAAACTCTGGCCGAAGCTATTCGAGATCCGAATCGTCATGGGCAAATAGAGCGCCACCTGTCGCCGAGGCAACCTCGCTTAACGCTTAACCGGCAGTCGCGTTGCTGCCCTGCCCGGTGCCTGACTCCCGGTCGGCGATACCGCGCAGGCGCAACGAGCTGCCACCCGATGTCCCGTTGCGTCGAACCCGACATTACTGGCATAGTCGTCGCGTGGCACACGTTGCAACATCGACGACCCTCCTGATCGCCCCAGCTCCTTCGAGCGCGGCGATGGTTGTGCTGCTTCCTTCCATCGCTCGTATCTCCACGATCGCGATTACATAGGGTCGCGCGCTACGGCGTATGCCGATGCGCAGCGATCCGGACAGCCCGCTCCCTTTTCGCTAATCGCAGGCATACGCCGGAACTTGCCCGGGCGGCCCCCCCCCCTGAGGACAGGTCCGGCCTCATTGAGGTAGCCAGGAGATGACAACGAGCTCAAATGCAGCAGGTGGCGTGCTGCACTTCATGTGTGGTCGCGCGGGTGCCGGCAAGTCCACGCTAGCCCACAAAATCCGTTCAGACAGGCACGCGGTTCTGTTCTGCGAAGACCAATGGCTGTTACACCTCTTCGATGGGGCCCCGACCCTCGAGGCATACGTCGAACGTCGTGCACGTATCCGAAAACTTCTGGAGGAGCACGTGCCGCCGATTCTCGCCGCCGGGCATTCTGTAGTATTCGATTTCGGCGGGAATACGATCCGCGACCGCTCCTGGGTGCGCTCCCTGTTCGAGTCTGTCGGAGCGGCGCATCAGCTGCACTACCTCACCGCGAGCGAGTCCGTCTGCAGACAGCGTGTTGCTGAGCGCAATCGTACCAAACCGAGCGGCATCTACTGGGGCGACGTGTCGAATGCGCAGCTCGATACGGTCAACAAATACTTCCAACCGCCAGTCGCCGCGGAAAGGCTCGTCGTAATCGAGTACTCATAAGGTTCGCAAGCATTCTGACGGCACAGCGAACTTCCTCGGGCCGTTCGCACATGGCCCCACCGCGACCCAGTTGAGATAGATGAATCGTTCGGTGCGTGGGCATTCGGGTGCCACGCCCTGGTGAAAGACAAAGGTTACGTGTTCACCGAGTACGCCCACAGGTAAGGCAGATCGTCAGAAGATCGCCTTCAATCCACCGTGCACCGCCGTCGCCAGGGTTTCGACCTCAGCCTGGGCCATGGCAGTGGAGAGCATGCCACTGCCGGTTCCGATCAACAGAACGCCGTCGTTCACCAGATGAGTCAGTAACGCCTGGCGCCTGCGTTCCTCCTCCGGGGTCGCAAATGCCTCGCGGTAATTCCGCGGTGGCTGTGACTTCAGGTGAATGCGAAACAGCGATCCGGCCCCGGTTACACAAGCTGGGGCTCCTGTCAGCCGGATGACCTCACGGAGCCGCGCGCGAGTCAACTCACCCAGATCGTTGAGTCGCGCGACAGCCGCCTGGTCGAACCGTTCCATCGCAGCCAGCCCCGCCACCATGGTTATGGGGTTAGCCGAGAAGGTGCCCGAGTGAGGCACGCGCACTTTCTCGGCCAAGGGATCCAGCATACTCATGACCTCGTCCCGGCCGGCCAGGGCACCGACCGGAAATCCGCCGCCAATGATTTTGCCCAGGGTGGTCAGGTCAGGACGAACGTTGTAATTACCTTGCGCGCCGGTGTATGTCGTGCGAAATGTGATGACTTCATCGCACACCAGCAGAACGCCATTCGCGCGCGTCCACTGCCAAAGCGCCTGGACAAACTCCGGGGCGGCCGGTATCAGACCGACCCTGTGCGGAACCAGGTCAACGAGGACACACGCGAGCCGGTCGGCATGTTGGTTCAGGATGGCAATCGCGCGATCGGCGTCGTTGAACGGAATCACCACCACTTCATCCAGAGCTGAAGTCGGCGTTCCATGCGCAACGGGCACGCTGGCGGGCCGGTCGAGATCACCCCAGTTCGAGGGCTTCGCCGACTCACTGACTTCGGCGTAGTCGTAGATGCCGTGATAGGCGCCCTCGACTTTCGCGATCATTGGACGCCCGGTGAACGCGCGCGCCACCTTCAGCGCGCACATGACCGCCTCGGTGCCGGAATTGACGAAACGAATTTTGTCGAAGCCCGGCACCCGCGCGCACAGATATTCCGCGTATTGAACCTCCGCCTCCGTACCCATCACGTAGGCCGTACCGAGACGAAGTTGCTTCTGCACCGCCTCGATGACCTCCGCAAAGGCATGGCCGTGTATCAGCGATCCCATGTTGTTGGCGAAATCGAGGCGCCGCACGCCTTCGATATCTGTTACGTAGCACCCCTCACCATACGCGGCGTAGAGCGGGTGCGGCTTTCTCAGTATGGCGTTCCGGCTGCAGCCTCCTGGCAACACCCGGAGCGCCCTCTCATAGAGCGCAGCGCTCCCGGCGAGCGGTTGATTGTTGTTTCTCATAGACTCTCACGCGGAAATATCAGCTCGGCGCCGCTTCTCTGCTGCAGGCAGGTGCGATCGACACCAGGGGCCATCTGCAGAACCTCGAACCCATGCTTGCCCACGGCAATCGTCGCCAGGTCAGTGTAAACGCGGGTAACGACGCTGCGACCGGTCAGAGGCAATGTACAGGCTCGAAGTAACTTGTGCTCGCCGTCCTTGGTGCAGTGGGTTGTCGCGACGAAGATTGTCCTGACTCCAGCAACGAGATCCATCGCGCCACCTACGGCAGGAGCCGCATCGTCCTCACCCATCGACCAGTTAGCCAGATCTCCGTTTTGCGCGACCTGCATCGCGCCCAGGACGCAGATGTCGATATGGCCGCCGCGTATCATCATAAAGCTGTCAGCGTGATGAAAATACGCCGCTCCCGGAACGGCAGTGACGAACTTCTTGCCCGCATTGATCAGCTCAAGGTCCACTTGAGTAGGGGAAGCGGACGGCCCCATTCCCAGCAGGCCGTTCTCGGTATGAAAGAGGACCTCCCGCCCTTGTGGAATGCAGTCGATGACCTTCTCTGGCAGGCCAATCCCCAAATTGACTATCGCCCCGTCGGGGATGTCATTGGCAATGTTGCGCGCGATGTCCTCACGACTCCAGCCGATGGTGCGGCGGTTCACGTCTGTCATGGGTAGACGGCTCCGGCAGCGACTAACGCGGATTCCTGCAACGGCTCGGCAATCGTTACGATCCTGTTCACGAACAGGCCCGGGGTCACGATCACCTCAGGGTCGAGATCTCCGGTAGCGACGTACGACTGTGTTTGAACGATAGTCGTCTTGGCTGCAGCAGCCATGATGGGCGCAAAATTGCGCGCCGTCTTGTTGTAAACCAGATTACCGTATCGGTCACTACGCAGGCATTTGATCAGAGCGAAGTCGGCGGTCAATGCATGCTCCAGAACGTACTCGCGATCCCCAAATCTGCGCGATTCCTTACCGCGCGCCAGGCTCGTGCCCACCGCCGTAGGCGTATAAAACGCCGGAATCCCGGCGCCTCCTGCGCGGATGCGCTCCGCGAGCGTGCCTTGAGGAACGAGCTCCAGCTCGAGCTCCCCCTTGCCGTACCTGTCCTGGAATACTGTGGAATTGGCAGTGCGAGGATATGAGCAAATCATCTTTGCCACCCGGCCCTGCTCGATCAACGCCGCAAGTCCGACGTGCCCGCTGCCGGTGTTATTGTTGACAATGGTCAGGCCTTTCGCACCCTGATCGATCAGGGCGTGGATCAATTCGATCGGGCTACCCGCCGCCCCGAACCCGCCAATCAACACGGTTGCGCCAGCGAAAATATCGGCAACCGCTTCAGCCGCGCTCGCACACCGTTTATCGATCATGACCGTCTCATCGCTCGAGAAGGCTGCGCTTGCCGCCGACACCGTTCCACTGCTGGGCGTCCACCGGAGCAGGCTTGGGCGCGGTAATATTGGGCCAACCGCGCGCCAGTTCGGCATTCAACGCCAGAAACCCGGCCTGCTCCGCCGGGAGGTCCGCTTCCGCGTAAATGGCATCCACCGGGCATTCGGGCACGCACAGTGCACAATCTATGCACTCATCCGGATGGATGACGAGCATGTTCGGTCCTTCGTAGAAGCAACTGACCGGACATACCGCGACACAATCGGAGTGCTTGCACTTGATGCAATTCTCTCCAACGACGAATGTCATCGAGTGGCGGCTCCGCCGAAGAGACCGGCCTCATCGTAAATGACACGATCGTCGTAGCCGCTGAACCAGATCGCCTCCGGATTGCGTCCGACGATGGTGACCTTGCCGCGATCGGGGGCATCGGCTGCATTGCGCAGCAGCTTCAACACCACGAAACCATTTTCCGTCCCCGGCACACCCGGGATAGGCTGAGTGGTCACTGCGGCAACTTCGGTCTTGCCTTTGTAATGCGTAATCGACAGCCGCGCATGAGCCTCAACTCCAGACAGGCCCTTTTGGGACTCGTTGAGAATACGCCAGGCCTCTTCAATGGAAACGTTGAAGGCCCGGTGGCCGATGATGTCGCGTCCGCAGAAGAAATAGTGGTTCTCGACGCGATTGCGGCGCAACTCCCGCTGCATGATGCGCAGTATGTCAGGGTCGTTGTTGATGCCGTTGATGATGGGCGCCTGGTTGTCGATGGTCAACCACTCGCGCCTGCCGAGCTCGTGAATGGCACGTTGAGTCTGTTCGACCCACTGCAGGCCACCCCGGGCATCATCCAGGTAGGCCCCATCCGCGCCCTTCTTCAGGAACTCATCCGGATGGTTGAAATGCACCATCAGACGAATGCGTGTACCAGGATACGCGCTGTGGAACTTGTCCAGCATGTCGAAGAAGGTCGCATCGAAGCGCTCGGGGAAGAATGCGAGCTCCTTGGTGCCGAGGCGAATGCTCTCAATCCCCGCATCGGCCAGCGCCGACCACCAGGCCGCGATATTCCTGTTCGCGAGCACCATCGGATCACCGCCCGACATCAGAATTTCCCGCAACCGCTCACGTCCGGTCTTGGGATGTCGCCCGCCGTTGTCTGCAACCTGCTGGTTATGCTCGCGGATATAGGCAACGATGTTGTCAATTTCGGCCAGGCCCTTGGGAGCCACCGTGCCGTCGGGCCGCTCAACCTCCTTCTTCGCGATCAGCTCCTCGCGGTAGCAGAACCGACAGTGAGCCGAACAGGTGGAAGCGACATAGATCAGGCCAAGCTCATACTTATGAATCAGGCCCTCGACCGGACTGTAGTCCATCTGTTTGCCGGGATCCGGAGCGCCCGTCAGGTCCTCGGTCTCCCTGGGACTGGCTTTGATGAGGGTCTGCAACGACGGACTGCGCCTGGCCAGCTCGAAGTAGTGGCGCGTCACCTTCACCGGCATGCGCGCTTCGACATCCCTGAAAGTGCCCTTCAACTGCACCAGGGATTGCAGCTCGCTTTGGGAGTACAGCCCTCTCATGTCCTCAGGAACTGTCCCATCAATGAACTTGGCAAGTCCGGTGATGATCTGCCGGTTGTATTTGCCGCTCTGCACCGAACTAAGGAAAGCCTCGGCCTTGGGCGAGGGCTGGTACGCCACTCGTGCTGACATCACTGCAACCATGGATACCTCGAAGAGCTGCCTCAAATCTGAGGCACAGATGCTGCTCGCGCCCCATTCGGTGCGGCAATCGATGATTTCTCACAGCCTCATGAGTGTTTGTAATGGATCGTACCGGGTGGCTCCGTTCTCCGTCTTTGCCCGACGTGCTACAGTCAGGTTGGTGCGACCTCGAGAGCACATGCTCTGAAGGAAATTTTCCTGACTCGAGTATTGCCGTCGATGACGAGTCTGCGGGTGTTCGAGGCCGCGGCGCGTCATTTGTCCTTCTCCGCCGCGGCCGCCGAGCTGTGTCTGACTCAAGGCGCGGTGAGCCGGCAGATGCGCTCCCTCGAAGAAGGATTGCGCCTGAAGCTGTTCCATCGAGACCATAACCGCCTGGCCTTGACGGAAGCCGGCCTGGCCTACCTGCCCGAGGTGCGCGCGTGCCTGTCTAAACTGGAGGCGGCCACTCTGGAGCTGCTGGCGCACCGCGGCACCGGAGGCGTGCTGAATCTGGCGATCCTGCCAACGTTCGGCGCCAAATGGCTGATTCCGCGCATGGCCTCTTTCTGGCGCGCGCATCCGAACATCATGGTGAACTTTACGACCCGGGCGGTCGCATTCGACTTTTCCAAGGAGCGGCTGGATGCCGCCATCCACTTTGGCGATGTCTCCTGGCCCGGCGTGAAATTCCACCGCTTGATGGGCGAGGAAGTCGTTCCGGTGTGCTCACCTACCCTGCTCGCAAATCTGGGTCTGGCGAGTCCTGAAGATCTGGAGCGGCATACTCTTCTGCAACATACCACGCGTCCCAACGCATGGGTGGCATGGCTTACCGCGGCCGGCCGGCCGGAAATCAACGGCCTCAGGGGACCCCGCTTCGAGCACTTCGCCATGGTCATCCAGGCCGCCATTGCGGGAATCGGTGTCGCCGTGCTGCCGCGATTTCTGGTCGAGGACGAAATCGCCGCCGGCAGGCTGAGCATTCCGTTCGATGTTGCCGTCAAGAGTGACCAGGCTTACTACCTGGTCCACCCTGAGGAAAAGACGGATCTCCCCGCGCTACGCGCGTTTCGCGAGTGGCTGCTGGGCGAAGTCCACCAGGGTCGCCAGCAGGTCACTCACTCTTGACGCGCACTCTTCAGTGGGCGATGTACCGATCGACCCAGGCACCCATGCGTTCCACCAGGTCCTTCACGAAGCTCGGCCGCGTGAACACATGATGCTCACCCGGATACACCACAAGCTGCGTCGGGACGCCCTGACTGCGAAGCGCCTCGTACATCTGCTCCCCGCCAGCGATCGGTACGTTGAAGTCCTTATCTCCGCCCAGGAAAAGCGTCGGTGTATGAATCCGATCTGAGTGGAAGAACGGGTACGAAACCTTCAGCCACCGCGACAAGCTGCGCCACGGCGCCCCGAGCTCGTTCTCGTACTGGAGGACGTATTCGTCGCTGCCGTACATCGAAAGCTGATTGCCGCTACCCGCACCGCTGATGGCCACCTTGAAGCGACTGTCGCTCGCGATTGTGTAGTCGGTCAGAAGGCCGCCGTAGCTCCACCCGCCGATGGCCAGCTTCTGCGGATCCGCGATCCCCATCTGTATCAAATGGTCCACTCCAGCCAGGAGGTCCTCTACTTCCTTGTGCCCCCAATCGGCCATGATCGCCTTGGCGAAGTCGAAGCCCCGGCCGCTGCTACCGCGATAGTTCACGCGCAGTACCACGTAGCCGCGTGCCGCGAAGAGCTGCGGTTCGGAATCGTAACCATCCAGCGCGAACGAATGTTGGTCCTGCCCGTTGGGACCGCCGTGAATCCACAGCATAGTCGGATACCGCCGACCTGACACGAACTCCGGTGGCTCAATAATCTGACCATGAACGTCTGTTCCGTCGCGACTCCTGAAGCGAACGTCCTCAACCTTTCCAAGGGTGAGCTCCGCCAACAACGCATCGTTGTGGGAAGTGAGCTTGCGCGGTTGCCCTTCTTCGAGCGCGTAGACCTCAGCGAGCGCGTGCTCAGTGGAAAGGAGCATTGCGGTATGCCCCGCTGCGGAGGTCACGGACGTCACCACACTGGGCGTGGGCATGGCGACTTTAGAAATGCTCCCGCTCTCGACGTCGACCCGGGCCGGGTAGATCACGCCGTCGTCCTCCACAGCTATCGTGAGAGTCGTCGGTCCGGTGAAAGCCACAGACGCTACGGCGCGATCCAGCCGATCTGTCAGCGCGCGAGGCGCCCCGCCGGTGGCTGGAATGACAAACAGGCGATCCTGGCTGTACGCGTAGAACCGCGGCTCACGACCTTCGAGATACGTGATCCGCTTCCCGTCGGGACTCCAGAGAAGCTTCTGACCGTTGGACGCATAGGGGCGTACGAGAGTGCGAAGACGACCGTTGGGCCGGGCATCGATCACGTCGATGTCAGCGCGTCCATCGCGGTCGGGACCTTTCTCGTGTGTCCGCACGAACGCAATCTCCCGGCCGTCGGGTGACCAGATCGGCAGGCTCTCGTTATAACCCGGGTCGCTGATCAGTGGAGTGAGGGCTCCGCTACCAACGTCCAGCAAGTAGAGGTGCTGCCCCGGCCCTGTGTGCAGGTAACCCTCGTCATCCTGTTTGAAATGCCAGGCATCGATGACAATGGGCTTCGGCGTCTTGTCGGACTCGACCCGTTCCATGGCGAGAACCAGATGCTTGCCATCCGCAGACCACGCGTAGTCCTGGATGTCTCCCATGACACTGAGGAGCTCGTGGGGCTCACCGCCACGGCGATCGAGTGACAGAATCCGGCTCGCCTGCGAGCCGGGCGCTGCAGAGACGAAAGCAAGGCAACACCCATCGGGGCTCCAGCGAGGTTTGGCGGCGCCGTTTGCTGGGTTAGTGAGCCGTACGCTCTGCTTTCCATCCCAACTTACCATCCAAAGCGCGCTACGCTGTTCATCCGCCTCGCGATCGTTGGTGCCCACCAGATACGCCACCCATTGGCCATCGGGCGAGACCTGCGGATCGGAGACGTCCTGCGTTCGAAAGAGATCAACAGGCGCGAGTGTGCGCTTCGCCAGCGCGGGACCGGCGAGCAGGCAGCACGCCAGGAAAGCGCCGGGTAGGCAGCGTTGGAACTTACTCATTCTGCAGGGCCTCTGGAACGTTCCACCTGCGCGATTCTCGAATCGAGAATGCGCGTAATTGCGTCCACGATGCGCTCGGGTGCCGCATCGGCACGGTTTGTCAGCACGACGATCGTGAGATCATCGCCGAGATAACGCGCGATGTAGGTACAAAAGCCCTGCCACGCGCCGCCGTGATGATACAGCGGCGCGCCCTTTGATTCGCTGACTCCCCAGCCGAAGCCATAAGGGAAGGTCTTTCCACCGGCGAGACTGACTGGCGTATAAACCTGTTTCCAGCTGGCCGGCTTGAGAATCTGTGCGGCCCGCAGCCCGCGGTCCCAGGCGATATAGTCGAGAATGGACAGGTACAGCGAGCCATCCCCGACGCGATTCAAGCTTGGCGAGACCCATTCCTGATTCTTCAGCTCGCCGTTTTCCATGCGATAGCCGGCCGCCCGGTTAGGAGTGATATCGGCCTCGCTGATGACGCGTGCCGTCTTCATCCCGAGAGGCTTGAAGACCCGGTCCTGGAGCACATCGCCGAAGAACTGCCCGGATACCTTGTGAACCAGGATGCCCAGCAGCATGTATCCGGTGTTGCTGTAGCTCCAGCGCTCTCCCGGATTGAACTGCAGGGGCAGCTTGTAGGTCAGCTTGGCGAGTTCGTCCTCCGTATAGTCGCGCCGCATATCGACGAGCTCGGTGTAGTCCCCCATACCCGAGGTATGAGTCAGAAGATGGCGCACGGTGATCGGTTGCCAGGCTCGCGGAGCATCCGTGAAGTACCTGGTAATGGAGTCATCGAGGGCCAGCTTGCCGTCCTCGACCTGGAGCATGATGGCCGCGGCCGTGAACTGCTTGCCCACCGACCCGGACTGAAAGAGTGTTGCGGGAGTCACAGGCACCTGGAGCTCGAGGTTCGAGTAGCCGTATCCTTTGGCCGCGACGACTTTGCCATGACTGATGATGGCAAGTGCCACACCAGGCACTCTTTGCCGACTCATCTCGGCGTTCACGAGCTCATCGATCTGACCCATCCGGGAGGCGACGGCGTCGGGCGTGAGTTTCGGCAAATCCGCGCTCGTGGCATCGCCTGCAACCAGTATCAACATGACAGCAGCCAATCTTGCCCAGTTCATGCAATCCCCCCTTATTTTCCGGATGGTGAGCTTACAGTTATTACAATAACAAATATTGATTTTGGTTTACACATCACATTAAGCTCTACCCCTTGAATGAATATCCCGGAGAAGATCTCGATGCCCGTCACGCTCAAACCGCCCTACCTGTTGTTCCTGGGTGCGGCACCCTCCAATGGCGACGCCAAAACGGCCATGGGCATCACGCATTGGCGGCGCGAGCTGTGCTGCGGGCAGCTACGGTTGCCTGGGTGCAAGGCGGACACCGGCCTGCCGGATCTGAGTCTCGAAGCAGCCAGAGGGATGGGCGCGCGGAGCCTGATCATAGGCGTCGCCCCAGTGGGCGGGCAGTTTGATCCTGCGTGGATCGATGTCATGCAACGCGCGGCGCGACTAGGGTTCGACATCGTCAGTGGCATGCACACCCGACTCGCCACCATTCAGGACTTGCCGCAGCTCGCGGCAGAACATGGTGGACGGCTCATCGACGTGCGCGTCCCGCCCGCTGACATTCCGGTGGGCAATGGCCTCAAACGCATGGGCAAGCGATTGTTGACGGTTGGCACAGATTGCGCCGTAGGTAAGAAATATACGGCTCTGGCCATCGACAGCGCGCTGCGCGCGCGGGGTCACACATCGACCTTCAGGGCGACCGGTCAGACAGGCATCATGATCGCCGGCGGCGGCATTCCCATCGACGCTATCGTCAGCGATTTTGTCGCCGGCGCCGCCGAGCAGTTGTCCCCTGCGAACGAACCCGACCATTGGGACATCATCGAAGGTCAGGGTTCGTTGTTTCACCCCGGGTATGCGGGGGTGACGCTCGGATTAGTTCACGGGTCGCAGCCTGACGCGCTGGTGCTTTGTCATGACCTCGCGCGCACCACCATCGAGGACGCCAACGGCTATCCGATCCCGCCGCTCGGGGTTTGCATCGAACGCTACATTCAGGCTGCGCAGCTCACCAATCCGCGCACGCGATGCATTGGCGTCGCAGTCAACTCGTCAAACCTTACGGAGCAAGCCTATCGCGAGGTGGCGAGCACCGTAACAGCGGAAACGGGATTGCCTTGCGTTGATCCAATACGCCAGGGCGTCGACCTGCTGATCGACGCGCTGGTGGAAAACTAGGCACCGCATCGGTCGGTCACTTCTCGGTGCGTGTCTTTTTGGACCGACCTCGCGCGAGGTGACCCCGCACATTCGGCTCCTCTTCCGCTTCCGGCTGATTGCGGAGCCGGTGCACCCGGTCGAAACCCACAAAGCCCGCTCCGAATTCGGAGGCGGCATCCAACTGAGTGTAGACCGCTTCACCCACCTCCTCGACCACATCTTCGATCAACAGATTCAGCAGACTCAGGAGAGGCGCGTGGTTATCCCAGAAGCGCCCCGAGTCGGTCCGGGCCTGGAATGTGTAGGGCGTAATCTCCGGCGCCCAGCGGCAGTAGGCGTCAGTGGTGATGATCAGCGGAACACCCAACTCAGCCGCTTTTTGTCCCAACAGCCGGAACCAGCGCGAGTAACGGCGGCAATCCACTAACACCAGGGCACTCTTCGAGGTCGCCTCGGTGCGCAGGTCCGCGAAAGCGCGATTTTCGACCGATAAATAACGCACATGCGGCCGCAGGTAGGCAAGCTGATCGGCGAAAGCGATGGCAATACCGCGCTCGCTCTGAAATCCTGTCACAAACACCTGATCGGCCGCGGCAACCAACTCGACAGCCTTCTTCCATGGCGCCGTTTCAGCGAGCGCATGCACCGCTTCGATGGCCTCCAGCTCGGCACGCAAGGCGCGCGCACGATCGACATCTTTCGGTGCAGCAGTAGAGGTCGCCGTGCCTTTGCGCACCCACGGTGCAGTCGACACGTCAGGCACTTCCGTGCGCATCTCGACCCGCAGATCGCCAAGACCCTGATAGCCGAGCGCCTTCAACGTCCGACCGACAGTCATGGCGCTCACACCCAACCGCTTGGCGATCGATGCGGCCGTCTCGAACGGAACCTGCTCCGGATGCGCGGCCAGGTGCGTCGCGACAGATTGCTCTGCCGTGCTCAACTCGGTCAATCGCGTCTGGATGAGCGATTGATACCGATGCAGGTGGCGCGCTTGGGTGGAGCTGTCTTTTGCCATGGACAGCGATGTTACCTCAGGACGGTCTGCGCAGCGACGATCGCCGAATACCGTACCCCGCGTAAAGCAGCGCACCAAGCACAAGCCAGATAGCCAGCCTGATCCAGGTATCGCGCGGCAGGCTGGCAATCAGCGCCGCGCAAACTACGATCCCAGCCACGGGCACCCACGGATATCCCGGTACCTTAAACGGCCGCGGCAACTCGGGCCGACGGCGGCGCAGAACGATCACACCCGCACAGACGATCGCAAACGCGAGCAGCGTACCGATCGATATCAATTCGCCCAGAAGCCTGAGGGGAAATGCGCCAGCGACAATGGCGGCGGCCGTTCCGGTGATCAAGGTACCCATGTGCGGCACATGCCAGCGTCGGTGAACCGCCATGAACATCGGCGGCAACAAGCCGTCACGGGCCATGGCATAAAAAATACGCACCTGCCCAAGCATCGTCACCAGGAGCGCGGAAATCAGCCCCACGACCACGACCCCGCCGACCCACGGCTTTGCCCAAGCCAGCCCCGCCCCTGCAGCATCGAGCGCGACGTATACGGGATCGGCCACCGCAAGCGTGTGATAGTCAGCCAGCCCCGTCACCATCGCGGCCACCAGGATGTACAAAATCGTGCAAACCGTTAACGTTGCGATCAGTGCCCATGGAACCACGCGCTGCGCATCACGCGTTTCCTGTGACATCGTCGAAACTGCATCGAAGCCAACGTAGGCGTAGAACACGATTGCCGCGCCAACGACGACACCGCTGACGCCGAACGCCCCGAAACTTCCGCTGTTCGGTGGTATGAACGGCGACCAGTGTGCTCCCTTGGAAAAGGTGAGACCGGCAATACCAACGATCAATATCACTACGACTTTGGCAACGACAATGACATCGTTGATGCGCGCCGACACTTGCGTCCCGGCCAGCAGAAGCACAGTACAAAGAATGACCACCGCGGCCGCCGGAAGGTTGCACAGACCGCCCGTGGCAATTAGCCCATGTGCACCGACATCCAGTGGCGCCTGGGAGAGCGAGGCAGGTAGCACGATGCCAACCTCTGCCGCCATCGATGTGGCATAGCCGGCCCAGCCAATCGCTACCAGCGAGCTCGCGAACAAGTACTCGAGCACCAGACACCAACCGATGATCCAGGCGACCGCTTCACCGAGTGTGGCGTACGCGTAGGTATATGCGCTGCCGGCGACGGGAACTATTGAAGCAAACTCTGCATAACACAGACCCGCAAGCGCACATGCGACGGCAGCCAGCAGAAATGAAACTACGACGGCGGGGCCCGCATGCTCCGCCGCGACGACGCCGGTGAGCACGAAAATGCCGGCCCCGATCGTACTGCCGACACCGAAGCAGGTCAGACTGAACAGACTCAGCGTTCGCGGCAACGCGGCCGTAGCCGGTACCTGCGAGAGCAGTGTCTCAATCGACTTGCGCGCCAGGAGTTTGGATAGCAGCCCCGTTTGCGGCGCTGTCATTTGGGAAGCACGCGCCCGGGTCGCGCGCCGGTCGGCTTGCCATCACTCCAGACGACTTTACCGTTCACAAACACTTTTTCGATGCCCGCCGGCGGAGTCTCAGGGTGCGCAAATGTGGCCCGGTCGATGACCGTGTCCGGATTGAACAGCACCAGATCGGCAAACGCACCCGGTTGAATCGTGCCGCGATCCTTCCACCCCAAGCGCTTCGCCGGCATGGAGGTCATCTTGCGGACCGCCTCGGGCAATGTGAGCCACTTTTTCTCGCGCACATATAACCCCAGCACCCGCGGGAACGTGCCAGCGCCGCGCGGATGCTCTGCGCCAATACCACCGTCGCTTGCGACCATCACCCAAGGTTGTTGATAGAAGGCCTTGATGTCCGCTTCGGTCATCGACTGTCCAATGACTCCTGCGTCTTCGCCGGCTGCATCGCCCTCGCGTATGACCCGAATGAACATCTCCACAGGCGAGATCCCGGCGGCTTTCGCCAGCTGCTCCACCGTATGCATCTCGTAGCGGCGGTTCGGTGGAAATTCGGTGATCGTCACGTGGCCTGCGCCACCGACGTCCGCGAGAGCTTTCTCAACGCTTTTCGGATTCTCATATTGTTTGTCAGGCACGAGAACTTTGATGGTTGAGTTCCAAGCATCGTAGGGATAGCAGTCGGCCGTGAAATCCACTCCGCGGCGGCGCGCGGCCTCAATGACACGGATGTATTCGGGAGCCTTACCCCAAACCTTCACGGTGCCCAGCTTGATGTGAGAATGCTCCACCGGAATGCGCGCCCGCTCACCGATCGCTATTTCCTCATCCAACGCGGCGAAGCTCTTATCCGCTTCATCGCGAATGTGAGTCATGTAGAAGCCACCGTGCCTGGCGGCTGCAGCGGCGACCCCGACGAGCTCGTCGGTATCGCTGTAGCTTGCAACCTCGTACTCGACGCCGCTCGAGACGCCGATCGCACCTTCGCCCATCGCTTGCTCCACGAGCTTAGCCATCTGGGTGACCTCCGCGGGCCGCGCAGTGCGTTTGTAATCCTTGCCCATCACTTGCTCGCGCACGGTTGCATGCCCGACCATCAGCGCGAGATTCAGTGATGCCGGGTTGCGGCGATGCTGCTCGAGCCACGGGCCCACGGGCCAGGGCGAACCGCCGTCGAGGCCGAGAATGACGGTGGTGATGCCTTGAGCGATCTGACTCGTCGCGAGGGGGTCCTTCTCGAGCCCCTCCTCCGAATGGTTGTGAATGTCGATGAAGCCAGGCGCCAACACGAGCCCTGCCGCATCGATTACCCGATCGCCCTTGGCGGGCTGGAAGTCACCGACGGCGTCGATTCGATCACCTTCGATACGCACACTGGCCTTGCGCAAGGCAGCTCCGGTGCCATCCGCAACTTGCGCGTTCACAATGACCACAGCGGCGGGGGGCCGATCCTCGGCGTGCACTGATGTACCAAGGGCTACAGCAGCCAGAGCCAGACACAATGTCAGTCCGCGCAGCTTCGAAGAGCTCATCGTCACCCCCTCTCTTATTTAATGCGTGCAGACCTGTCAGCGACCAGGCTGTGGTTACATTAGTAACAAATATTATTTTTGGTGTCCAGCTCACCCTGAGATCGGGGGTGCGGCAGAGGCTCGAGGTCCTTCCGGTAGCGCCGCGCTAGCGTTCCAGCACGCATCCGACGAAGCCCCATCCCGTTAGCCCCACCGACGCCGGGCTCGTCATGACAGTTGCGATCCGGCGAGCCAGTAAGCGCGAGTCGCCATTGGGGAAAGTTGCAAACCGTGGCCAGCCAACAACCGATGGAGTCATGACGCTCATCGGTTTCGAGCCGCCATGCTCGAGTGTTCCGGCGCGCATGTTCCGCATTTCAAAGGACTTAGACGACTTGCAGGAATGAAAGCTGCGTTGGAAACTGGGACCTACCTGACATTCAGGCGGCCGAAGTCAACCGATTGGTGGCACCGCGCGCTGTGTTCAAGGATGAATACCTGGGGAGCACATCATGGCGATCATTCCCTGCAGAGAATGTTCTCATCAGATTTCGGATCTGGCAGCCAGCTGCCCCAGCTGCGGCGCCCCCGTCGCGCAGGCTGTCCAGACCAGGCCGCGCCGCAGGCATCTCACTTCCAGAATACTGATTACATTGATGACGCTCTGGACGCTGGGGACGCTGGTGTGGCTGTTCGCGCCGCGCGGTGCTTCGGACCAGCTCACTGCCCGTGCGAAGTGGTCATTGCAAAGTTTCGATCGGGGCATCGGGCACCTTTCGAGCGCTAACCCCACCGAGGCACCCCCTCAGGCCGCGAGCATTCCGCACCAATCGGCTGGCGGGCCGCAACCGGCGCAATCGGCCTCCGTGCTCCCTATCTCCAGTCAACCCGAGGCAGCGCCTCGATCCGTCTATCGCAGCACCGCAGAGCAGCTCTACCGGGACTACCAGGCCAACGTAGTGGCCACGCAAGGCAAAATCGGTAGCAGCCGGGTGCAACTCACCGGCCGGGTTGCCGAGATCGACCTGGATGCGACGGGGCGACCGGTCGTGAAACTTTGGGCCGACAAGGAGACCACCGCCGCCATGACCCTCGCTGAGAACCAGCGGGCGGCCGCCGCGCAGCTCGCCAAGGGCGAAGCCGTCGAGGTGGAATGCGACAAGGTCGGTCGCACCGGGACCTCACTCCAGGGCAGCGACTGTGCTCTCGGAGTGGTCGATTCCCGGCCCAAAGAGGTGAACCTGGCTCTCTTTCTCGCCAACGAGAGGGGCGCCACCCGCGTGTACGTCGTCGGCCCCATGACCGAGGCGGCCTGCCAGGAACGCAGTGCTGAAATCTCGTCCAGGCTGCAAGGAAACCGGCGGGGTGAGCACGTGGTTTCCAGGAATTGCACCGACGCTGTCCGCGAAAGGATTCCGCCGGAAGGCTGTCACCCCAACAGCTCATCTGTGAGCATCGCCGGCGTCCCAACCGCACACCTATGGCGTTACGACTGCAATTCGACCGCGGTGGCGCGCGCTAGCCGCCACAGAAAGACGTCGACGATGCCTCTTGGGGGCGAGACGACGCTTGCCTCCTTGGCCCCGCCTGCGGAGGCCGACGGAAACCCTGCGATAGCGGACGACAGTGATTCGGCCTCCGCACGGCCAATTCCCGCTCCGTTGGCAGAGTCCGTGGCGGTGCCAGGAGCGCCGGCCACGCCGGCCCCTTCGGCGGCGAGCACGGTTGCTTCCAGCAGTGCGGGAAAAACGCTGACCGTTCCAGTGGCGACCGATCGCGCATCGACAAACAACATCCGACTTGCCTCAGCCAGCAACTCCGACACTGGCACAGCGCCAGCAGTGCGCGTCCCCTCGGAAGAGTCCACGGTTGCGCACGCGGCGCAAAACCTGGTGGCCCCCGGCCCGGCGCCCCAGCAAGGAGCATCCGCCGCCGGCACGGCCGTTATTTCTGACGACCTGTCGGACGTCAGAGCGACAGATCCTCAAGCCGCGGACCACATCGCCAGCTTCTGCGCCCAAACAACTGCGACAACCAACCGGGACGCCTTTATCGCAGACTGCCGGCACAACGAGGCAGCCGCCTGGACGCGCCTCGTCCAGCAAAACGAGTTCCCAACGATGGACGACACCACCCGCAGGAAGTGTAGCGAGCCCCCCTTCCCCGATACCTATGTCGCCAAGGAGAGCTGCGCAAGGTACCTCTTGCACGTGCAATAACTCATACATTATTTCTCGTCGTCGCGCCTGGATTGCGCGAGCCACTCCTCGCGAGCACGCCGTCGTACGTCCTCGAGATCCTCTCGGGGTTGTTGCTCGCGCATTTTCAGCCATGCGTCACGGCCGCGACGCCGAGCTTCCGTCAAATCGCGCGATGAGTTTATCGAGGCATTCTGACTGAGGGTATCAGTCAAAGCTCCCGGTCCATCACTGTCTCCAAAACACCGCTTCGGCAAAGGTGGTGGAGGATAGCGCCCCATCTTCGAATTCCAGTACGCCCAAGAGCGAGGATCGATAATTCCGGGTGGCGCTCGTTCGATCGCCTCGCGAAATTCGTCGTCCGAGACATACTCGCGAATCACCCGCATGTCCTCGTGCCTGGCGTAGGTCATTGCATACGCCATGAATCGCACCGGATCCGCCAGAGCCTGCTCTGGCGGCTCAAACCAAATGATCCGGGGCGCGATCGCCAACGTGCGCGGCGTGGCGGGAATCGGCTTCATAACCCGTGTCCATGATCGTGGCCGATATAGCGATCGGCCTCGTTGAGGCTGGGTAGGCGATCCAGGTCAACGCCGCGTGCTGCGTTGACCAGACGTAACTTGATCTCCTCCGGAAGTTGACGCAACTCTCCGTCGTCGAAGTAAGAAAGCGCCTTTAGAGTAATTTGAGGATTAAAAGTTGAGCCGTAGAGCCCTTGCGCTGCAGATAGCGCAAGCGGCAAACCGACCCTGCCTCTGATAATCAGGGCATCAATATCGATGTAGTCCTTTGCTTCCGCACGTACTTGAACGACGGAGGCCTTGGTGCCGGCTAGATCGAGCAGGGAAGCTACCTGCAGCCCGTTGTCCTCCGAGACGAACGGTGAGGCAAGACGAGGCAAGTTCGGCACACCAAAAAACGATACCTTTACGGGCCCACCTCGCTCGACGATTGCGCTGAGCGTGTTCTTTTCTCGCTGAATGATATTGGCGCCGTTTAGAAACGAGATCCCTTGTTCGATTTTCGAGATCTCTAGTGGTCGATTACTGAAAAAATCGAAATCAACTGAATGTCGGTGCCCCAGGTGCAGCGCAAGCGCTGTCCCACCGTAGAGAACAAATTCCCTGGACAACTCGGACAATTCACTCCAGAGCCTCCTCTGGGGAGGGGGGAGAATTTCAAGACGAGGCTCAAATGGCTTCATTTGCGATGCTGAACCAAGAACGGGTTCGTCCGTGGCGTCCAGTGTAAGTCAGCGCGCGGTCCAGCGCGGGACCAATTACTTATACGATTCAATGAGCTATGGACGGACGAGCCCGAAATGCCGCCGTGAAACGCCGCCGTCTTCCATGCCGCATCAATTTCCTAGCGGCTCGTGACACTATTAGGCCTCATGGCTCCGGCAAAGATAAGGTTTCGAAAGACTCGACAGCGATGCAGGGGAGACTTCTGATGGCCCGTATGCCTTTTCGAGTGTTAATCCGCCACCTGTTCCCTATCTTATCGGCGCTGCTGGTCCTGGCTTGCACGGGTCCATCAATCGGCGCAACGCCGTCTTCGCCACAGCAAGCTCCGTGGCGCGAGACTGTCCGTGAGCTCGCACAAGAGCACTTCAAGAATCCGGCTTGGGGTTATTCGCACTGCATACGGGACTACGAGCTGGCGAACCAGCTGGCCGCCGCGGATCACGTGAAGCTCGATGACGACGTTCTGTTCGCCGCCGCCTATCTGCACGACATGGCGGCATTCGCGCCTTGGGAAAAGGCTGGAGTGGACCACCAGGACCAGGCAGCAAAGATCGTCGACACCGTGTTGAGCGGGACCGGATTCCCGATGGCGAAGATTGAAGCCGTGCGCGGCGCCATTCGAACCCATATGTTCCAACGGGACCCGGTCGGACCCGAAGCGCGCTACCTCCACGATGCCGACGCACTGGACTGGCTGGGCGCCATTGGCGTTGCACGCATCATCGGACTGGTGGATGCCAACGGGGGCAAGCCCACCGGACCGGAAGTGATCCCGATGCTGGAGTCGAATCTCAAAGACGTCCCCGCCAGAGTGCTGACTCCCGCGGGCAAAGCACTCGTCGCCCCCAGGGCCGCCGAGCTGCAACACTTCCTGAGCGACCTGCGGCGGGAAACCGCCGATCTCCGCACCCTTTAGTGGCGCCAGGACGCTATTGGGCTTGAGGTGATTCTACGCTACAATCACCTCAATATGTGAGGTGATTGTGCCACCGCATCGCTCCGCCCATGAACGCCCTGGATGGATCTGGCAACGGCCTGAGTGGCCGAATTTCATATGGGATAGTGCCGCTCTCACGAGGCCGCTATCCAACGCCCGCCGCGCGCAAGGTGAGCTTTTGGGGACGGCCCGAGTACTCGATGAACAAACGCATCCGGCAACTCAGCTCGAAGTGTTGACACGCGAGGGCCTGATGACGAGTGCGATCGAAGGCGAGACGGTAGATCCTCACGCATTGCGCAGCTCAATCGCGCGGCGGTTGGGTTTGCCGACAACTGGATTACCTCATCCTTCCCGCTCAGTCGAAGGGTTGGCAGACGTGCTGCTCGATGCGACGCAGCGGCACCACGATGAACTCTCACTTGTAAGACTACACGGCTGGCAAGCAGCCCTTTTCCCAACGGGGAGGTCCGGCCTACACGAGATACGTATAGGGAAGTTACGCGGCAAGGAGCCCATGAGGATCGTGTCTGGGCCGATTGGCGGCGAGCGTGTTCACTATGAAGCCCCTCCGCATGATCGCCTCGAGCGAGAAATGCAGATGTTTCTCAAGTGGTTCAACAACGCCTCGCAGTCTCTCGACGGCTTGCTGCGTGCGGGGCTCGCTCACCTGTGGTTTGAGATCATTCACCCATACGAGGACGGCAACGGCCGTGTGGGTCGAGCAATCCTTGATATGGCCCTCGCACAGGACGAGAACCGGGCGACTCGGCTCTACAGTATGTCGGAGCGCTTCATGAACGTGCGCGACGACTACTATGGGGCGCTCGAGCAGGCGTCTTCGGGAAGTCTGGACGTCAGTGAGTGGCTAGCGTGGTTTCTGGTCCAGGTGGAAAAGGCTGCGCGCACAAGCGGATCAGTGGTCGAATCAGTGCTGCGAAAGGCGCGATTCTGGATGCGACATGCCTCAAGTCAGCTCAACGCGCGACAGACCAAGGCACTCAATCGCATGCTGGACTCGGAACCTCGAGGTTTTGAGGGAGGGATGACCAATAAGAAGTACTCGAGTCTGACGAAAGCGAGTGCCGCCACGGCGCAACGCGATCTCGCCGATCTGGTGGGAAAGGGATGTCTCGTTCTGGTGGGGAGTGGTCGCGGCGCACGCTATGAGTTAGCAAGCACTCCAACGTAAAGCAGCTTCCGCGTATCGCAATCGAGATCTTCATCCGATCGCACTCGGTCGCCCTCTCTTTCCAAATCCCCTCATAACTGTGACACACGTCTCAGTGTTGTAACCGTGCAACACGCCATCTCCTCCCAGGGGATGATGGCCGAAGCCGTTAATTTCGCTACAGCATTGGGGAACGCCGCTGGAGCTAGACGGAGGGTACGACGATCGAACGTACCTGTGGCCGGGATGCCACGCGCGATGGCGGGCGCGTGCGCGGGAATGCGCCCAAAAGGAGGAACTCAAACCGCTCACAGATGATTTCGGGGGAACAGGTCAGATGCATAGTTATAAGCGATGGTCGATGGGACTGGTGCTGCCGGGAGCGTTATTGCTCGCCGAGGGCGCGTTGGCACAGCAGGCGCCCCCTGCTACAACCAACAACACTTTGTCCGATGCGCTCGAAGAAGTCACCGTCACCGCCTCGCGCCGCGAGGAAAGCGCAAGCAAGGTACCGATCAGCCTTACGGCATTCACACAGAAGACGCTCGACGAGAACAACGTCCGCTCAGTCGACGACATCGCCAAGATGACGCCGGGCGTGCAATTCACGCGCAACAGCGACTACTCTGGCGCCGTAGCCAACATCTCCATCCGCGGCGTCGCATCTGATGCGGGTTCCGGCGCAACCGGTGTCTACATCGACGATACCCCGATCCAAAACCGTGCCTCTTTCAGCGGCTTGGGCAGCAGCGTCTGGCCGCAGATCTTCGACCTCGAGCGCGTCGAGGTACTGCGCGGACCACAAGGCACGCTGTTCGGTGCCGGCTCGGAAGGCGGCACCGTCCGCTTCATCACGCCGCAGCCCAGCACTACCAAGTTTGACGTCTACGCACGTAGCGACCTCGCCTTTACCAAGGGAGGCGATCCGTCCCAAGAAATCGGTGCCGCAGTCAACGTGCCGCTGATCGACGGAGTACTCGGCGTGCGCGCCAGCGCCTCGTACCGACATGATGGCGGCTACGTCAATCGCGTCGATTGGGCCACCGGCAATGTCGAACAGCCGGGCTCGAACTTCGACAACATCAGCACCATGCACATCGCGATGGCCTACAACGCCACCGACGATTTGACGATCACACCGTCCTTCTACTGGCAGAAGATCTATATCAACGACTCGAGCGCCTATTGGGAGCCGCTCTCCAACCCGGGCAGCGACTCGTTCAATCGCGGCTCGCTCATTCGCAACACGACCACCGACACCTTCACTCTGCCGGCACTGAAGGCCGAATGGCGCATGCCTTTTGCGACACTCACCTCGAATACGTCGTACTACCAGCGCCAGCAGCCCAGCGTCCAGGACCTCGCCTTTTTCGAGAGCGGTCTTTGGGCCGGCAATCCGATTCCCCCTGCCGGGATGTATGCGCCCTCGTACGACCAGACCAAGCAGCGCAACTTCACCCAGGAAGTACGGCTGGCCTCAAAAGACGCCGACGCCCGCGTTGTCTGGCTGGTCGGCCTGTTCTATCAGAACAACTGGCAGCACGTTTCCCAGAACGTCCAGGACACCTTCTTCCCGGGTCTGATCCAAAAGTACCATGGTGTGTCCATGGACGACTTCTTTGGTCTGCCCCCGGGCACGGGGCTCCTTGACGGCCTCTATACCGTGGTCATCAACCCGTTCGACACGGTCGACAAACAACTTGCCGCCTTCGGCCAGGTGGACGTCAAGATCACCGATTCCCTGAAGGCGACAGTCGGCCTGCGCAGGTCCCATCAGAGCTTCTCCGACCACGTCGTGTACGCGGGACCGGTGTTTGGAGCGCCGGTTGAAGGCAACAACAGCGCCGCCTCAAATCCGGTGACGCCGAAGTACGGCCTGTCATATCAAGTAAACGACGGCACGATGGTTTACACCAGCGTCGGCAAAGGTTATCGCATGGGTGGCGGTAACAATCCTGTGGCTGCCTCCTGCGCTACCGACCTGGGTAACGTCGGCCTCACCAGCGTTCCGACCCTTTTCAAGGACGACTCGCTGTGGTCCTACGAGCTCGGCAGCAAGTGGCGCGGGCTCAACGGCCACCTGGCCGTGGATGCCAGCGTCTATCTGATCAAGTGGAGCGACATCCAGTTCTCGTACACGCTGCCGATCTGTGGCTTCTCCGTCACGACCAATGCCGGTAACGCCACCAGCAGAGGATTCGAGCTGTCAGTGCAGTCACGCCCGCTGGACAACTGGGATCTCGGCGTCGCATTCGGCTACGTCCATGCGACCTACGACAACACCGCGTTCTTCAACGGCGCGCAAACACTCGAGGGCGAGAAGTCCATCGTCGGCAGCGGAGATCGGATTCCGGTCGCCCCCTGGACCATTGCAGTGCAGTCACAGTGGAACTTCACCGCCTTTCAGTATGACTCCTACTTCCGTGTGAACTACAACTATGCCGACGGTCTCAATACCAACCTGCCGGTGCAAGACTCCCGTACCGGCGGTTACGATCCGGATATTCCGGGACTTCCGGTCCTGAATGATCTCTCACTCAAGCTCGGGGCTCACTTCGGACCGGCGGACGTGGCGCTGTACGTGAACAACGCGGTCAACATACACCCGAACCTCGGCGTGACTCACGCCGTCGCGGGCGACTCGCTGTTCCTCAATGTCACTGAGCGGCCGCGTACGATCGGCATTACCGCCACCTACCGCTACTAACCCTCACTGTCTGGAGCCAGGGATGGCTCCCCTTTCCCCCAACCGTCGAGCGTGCACGACCCCTCGGGAGCCGTGCACGCCGCGCTAGTTACTTCGCGAGATTGAAGTCGCTCTGCTCGCGCAGAAGCTTTCTGATCTCCGGCTTATCCCGCTCTTCCTTGCTGTAAGACATCTCACGCTCCTCGTAGTGCTCATAGCCTCCGGGCTGGTAGATGAACAGCACGTGTGCGTCCTTATCGCCGACCACATGCACCGAATGCACGGTATTCGGCGGAATGTAGACAATGTCACCTGCGGACATCAGATGGGTCTCACCCCCCACGGTCCACTCGAACTGACCATCGATCAGAAAGAACGTCTCGGCATGCTCCTTGTGAAAGTGCGCCGGGACTTTGTATCCCGGATGCCAATGCTCTTCCTGAATGGTGTAACGGCCCTCGGTCTGGGCCGCTGTCAGCTTCACCTCATCGATCTCGTCGCCGAGGTCGAGGATCTTACCCTTGCCATGCATGACGAAATGATGCTGCGCCGGCAGCGGATGCCCCGTGGACTGCTCATCGGCGTAGCTCGGCAAACCGATGAGCGCGCCGGCCGCCACCGCCGTCAACACGCTGGCGACGGCAATCTTCTGTGGACGTTTAAATTGGAAACCCATTCGTATCCCCCTGTCGTACTGAGCATCCGCTCGAAATAGAGACTAGGAGCCTGTCGGGCTTAGGAGCGCCGTCGCGACGGCGAACCTAAGCCCGACAGGCTCCCACGGCAGTCTAGGGATGGGAGGCCTGGAAGAGGTACCGACCCTTGGGAGGAGCCTCCTAGAAGGTGGCTACCACTGCGCCGTGGTACTTCTCCTGGATGAATCGCTTCGCCGCCTGGCTGCGCAGCGCCGCCACCAGCTTACGCAGGGCCGGAGAGTCGACGTTGTCGGCTCTGGCGGCGACCAGATTCGCATAGGGCGAATCAGCGCCTTCAATGAAGAGCGCATCATGTGCGGGGTCCATTCCGGCGGCCAGCGCGTAGTTGGTATTAATCAGCGCCAGCTCGACATCATCCAGCACCCGCGGCAAGGTCGCGGCCTCGAGCTCGCGAATCCTGAGGCGCTTCGGATTGAAGATCACATCGTGCGCGGTCGCCAGGATGTTGGTGGGATCACGCAGCTTGATGAGCCCCTGCTTCTGCAACAATAACAGAGCGCGCGCCGAATTGGAGGGGTCGTTCGGTACGGCGATTATGGCGCCGTCGCGCAATTGCGTGAGCGTATGAATCTTTTTCGAATACGCGCCAAAGGGCTCCACGTGCACCGCGCTTCCCGGAACGACTACGAGATGGGTTCCGTGCTCACGGTTGAAGGCATCCAGGTAGGGCTTGTGTTGGAAAAAGTTAGCGTCGATCTGTCGCTCTTCCACCTGCAGGTTCGGCTGCACGTAGTCGGTAAAGACCTTGACCCGCAGGTCCACGCCTTGTGCCGCAAGTTGTGGCTTGATGAACTCCAGAATCTCGGCGTGTGGAATGGCCGAAGCTGCCACGGTCAATGTCTGCGCCGCAGTGGCTTGCGCAACGAACGCCGCCCAGGCGGCAGCAAGCCCGACCAGCATGGAGCGGCGCGTTACTCCCTGTGACCTCATGGATCTCAGCACTTGATCGGCCTCCATTTGACACTAGCGATGACTGAAACGGGCCACGAGCCGATCCCCCAGGACCTGGATCAGCTGCACCAGGACCACCAGAATTGCCACGGTGACGAGCATGACCGCGGTATTGAAACGTTGATATCCATAGCGCACGGCCAGATCTCCCAGTCCGCCGCCACCAATGACGCCTGACATGGCGGAGTAGCCCACCAACGCGACGGCCGTCACTATGATGGCGGCGAGGATGCCCGGGAGAGTCTCGGGGAGCAGTGCCCAAAGCACGAGTTGGCGCGTCGTCGCCCCCATGGATCGACAGGCTTCGAACACACCCCGGTCCACCTCGCGCAGCAGATTCTCGGTGAGTCGTGCGAAAAACGGTGCAGCAGCGATCACCAACGGTGGAATCGAGCCTTGCACACCGAGTGAGGTTCCGACGATCGCCCGCGTCGCGGGAATGAGCAGAATGAGGAGAATCATGAAAGGCACCGAGCGCAGGAGGTTCACCAGCGCGGACAGTATCGAATACACACACCATTGCACCCACGCCCGCCCCGGCCGCTCAGACCTCTGAGTCCAACCAGTCAGAAAAAGCACCACACCCAGTGGCAGGCCAATCAACACCGTAAACAGCAAAGACACACCCGTCATGATCAGCGTGTCGAGGGTACCCTCGCGAATTTCCGGCCAGTACTCATTTGCCAGGACGGCGGATCCGAGGCTGGCAGCGGTCTGCAATATCGCGCCGCTCATGACACGCGTTCACAATGGACATCGGCCCGTGCCAGTGACTCACGGAAATGGCACTGCCGTTGCTCATCGGCACCTGTGATGTGCACGGTCAATTGTGCGTAAGGGGTATCCCCGATCCGCCCGATCGAACCCTGAAGTACCGCAATATCCAAGCCGTGCTCCCGCGCTGCCGCCGTCAGAATCGGAGTCGCAACGATGGCGCCCCGGCAGGTCAGCCTCCACAGTTGCAAATGGTGGTTGGCGTCCTGTGCAACCTCTGTAGCAATGCCGGGCGCTCCCATCCCGATTTCAGCCAGGAGCGCGCGAGTGGTGCGATGGCTTGGCGACAGAAACACGTCGATCACATCGCCGGACTCGACAACCCGACCGTGGTCGAGCACAGCGACACGATCGGCGACAGCGCGAATGACATCCATGCCATGAGTAATCAGCACAATCGTGAGGTTGAGCCGCCGGTTGATGTCATGCAGGAGCGACAGGATGGATTGGGTTGTCTCGGGGTCTAGTGCCGAGGTCGCCTCATCGCACAATAGAAGCCGTGGCCTGTTGGCGAGTGCTCTGGCTATGCCTACGCGCTGGCGCTGGCCTCCTGATAACTGGCGTGGATACCTGCGCGCCTGTTGAGTCAGACCGACGAGATCGAGGGCCTCCGCGACACGCAAGGATTCCTCCCGTGAGCTGAGCCCTCCGGCAATGCGAAGCGGCAGACGCACATTCTCGTAGACAGTGCGTGAGCTCAGCAGGTTGAAGTTTTGAAACACCATGCCGATTCCCTGGCGTAGGCGGCGCAAGCCGGCGCCACTCAATCCTGTGATCTCACGCTCCTCAATCAACACCTCGCCCGCCGTCGGGCGCTCCAGCAGGTTCAAAATTCTGAGCAACGTGCTTTTGCCGGCACCCGAGCGCCCGATGATGCCGTAAATGTCGCCACCAGCGACGGAGAGATCAACCTCGCGCAGGGCGAAAACACAACCCTCCGCAGTGTGAAACTGTTTGTCGACCTTGCGTAGCTCGATCACGTATTTACGCTCAGCATCGCTTTTTTGACCAAGCAGTGTCACACGACGACCCGGACTGCACTAAATAGAGCCCTGGCATGAGCACCAAGCTGATGTTCATGAGGAGCGGGAACGTGTTTCCGGATTTAACCCGTGCTGCACTGACATATGGGTATTACGAAATTGAAATATCGTATCGCGGGGCACGTTGTTAGACTGACGGACCTGCGGCCATGGAGGCGATAGCGGTGCGCCAGCTTGCGATTTACTACGAGCACCCGGATTGGTTCCGACCTTTGTTCGGCGCACTGGAGCGACGTGACGTTCCCTACATCAAACTCGATGCGGGAGCGCACGTCTTCGATGTGGCCGAGCGCAAGCCACCCTACGAGCTGGTGTTCAATCGGGCCAGCCCGTCGGCCTACCTGCGAGGCCGTCTGGGGACCATTTTTTCAACCTGGAGTTGGTTGAGCCATCTGGAGCGGATCGGTGTGCCGGTCGTCAACGGTAGCCGGATCTTCGCACACGAAATCTCCAAGGCGAGGCAGCTCACCGCGCTCGAGGAGTTAGGAATCGCCTACCCGCGGGCGCGCGTGATCAATCACTCCAGCGTCGCCGTACAGGCATCGAAGGGACTTCGATTTCCCATCATTGTCAAAGCCAATGTCGGTGGCAGTGGCGCAGGCATCAGTCGTTTCGACACCGAGGCGGAGCTCGCCGCTGCGGTGACCGGCGGCTTGCTGAATCTCGGAATTGACGGCACGGCCCTGGTTCAGGAGCTGGCACCACTACGCGACGGCCATATCGTGCGCGTCGAAGTGCTGGGCGGTAAGTTTCTTTACGCGATTCGGGTGTTCCCAGCGCCTGGCTCGTTTGACCTCTGCCCTGCGGATGCCTGCCAGACCAAGGACGGACGTGAGCTCGTGCGTAACGCATGCGCTGTCGATGCGCCAAAGAATGGCCTACGGGTGGAGAGCTACACCCCTTCGCCGGAAATCGTTGCTGATATCGAGCGTATCGCACGCCATGTCGGCCTCGATGTCGGCGGTATCGAGTATCTGATCGACGACCGCGACGGGCGAAGATACGTTTACGACGTCAACGCGCTCTCCAACTTCGTGGCAGACGCCCGCAACGTCATTGGATTCGATCCGTTCGAGCGTCTGGTGGACTATCTGAGCGCGCGCCTGGCAGCCGCCCCTGGAGGGCTTTGAGCATGCGGTATGGATACTGGCTTCCCGTCTTCGGCGGCTGGCTGCGCAATGTGGCCGACGAGCAAATGCAGGCCAGTTGGGAATACATCCGCCGTCTCGCGCAGCGCAGTGAACAGATCGGCTACGACTTGACACTCATCGCGGAGCTGTTCCTCAACGACATCAAGGGCGTCGATGCGCCGGCTCTGGATGCGTGGACCACTGCCGCGGGGCTGGCGGCGGTCACCCAATCGCTGGAGCTGATGGTAGCCGTACGGCCTACGTTCCATTCACCAGCCCTGCTTGCGAAGCAGGCGGCCAATATCGACCACATATCCGGCGGACGACTGGCGTTGAATGTGGTTTCGTCGTGGTGGAGCGATGAGGCACGGCGCTATAGCGTGAACTTCGATCAGCATGACGACCGTTACGCGCGCACAGCCGAATGGCTCCATGTCGTCAACGAGGCCTGGACGGAGCCGCGAACGACGTTCTCGGGGAAGTACTACAACGTCCAGGAGTTGATTGTCGAACCCAAGCCGGTGCGCTCGCCGCGTCCGGTCATCTACGCTGGCGGCGAATCGGAAACGGCTAAAAACCTGATTGCCACCACTTGTGATGCTTACGTCATGCACGGCGATCCCCCGGAGCGCATCCGGGAGAAGATCACCGATATGCGTCGCAGGCGCGATGCGGCTGGATTGCCTCCGATGAAGTATGGCGTGGCCGGCTATGCCATCGTCCGCGAAACAGAGCGGGAGGCTCACGAGGAAATCGCTCGCATTACCGACGTGAAGCCCGGGTCACGGGGTTATGAGAACTACCGCGACTGGGTGGCGAACACCCGACTCGAACAACAGGTGAGTCTGGAGGATTACTCCGTTTCCAACCGCGGACTCCGCTCCGGTCTGACAGGGACCGCCGAGCAAGTCGCCGAGCGCGTCGCCGCTTTCGAAGCGGCGGGCGCGGATCTATTGTTGTTGCAATTCAGTCCGCAACTCGAGGAGATGGAGAGCTTTTCCCGCCATGTGATCCGTGGATCCTGAGATAGTAGATCACTCCGAGGAACCCGAGGAAGGGTAGCCCGAAGACCAGCGTCATTCGAAACGGCTCGTCAAACAGTGTCGTAATGAGAATCGACGCCATGAGACCCGCCCCGACGAGTGTCGAGAACGGATAGCCCCACATCCGAAAGCGCGGGGCGGGCTCCGCCGCTCTGGCGCGTCGGAAAAAGTAGTGAGTGACAAAGATCATCATCCAGACGAACATTACGCCAAAGCCGGACACCGACAACATCACAAGATAGGCGTGCGCCGGCCAGATGGCACCCAGTATTGCCGCGAATGCGACCCCCGAGGTCGATACCAGAAGCGCCTGCAGAGGCACACCGCGATTGGTCAGAGTTCCGAATTGCCTGGGTGCCTGGCCTGCGCGCGACAGGCTGAACATCATCCGCGTCGACACGTATAGCAGGCTGTTCATGGCCGACAGCGCGGCAATGAGAATGACGAAGTTGACAATCCCGGCAGCCGCCGGGATGTGCACGGTCCGCATCACCCTCACAAAAGGACTCTCGCCTGCCCCGGCGTCATTCCACGGCAGGAGCGCGAGCATCAAGCCCAGTGTCAGCAGATAGAAGAGAATCAGCCGGAGAATCGTCGAACGGAAGGCGCGTTTGATCGCGCTCTCCGGATTCTCCGTTTCCCCGGCGGCGACGGCAATCATTTCAAGGCTGAGATAGCTGAAGGTCGCCACCATGACGGCGATCCAGGCACCCCACCAACCATGCGGCAGGAACCCGCCGTGAGCGGTGTAATTAGCAAAGCCTGCCGGTGTGTCGGTGCCAAACACCAGATAACCGGCGAGCACAATAAAGGCGACGATCGCCGTCACCTTGATCACACAGAACCAGTACTCGATTGTTCCGAACACGTTGACGGCCAGTGCATTGGCCAGCACGAGGCCGCCGGAAAAAGTGAGGATCCAGACCCAATCCGGGGGTCCGGGAAACCAGTACTTCATGTACACGGCGATGGCGGTCACTTCGGTCCCAATGGCGAGCACGTTCCCGATCCAATAGCACCAGCGCACCAGAAAGCCGGCCAGCGGCCCCACGTAGTACTCCGCATAGGCACCGAAGGAGCCCGTGAGCGGATGGACGAGAGTCATCTCCGCCAGACACCCCACCATGAGCAGTGCCACCACCGCCCCGATCAGGTAACTCAGGAGAACGCCCGGACCCGCCAGGCTGATCGCGAAGCCACTGCCTAGAAACAGCCCCGTGCCGATCGCACCGCCGATCGAGATCATCGAGAGCTTGCGCGCGCTCAGACCGCGTCGCAGCCCCTCTTCCCGCGCGACAATACGTGCGAATTCCGTGTCGGGTGCGCTCATGTTCCCCCCCAATCCCTCTGATCGCATCAATGCTAGTCGGGCAGCGCGAACGACACCAGCGAGTCGTTCAATGTCTCTTCGGAGAGCTTGGGATGCCCTCCAGCGGCGATCACTACGTACTGTTTACCGCGGAATTCATAAGTTATGGGCGTTGCGTGCCCCACTGCGGGCAGAGTCGCACTCCATAGCTGGCGGCCGCTCTCGACTTCAAAAGCGCGAAACTGCGGATCGAATGCCGTTCCGGCGACAAACACCAGGCCACCCGCGGTGATAATGGGTCCGCCCAGACTGATTGTCCCCGGTGGACCATTGGGTCCGGCCAGGTTGAATGAGCCCAGCGGCACCTGCCAGCGGATCATTCCATGTATCAGGTCCACCGCGACGAGGGTGCCCCACGGAGGCGGGATACAAGGCAAACCCGACGGCGAGAGCAACGGCCGTCGGAACATCCCGTACGGCGCTCCCAGTTGGTTTCCGTATTCGCCGTGCCTGGAAAGCCGCTCATAGGAACCCTTGGCCGACTGCCCTGCTCCGGCGTGCGGCACGAGCCTGACCTCGAAAGGCAGGTTAGTGGTGTTTGCAATCAGGAGCCCGCGTTGCGGATCAAACGCATACCCGCTCCAATTCATGCCACCGATATTTCCGGGTATCGCAACCGACCCCCGGATGCTGGGCGGCGTAAACACTCCTTCCGACCGCAGGCCCTGTACGAGCTTACGGCACGCCTCGTAGTCTGCGGGCGTCGCGCCCCACAATCGGGTGACTTGCTGCGGCACCAGGGCCGGCGGTGCTACCGGCACCGGCTGAGTGGCTGAGGCAACTTCACCCGGTACGTCGCTCTTAGGCACAGGCTGCTCTCGTACTCCAAATACCGGCATGCCCGTATCACGGTTCAAAACGTACAAGAACCCGCTCTTATTTCCCACGATCACCGCAGGGACTCTTGCGCCATCATGCTCCAACGTCGCCAGCAAAGGGGGCGCCGCGGAGTCATAGTCCCACAGGTCGTGATGGACAAGTTGGAAACCCCACTTGAGCTCACCCGTATCCGCGCGCAGTGCCACCACGGAATTAGCCCACTTGTTATCACCGGGGCGCAGGCCACCGAAATAGTCAGGACTGGCGCTACCCGTAGGAATAAACACCAGGTGGCGCTGAGGATCCACAGTCATAATTGACCATGCGTTGGCAGCGCCCGAGCGAAACGCACCCTTCGCTGACGGAATCGGGTCCCAATGCCATCTCAACTTTCCAGTGCGAACATCGAAGGCGCGAACCACGCCGCCTGGCATATCAACCCGATTGTTATCATTGATCGCCGAACCCACCACCACCACATCGTCTACCACAGCTGGTGGCGAGGTCATGTGATACCAGCCTCGACGGAACCCAGCCACGTCGCGAAGGCTGACTTCGCCGCTGTTACCAAAATCAGTACACGCATGCCCCGTCGCGGCATCTACCGCAACCAGCCGTGCATCGACCGTTGCCTCGAAGAGGCGCCTGCGACAGGCAGTGCCCACTGCACGCTGTTCGTCAATCCAGGTCGCCAGACCTCGGTTGACTAACCCATCGCCCGACTCCCACGCCTGATCGATCTTCGGATCGAAGACCCAGCGTTGCCGGCCGGTGGCCGGATCAAGTGCAATCACTCGATTGAATCCCGTCGTCAGGAAAAGAGTGTCGTCCACGAAAAGAGGCGTGGTCTCAAATCCGCTGTGCGCACGGTCACCAGAGCCGTCCGAAATGTCGCCAGTATGGTAGGTCCACGCAACTTTCAGGTGCGAAACGTTGTCGGTGTTGACTTGCGTCAGCGGGGAAAAACGCATCCCGCCCGGATCGTGGCCATAAGCCGGCCAATCACCACCGGCAAGCGCGCAGCCGCTCGCCAGAAGACCGAGGCCGCTCGCAGCCCACAACAATGCTTTTCCTGTTCCGTGTCGCATGCGCTTCTCCCATGAATCTCAAGAGAATCTCAGGATGACGCGAACGCTGAACTTCCTCAGCGACTACGGGGCTAGCGGAGCGCTCGTGTGGGTGAGCGGGACATCAGCGTTGCATCCGGGCGAACAGAGCATCTTTGTACCGGCGGCTCAGACGTACCGTCTTACCGCTACCCAGCTGGACTTCGTGATCCCCTTTAAATAGGGGTGCGAGCGCCCGGATCGCCGTAAGATTTACCGCAGCGGACTTATGGATGCGCGCGAACTGGCGCTCTCCCAACTGCGACAGGAGGTCTTGAAGCGTTCTGCGCAGCAGATAGGTGCGAGAAAGCGTGTGCACGTGCACGTAGTTGTCATCCGCCTCGATCCATTCGATGGTGGCGGTTTCAATGAGCTGCAACTGCCCGCCATCCGGTACGAGCAGTCGCTCGCTCGAGTGCGTCTGTGCACGGGCGGTCGCAACGGCGCTCGCTGCAGCCGCCCGGTCGCGTATGCGTCCACGGACGCGAGCGAGGGTCAGAAGAAGTCGGTCCTTGTCGAATGGCTTCAGCAAATAGTCGATGGCATTGAGCTCGAACGCGCGAATGGCGTGGGCGTCGTAGGCAGTCACAAAAACGAGTAATGGCGCCTCACCCTGTTCGAGTTGGGCAGCCACTTCCAGACCCGTCAGACCCGGCATCTGGATATCGAGAAAAGCAACCTCGGGCGCATGTCGGGAAATCGCCTCAGCCGCCACGATGCCGTCCTCACACTGCGCAACCACGTCGATGTCGCCTTGTTCGCTGAGCCAGAGTGCCAGCTTCGCGCGGGCCGCCCATTCGTCATCCGCCAACAGCGCTCGAATCATGGTGAATGTTCTCGACAAGGAAGCACGAGCACCGCTTCCACGCCCGTGGCACTTCCGTTCAGCCACGCCGTCGCTGCTTCGCCATACAAGACCTGCAATCGCTCACGGCAATTTCTCATGCCTACGCCTTCGTGGAAGTCCGGCGGTAGAGAAGACCCGGTGTTTCTGACGGACAGCACGAGATTACCCCCATCTCGAACCGCCGCGATTTCAATGTGGACCCTTTGCCGGCCTCGCTCAACCGCGTGCTTGAAGGCATTCTCCACCAATGGTTGCATCAGCATCGCAGGGACGCCTCGAGTCAAAAGAGCATGGTCGATTCGCCATTCAATAGTCACTCGATCCGCAAACCGCTCGAGCATGATCTGCGTGTATAGCTCGAGCAGACGCAACTCCTCAGCCAATGGCACCAGATCCTTGCCCTGCGGTTGCAGACTAGCTCGCAGCAGCTCGCCGAGACGGGTCAACAGCCTGTTGGCCCGAGCGACATCGAGGTGCATCAGAGCGGAAATCGTGTTCAGCGCATTAAAGAAGAAATGAGGGCGCAACTGCGAGCTGAGTGCGGCAAGTCGCGACTCGGCCAGCGCACGCTGAAGAGCGAGCAGGTGTTGCTGTTGCGCCCGCCAGTGCGCGAACGAGTCGAAGCTGAAAATAACGCCCAGCCAGAGCCCGATGAACAGCGAAAGTTTGAGGCTCTCGTAACCTATTACGAAAGCCCACGGCTCATGTCTATAGGTTTGGCCGAGCAACGCGTAGACGCCATGCCGAACACCGTATACGACGACGACGAACCCCAGGGCGCAAACCGGCAGCCATTTCAGGTGGTGCCCAAACCACTTCATCGGCTCGCCCAGCCACCTGTTGTAACTGCGTCGGCCCGCCGTGCGTTGGAGTACTAGCAGCAACGTCGAAAATACAGCGGAACTGCCTTCCCAAAACAGCGGCTTCCATAACTGTTGGCCGCCACCATGGAAGTAGTCCCGAGCGGCAATAACAATGAGCAGTACCCAAAAGAGGCCCCACAACGCGTACAGGAGGCCATCGGAACGGCGGATCGCCCCCGCTTCCAGGGTGAGGCCGCCCGCAAGCGGGTCTGCAGCCGCTTCGCTGCTAATTGCTGCCATGCGCGGATTCTAGGGCCTGGTCCGCTCTCCCACCGCCTGTTTGGGGTGACCGGGACTACTCGCCCCCCATGGTCAATTGGAGTAATAACTTAATTCAGCGATCCGGGCACGGATAGCGTCGACGTTCATCGCCTCGATATCGGGCCCCACCATACTGCCGCGGTCGCGCTGCCAGGGAGCCTTCGCCACGGCGGCCTCAGCCTGCTTGCGCATTCGCAGCGGCAGCGGCGCTCGACGGTTTTGCTCCGACTAAGGTCTTATTCTGCGCGCTCGCCTCCACCTGCCAGACGGCGGCGGCCAGTAGTGCACAACACAGCCCGGTACAGAACAGGCCTTTTCGCACAGACAATCGCACATCGGTCATCGCCTTCCCTCGCCAGGTCGAAATTGCGGGCACAACTACTAACAGAATACTAACACAGCACCGATTTCCGGCTCGGGCAGAACTCATGCGTGCGACGCACCCATTTTGGAAAGAAAATGTGGCTGTTTTCTCTATTCTCATTGGTGTGACTCCACGCGGCAGAGAAAACAATGAAGCAGAGCGCGTTCGGAACGGGCCCGGTACGGCAATGTGCCGCGGTCTTTGCGGTGGCCCTGTGCATGGGATCGATGTCCGCGGCGGCGAAGGATGTGGTCATCCACGCGGGGCATCTGATCGATGGGGTCGCAACCGCCCCGGTGGACAAGGTATCGATCCTGATCCATGACGATCGCATCACCGGCGTACAGAGGGGATTCGTGAATCCGAACGGCGCCGAGGTGATCGATCTGTCCAGTGCCACGGTGTTACCAGGCCTGATCGAATGTCACGACCACATTTCCTCGGTTGGCGACCGCAGCCCGCTCGGACGCTTCGTCGACACCGAGGGAGATGCGGTCATCAACGCCGTCGTCAATGCGCGAATCGAGCTTGGCTGGGGCTTCACGACCGTCCGCGACGTCGGCTCCGGCGAGTTCGAGGGCCCGGCGCTACGCAGGGCGATCGCCGCGAACAAAGTCATCGGCCCACGGCTGTGGACGGCAATGGAGCCCCTGAGCGTGACGGGCGGGCATTCCGACAAGTTGAACGGCCTGCGTCCCGGCCTGATCATGCCCGACCGGGAGTCGTCCATTGTCGAGGGACCTGAGTCCGCCCGCGAGAGGGCACGTGAGCACAGGCGCAACGGGGCGACCGTCATCAAGATCATGCCCAGCGGCGGCGTCGCCTCGATCGGTGATGATCCCAACGCAATGACCATGACCGACGAGGAGATGAAGGCTGCGATCAGCGCGGCACACGAGCTCGGCCTCAAGGTCGCAGCGCATGCGCATGGCAAGAAGGCCATCGATCACGTGATTCTGGCCGGAGTTGACTCCGTGGAGCACGGCACGTACTCGGACGCTGAAAGCTACAAGCTGATGAAGGAGCACGGCACCTTCCTGGTACCCACCCTGCTCGTCGCCGATGAAATCTATCAGACCGCCGTCCATCATCCCGAGCGCCTGCCGCCGACCGTTGCTGACAAAGCCATTGCCGTGACTCCAACCATGATTGGCAATGCCCAGCGAGCCTACAAGGCCGGCGTAAAGATCGCCTTCGGCACAGACCAGTCCGCCAGCTCGAGCCGCAAGAAGGCCGAGGAGTTTGCGCTGCTGGTCAAAGCGGGACTGACACCCATGGATGCGATCTTCGCGGCCACGCGCAACGCGGCCGAGCTCATCGGTGTTCCTCGAGACATCGGCTCGGTGCAAGCCGGCCGTTATGCTGACATCATCGCGGTCAAGGGAGATCCGCTCGCCGACATCACGGAGCTGCAGCGTGTGGAGTTTGTGATGAAAGGCGGCGAGGTCTACAAGAGCGACGGCAAGATGGTGCGCTGAGTTATTCACGAAATAAGAGAGTCGACCTATGCGCCTGAGATCCACTTTCGTCCCGGGGTTATTGTCGCTCAGTGCTCTGTGTTTGAGCGTACACGCCGCGGAAAGCGCCAAGAAAAGCGCGCCGCCCACACCCGCGGTACGACAACGAGCCGCGGATCTGCCAGCTTTCGCGGGTCTGAAATATCGCCTGATCGGTCCATTTCGCGGGGGTCGGGCTACCGGGGTCGCCGGCACCCCCAAGGATCCCAACGTCTACTACTTCGGTGCCTCCGCCGGTGGAGTTTGGAAAACGACCGACGCCGGCACGACGTGGAAGCCGCTCTGGGACAAGTTCCCGGAAGCCTCCCCTTCCATCGGCGCCGTGGCCGTAGCCCCGTCGGATCCGAATATTGTTTATGTTGGCACCGGGGAAGCCAACATCCGTGGCAACGTGGTGACCGGGAACGGCATCTACAAATCGACGGATGCGGGCAAGACGTGGAAATTTGTGGGACTGCGCGACTCACAGGCTGTGGGGCGCATGGCGGTGAACCCGACGAACCCCGACATAGTGTTCGTCGCGGCGCTCGGCCATCCGTTCGGCGACAACAGCGAGCGCGGCATCTATCGCTCGACCGATGGAGGTAACAGCTGGCAGCGAGTTCTCCATGTCGACGACAAAACCGGCGGTATCGATGTACAGCTAGACCCGTCCAATCCCAACGTCGTGTATGCCGGCATGTGGCAGACCTACCGCAAGCCCTGGATCATGGAAAGCGGCGGGCCGGGCAGCGGCCTTTATCGCTCGAACGACGGTGGTACCACATGGGAGAAGCTCACCGGCCATGGCCTGCCCGAGGGGGTGTTGGGCCGTATCGGAGTTGCACCGACTGCGGACCCGAAAAGGATCTATGCCTTGATCGAAGCCGAGAAAGGCGGCCTGTACCGCACGGACGACGGCGGCCAGAGCTGGAAGCTCATCAATTCAGATAACGACTATCGGCAGCGCGCCTGGTACTACACCAACGTCTTCGCCGACCCCAAGGACTCGAACAAGGTGTTCATCATGAACACCGGCGCCTACAAATCCACCGACGGCGGCGTCAAATTCAAAAAGATGCCGACCTTTCACGGCGACAATCATCAACTGTGGATCAATCCGCTGGACACCAACCGGATGGTCAACAGCAATGACGGCGGCGCCGACGTCTCGGTCGACGGCGGTAAGACGTGGACCTCGCAGATGAATCAGCCGACAGCGCAGTTCTACCATATCTCCGTGGACAATCAGATACCGTATTGGGTCTACGGCGCGCAGCAGGACAATACGACAGTCGCCATAGCATCCGGTAATGTGAGCGGCCCGATCGGCGTGCAAAGCTGGCACTCGGTCGGCGGTGGCGAGAGCGGCTATGTAGTGTCGGACCCGCTAAATCCCAACATCGTCATCGCCAACGCGTACGACGGCAACGTCACCCGGTTCGACGGCCGCACCGGACAAATCACTACCATCAGTCCATGGGAGCGCGACCCGATGGGCTGGGCGGCCAAGGATCTCGAGCATCGAGCCCAGTGGACTGAGCCGCTCGCATTCTCGCCGCACGATCCGCATGTGCTCTACAACGCGAATGAGGTCGTTTTCAAAACCGTGGATCAGGGCAAGTCCTGGAGCGTCATCTCGCCCGACCTGACACGCAACGACAAGTCCAAACAACTGTCCTCGGGCGGCCCGCTGACCAAGGACAACACCAGCATCGAAACCTTCGATACCGTTTTTTCACTGGTCGAATCGCCCGCACAAAAGAACTTGATCTGGGCGGGAACGGATGACGGCCTGGTACAGCTGACCAGTGATGGGGGCGGACATTGGCAGAACGTCACTCCCGCAGCCATGCCGCAGTGGTGCACGGTCGACATGGTCGAGGCCGACCCGCATGACGCGGCGAAGGCCTACATCGCGGTCGACTGCCATCGGCTCGACGACTTGCATCCGTACGCGTTCAGGACCGACGACTCGGGCAAGACGTGGGTGGCGATCACCGCTGGAATTCCGGCGGATGCGTATGTCCATGTGGTACGGGCGGATCCCGAACGGGCTGGCCTGTTGTATGCCGGAACCGAGAACGGGGTGTTCGTTTCCTTCGACGACGGCGCGCACTGGCAACCGCTACAACTCAACCTCCCGCGCGCTCCGGTGCATGACCTGGCCGTGCATGGCGGGGATCTGCAGGTCGCAACTCACGGGCGCGCGTTCTGGATCCTGGATGACCTCGGCCCGGTACGTCAGTGGTCGGATGAGATTCGTCGCCAGGACGCCCATCTCTTTACTCCCCGTGCAAGCCTGAGAATTCAATACTCAGGCCGTGGTGACATGGCAGGAGGCCCCAACGGCGCCAATCCGCCCTCCGGAGTCCTGGTCACCTATTACCTGAAGAGCGGCGATGCTGAAAAAACCAACGACGAGGATGCCGCCGACGAGAAGGCAGACAAGGACGATCACAAGAAGAAGCCGGAACAGACCCGCGTAAAGCTGGAAATTCTCGATGCCAACGACAAGGTGATCCGCACCTTCCCCGTCGTCCGCAAGCCCGGCAGCGACGAAACTGGCGGCGGTGACGATGATGACGACGCGCCGGCGGCAAAAGTCCCGCACCTCAGCGCGAACGCGGGCCTCAATCGCTTCGTTTGGGACATGAAATACGAGGGTGCCACACGCGTCCCGAAAGCCGCGATGTGGGCCGCCACCCTCGACGGCCCGGTGGCGCTGCCCGGACACTACAAGGCGCGCCTCACCGTCGACGGCAAGAGCCAGACCGCCTCGTTCGACCTGCTGCCCGATCCGCGCCTGACAGTGACCGCACAGGACCTGCAGAAGCAGTTCGACCTGCGGATGGCCATTCACGAGCAGCTCGAGAGCATTCAGAACGCGGTGTTGGAGATCCGTAGCCTGCACCAGAAGCTGTCAACGGTGCGCACCGATGTCAAAGGTAAGCGGCCGGATGCCGAGCGGGTTACACAGGCCGCCGATGCGCTCGAACAGAAGGTCGATGCCGTTGAAGACAAGCTCATTCAGCGCAAGGCGGTCGCCAACGAGGACCCGCTCAACTTCCCGATCCGGCTCAACAACATGATCGCCTCTTTGAACCAGTCGGTCGGCCATGGCGATACGGCGCCGAATCAGCCGCAATACACCGAGTTCAACGAGCTCAAGGGAATGGCCGCCGAGTACCTTGGGGAGTGGAACCAACTCAAGGAGAAAGACCTCGCCGCCTTCAACGCCCTCATCCGTCAGGACAAGATGCCAGCCATCGTCCTCGCCGGGCGTTAACGTCCAAAGGCTCCCGCGCTGCTGCGCGGGAGCCTTCTTCGAGCTCATTTGACGTCGCTTACCCTGTCGTTCGTGAAGATGATCTTCATATCCGGGTAGCTGTAGATCTTCTTCGCGCCCAGATCCACTATGCGGGAGGGCTGTCCTAGAACCGACGTAACCTCTTCTGGTGTTTGACCCAAAGTGATGGTGGGCGGCGGATCAGAGGGTCCCGGAGCGGAAGGGCCGCCGGCCACCGCGGGACCGGCAGCGTCGACAGCTTCCACATCCTGCATCTCGGCCTGATCGGCGGCGCTGATCTGAGCGTTGATTTCAGTACCGGCATTTGCATCCGGCGGCGGAGCGCCCGCCGCATAACCCGCCTCCACCGGCGGGCCACGATCGGCGGCTGGCACTGCCGGCAAGCCTCCATGCCCCTGCTTTGACTGCAGTTCCGCCATACCCTGATCAATGGTCGCCCGCATGTGATTCTGCATTTCCTGCAGATCCGTGAGAGCCACGGTAACCGTGTCGGAGCGCGCGCATTCGTTGCCGCCTTTGCTGGCAAGCATGGTCGCATTCACCTGCACGGCATCCGGCGCAGGCGGCGACTGTACCTGCATCACATCGCCCTCAGTGACTCTGCACTCTTGTCCGGAAGCCTCTACCAGATCGAGATCGTTGCCGGCGACGAAAACATGCGGGCGACCATCACTCAGGATCGCTGCGATGCCCATGTCGTTTGGTGACGCTTGCGGATTGGCAGAGTTGGCCTGCGCCGCCATATTCTCCTGTTGGATGTCGTATTTCACTTCGTCCGCGATCTGCTGCTTGATCTCAGGAGACAGGGCCGGAGGACCATTCGC
>Ga0134126_10000204_pt1 | contig 78385 bp, 54 predicted proteins | sample KB31752_FD_96881 | JGI IMG/M metagenome (GOLD analysis project Ga0134126, IMG submission 96881) | Terrestrial soil microbial communities with excess Nitrogen fertilizer from Kellogg Biological Station, Michigan, USA - KB3-175-2 | ecosystem: Environmental > Terrestrial > Soil > Unclassified ...
TGGTGTCGTCGAATGGGCTGCATTTCCTCATCGCGTGGGAGTTGTTCACGGTTTGCTCCTACTTTCTCATCGCGCTGGACCGTCAGAAGCGCGAGGCACGCGCCGGGGGCTGGTTATTTCTCGTATCTTCGCACGCGGGAACGCTCTGCCTCTTTGCATTCTTTGGCACATTAGCGGCCCGCACCGGAAGTTGGGACCTTGGTCCGATGCGTGAACAGGCCGGTCTGGCGCCGTTGTTCTGGCTGGTGTTGATTGGCTTCGGTGTCAAAGCAGGCGTCTTTCCGCTGCACATCTGGTTGCCATCGGCACACGCGAATGCGCCCAGCCATGTTTCGGCCATCATGTCTGGCGTGGCCCTTAAAATGGGCATCTATGGAATCGTGCGGTTCAGCGGCTGGCTGCCCGTGCCTGCGGCGGCGGGATGGGTTGTCATTGGCCTGGGCGCAATCAGCGCATTATTCGGCATTGTATTTGCATTGGCGCAAAACGATCTCAAACGGTTGCTCGCCTATTGTTCCGTGGAGAACATTGGCATCATCCTCGTTGGCATGGGCGCGGCGCTGCTTGGCGCGGACCATGATAATGCGCTGTGGGGACGGCTTGCGCTGGCCGGAGTATTGTTGCACGTGTGGAATCACGGGGCGTTCAAAACGCTTCTGTTTTTTGGGGCCGGTTCAGTATTGCACGCCACGGACACACGGGAAATGAGCCGTTTGGGCGGGCTGTGGCGCAGGATGTCGTGGACCGCGGGCCTGTTCGCACTCGGCGCGATTGCCGTGTCAGGCTTGCCGCCGCTTAATGGATTTGTCAGCGAATGGCTTTTGTATCTGGGCCTCTTCGACGCAGCAGCCAGTCGTAATCCCTCAAGTTGGGTAGTGCTGCCGGTCGCGATCATGCTCGCAATGGCTGGAGCGGTCGCCCTGGCGGCTTTCTCTAAAGCATGCGCCGTGGTGTTCCTTGGCGCACCACGCACTCAGGCGGCGGAACAAGCCCACGAATGTGGCATGCTTATGCGCGGATCGATGCTGGTAACAGCCGCCATTTGTTTTTTCCTTGGCGTGGCGCCGGTACTTTTTTGGCCCGCGATTTCTCGCGCTGTTGCGGTGTGGAATCCGGCCTGGGCTGCTCCGAAACCGCCAGCACCTTTGATCAATCTCGGTTTGGCTCAAATGATTCTGGTGGTCGTGGCTTGCGCATCGGGCGCCTGGCTTTGGCGAAAGGCGCGCGCCAATGGGCTTCAGCGCAGGCTTACGTGGGACTGCGGCTATGCGAAACCCAGCGCACGCATGCAATACACGAGCGGCTCTTTCGCAGGTATTGTTTCGGGCTGGTTTGCCTGGCTTCTTCAACCAGAGCAACAAATGCGGCGGCCACGCGGTCCCTTGCCGGCAAGCGCAAGCCGGGTCGAACGCATTCCAGAAACCGTGTTGGAGCGAGTCATTGCTCCCGTGGGTAACGTCATCATGCGAGTATCCGCCATTGCCCGCCGACTGCAACACGGACGGCTCCAAGCCTATATTCTCTATGTCGTGGTCGGCTTGCTCGGTTTGGGCATTCTGGTCTTCCTGGGAGGAAGGTTATGATTGTATTCCTCAATCTCATTTGTCGTATTGCGCTATGGTTGCTATTGGCCCCGCTCTTGCCGGGGATTATCAACAAGGTCAAAGCGTGGATGGCGGGTCGGCGTGGGCCGCCGGTATTTCAACTCTATTATGACCTGGCGCGTCTCTGGCGGAAGAGCGTGGTGTTGAGCACGCTGGCGTCACCCGGTTTTGTGGTCGGACCGGCGGTGGCATGGGTCGCGCTGATGGGCGGGGCACTGCTGTTGCCATTGGGGCCGGCGGGAACGGTCATGGGTTTTCGCGGCGACATGCTGCTCCTGATTTACCTGCTGGCTCTCGCCCGGTTCTGCACGGCGTGGGCTGCGTTGGAAACAGGCTCCCCGTTTGAAGGCATGGGCGCGGCCCGCGAAGTGAGTTACGCGATTCTCGCGGAAGCAGCGGTCATTTCCGCGGTGCTGTCACTGTGCATTCAAACCGGAAGCACGTCACTGGACACCATGCTCAGACCCACGAACGGCACTTCGGCGGTGCTGCTCGCGGCGGGGTTATTTATAGTGTTGCTGGCGGAGAACTGCCGGGTTCCGTTTGATGATCCCAACACGCACCTGGAATTGACGATGATCCATGAAGTGATGGTGCTCGACCACAGCGGGCCGCCGCTGGCCGTAATCTTGCACGGAGCATCCATCAAGCTATTACTCTTCTCGTTGCTGCTGGCCGAAGCGGTATTGCCGGTTGAAAATCTGTCCCCTGCATTGGCGGTAGTCGTGCTGGCTGCTGGAGTGTTCGTCGTGACAGTCGGGGTCGGTTTGGTCGAATCATTGCTGGCACGGCTTGCTTTTCGCCGCGTTCCGTTGCTGCTTGCGACGGCATTCCTCCTTTGCGTGTTTTCGATGTTAATTGCCTGGAAAGGCGGTACCCCATGAATGAAACGGTAAACTTCCTGGTCTATCTCGCGATGGGATTGAACCTGCTGGCGCTCGGCAGCAGCCGCCTGCCGACCATTATTTGGGCGATGGCCGTGCAAGGCGTGGCGCTGGGAATAATGCCAATGTTCATAGAACCCGATTTCAACTGGCACTTGGGTTTGATTGTGGTGGCAACGGTGGCGGGCAAGGGCGTGGTGATTCCCAGTCTTTTGCGGCGGGCCATGCGGGCGGCGAACATTGATCGGGAAATGGAGCCGTTCATCAGTTTCGTGCCGTCACTTCTTCTCGGCGCAGGCGGCACGGTCGCGGCTTTCGCGGCGGTGCGATTCCTGCCTCTCCTGCCGGAGCATGCGCATACCTTGTTCCTGCCGGGTGCTCTGGCTTCGGTATTGACAGGATTCGTTCTGCTCATCGGCCGCGTAAAAGCAATCTCCCAGGTGTGCGGCTACCTGATTTTGGAAAATGGCATTTACTTGTTTGGCCTGCTGCTTATTCGCGCCATGCCGCTGCTCGTGGAGGCTGGCATTCTCCTGGACCTGACGGTGGCCGTGTTTGTCATTGGCATCATCGTGGATCGCATCCAACGCGCCTTTGATTCACTCGACACTCGCAAACTCACCGCGCTTCACGAATGAAAGAACTACTGCTCATCTTTGTGCCCATGGCGGGAGCCGCGCTGGCCGCTGTCTGGCCGAGCAACCGGACGCGTCCGTGGCTGTTGCCAGTCGTGGGCTTCGCGCATGTTGTTTTGACATTTTGGTTGATGGTGGACCCGCCAACCGTGGCAGCGAATGCGTGGTTCGGTTTCGATCCGATTGCGCGGGCAGTTTTGCCAGCAGTGTCTTTGTTGTTCCTGGTTTGCGCCATGTACAGTGTGCCTTACCTGCGCCTGAGAAGTGAACGGCCCAATCGCGTCTTCGTGTCCACCTTACTGTTGGTGCTGGGACTATTGAGCGCAGGGCATCAGGCCAGACATTTGGGCTTGTTATGGATTGCGACTGAGGCTGTGACTCTGGCGACGGTACCGCTCCTGCATTTCAACAACACCCCTCGCGCGTTTGAGGCGACATGGAAATATCTGCTGGTCGGCGGCACGGGCATTGCGCTCTCGTTGCTCGGTTCTCTTTGCCTCGGTTACGCTTCATTACATGGCGGGGGCAGCGGCGATCTGACATTCACCGCATTGATCGCCCAGGGCGCGGGTTTGTCTCGGCCATGGGTGTTGATTGCGTGGGTTCTGTTGTTGGTGGGATACGGGACGAAAATGGGATTGGCTCCCATGCACACCTGGAAGCCCGATGCTTATGGCGAAGCCCCCAGCATTGTGGGCGCAATCATGGCAGGCGGCGTTACCACCGTGGCGTTCACGGCGATTTTGCGCGTGCGCTCGGTAATCAGCGCTGCCGGCGAGGGCGCCGCAGCAAGCCGCACACTCCTCGCCATCGGATTATTCTCGATGTTGGTTTCGGCGCTCATGCTTCTGGGGACGCGCGACTTCAAACGAATGCTCGCCTATTCCAGCATCGAACACATGGGTATCCTGAGCATCGGAGCGGCGTTGGGCACCGCCGGAGTGTGGGCGGCCCTGTTTCACGTTTGGAGCAATGGCCTGACCAAGGGCGCGCTTTTTCTGAGTGCTGGTAATATTCGGCGGGCGGCCGGTGCGCGCACAGTCGATGAAGTTAGCGGCATGGCTGTGTTAACACCGCGCTCGGCGGCGATCTTTGTCGTCGGAATGTTCGCGATCACAGCCCTTCCGCCATTCAGCCCATTTTTCAGCGAAATACGTGTCGTGCGAGCGGCTTTTGAGACTAGACATGGCGCTGCCGCTGGAATGTTTCTCGCCTTCTTGTTGTTTACCTTTTTTGGCATGACGCGGCTTGTCTTCGCCGTTGTTGATGGCCGTCCTCGTACCGCAACGAAGACGGTCGGCAGACACTTTCCAGAAACCGCCGGAGTCATTTTCCCGCCGCTCCTTTTAATGGGCATTTCGCTTTGGCTGGGTCTTTGGACGCCCGCCGTGCTGCGCGATTCCTGGACAGCGGCTGTGGCTCAACTCTTTTCCATCAAATGAGCGCGTCCACTCCATTTGCACTGTTAGCCAACGCCACCAGTCTCCCGTGGTCGGACGTGCCCGAGTGGACAATGGAAAGCTTCGTGCAAAAAACTGCCAGCGAGCTGAACCGTGGCGCACGGCTTTGCGCCTGGTTCGGTGTGCCGGAAAGCAACGGTACACGGTTGGTGGCAATCCTTGCCTTCGATGCCGACAACACCCTGGCGGTCGCGCGCAGCACGCCGTTTAGCGGCAGTTATCCCGCGCTCACTCCCACTCACCCGCAAGCCCACCTGTTCGAGCGCGAAGTCTGGGAACAGCATCGTCTCAAACCCGAGGGACATCCGTGGCTCAAGCCCGTCCGCGCGAACCACGGGAATGCGCCGGCCAATGGCGAGTTTTTCCGAGTGAATGGCCGCGAAATTCACGAAGTGGCGGTTGGCCCGATCCACGCAGGCGTCATTGAACCGGGTCATTTTCGTTTTCAATGCAATGGCGAGGAGGTGATCCATCTCGAAATCGCCCTCGGCTATCAGCACCGCGGCATCGAGGCGGCAGCATTGGCCAACGGGCCGCAGTTGGTGACAATGTGCCAGATGGAAACCATCGGCGGAGATACGACCATTGGCCACGCCACGAGCTACGCGATGGTCCTGGAAGCGCTCGCCGGAATGGAGGCGCCATTGCGGGCGCAATGGCTTCGCGCCCTCGCCCTGGAGTTAGAGCGATTGGCCAATCATACTGGCGATTTGGGCGCGCTGGCCGGTGACGTGGCATTTCTGCCCACATCCGCGGCCTGCGGCAAGCTTAGGGGCGATTTTTTGAACCTGACGGCGCTTATTTGCGGAAATCGGTTCGGCCGCGGTCTCGTCCGACTGGGTGGTTGCCGGCATGATCTTGAGCCTTCGCGCGCCAATGGCCTGCTTGAAAAGTTGAACCGGGCGTTGACAGACGTGGAAGAGGCCACCGCCTGGCTCTGGGACGCGAACTCCGTACGCTCGCGCTTCGAAGGGACTGGCGTCGTTTTCACTGAACAGGCGGCCGCGATGGGGTTGGTGGGCGTGGTCGCACGGGCGTCCGGTTTGGTTCGGGATGTCCGTTTTGACCATCCCGCGGGCTGGCATCGGTTCGCGCAGGTTCCCGTTGCCGTCTGGCCGGACGGCGATGTGTTCGCTCGCGCGAAGGTGCGCTGGTTGGAGATTCAGCGCTCCGGAAAATTTCTCACAGAACAGCTGGCTGCCGCGCCCGAAGGTGCAATTCGTGCGGACGTTGGCCCGCTTGCAGCCAACACTCTGGCCGTCGTACTGGCCGAAGGCTGGCGGGGCGAGATATGTCATGTCGCCCTTACGGATGAGACCGGAAGGTTTCGCCGGTACAAAATCATGGACCCCTCATTCCACAACTGGATTGGAATGTCGCTGGCACTGCGTGGCCAGGCGATCTCCGACTTTCCGCTTTGCAACAAAAGTTTCAACCTCTCGTACAGCGGCTTTGATCTCTGACTATGTTTGCATTCGAAACCATTATTCATCGCTTGCGGCACGGCAGCCAGACGATGTCTTATCCAGATGGTCCTGCACCCGCCCTGCCTGATCGTTATGGCGGCGCCTTGCGTGTGGATGCATTCAAATGCACCGAAAGCTGCACTGTGTGCGTCGAGGTCTGTCCAACGCACGCAATCACAAAACCGCCTGGCGGCCCGGCATTGCTCGATTTGGGCAAGTGTATTTTCTGCGCTGCTTGCGTCGAAGCCTGTCCGACAAAGGCCATTACTCAAACTGGAGACTATCGCATGGCGACACGGCGGCGCGAAGATCTTTTGCTTGGCAATCCGGGCGCTGAAGAAGCGCGCCTTGCCGCTGCTCTCGACGAAAAACTGCGCAGACTCTTTGGCCGTTCACTGCGCCTTCGCGTGGTAAGCGCCGGCGGCTGTGGCGGCTGCGAGGCGGATGTCAATGTGCTCGGTACCATCGGGTGGGACCTTGGACGGTTTGGGGTTCAGTTTGTCGCCTCGCCCCGCCATGCCGATGGCCTTCTTGTTACCGGGTGCGTTTCAAGAAACATGGAACTGGCACTCAAAAAAGCATGGGACGCAATTCCGGAGCCGAAGATCGTCATCGCAGTCGGCGCGTGCGCCATCGCTGGCGGACCATTTATCGGCAATCAAGAGATTCTTAATGGCGCTGCTTCGGTGGTGCCCGTTGACTTGTTCATTCCTGGCTGTCCACCTCATCCACTCACCATCCTGGATGGCTTATTGCGGCTGTTGGGGCGATTGGATGAAAAAGCCGGTGCTTGATTGTGCGACATTCGGCTGCCGAGAATGGTGCGCCAAACACTTCGATTTCGCTTTGAGTCTGAATGCGTGAGCTCGCAGCAGCCCTTAAAGGTGAGATGGTGGTCGTGGGACTTGGGGGGGCCTACCCGTCGAACTGGACGGTTCGCTAGGGAAGGAATCGGTGCCGTCAACCCGAAGGGGGTGCGGGAATGGGCAGTCCAGGAATCCATCGTTGAGGGTTGGCTACGGTTCGCTATGTTTTTGTGCGGGAAAAGCGATCTCCTATCAATTTATATCTTCGTCACCGGTGCCTTTGACCTATTCGTTGGTGTCTGCTCAATCGCGCAATCGTTCTCAGCGCTCACAAAATCCCTGCAACCTACGTACATGAAAACATTCCGTGCCTGAGATTCAGTCACCCCCGCCAAATCCATATATGCTTTGATCCAGGCTGTTTCATCGACTGCGCTGTTTCCCGAAAGGACGTTCATTAAATGCTGCTTCAATGAGCCACCGGGAATTGTCGCTGCGCTCACCAATTTTTGTGGACCTCTGCGCACTTTTTGCAGCGGTGATGTTGAGCTTCAACCCTTGCAAAAAAGGGATGGCATTTGCCAACAAGCGTGGATTCCCAAGTATAGTTTGTGGGGATACTAAATCGGTGAATGGAAATTCGTATGAAAGCTCGCTCTTTACCCAAATCAGTGCCGCCTGTCTTTGAGCCCACCAAAGTAAAATTGCTGCCGAAGCCAGTTCATCACCTGGAAATTCTGGCGAGAATTTCCATAAAGAGAGTTGAATATTCTTCCTTTGAAAAGTTGGATGAACGTGCCACGCGCCGGACCAGTGTGCTTGAAGGAATTCTGACTCGAACCGAAGCCACCCGTCTCCGTTGAATTACGCAGCGCGCAAGTTCTCGGCGACAGGGGAAAAGCTTTTGCGGGCTGAAAGCATCATGCGCTATCATAGCGGCTGCGCGCTGGTGGCGCCGCGCGTTTACGAGATAGCCCATTTCCAGTTACGAATTTCAGGCATGTCCTGCCCGTGCTCGTTGATGTAATTTCGGTGTTCGACCAATTTATCCTGCAGAGCTTGTTTCAAATAAGCTGCCTTGGCGCCAACCTGTGGCAGCCTGTCAATGACATCCATGACGAGGTGGAAGCGATCCAGATCATTCAGCACCGCCATATCGAAGGGCGTGGTAATCGTGCCTTCTTCCTTATAACCGCGCACATGCAGGTTATCGTGGTTCGTGCGGCGATAGGTCAACCGGTGAATCAACCACGGATAGGCATGGAAAGCAAAAATGATCGGCTTGTCTTTGGTAAACAACGCGTCGAAGTCGTGATCATTCAAACCGTGAGGATGTTCGGTGCAAGGTTGCAGCTTCATCAGATCAACGACGTTGATGACACGGATTTTTAGTTCCGGTAAATGCTCCCGGAGAATGGACACCGCAGCCAGTGTCTCCAGCGTTGGTACGTCACCCGCGCAAGCCATGACTACGTCCGGTTCGCTACCCTGATCGTTGCTGGCCCAGGACCAGATGCCAATGCCCTCAGTGCAATGCTTCACGGCGGCATCCATGCCCAGCCATTGCGGGGCCGGATGTTTTCCAGCGACGACGACATTCACGTAATGCCGGCTACGCAAACAATGGTCCATGACCGACAACAGACAATTGGCATCCGGCGGCAGGTACACCCTGACAACCTCGGCCTTTTTATTGACCACGTGGTCGATGAACCCCGGGTCTTGGTGGGTGAAACCGTTGTGATCCTGCCGCCAAACGTGAGAAGCGAGTAGGTAGTTGAGCGATGCGAGTCTCCGGCGCCAAGAGAGCTTGGAGGTAACTTTCAACCATTTCGCATGCTGATTGAACATGGAATCCACAATGTGGATGAATGCTTCGTAGCAATTGAACAGTCCATGTCGGCCGGTGAGGAGATAGCCCTCCAGCCAGCCTTCACATTGGTGTTCGCTCAGCATTTCGATCACGCGACCTTCCGGAGCGAGGAATTGATCGTTCCGGTCTGTTTCGGCCTCCCATTGCCGACTGGTTGTTTCGAATACATCCGCAAGACCGTTGGAAATGGTTTCATCTGGACCGAAAATTCGAAAGTTCCGCTCAGACGCATTCATCTTCACCACGTCACGGAGGAATTTTCCGAGCACGTGGGTATCGCCTATTCCAGGAACGCCCGGCATGGGAACGTTGACGGCATAGTCGCGAAAATCCGGCACTCGAAGATCCTTCAACAGATTGCCGCCGTTGGTATGCGGGTTGGCTCCCATGCGTCTGGGACCGCTGAGCGCTAGCTCAGCGAACTCTGTCCGAAAGCGTCCCTGCTCGTCGAAAAGTTCCTCCGGACGATAACTCTTCAGCCATTTTTCCAAAAGTTTAAGGTGGCTCGGCGGACTGGTTGGCGTGACGGCGAGCGGCACTTGATGCGAACGGAATGTGCCTTCGTTGGGAATTCCATCGACCTTTTTTGGCCCGGTCCAGCCTTTTGGGGATCTCAAGACGATCATCGGCCAGTCGGGTTGCGTCCTGCCATCCTCGATTCGAGCATTCTCTTTGATCTGACGAATATCAGCCATCACCGTATCCAAAGCTTCTGCCATCGCTTGATGCATTGTCTCCGGTTTGTGCCCCTCGACGAAATAAGGTCTCCAACCGTGGCCTTCAAACAGCTTGCGCAACTTGGCTTTCGGAATGCGCGCGAGAACTGTGGGATTGGCGATTTTGTATCCATTCAAGTGCAGAATCGGCAGCACCACACCGTCGGTCACCGGATTGAGAAATTTATTCGAATGCCACGCCGTGGCCAGCGGGCCGGTTTCCGCCTCGCCGTCGCCCACCACACACGCCACGATTAAATCAGGATTGTCAAAGACCGCGCCAAAAGCATGGCTCAGTGAATAGCCGAGTTCGCCTCCTTCGTGAATGGAACCGGGACATTCTGGCGAGACATGGCTCGGAATTCCTCCAGGAAAGGAAAACTGCTTGAACAGTTTTTTCAAACCAATCTCGTCACGGCTAATGTCGGGATAAATCTCCGTGTAGGTGCCCTCCAGGTAGGTATTCGCCACGAGCGCCGGACCGCCGTGACCGGGACCGGAAATATAAAACATGTTTAGATCGTGCTCTTTGATGATCCGATTCAGATGCGCGTAAATAAAGTTTTGTCCCGGAGTCGTGCCCCAATGGCCCAGCAGCAAATGCTTGACGTGTTCGGGCTTGAGCGGTTCACGGAGCAGCGGATTGTCGCGCAAATAGATCTGTCCCACGGACAAATAATTTGCAGCCCGCCACCAGGCATCGATGTTATGCAGCAGTTCCGGCGCAAGCGCATTGGCATTTGTTTTCATAGTTGAAGCCTTTCAAGAACCTGACATACCGACCGCGCAATCATTAATTCTTCATCCGTTCGGATAACACGGACAACCACTTTGCTTTCGTCGCTTGAAATCACGTCGGCGCTTGCGGCATTGCGTTTGGGATCCAATTGGATGCCGAGCACCTTCAATCGTTCGCATATTCGCGCCCGGATCGGAGCGGCATTTTCGCCGATGCCACCGCTGAAGACGAGAGTGTCCAACCCGTCGAGGGCGACCGTAAACGCCCCAATCCATTTGCTCGCCTGATAGCAAAAGAGCGCGACAGCTTCAGCCGCGCGACTATCCTCGATTTCGCGTGCCAGCAGATCGCGCATATCGGAGCTGGTTTCCGATATCCCGAGGAGGCCGGACTCGTGGTTTGCCATTTTGAAGAACTCGCGTGTGGTCATTCCTTCTACGCGTTCCAGATAGGCGGCGAGGCCGGGATCGAGATCGCCGGAACGCGTGCTCATCGGCAATCCCGCAGTGGGCGTGAACGCCATCGTAGTATCCACGCTCTGGCCGGCTTTCACGGCGGCCATGCTGGCGCCATTGCCGAGGTGCGCGAGGATGACACGACCCTGCGCGGCATTTGAACCAGCCACTCGCGCGAGTTCCTCCATCAAAAAAGTGTACGACAAGCCGTGAAATCCGTATCGTTGAACGCCACGAGCTTCATAGCGCCGCGGAATGGGCAGGAGCCTCGCGACCGAAGGAAGCGTGCGATGAAAGGCCGTATCGAAGCATGCCACCTGCGGCAAACCGGGAAATTTCGCAGAGAGCATTTCAATCAGCGCGATTTCCGCGGGGAGATGTTCCGGGTCGAACGGCCCCACCCGGCGTAATTCTACGAGCATCCCATCGTCGACCATTTGTGGTTCCCGGTATTTTGGCCCTCCGTGGACCACGCGATGTCCGACTCCTTTAAACTGCGATTCCGCGAGTCGGGTAATGACATGCTCCAACGCAGCGGAGTGGTCGCGCGCCGAAATTTTTTTCTGGGTGCGGTGGCCGTGCTCTTTCAACACGAAGGTCGCGTCCGCAGTGCCAATCCGATCTATGTCTCCGGAAACAACCCGCGCCGGGGAAGTGCCCGCCGTGAACACTGCGAATTTCAAGCTGGATGAACCGGCATTCAAAGCAAGCACATGCCCGGGGCTTTGGCTGTTCTGAACAGTCGATTGTATTCCACCGTTTGCTTCTTGCTTCATGGCTTACGTTTCGTCCGCTGAAATCTTTAAAAACCCCTTACGACGTCGTCAATCAAGTTCATGGTTATCAGGTTCGATCCAGTCTGCTGAAAATCCCCCAAGCGCAATGCCTATGCAATGGAGAATCGCGCGCAGGTTACAAATGTAGGAAAAGTTGAAATCGATAGGCTCACCGACCGCTTCTTTGGAAAAGGGGGCGGTACGAGTTTCGGAAGCGTTTCTGGGAAGGTATGTAAATTGTTTAAGAATTTGTGGGGGCTCATTTTGAGATAGTGAACCTATCGGAAGCCTCTTCATCGAATGCGACGTATGCGATTCGTCGCAGTTCCGAGGTTTAAATTGATCTCGCTTTCGCAGCCAATTAGAAACGAGAACATCACAGTGTTGCCGGAGCGCGTGGTGAAGTTGGCCACGCCAATTTGAGAGCCGTCCAGCGGTAGTCACGGGGGTAGTCATAACTTTCAGAGAATTTCACTTTGCTTCAAATAACCACACGGCATAGCATTTCTGGCGCATCCCATTGGCATTGCCTTATTTATATGTGCCAATTGAAGGTTTGTGAAACCCGGTGAAATCATTCTGCCCCAACTACGGATCAGAAGGTTTCAGGTTCAACTCCTGATGGGTGCACCACTTTTTGTCCCTCTCTGTCAGTCTCAACTCATTTCGACGCCGCGGACGAATTCCTCATGTAACTTCGCGTAAACGCCGCCCGCCGCCAGGAGCGTGCGATGCGTGCCGCGCTCCACAATTCGACCGTGCTCCAGCACCAGCACGAGATCCGCTTTGCGAATCGTGCTGAGCCGATGGGCGATCACAAAGGCCGTGCGGCCGCGCAGCAACAATTCCAACGCGCGCTGCAAGCGAGCCTCGGTGATCGTGTCAATGGCGCTCGTCGCTTCATCGAGCACCACGATTTTTGGTTCGGCGAGCAAGGCGCGGGCGAAGCAAATCAATTGGCGCTGGCCGGAGGAAAGCGCCGCGCTCTTTTCTCCCACCTGCGTTTCCAGTTTCGCCGGCAGCGCCTCCACCAAGTCCAGGCAATCCAGGGCACGAAGCGTGGCGCGCACATCTTCATCACTCGCAGCAGGTTTGGCGAAACGGATGTTGTCCAGGATGCTGCCGGAGAACAGAAAATTGTTCTGCTGCACACTGCCCATTTGCGACCGCAACGACGCGCTGGTGACATCCGCCAGGTCTTGGCCGTCCACGAGCACGCGGCCGCCGCTCGGCAAATAGAATTTCTGCAGCAACGCCGCGATGGTTGTCTTGCCACTGCCGGTGTGTCCGACGAGCGCCACGGTTTGGCCCGGTTCGACGCTGAACGAAATATCGGTCAGCACGGGCCGGCCCGGCCTATACTCAAACCGAACGTTGTCGAATTCCACGCGGCCGCGAATGGCGGGCAAAGATTTCGCGCCCGGCGCATCGGTCCATTCGGGCTTCAAATCAATCAACCGGAAGTAGCGTTCCGCGCCGGCCATCGCTGCCAGCGCTTGTTGATATTGGTTTCCGATGACTTGCACCGGATCAAAAAAGAAATTGGCCAGGAAGAAGAACATGACGAGGTCGCCGGGGTTCATATGCAGCCAGCCATGCCAATGCAGCGCGCCATAGCCGCTGAGCAACGCGGTGACCCCGAGGAAAATCTGGCTCTTCATTTGCAGCAGGGGAATGAACACGGCCGAGGCGCGAGCCACGCCCACGTTGTTTTCGCCGTGGATGTTCACCAGCTTTCGGAAAAACCCGGCGTTGATCTCCTGGCGCACAAACGCCTGCGTCACGCGAATGCCCCCGACCGATTCGGCCAAGGTGGAAGTCACACGGCTCCAGCTCTCCTGCACTTTGCGCATCTGGCGGCTGGCTTCGTGTTTGAAGCGGCGGTTCAGGATCCAGATGGCGGGCGCGAACGCCAGCATGAGCGAAAACAGCTTCCAGTTGTACCACGCCATCAGCAGCGCCGCGACGAACATCTGCACGACTTGAATCGCCACCACAAAGGTCACGTCCTGCACGGCCACGCGCACGGCATCGATGTCCGAAACCAGCCGGCTGATGATTCGGCCAAATTTCGTTTGATTGAAGAACGACATCGGCAGCGTGGCGAGCTTCTGGAAATATTCCGAGCGCATGTCGTGCGCGACAGCCTCGCCGAGTTCCAGCGCCGTGCGTTGGCGGAAATGCAACGTCACGATCATGAGAACCACGAGGCCGAGATAAATCGCGGCATACCGGAAAATGCCGGCCATGTCGTTGCCGGCAATGGGGCCGTTGATGGTCTGGCCGATCATCCAGGCCAGCGCCGGCAATTGCAGGCCGCGGAGAAACGTAATCACAAAGAGCCAATTGCGCCGTGCGGCATACGGCCGTGTGTAGGTGAAAATCCGGCGGATCAACGTCACGCTCAAGGGCGCCTGGTCGGCCTCGCGATCATCCAGCGGCCGAAAATACGTGATGGCTTCCCGGGCGCCATCCAGGGGCACCCCCCTCTCGCGCGATTTTGATTTGATTTGCGGCCACAAGCTCATGACGGCTCCTTTTCACGGGGCGTAGTGGCACGGGCGTCCCGCCCGTGCGAATCGAAGCTCACAGGCGGGACGCCCGTGCCACTATCGTTCGGCTCGCCCAGGTCCATCAGTTGGAGCAGCGCCGTTTCGTGATACAGCCCGGGCGCGCGCGCGAGTTCATCATGGGTTCCACGCTGCGTCAGATGGCCGTCTTCCAGCACCAGGATGAGATCGGCGCGACGAAGCAGGCTCAGGCGGTTGGAGACAACAAATGTAGTGCGCCCTTTCATTGCCGCGCGTAACGCCGTCACTATCTCGTGTTCGGTTTTCGCGTCCACCGAAGCGGTGGGATCATCGAGGATGAGAATCGGTGGGTGCAGCAGGAGCGCTCGAGCGAGCGCCAGCCGTTGCCGCTGCCCGCCGGAGAGGTCCACGCCGGATTCGCCCAGCACTGTGTCATAGCCGTGCGACAGCTCGGTGATGAATTCATGGGCGGAAGCTATTTTCGCCGCCTGTTCGATCTGTTCCTGCGTCGCGTGCGGGTTGCCGAACGCGATGTTCGCCGCCACGGTGTTTGAGAAAAGGAAGCTATCCTGGTAAACGATCCCGATCTGGCGCCGGTACGCGTCCACGTCCAATTCGCGCACGTCCCGGCCGTCCAGCAGAACCCTTCCCTCCTGCGGATCGTAGAAACGCGGAATCAAACCGAGCAACGAACTTTTGCCCGTGCCCGTGCTTCCGAAAACGCCGACGATTTGACCCGGTTGGGCAGCAAACGAAATATCGCGCAGCACGGAAATCTCAGGCGCGTAGCCAAAGCTGACACGTTCGAAAACAATGTGGCCGTCCACGCGGGACGGCACGACGGCGGCGGGTTTGCTTTCGATCTCCACCGGGGTGTCGAGCACTTCGAAGACGCGTTGCGCCGCGGTGAAACTTTGCTGCACGGAATTGGCGATGGTGGTAATGTTGGCGACCTGGCCATTGAACTGCTGCAAAAGACCGGCAAACACAACCAGCCCAGAGCCCAGAGCCACGCGCCCTTGGACGTAAAGCCAGCCGCCGTACGCAAACAAAATCACCAGGCTCAATTGCGACAGGAACTGCGTGGCCGGCGTGAACACCGCGAGATCGAAAAAAATCCGCCGCTGCTGCCGCGAGACGTCGTCATTGGCGGCTTCGAACCGCCGGACCCGGTGCGGTTCGGCGGCGAAGCTCTTAACCGTCTGCATGCCGCGAATGCTTTCCGTGAACAGCTCAACGAGCCGGTCGAACAATTCGCGATTGCGCAGGTAACCCGGGCGCAGCCGCGCAGAGTAATAATGCGTTACCGCCCACAGGCCGACAGTGACCGACAGGCACGCCAGCGTCAAAGTCGGATGGATCCGCCACATGAACACGAAGTAGATTGCCAGCGAGAGCAGCATGTTGAGGCCCTGCAACACGACTCCGTCCACGAACAGTCGCGTGTTCTGCACGTCGCCAGTGACGCGATTGAAAATCGAACTGGACCCGTGCACGTCGAAAAAGCGGAAGCTGAGTCGTTGCAGCTTGGCATAGACTCGGTGACGGAGGTTGGGAACGATCTTGGCCTGGGTCAACCGGGCCGTGACCATGTTGTATTGATAGGTTAACACGGCCCTTAGCACAGCTTGGGCGATAATGACGAGCGACAACACCGTGACGATGTGCAGGGAGTTCCAGGCGGCGGGCGGCGTCCAGCCATAAGGATAAACCGGCGCATGCTGCGATGGATCCAGCGCGTGGCGGATGACATCCACGATGACACCCAGCAACTGCAATCCGAGCAACGCGAGCAACAGGAGCATCACACTCAACGCGAGCGAGGCCAGGCAATCCACCCGAAACTGCCACGCCAGAGCAAGCAGACGCCGCACCAGTTCGCCGGTGGAATAACGGCGCGCGGGCTGGTTGGGCGTCAAATGGGACATGTTCAACGTGACACCATGCCGCAGGGCGTTCGGTCAAGCGAGTAGAAATGGCGCGTGCCGGAGCGTGGACGGTTGGATTTTTGGATAGATGGATGAATGGCGGCTGGCGGGCTTTGCCGCGGCCGACGGCTTTTAAGTTTTACGTTCTGACGAAAGCCTTGATGGTGGCGATTTCCTTTCCGGCAGACGGCCCGTGCGGCCGAATGTTGTAGCGCCCCACTGCCGCAGGAACGATAAACGTTTCCGCGCGATGAACTAAGAAGGGTTCAAAGGTGCGGCTGGGACTTTCGACAACGGCCTCATCACCCTCGACGAGATTCAAAACGTTCACGCCGCCGCGCGTGTCATGCGCCACGGTTTTGCTGAACCAATGCCGGCGCACTTCGATGACTGCGCGGTCGCGCAAACTCGCGCGTTCCTCGCGCCAGCCATCTCCGTTGGCAAGCGGTTCGAAGCGGTTGACTTTGTTCGGAAAATCAAAATGGATCGGGAACTCCTCGCGAAAGCGCAGGTAAACGGCCTCGCCGAGCAATGCGCGCGGCTGGTTGAAAAACAAATCGATGGCCGGAATTTCGATGCGCACGTCGCCAAAGCCGAGCAGCAAACTATTTCCATCCAGCGCGGATTCGAAATACCGGTCAGAACGTTTCTCTTTGCCGTCTGAATCGCGAGATGGCACCAAGCGAAACGGACGCCGCGCGACGGCGTGCAACCCGCGACGCACGTCCTCGGCTTCGGCCAGTTTCGGCTCGCTCGGATCATTTGTGTCGAGCACATAATCCCATCGCTTGATGAGCGGACGTTTCCAGCGGTCAGCCACATGCCAATCCACCGCCAAGGCGCGCTCGCATTTGAGATTTGCCGGAACTGATTTGTTATCCACACCGAGATTGCTGGTTTCATTGCCTTGGAACCGTTGGCGCGCTTCGCGTCGCGCGAGATCGGCATGAATCAAAATGTGCCCCCAGGCAATCAGCGAGGCGCCGCAACCAACAATGAGCACCAGGCCGGCTTTCAATTCATCGATGGCTCGCCGGAGCCGCCAGAGCGGTTCAGCATCGAAAAAATTCACGAGGCACAACCCGTGAGAATTGCCGAAGCCTGAATCCTTGCGGCCAAGAAATGGCGCGACGAGCTTGTCGATCCTTTTCGGCGGATGATAGGCGTCGGCAGCGCGAAGCGTGAGAGTCGGCGCGAGGCGGGATTCCAGCTCATTCAGCACCGCGAATTCATCGACGCCGGGATAGCATTCCACGATGAGAATTGGCTTTTCCGTCCGGCAATTGGCAATCGCGCGTTGCAATTCCGCGGCGATTTTCTCCCACCCAACGGCGCATTCGCGGACATCGCCGGAGACGGCAACAAAAGCAAGTTTGTCGTAATTGGATTTGCTCATTTCGATTCGGCGAACACTTGTCAGATGCTACTGCAAAAAACGGAACTTTGAAGGGGACAAAAATCCGCAGCAACCCGCTGAATGACTTAAAGCGTATAACAAAACGCATTTAGCGGCAGGGCCCGTTACTCCGTGCGCGCCGTTGTTGGCCGGTGGCAGCGGAAACCCACCGGGTTCAATGCAAAAAAAAGCGGCATGCCGTATGAATGGTAGCTCGAACTTTTGTCCCCTGCATTGCGAGATTGAAAATTATGGGTGTCGAACCAAGCTGAGCGTTCGAGAACTCCAAATTTTTGGGAACAATGGGCGGAGTCAGACATCTCACTTGAGCAATCCACTCCGCGAATCCCATTTTGCAAGGACTAATCATGCGTACCAAAGAAAAGGCAAAGTATGTTCGAGAATTCAAATGCGAAAAATGGCGTGCTGTACTCGGGAGAAACCCCTCAACAACCACGGCCCCGAACTGGATTTGGCCGCCGTTCCTTTATTAAGCGCCTTGGCTGGGGCGCAGCCGCAGCTTCAACCGCCGCGTGGTGGGCGGGACTGGGTTCGGCACGAGCCGACAATGGCTCCGGCAAGGGGCTTTCCAAGGGCGATGCGGCAATCCTTCGGTTTCTGGCTGCGGTCGAATACATCGAAACCGATTTCTGGCAGCAATACACTGAATTGGCTTTGGGCAATCCCGCCTACCAAGCGGCGTTGCAGGTCCTGGATGGCGACATGCCGACTTACCTGAATCAAAATACGCGGGACGAGTTTACGCACCGCGATTTTCTCAACGCGTACCTGCAATCCAAGGGCCATCAGGGCATCAATCTCGAGCCCTTCCGCACGCTGCCGAGCAGTCAGGCAACCGGCGCGAATACAACGGCCAAGCGGCTGACCAGCCTCATGAATCTCACCGTGGACACGAGTTGGTATGTGAAATATCGCAGCCCCGGCAATCCCGATTTCGGCGACACCTTTCCGCAACTCATCGATCTGGTCAACGTGCCGACGATTCCGGACACGGATCTGCCAGTAAACAGCGACGCAATTCAGGCCATTGCCAATGCGGCTGCGTTTCATTTCGCCGCCTTCGAGCAGGCGGGCATGAGCGTATACGATTCGTTTTTGCCGAAAGCAAACAGCCTGGAAGTTGTAAAAATCCTCGCGGCCATCGGCGGCAGCGAAGTCATGCATTTCCAGATTTGGCACGACAAAGCAGGCGATGCTCCGCCAGTGCCTTCCTCGGGGCCCGCTATCGGTTCAGTGTTTCCGCAATTGCCCATCGCTCCAGATCAAACTCCCAACGGCGTGGATTCCGCCAGTCCCATGGACACCAACCAGGTGATGCCGTTGCCGTGCACTTTTATCAGCACAAATCTGCCGCTATGTTCCGTGGTTCGTCCCACCTCCACGAAGCACGCGGGAGCGGTCGCTGCCGCGACGGCGGTCGCCGCCAGTGGACTTTTCCAAGGGCAAAGCCAGGCCTTCCTCGATTTCGTGCTCTCGCTGGCGCAGGAGGCGGATGCCGCCGGCAACAATCAGGACAATCAGGACAATCAGGGCAACCAGAACGATCAGCACGGTCAGCACGGTCACTAACCAAAAGTCACTCACGATCGAAAGCACTCAGAAAAGCGCCGTCACCCGTCCTGGGCGGCGGCGCTTTGCGCTTCCACCGGCCCAAATGAAATTGCCCGTGCGATATTGCCGGAGCCGTCAAACGTCGCCCGTCCTTTTGGACCAATTTGTGCCATGGCAGTTTTTCCAGCGTCAAACCGCGGCAACCGAATTGCGCAATAGGCCGACTCCGCTGATTCCGATTTCGGTGATGTCGTTCGCCTGAAGTGTGAAGGATTCGGGAGGGACGATGCCGGTTCCAGTCAGAAGCACCGCGCCATGCGGGAATTGCTGGCTCCGAAAAAGGTAACTGACGAGTTCGTCGAAGCTGCGTTTGATGCGGTCCACGGAGGTTTCGCCGGAGAAGACGATCGAATCACCGCGCTTGATGGCCAAACGGATCATCCACCCCCGCGCGGATTTCTCGGAGGCGCCGAGCGTGGCCCACGGCCCCAGCGCACAGGAATGCGTGTAGATTTTCGCCTGCGGCAGATACAAAAGATTGGCGCCCTCGATGTCGCGCGAACTCATGTCATTCCCGATGGTGTACCCCGCGATCTTGCCTTTGGAGTTGATGACGAGCGCCAGTTCGGGCTCGGGAACGTTCCACGTGGAATCGCGCCGGATGCCGACGAAATCACCAGGCCCGGCAACTTTCCCGGCGAGCGCCTTGAAAAAAAGTTCCGGCCGCCCGGCCGAATAAACTTTGTCATAAGCGTTCGCGCTGAAATCCGATTCCTCCATCCGCGCCGTTTTGCTGCGAAGATAAGTCACGCCGGCGGCCCAGACCTCCTGTCGTTCCACCGGCGCGAGCAATTGGACTTCGGCCAGCGGGAAGCGTGGCAGGCCCTGCTGCGCGATTTTGTTGAGTCGCGACAGCGGGTTTTCCTCTTCGAGGATCGACGTGATGCTCGCGATTCCAGCGGCTGAAAGGTCAATGACTGTCGAACCTTCGATAACCAGGCCCGCGCAAACGGCTCCGTTCTGTTTGAACCGGCAAATGTTCACTCGCCGCACTGTAACAAAACCCGGCAAATTCACAAATGAATGCAGCGTGCACTTGCGTAGCGCAGATTTTATAATCTGCTGTATCGCCGAATTGCATTCGGCATGCGCATCGCCATTTCTGAACGTCGGAAATTTCCACGCGACGCGGATTATAAATCCGCGATACGGCGGGTTGAAAATCTGCGCTACGTCTACACAGTCCTGCCGGAATTGCTTGGTCTCCTTGCGCCTTGTTGTTTCAATGAGCGCATGAGTTCCGATCACGACCTGCTGGAGGGCAATTCGCCGGATATTTATCGCATTCAAACGCGCGGCGCCGGGCCGGCGGGAAGTCTGCCATTGACCAAGGAACTCCTCCGAAACAGTCCGAGCGGCGATATCTTCGGCCTGACCCAAAACGCCGGCATGGGATGGAACGTGACCGAAGTCGGACGAAAACAATTTCTCATCCTCAGCACTCAAGGCGGAATTCGTGCGCCTGATGGCAAACCCATCGCGCTCGGCTATCACACGGGCCACTGGGAAATCGGCCTGCTGGTGCAGGCGGCCGCGGAGGAATTTCGGCGGCTAAAGACAATTCCCTTCGCCGGCTTTTGTTCCGACCCGTGTGATGGGCGCACGCAAGGCACGACGGGCATGTTCGACAGCCTGCCCTATCGCAACGACGCCGCGATTGTTTTCCGCCGACTGGCGAGATCGTTGCCGTTGCGCGCAGGAGTGCTCGGAATTGCCACGTGCGACAAAGGGTTGCCGGCGATGATGATGGCCGTGGCTGGGCTGCATGATTTGCCGTGCGTGGTTGTGCCGGGCGGCGTCACCTTGCCGCCGAAGGATGGTGAGGATGCCGGCGCGGTGCAAACGCTCGGCACGAGATTCGCCCATGGCATGGTGTCGCTCTCGGAAGCGGCGGAATTGGGTTGTCGCGCGTGTGGATCGCCGGGAGGCGGCTGCCAATTTCTCGGCACGGCGGCAACGTCGCAGGTCGTCAGCGAAGCGCTGGGACTTTCATTGCCGCATTCCGCGGTGGCTCCGTCCGGCCAGCCCGTGTGGCTCGATATGGCGGTTCGTTCGGCTCGCGCATTGAGCGAGCTAGAGCAACGCCAGCTCACCACGCGAGCCATTCTGACCTCCGCCAGCATCGAAAACGCGATGGTGGTGCACGCCGCATTTGGCGGCTCGACGAATTTGCTTCTGCACATTCCAGCGATTGCGCACGCGGCGCGATTGAAAGTGCCTGCCGTGGCCGATTGGATTTCGGTGAACCGCCGCGTGCCGCGCCTCGTGAGCGTGCTTCCGAACGGGCCGGTGCATCATCCAACCGTGCGCGTTTTCCTGGCCGGCGGCGTGCCGGAAGTCATGCTGCATCTGCGGCGGCTTGGCTTGCTGCACACGGACGTGCTGACGGTCACGGGAAAAACGCTCGGCGAGAACCTCGACTGGTGGGAAAAATCGGAGCGCCGCGCGCGATTTCGCGAATTGTTGCGGCAGCAGGACGGCGTCAGCGCCGATGAGGTGATTTTTTCTCCGGAACAGGCGCGGTCGCACGGAATGTCCGGCACGCTGGTATTTCCCCGCGGCAATCTTGCTCCGGAAGGTTCGGTGGTGAAAACGGCCGCGATTGATCCCGAATTGTTCGATGCAAACGGAGTTTATCGGCACGAAGGACCGGCCCGCGTTTTCGTGAATGAAAAGGACGCGATGCTGGCGATCAAGCAAAACCGCATCCAAGCCGGAGACGTGCTGGTGCTCACCGGTGTCGGCCCAATGGGCACCGGCATGGAGGAGACGTATCAGGTAACCGGCGCGTTGAAATATCTGCCGCACGGAAAACAAATCGCGCTGCTCACAGACGCGCGCTTCTCTGGCGTCTCGACCGGTGCGTGCATCGGCCATATCGGACCGGAGGGATTGGCGGGCGGGCCGATTGGGAAAATATGGGATGGTGACGTGATTCGCATTGTCGTTGACCGAAATCAGATTGAAGGAAGGATCGATCTGATCGGTGAAGGGGACGGCCGATTCAGTCCCGAGGAAGGCGAAAGGATACTGGCAGAGCGGGCGATGCGCTCAGACCTCAAGCCGAACGAGGACTTGCCCGAGGACATCAGACTTTGGGCCGCATTGCAATCCGCCAGTGGTGGAACGTGGGCGGGATGTGTTTACGATGCGGAGCGGATTATGGAACGATTGCGGCAGCAGCAAAAACCGTAACCGCCGAGGTAACGAGGCGGACTCTTTTGATACGTTTTGATTGTCCACCTCGTTACCTCGGCGGCTGCAGACTATTTGAACGGATTCTCGCGATAGCTTCTTTCGTTGTACTCGAAAAAATCAAAATCCGCGGGCCGGGCCGTTCCGGCCAGGTCCTGGCACGCCATTCCCAAAAAGGCGCCGGTGAAATTCGGCTGGCCGGGCGCGGTCGCTTCATCGGAGAGAATGCTGGCATCGAATTGTTCCGGCAGCCAGCGCCAGGCAGTGTCGACTCCTTCCACGCGATATCCAAAATGAAGCCGTTCGAAATCAATTTCCGCCCGCAGATGAATTGGTTTGCCGACGGGAATTGGAATGGGCGCGCTAAAGGCATCGGTTTGCGGTGCATCGGGGATGCAGGACATGACACGAAGATGCCTGCCCGCGCGCGCATCGTGCGAAATGTACAAGTAATGGAACTTGGTGCTGTTGTAATAGCACACGAGGCCGGCCATATGCTGAAAATGCTCAGGCTCAAATTCCACGACCGTCGCCGCGCTGAGACAATGTGCTTGCTGCCGCCGCGCAACCAGCGATTGCCGGAAGAGGCTGCCAATGGTTTCGCGGCCAAAGAGCCGCAAAAACCCGGGACGCGCGGTGAGGCTGAAAATTTCCTCCGGCCACGGCGTGCGCAGCCATTGAAAATCAATCGGCAATTGGGCGTCGTTGAAATCCTCGCGCGCGGGCAAACGCGGAAATTTATGAACGGGAAGCGGCGGCGCAGGTGTTTTAACGGTGGGAAGCCCGGAGCCATCCAAGGTGCGCAGCCAGCCATCCTCCGACCAAACCATTTTTTGAATCGCCGTTTCACGGCCCAGCGTGCAACGTCCGCGATTGCGCAGCGGACGTCCGCACAAATAGACCATGTAAGTTTCGCCGTGCTGCGTCTCAATCAGGTCGGCATGGCCCGCACGTTGCAATTCCAGGTCAGGACGATGGCGCGCAGACAGAATCTGTTTGTCGGGATGCAATTCATACGGACCGTCAATCTTGCGCGAGCGCGCCATGGTGACGGCGTGGCCCCAAAACGTTCCGCCTTCAGCTGTGAGCAGATAATACCAGCCGTTGCGCTTGTAGAGATGCGGTGCTTCAGTGAATCCGAGCGCCGTGCCTTCGAAAATCAGCTTGCGATGGCCGACCAGCTTGCGTTCCTTGGCCGAATATTCCTGCAACACGATTCCGGCGAAACGATTGTTTCCCGGCCGATAATCCCAGAGCATGTTCACCAGGTATTTGCGGCCATCGTCGTCATGAAACAAGGAAGGATCGAAGCCGCTGCTGTTGAGAAAAATGAGATCAGACCATTCGCCGTCGACGCGGTCGCTCGTGATGAGATAATTATGAAAATCGCGCAACGACGCGCCGCTGGCGCCTCCGACGGTCGCGCGGCCATAGCGTTTCACATCCGTGTAAATCAGCCAGAACAATCCATCCGCGTGAGTCAGGCATGGCGCCCAAATGCCGCACGAGTCCGGATCGCCGAGCATGTTCAACTGGAGGGCGCGATTCAGGGGGCGCGTGAGCAATCGCCAATGAGCGAGGTCGCGCGAATGATGGATTTGCACGCCGGGAAACCACTCGAACGTGGAGGTCGCGATGTAAAAATCATCGCCGACGCGCACGATGGATGGGTCCGGGTTGAAGCCGCGGAGAATCGGATTTTGGATTTCAGCATTGCCACTCACGGCGATTCGCTACCGGTTGCGAACGCCATGTAGGAATGGGGCAGCACTGTAATTCTGAAAGATGTGCGCGGCGGTGAGGCGGCCGAACCGCGGCCGCCGAATCCACCGCCGCCGCCGCCAAAGCCGCGACCGGTTGCCGGTGCGGGCGTGATTTCCTTGGCGGTAAGCAGGTCCTGTATTTGCGCCACTTTGCCGGCAACTGAGACCGTGACCTCCGCCGGCGTGGACAGGTAATTCTGGATGATAAAAGTGTTGTTGTCGTAGCGGAACAACGCGACTTGCGCGGGAGCATTTTCAATGCGAACCGGTTCCGCGGAGCCAAGGACCGTTCGAATCACGGTCAATGCGGAGGGCGGGAAGGCGTAGAGGTCGGCAAAATCGTTGGGAATGGTCAGCACGTAAAATTTCCCCTTGGAATAATCGCACGAAATGAGAATGGGATACGTCGTGCCTCCGGGCGAAACGCCCATCACGTCGCCCCACGCGTTGTGCGTCAGGATGTTGAAGTATTTGATTTCAGGAATGAGGATGTCGCGCGAGGCTTCGAAAGGATCGGGACCGGTTTCGCCAGGATTCCGGCCGAAGCGGCGTCCGCGAAACGGCGAGCCGGGACCGCCCGCAAACGTAAATCGCCGAACCGGCACCGTCACGCCGGTGGTTTCCAATTCGCAAATATCTTCAATGCCTTTGCCCTTCATCGCGCGCACAAAACCGGAGGTCACGCAGACCGATTTGCCGGCTTCGAGCTGCGCTTTGATTTTATGAATGATGTTTGGATCGGACTTGGCCTGCTCGGTCAGCAGCACCATGGAGGCGTCCGACGGGAAATGCGGGAAGATGTCCATGGGCAAGCCAATCATCCCGAGATAATCGTGGAGGAATTCTTCGCCCACCGCGTGATAAGGCGTGTAGCATTTTATGCCAACCGGTTTGCCGACTTTGGCCAGAACTTTGTCGACCTGGCCGAGTGTGTAGCCGGCGATGTCGGCGAACGTGGGATTCTCCTCGTTGGCGCCCAGGGTTTTGCGCACTTCGTTCAAGTCGAGACTCGTCGACTGGTCAGCCCAGGCGCGATTGGCCAGGGCGAAAGACGGCACCCTCCGGATCATGCCGATGTAATTGAAGCAACACATCTCCTGGCAACGCGCAAAAACCGTGTCCAGCAATTGCTCGGAATAGCGATCTATCGGAAACGCGCCGCCCTGATCCACCCAACCGCCTTTGTTCACGCCAGGCTTGAGATTATCCATGAACCGCATGATGTCGTAGCTGAGATACGGCTGGAGATGCTGTTCCTGCCCGACCCAAAGGCGCGACTCCGTCCCGGAAAACATGCCATCAGCGATGAGCGGGACTTTTTCGGTGTCGTTGCCCAAGCCGGCGTACTGGTCGTACCAGTTCGCCATTTTGATGATGACTTTGCATTTCGGGTTGACCGCTTTGGCGGGTTTGACGATGAGGTCCCGGGCTACCTCACGCATGGTATCGAGCCGGTATTGGGTCCAGGACCGTTTCCCTTTCGCCTTGATGTCGTAATCAGTCTTGCGGTCGAAAAAGAAATAATCGTCCAACAAAATTTCATCGAAGTGCCGCGCGGCCATCTGAACGGCTTTGCGGGCGAATTCGCGATTTTCCGGATCGGCATAATCAAAACCTTCGTAGCCATTGCCCTCGCTGACGCTGTAGGCCAAACCGCCGCAAACCTGCACGCCCTTGGACTCGTAAAACTTTTTCAATTTTTCCAGGCCTGCTTCATCCACCAGCGTGTGGTTGCGCATGACCTCGATGTAGATTTTGTCCACCTTGAGATTGCGCGTCAGGGTCGCCCACGACTGCTCCGGATCCAGTTCGCCGCTCATCAGGTCTCGCACCGTGCTTTGGATCGCATAGGTGGAGACGGTGAAGCTTCGGTAATGATTCTGGGCCTGGAGAGAAAAAGCCAACGTGCCGGACGCGATCAGAACGGCCAACGCTTGTATGTGTTTTTTCACATCGGGAATGATGTTCGGATGAACGATGGCGGAGAGCTTAGTAACAAGGCCGATGGATGCGAATACGACAAATGTCGTATTTTATAGCATATTAAATACTTTCACAGCCGCAAAGGAACGCAAAGAACACGAAAGAAGGCTCTTTGAGTTCTGTGCGTTCTTTCGCGGTTATTTAGTTTTTCTACAGGGCACCGCGGTGTTCAGCGGCCAAACTCAGCATGGCGCAGCCCCAGCATAAGGCCGCGCAATTCAGCCAGTCCACGCATTCGGCCGATGCACGAATAGCCCGGAGTGACGCCCACGGGCTTTTTCAAATCATCCATCATCGTGTGCCCGTGATCGGGACGAAAGGAGAGCTGCCAGTCCGGACGTTTTTCGGCGCGGCGGCGGTCCTGCTCGTTGAGCAAGGCGTGAACGATCGCTGGCATATCCACTGAGCCGGCCAAATGATCGGCCTCGAAGAAGGAACCGTCCGCCAGTCGTTGCGTGCTGCGTAAATGCACGGCATGAATGCGCGGCGCGAACTCCGTCGCCATGGCCGGCAAATCATTGTCAGCCCGCGCACTGAATGAGCCGGTGCAAAAACAGAGTCCGTTGGCTGGGCTGTCGGCCATTTTGAAAATGGCGCGGACGTGGGCAGCGTTTGAAACAATTCGCGGCAGTCCGAGGACAGTAAACGGCGGGTCGTCCGGATGAATCGCCATTCTCACGCCAACTTCTTCAGCCACGGGAATGACGGCCTCCAAGAAGCGCGCGAGGTTCGCCACCAGGTGCTCCTCGCGGACACGTTCGTAGCGCGCGAGCATGGCGCGGATGTCATCGAGCGTCAGGCCCCATTTCACGCCGGGAAAAACATCGATGATGGTGCGGATGAACTGACTTTTTGCGGCCTCATCGAGATCGCGCCACCAGCGCTCGGCCAGTTCCAATTGCTCGCGAGTATAGACAGCTTCAGCGCCAGGTCGTTTCAACGCATGGATCTCAAACGCGGCGAAGCGCACCGGGTCAAAGTGCAGGCATTCCGAACCGTCCGGCAGCACGGAGCGCATTTCCGTGCGCACCCAATCCAGCACGGGCATGAAATTGTAAATGACGACAGATAATCCTTCGGCGGCGAGATTTCGCAGCGTCTCGGTATAATTTTTAAAGAGCCGCTTCAGATCGCCGGAGCCGGTTTTGATGTCCTCGTGCACCGGCACGGATTCCACCGCGGCCCAGCGAAGGCCGGCGGCTTCGATGGCTTGCTTGCGTTGGCGAATGGCTTCGCGCGGCCAAAGTTCGCCATAAGGAATTTGATGCAGCGACGTGAAAATCGCGCTCGCGCCCGCCTGCCGAATGTAGCTCAACGGCACCGGATCGTCGGGACCAAACCAGCGGAAGGATTCTTCCAGCAGGAAAAGATTCGGGCTCGTGAGATTCATTGGCCGACCGAGAATGCGCAAAAAAATCCGCTGGCCGCAAGAACGCGATTCACGGTATTACCCCGATCACCTTCACAATAATCTTTATGCTGCCGCCAGCTTGCTCCGGCGCTCGTTCAATTCGTCCGCCATCTGAATGGTCATGCGTTTGTTGAGCGGATATGAGAACAGCAGCACGGTGCAAATCGCGAACAGCACGCCTGTGAGCAGGCTGCCGCAAACCCGGTAACCCTGCACCGCACTCGGGGCGTCAGGCAGTTTTGTGTCGTACTCAAAGAACCATTTCATGACCATCAGGAACGCCGCCGAGCCAAGCGCAAGCCCGGCCTTAAGTGCGAACATGATCGTCGCGAACACGATTCCGGTGAAACGCCGGCCGGTCTTCCATTCCGAGTAATCTGCCGTGTCCGCGAAGATCGCCCACGTCAGTGGAATCGAGGGCGCATAAACGATCGAGGTGAATTCCCCAAGTGCAATCATGCCCCAGACGTTGGTCGGCGAGAGGAAGTAGAAGGCGACCCAGCCAATCGTCGCCAACGCAAAGCCGACCGCGCACACGGTTTTCTTGCCGAATTTTTTCGCGAGCGGCGCCGAGATGAGGATCACGACGATGGTCGTGGCGATGCCGAGCATGAAGGTGACGCTGAAGAAAACACTGGCCACATTTGAATTTGCGAGATTTGACGGATCGCCGTGGACAATGTAGCCCAACCACTTGTCCAGAAAGCCCGTGGGAGCCTGACCGGCGGCCAGTGGCGGCGCCACCAGTCCAAAATGACCCAGCCAGTTATACATCGCCGCCTTGTCGGCATAATGAAAAAAGTAATTGTAAAGCGCAGCGCCGCGGAACGACAGGATGGCAAAGTGCACCAGCGTCCAGCACCACATGATTTTCCAGGGGTTGTTTTGGAACAGGTCGCGAAAATCCAGGGCCGGTGAAGATTTCTCTTTCACCGGCGGCTTGATGCGTTCGCGCGTCGTTGCAAACGTGATGATAAATAAGACCAGACATATCGCCGCCCAAATAGTCATCACCACCTCCCAGCCATGCTGGAGATTATGCTGCGGTCCCGCAAACTTGTCCCTCAAGGGGAGCGTGAATCCCACGACCAGAAATTGGGCCGCGTTCACCGCGACGAAGCGAAACGAGTTCAAGCTCACTCGTTCGTTCACATCCCCCGTCATCACTCCACCGAGCGCCGCGTACGGCATGTTGTTCATGGAATAGATCGTCATCAGCACCGTGTTCGTGATGACGGCGTAGGCAATCATCGAACCCATGCTCCAGCCTTTCGGCGTGGTGTAGGCGAGAACCATCACCACGCACCACGGGATGGCAGTGAAAAGCACCCACGGGCGGAACTTCCCCCATCGTGTGTCAGTCCGGTCTGCCAGGATGCCAACAATCGGATCCACGATCGCATCCCATAAGCGAGGGTACAAGAGAATCGCCGCCGCAGCGGTGGCGGAGAGACCAAAGACGTCCGTGTAGAAATTCGTCTGAAAATAAATCATCGTGATGAAGACGAAGTTCGTGGCGGCGTCGCCGCCGCTGTACCCCGCCTTTTCGATGAACGAGAGCTTCTCCGAAGCCGCGGCAACGGGGACCTTTTGCGAGGTAGTAGCAGTATTCACGCGATTTTATTTTGTGACGGTTAACACCATTTTTTGCAAATCGGCGTCGCGGGAGGAATTGCCGACCATGATTTCGAATTCTCCCGGCTCGACCACGTATTTCATGTTCACGTCCCAGAACGCGAGCGATTCCGGCGTGATTTCCAGTTGGACGGTTTTGCTTTCGCCCGGCTTGAGCCAGACTTTTTGAAAATCTTTCAATTCCTTCACCGGGCGTGTGACGGAACTGGCGCGATCACGAACATAGAGTTGCACGACTTCGGCTCCCGCGCGTTTGCCAGTATTGGCCACATCCACCGACACCGTGGTCGAGCCTGAGCGCTTGATCGTTTTTTTGGCGAGCCGGATGTTTTTGAAACTGAAGCTCGTGTAGCTCAGGCCGAAACCGAAGGGAAACAACGGCGACGCTTCATCCATCAGATAACCGCGCCGCGCGGAGGGTTTGTGGTTGTAAAAGATCGGAAGCTGGCCAACGGAGCGCGGAATGGAAATCGGCAGTTTGCCGCCGGGATTGTAGTCGCCAAACAAGACTTCCGCCACGGCACGCCCAGCTTCCTGGCCGAGATACCAGCATTCCAAAATGGACGCCGCTTTTTGCGCGGCGAAATTGATCGAGATCGGGCGGCCATTGGATAGCACCACGACAACCGGCTTGCCGGTGGCAATCATCGCCTTGAGCAAATCTTCCTGGCGGCCAAACAAATCCAGGTTCGCGCGGTCGCCGAGATGAACACGCGACCAGGCTTCGCGCGAGGTTTGTTCGTTGTCGCCGATGGCGAGAATAACGACGTCGGCCTGCTTCGCGACTTCGACGGCTTCCGCGATTTGTTTTGCGTCCTCGGCGGGATCGCTCGGGGTGACGGCGTCCTGGTTCCATGAACCGCCGATGGTGATTTTGCAGCCTTCCGCGTGCAGCACGTTCACCTTGTTGCCGATGCGGGCTTTGATTCCCTCAAGCACCGTGACCTTTCGCGGAGGAACGCCGCTGTAGCCGCCCAATAACGGTCGGTTCGCGTTCGGCCCGATAACCGCGACGCTTTTCAGCTTCGCGGGATCAAGCGGCAGCAGGTTGTTTTCGTTTTTCAGCAGCGTGATGACTTCGCGCGCTGCCTGCAACGCGAGCTCCGCGTTTTTTTCGCAGCCGACAATTTTCTCCGCCTGCGCCGGGTCAACGTAGGGATTGTCAAACAATCCCAGCTTGAACTTCCAAAGCAGCATGGGCGCGATGAGCTCATCGAGCTGCGATTCTTTGAGAATTCTTTTGCGAACGAGTTCGACAAGGTGCAGGTAGCAATCCGGGTCGGGCAATTCAATATTCACGCCGGCTTTGACGGCGAGCGCGGCGGCTTCTTTTTTGTCCGCAGCGACAAAATGCCCGTGCGTGTCCGGCCGGTCGTGCAATTCCCAAATCGAATAATAGTCGGAGACCACAAAGCCTTTGAACCCCCATTCCTGGCGCAGCACTTTGCGCAACAGCCATTCGCTCGCGTGCGAGGGCACGCCGTCGATTTCATTGTAGCTGGCCATGACGCTGATGGCGCCGGCTTTTTGCACGCATTCCTTAAATGGCTGCAGGAACGTCTCGCGCAGGAGGCGTTCGGAGACTTTGACCGGCGCGCAATTCTGCCCGGATTCCGGCTGGCCGTGCGCGGCGAAATGTTTCAACGTGGCGATGACATTCTTTTTTCCGCGAAAGGTGCGGTCGCCTTGAAATCCACGAACGGCCGCCATGCCCATTTGCGTGTTGAGATACGGATCCTCGCCAAACGTCTCCTCCACGCGGCCCCAGCGCGCATCGCGCGCCACATCCACCACGGGCGTCAAGGCCTGATGCGCGCCACGCAACGCCGCTTCCTCGGCGGTCATCGTGTACAACGATTCAATGAGCGCGGGATTAAATGTGCCGCCAAGCGCGATTGGTTGCGGAAAACTGGTGGCGCCGATGGCGGCGTGGCCATGCAAACATTCCTCGTGAAAAATCACAGGAATGCCGAGCCGCGTGTTTTCGATGAAAAATTTCTGGATGGCGTTGGTCAATTCCGCCGTCTCGCGCGGCGAAGAGCCCACGCCGGCATCCTCCGGCTTGCTTCCGGCATCACTGGGCCGGCCCACCTGCCCGATGCCGTGGCCCTTTTTGAAAGCGGCGGAAGCCTTGCGCGGATCGAATTTTCCGGCGGCGTCGAGGAGTTTGGTTTTCTTTTCCTGCCAGACGCACATCATCTGGGCGGCTTTTTCCTCCAGCGTCATGCGGGAAAGCAAATCGCGCACGCGTTTCTCGGCCGGAAGATGCGCGAGTTTGTAAGCCGGGATGGTGGCTGCTCCCGTTTTCTGTTTCACAAATGTTTTGAGGTTCAGACCTGCGGAATGATTTCAATTCCGTTGATTTGCGGATTCTCGACGTTGGGGGTGAAGGTGATCAACAACTTGCCATTCGTGATCTCCACCGGAACCGTGACCACGTATGCCTTCAACGGGCCGCCCGCCTTGGCCCAAACGTCAAAATCCTTGAACTCATGACCCTGCACATTGAACGAGAACACGCGCTGGCCGGGGCCATCGATATTCTCATACGTCTCGCAAAAATGCAGTTTCACGAGGTACTTGCCGTTGACCAAAGGCCAGGAGAATGAATCCATCGAATAATGCTCCGAGCGATAAATCTCCGGGTCGGTCGTGTTCGTGATGCTCAAATCCGGACGTTCAACCGTGTCGCCGCCTTCAAATCCCTGGTCGCCCAGCCAGACATTGCCTTTGGAATCCGTAAAACCTGAACCGCCCGCCTTGATACGGATCGCCACGCCGGCGATCGGCGCCACGTTCGTCGTGGCGGTGGTGGCAGTGACCGGCATCGCCGGAGTCGAGGCTACAGATTCTGCCGCCGAGGGCGCACTATTCGCGGCTGCTTTGTCGTCCGAACGGCAACCAGAAGCCAGAAAAACGAGGGAAACAGCGAGCGTTATTCCACAGATTCCCCAAAAAATCATCTTTTTCATAATCAGAGCCTTCCACTGATGAATGGTGCGCAACTTTACCCAAGGCACGAGATACGGTGCTATACGTCAAACGTCGTATAACAAAAAGCAGCGGCCGGCAACTCGCGAAAATTCATGACAAATTTCCTTCCGTGGTGGGGCGCGTCACTCCGTGCGCGCCGCGGGGCGAAAGCACTACGACTTCATTTCCTTGCGGAACCATGCAGCTTTATTTCGCGGGGAGCGCAGCCGAGGCAGGCGCGCTCCCCCGTGAAACTGCATGGCTAAGCCGGCCGTTTTGTTGAAAGCGGAAGCAGAATTTTAGCCGTCGTGCCAACGCCAGTCTCCGACGTCACCATATAACCCCCGCCCAATTTGGCCAATCGGGCGGAGAGATTTTCCAAACCATGCCCTGGCTTGACGGTCGCGACATCAAAGCCGATGCCGTTATCCACAATCACGATTTCCAGGACATCGTCGGCGACTGCCAGCCGGAATTCCGCTTCCGAGGCTTTGGCGTGCCGGACAATGTTGTTCAAACTTTCTTTGACGGCCAGGAGCAAGTCGTGCCGGACGCGGCCCTCCAGCATGACCGGCGGGAGGGAAACCGGAATCTTGAACCGGCATGAGATTCCGGAATTGGACAAATACTCGCTCACGAAACTATTGAGGTAATCCGCCAGGGATTGAAGCGAATTTTCCTCCGGATCCACCGCCCAAACGATCACGTCCAAAGCCGAAATGAGCCCGTGAGCTTTTTCGGCGATGGCGCGGAACAAGCCTGGATGCCCGGGGCTTTCGACCGGCGAATGGCGGCCGGTGCTGGCCAAAACGCTGATTTCGGTCAGGCTCGATCCAAGGTCATCATGCAAATCCCTCGCAATGCGCGACCGCTCGGCCTCCAACGCGTGCTGGCGTTCGATGCGCTCGCGCTCGCGAATTTCCCGGCGCAGTTGCAAGGTCCGCTGCGACACCTGGCGCCGCAAGAGCGTAATCCAAACGGCCGCAAGCATCAGGACGATCAACAAAAGGCCGACCACCGTGAGCAGGCGCTGCAATGTCCACCAGGATGGCTCGGCCAGAACCTTGACATTGGCGGGTGAATTCAGCAGCAGCTCAAACGATTCATTTTCAAAACCGGCACGGCTGTCCCGCCCGGGCCCCGTGTAAACGCCGGTCAACGCCAATTTGCTGCCGGGACGCAGTGAAAATGCGAGAACATGCGTGGGAACCCGCGCCAGAAACAAATGCGTTTGCGACTGCATTTCCAAAACCGTTGTGTTCCCTTCGAAATGCCATTCCACCAGCTTGCCTTGCACGCGCACCAGGCTCGAATCCAAGTCCGAGGAAATCAAATTGGAATCGCTGAGTTCGCGCGGTTGAGGCAGCGGCTCATGGCCAATTTTGCGAAGCACGGCTTCATGAAGCACCGGCGACGGCCCGGTAATTTCCGGATAGCCGACCGCTTCCACCCGGTCGCCCGCCTTTAATTTCACCGGTTTAACCGGACTGATGCGCATCCCCACACCGTCCTCGCTCAAAAACAACTGGCTGGGTTCGGCATGAATGAGTTCGCCCACCACCTTGATGCGTTGGAACGGCGCCGCGTGCACATCGAATAGAAAAAGATCGCGCGGTTTTTTCAGGGGCGCATCAAAGGGATTTTGCGGCGCGGGTTGCTCCACATCAACGGAGGCATTTCGCATCAAAACATTTCCTACGCGCACTTCCCGCGTGCTGGCGTACACGGCATAGAGCGTTCCGCGGATGCGCACGCCGGTTCGCATAAAGCGCTTGAGCTCGGATTCCTGGTAGCCTTCCATTTGGACGGTGAGACTTCCTTCGGGCAGGATCAACGAAAGGTTATTGCTTCTCACGCCTGTGACGAGCCCCTGGAATTCCGCCCACTGCACGTCCATGCTTCCGTTGACGAGCTGGTCCCACGTGGGGTGCGCCGGTTCGGGCATTCGCCCCTCGCCGAGATACGTCACCTTGTCAGCCACGACCACCGGCGCGAAATCGCCCGCCCCCGTGTGGCCGATCACTTCCCACGCTTCGCCGCTCGTCGGGAAGGAATTGGTGGTGTAGCGAAGGCTCACGAAAATGCCGCGGGTCTCGTCCTGGATGGAAATCCAGTGGTCATAATGAGAATTGGCGCTGGTGACCACGCCGCGCAGCCGCACGGGCAATTCCCGTTTGGCATCATCGATGGGCAGACTTTGCACCTGCCGCGCCGTCGTCAGCGGAATGGTCAGTTTTCCGGTTCGATAAGCGCTTTCCAGAACATTGATTTCCCGACCGCTCGCGACCATGAGACGGGCCAACACAATCTTTTTCCCCATGCCCAAAACGCCCTGTCCGACACCGGTCACTTGAACGTAAGCATTCAGGAGGTTCACCGGATCAATGCCCTGCGCGTCGGCGAGTTTCACGGAAATGGACTCGCGTTCCGCGCGCAGCTCAAATTCCAGCCCTTCGCCCTTCCTCGACACGAAACTGACGCGGCCTTCGAGCGTTATCCAGCTCCGTTCATCCTGACTGCTCACCGCTTCGCCGGCAGTCGCCGAGTCGGCGACGGGCACGTCCGCCGAACCAGCTTCCTTGACGGGCACGCGCCAATTTCCGAGGAAGAGCAAGCTGCCTTCATCCGAGCGGGTTCGAAACGTATACGCGCCATCGTAAGGCGCGTCGAAATAACCTTCGAAACGGAGGCCCACCATTTCATCGCGAGTGCGAAAGCCGATATCGAAATTCGTAGTGACTCCCGTTTTCGCCGGCCGCAAAAGGTCAAAGTCGGGCACGTTATCCCAATTGCCTTCGAAACATTCGGCGGCCAAACCCGCCACAAAGTTGGTCTTGCCGGCCGATTTGTTCCATACAGCATGCGAAAGAGACGAGTCAGGGATTTGTTGCAGCAACCCCGCCGGGCTCAGGTAGTTCACTTCCAAACTAAATTCGCGCAGGCAATTAAACCACTCCAGCCGCACCGGGATGCGTCCTTTTTTCAGAATCACTTCGCCGATTTCCGTGTTTCGCGCGTGGAGGCCGTCATTGTCCACTACCGGGCGGACGGACAGCTCAACGCCCATGGCGCGTTTGCGCAATAAAACACCTTTGCGCTCAATGCGAATCCTTTCGCCCGGCTCGAGCTGGCGGCCCAGATTACCCAGTTCCAGCAGCTCAACCCCGCTCTGGTCGCTCACGATCACTACGCCGATTTTGGGCCGGCTGGCGGCGCAAACAACGACATTCAGCCGCACGTCGCAATTCGTGTGCCTCCCGGCATTCGCGACGTGGGTCAATTGCGCGAGATTGGTGATGGCGGATTGGTCTTCGGCAGACGCCGGCCACGATTCGGCGGTTTGGGGCGCGGCCATCAGGGCAGGGACGAGCGCGAACAGCAGACCCAGGCTGAACACGGCCGCCAACACACGCCTGTCCGAAACACGAGGCATCAGCAGTCAGTTTAGTTCATGGCAAAACGCCACGGCAACGTTTTTGAGGCAGGTCCGGCAGAGGCCCAAAATACTTCGAACGAACCGCTCGTCCCTCGTGCTCGTGCTCGGATTCGAGAACGAGAACGAGGAGGATTGAGTTTCGTGAGCATGACGGCTTTAGCAATGATTCCGGATCTTCCGCTGACAAATATCATTCCCGTGCCAACGAGAGCAGGAACACATCATTTTCCCGCAGCGGCAGCGTGGTTTCAAAGCTGCCATCGGTGTTCACACTCACCACTTTTTCCGACTCCGGCCTTCCATCGGAAAACTTTTTCAACGCCGCCACGGTTTCCCGGTCAATGTCCGTCGGCTGGCCCATTACCAGATAACGCGAATACGGATCGTTCTTCTGATAGCCGATTTGGTAAATCGTCAGCCGGTAATTGCCCGGCTCAACATTTTTCAATTTTACGATCACGTTGCCTTTTTCACGCGGCGGATGGGGATGGAAAAAATAATCCTGGTTGCTGACTTTGCCATTCGTCGGATGCGTGATGTCCCACAACAACACCTGCACGCCACCGCGCGAGTCGGTGCAGACGTAAGACGAAGCGTCGTCATTTTTCAGCTCCGTGCCGCCGAGCTTCGCCAGAAATTCGTAGGCCCAAAAAGCCGGCTTGCGGATCCCTTGCTCGTTAATCAATCCAAATCCGCCATGAAACGGCCGCGGCGGCGGGCCGTTTTCCTCAAAAATGTCCGTGAAAGTCCAATAACTCATGGCGCTGACCGCTTCGGTCCGGCGCAATTGCTCCAGGATGAACGCGGCGGAGAAATACGAATCATGTACGGGATCCCGCGGCGAATAGGACGCGCTCCATTCCGTGATGTAGATCGGCAAACCCGGTTTGGCTGATTTTTCAATGATGGGCCGCTGGCTGTTCACACCATCGGCCACGGAATGAATGTTTTTCGAAAGGTACAACTTGCGATTGCCATATTGATCCAAACCGCTTGGCCCATCCCCCAGGCCGTAACAGTGGTAGCTGATGAAATCGATCGGGATATTCCATTGCTGGCAAAAATCGATCAATTGCGCCGTCCACACCGGCCCGGCGCCCGCCGGCCCGCCAACAGCGTAATTCGCGCTCACGCTTTTGATCGCGCGCGCGGTATGTTCGTATAAATCAAAATAGGCGTCGCGCGGCGTGGAACTCGTGGGTGGATGCCAAAAGCCCGGATAATTCGGTTCATTCCAAATCTCGAAGCGCCAGGTCTTCACTTCGTCCTCGCCGTAACGCACGGTCCAATGCTTCACCAGCGCCGTGATGAGCGCATCCCATTTTTCGTAATTGTTCGGTGGCGTGACGTTTGCGTTCCACCAGAAAATTTTCCCCGAACCCGACGCAAGCGCGTTGGGCATGAAACCAATTTCCACGAACGGCTTCATGCCGATGGACAGGAGAAAATCGTAAACGTCATCGATGTATTGCCAGTTGTAGCGCGGCTTGCCATCACGGTCCTCCGAATAAACGCCCAGTTCGTCCTGCAGCAAGCCGTGCATGCGAATATATTTGAAGCCGATTTCGCGATGGCATTCCTCCAATTGCCGCCGCCACGTATCGCGCAATCCCTCCGCCACCCGGCCCGCGCCCACGCAATCCTGCCAGGTCATCGAGCGCGGGCCTTTGATTTGATGCAGGTCGGCACTGATAACGCGGTTGGTTTCCTGTCCGGCGGAATGGAATGCGGCCGCCAGGAGGATCGCCGCGGAAAAAGCCAGAAACTTCGGAGTGGTTTTTGGAAACATGGCTATTTTCCATCATGCCAAAAGCCGCTTTTACCGGTATCTGACAAATGTCGTATTTTGAAATCTCATCGCATAAACTCCCCGCAAGCACGTGCGAACAAACGATCTCGGTCGTTCCCCGCAATACGATAAATATCGTATGGCTCCCCATCGATTTATCTTTAAGCTGTCAAAACATTGAAACCCCTGCCAGCCAGCAAGTCGCGGAGTGAAAAACCAGCGGCTGATTCTTTTTTGCGCCCCGGTGATTTGGGAAATTCCATCTTCGCCATTTTGCTCGTCGCGCTCATTTCCCTTTCCACGAATGTCTTCGCCTTGGGAGAAACCAATTACGTCCAGGAGGATCCTTCCGCCGGAAGCTTTGCTCTGGTCGATAAAAATGCCGCCACGATTTTCCTCGATAAACACGACTGGCCGGGAGTGATCCGCGCGGCGCGGGACTTGCGTGGCGATGTTTTGCACGTCAGTGGCAAAACCCCGAAACTCAAGACCGGCGCCAGCCCCTCTCACGCGCCGAACGTTGTTATTATTGGAACCATCGGCAAAAGCCGGGTGATCGACCAATTGAGCAGCGCCGGCAAAATTGACGTTTCCGGAATCACCGGCAAATGGGAATCGTTCTTCCTTCAGGTCGTGCCGCACCCGCTGCCAGGGATCGATAGTGCCCTAGTGATTTGCGGCAGCGACAAGCGCGGGACGATTTACGGCATTTACGATTTGTCGGAGCAAATCGGCGTGTCGCCGTGGCATTTCTGGGCCGACGTGCCGCCGCAACATCACAACCGCCTGTTCATCGAAGCCGGCAAATTTGAGCAAGGCCCGCCTTCGGTCAAATATCGCGGCATCTTTCTCAACGATGAAGCGCCGGATTTATCAAACTGGGTGCGCGAAAAATACGGGACGGTGCCCGGCCATCCCAACGTCGCGAATTACGGCCACGCATTCTACACCAATATTTTCGAACTGATTCTGCGCCTGCGCGGCAATTATCTCTGGCCCGCGATGTGGAACAACGCCTTCAACGAGGATGACCCCGCCAATCCGCGGCTCGCCGATGAATACGGCATTGTGATGGGCACCTCGCACCAGGAACCGATGCTGCGCGCGCAAAAAGAATGGGACCGCAAATTCGGGAAACGTTATGGCAACTGGAATTATAACAAAACCAACCAGCAGCCCGTGCTGCAACAATTCTGGCGCTACGGAATCCGTCGCAACAAGAATTACGAAAGCATCATCACGCTCGGGTTGCGCGCCGAAAATGACGCCGGCACGCCCATCGGAAAGGATTTGACCGAGCAAATCGTTGGCGTCCAGAGAAACATCATCGCCCAGGAAATGGATACGGACCTCACCCATGTTCCGCAGATGTGGTGCCTCTACAAGGAAGTCCAAAATTTCTACAACGAAGGTCTGCGCGTGCCCGACGATGTCACGCTGCTCTGGGCCGAAGATAACTGGGGCAACATCCGCCGCCTGCCCACGGCGGAAGAGCGCCAGCGCAGCGGCGGCGCCGGCATTTATTATCATTTCGATTACCACGGCTCCCCGCGCAATTACCAATGGCTGAACACAAGCCCGATCTCCAAGATTTGGGACCAGCTCTCCTTGGCGAAACAATACGGCGCGGACCGGATTTGGATTGTGAACGTCGGCCATTTCAAGGGCTACGAATTTCCGATGGAGTTTTTCATGCACCTCGCCTGGGACACCTCGCGCTGGAACCATACCAACCTGGATGATTACACGCGCCTTTGGGCCGCGCGCGAGTTTGGCCCCGAACACGCCGCCGAAATCGCCGGCATCATCACCACCTATTCCAAATACAACGGCCGGCGCAAACCGGAATTGCTCGATCCAAACACCTACAGCCTGGTGAATTACCAGGAAGCCGAACGCGTCGTCGCCGATTACAACGCGCTTGCGGACAAAGCGGAAGAACTCAGCGCGCAACTGCCGCCGGACCGCCGCAACGCCTTTTATGAATTGGTGCAATTTCCGGTGAAGGCCTGCGCGCAATTGAATGAACTCTATCTGGACGCCGCCAAAAACGCGCTTTACGCCAAACAAGGCCGTGCCGCCAGCGCGAATGATTTTGCCGCAAAGACCCGCGCGATGTTCGCCACCGAAACGAACCTGATGGCCTATTTCAACAAGAAGTTTGATGGCGGCAAATGGGACCATTTCATGGACCAGCCGTTCATTGGATACCGGAGCTGGAATGAACCGTTTCGAAACAGTCTCCGGACCATTCGCCTCAAGGAACCGGAAGTGCCCGAAGCCGCCGCCCTGGGCGTGGCCATCCAAGGCTCGCAGTCCGCGTGGCCTGGTGAGGACAAGGAAGCCACTTTGCCGTCATTCGATGCCTTCAACCAGCAGCGCCATTACATCGACGTTTTTAACAAGGGAAAAACGCCCTTCGATTTCACGATCACTGCCAGTGAGCCTTGGATCGTTCTGAGCGAAACTTCGGGAACCGCCCAAAAGAACGAGCGAATTTGGGCCGGCATCGACTGGAGCAAAGCGCCGCCCAACGCGGGCCAGGGCACCCTGCAAGTGACTGGCGCGGGCACTAACGTGACCGTGCACCTGAACACCTTCAATCCCTCCGAAATCACCCGCGATTCCGCCGAGGGTTTCGTCGAAGCAAATGGCTGCGTCTCGATGGAAGCCGAACATTTCACGAAAAACATCGCCGCGGGTTCGAACCGCTGGATCCGAATTCCGGATTATGGGCATACGCTCTCCGCCATGCGCGCGGATGGGCCGGCGGACGTAAAGGCGACGCCGGGCAAGGATTCGCCGTGTCTCGAATATAAAATGTATCTGTTCCACACCGGCGCCTTTGACGTGCAAACGACCGTTGGCGCGACCTTGAATTTCCTTCAGGGACGACCGCTGCGATACGCGATCTCATTCGACGACGAGAAGCCGAAGATCGTGACGATTGTTCCCGCCAAGTTCAACGCCCAGAATGGCAACCGCGAGTGGGAGGATTCGGTGCGGTACAATGGCCGGCGCGTGGTCTCAAAACACGTCATCGTCAAACCCGGTTACCACACGTTGAAAATCTGGATGGTGGACCCGGCCGTGGCGCTGGAAAAAATCGTCGTGAACACGGGAGGGCTGCGTCCCAGCTATCTCGGCCCGCCGGAAAGTTTTCGCGGCAGTCGGTGAAGACCGTAACGCGGATTTATAATCTGCTGTATCGCCGAATTGCATTCGGCAGGGGTGGTAAAAGCCCACCGTTCCCCCCATCACCTTCGCTTAAACACCCTGAATTTTCTTTGCACCTCGATGAAAGGAACACTCAGGAAATCCTTTCGGATCAAACGCACAAAATCGCGGACGGTGGACGCGGTAAATATCGAAACCGGCGCCTCACGAGGGACATACCAATTATTATAACCGACTCTCCGAATGAGCTTGTAGCCAAGGCGGCGCATAAAGCGTTTCTTTTCGAAACTGAAACAAAAATCCTCAATTGAAAACAGCCTGGGGCGATATTTGTCGAAAGAGAATCCCGCCAGCACATCGAACTCCATTCCTTCCACATCGATTGACAGGAAATCAATCTGGGAAATGCCGCTCTGTTCCAGGACCTGGTTCAACGTCGTCACCTTCACGCGAACGACCTGATCAGAAGCTTGTATCTCATGCTCGGCGCGCACCTTCGACCGGCCCTTCAGCCCAGCGCCGGCCAGGCGCAAATTCACCTCCCCCTCGCCGCCTGATTTTCCGACCGCGACCTGAAAGACCTGGCTTTTCGGCCGCTGTTCGCGAAGCAACTCATAAAAGGACGGATTCGGCTCGATCAATACGCCGCTCCAACCCTGACTCTCCAAAAACCAGGTCTGGCTTCGCGCCGTGGGGTGATTCGCGCCCACTTCCACAAAAACCCCATCTTTCCGACCGCCCAAATAATTCCAGACGAGTTCACTTTCATTCACCTTTTGCTTTCCCATCAAGCGATTTTGATCGCCCGAAAATATGGAGTCAATCAATTCAGGCGATAGTACTGTGGCTGTGAGATAAAAATCTTCAAACGTTGAAAATAGCCAATCTCACGGTGGAGTTTGTATCCATGAAGCGCATAAACGCGCGACCCTATGGGATTGATCCGGCGGAATCGCTTTGCTTGGAGCGCGGCTGTGCTGAAAGCCAGCCGCAGCAACGCCCGCTGTGCAAGACGTCATGGCCAATCTGCAAGCCCTGCGGGATCTTTACCCAGCTCTGCCCCCTTTTTCGGATGAAACCAACCAATCCGGGTGACGGCTCGGGTTCGCTGGGGACAGGCAGGGAGAAATTTGGCTGTCACCGGAAATTGTATGGATTTCGTTTACTTGCCCAGTTTATTGGTGGAAAGAATCGTACCGGCAGTCAAAACTGCCGCGCCGGCAAGCTAAACCCAGTCAAACCGAGACGGCATCCGGTGCTCCGGCCCCTCGTCTTTCGACACTCGACACCCGCCCTCTTTCACCCGACACTTCCGATTAGGATGAGCCTCGTTCGGATCCTTGTGGATGGTTACAGCCTGTTGCATAGCTGGCCCGAACTGGCGCCGGGCAAGGCGCGGTTTTCGGCGGCCGCGCGCGACGAGTTGATTCACATCCTCACGCTCTACCGTGATGTGAATGGAACGCCCATCACGATTTTTTTCGACGGTTCCAGCCCAAAGCTCGGCGGGCCTTTGGAAATTCGTTCGACGCCGGAGGTGGAAATTCTTTTCTCCAAGGCGGGCCAAACCGCTGACCAGATGATTGAACGCGCGGCGCACCGATTTAAGACATACGGCGAGGTCCTGGCGGTCACGGATGACATCGCCGAGCGCGAAACGGTGATAAATATGGGCGGATTGGCGTCCAGTTGTTGGAATTTCATTCAAACGGTACAGAATACGCTGGTAGATTTGCAGGATGAGATTAAACATCATAACCGGCGCGAACAGAACCGTTTCAAGCGCCGAACGTAAGAATGCAGAATGAGTGGCACGCAATCTAAAAACGAGAAGGAGTTGCCGGGCACAGCCTGGCTCCGCGCCATGCGTCATTTATCATTCGTCATTTTTCTTGCCTCGTTGTTTCCGGCATTGGCTTTCGGCCAGTCAGCGAATCGGTGGCTGCTGATTTACAACACATCCGCCTCGATGCGCGATCGCGTCGAGGGCGTGGAAGCCGTCACCCAGGATTTATTGTCCACCGCCATGCACGGCAATCTGCGCGCCGGTGACACCATCGGCATCTGGACCTACGACAACCAACTCCGCGCCAATGAAGCGCCGCTGCTGACGTGGTCCCCGGACGATGCGCGCGCCATCGATCAGAAAACGCTGCAATTCCTCAGCCATCATGCATACGAAAAGACCGCCGCGTTCGGCGACGTGCTCGTCAATCTATTGCACGTGGTCAAAATCTCCGATGTCGTCACCATCGTCCTCATTTCCGACGCGAACGATCCGATCAGCGGCACGCCCTTTGATGCGCGGTTGAACGCGTTTTACCGGGCGAATTCCCAGAAGCAGAAAAAAACGCGGATGCCGGTAGTAACCGTTTTCCGCGGCGAACACGGCATTCTCACAACCAACACAGTCGCGCTCTCGCCGTGGCCCGTGGACATCCCGGCCGTTCCGCCGCCGGTGGTCGTCAAAGCGGCCCTGCCGAAACCTTCATCTCCTCCAGCGCCGGTTCGCCCGGTGCCGTCGCTGGTCATGGTCGGCGACAAAGCTGTCACGACGTTCAAACCCGCCGCGCAATTGCCGGATCCGACTGATGAACCGGCGCCTCCAGTGGCGCCCGTCACCAAACCAGCAGTCGTTCAGCCGAAACCAGAAGCTACCAAAGCCGAAGTTTCGCCTTCCGCGCCCAGGATGGACGAAAAACCGAACGTTCCAGCGCCTGCGGTGGTTTCCGCCGAACCCGCTCATTCTCCCGTGACGACGCTAACGCCAAAAGCTGTAGAAACGGCACCAAGTCCGGCCGCGGTCGCCGTCGTTGCGTCTAATGTGCCCGCGGTAAAACCCATTGCGCCCGCGAGTGCGCCCACAGTGGAGACTGCCGCGGCTGAAGCGTCGCCGAATCTTTTCAGCGGCCGAAACATTGCCATCGCATCGGCGGCATTCGCGGCGCTTGTTTGCGTATTGCTGCTGCTCGCGGCCCGTAATGCGCGCAACGCCTCGCGCACGAGCTTGATCACTCGTTCGCTGGATCGGGAGCGGAAGTAGCAGGGCGCAATACCAGAGCGCGGGTCTGCGACCCGCAGCAAGCCGTGTATGCCAAAACGGGCGAAGAAATTCAGCGATTCGGAAACATAGAACGCTGCTGCGGCTCACAGAGCCGCGCTCCGGCCTTTTGGGCAACCGCTCTCAGTTTGGCTGCCACGTGTGTCAACCAACCCTCAGCCAAACGGTTTTGAGGTAAGCGGGTTCGGCGCGCGAGACGGGGAAATCCGGCGGTTGCGGTGCGTAATGCTGTTGCAGGATTTTTCTTTTGCCGCCGCGGACGCTTTTTTCCACCACTTCGAGAAATGTTTCCGGCGGCCATTCGGCTGCGTTCGCGGATGCCAGCAAGACTCCTCCCGGTTTCAGCAGCGGCAACGCTGCGGTGACCAGTTGGCCGTAATCTTTTTCTACGCGAAATACGCCGCGTTCCTTTGATTGCGAAAACGTGGGCGGATCCAGCACGATGGCATCGAAGGCGCGGCCTTTTTTCGCGAGGCGCCGCAACCAATCGAAGGCGTCGCCGTAAATGAAATCGTGTTCCCCCGGATCGAGACCGTTCCGCGAGAAATTGCGGCAGCCCCATTCGAGATATTTTTTCGAAAGATCGAGGCTGGTGGTGCGCGCGCCGGATTTGGCGGCGGCGGCGGAGAAACCGCAGGTGTAGGAGAAGACGTTCAGGACGGACGGTTTCGAGTTTTGGGTTTCGCGTTTCGAGTCGTGCAGTTGGAACGCCGGGCCGATGTAGCCCGTCAGGAAACGGCGGCGGTTGTCGCGCTGGTCGAGGAAGAGGCCGATGGAATAGCCCTCGTTGAAACTCAGCTCGAATTGGATGCCGTTTTCACGAATCGCGAATCGGTCAGGCGCGGGTTCGCCAAGCACGAGTTGCGGCGAGGCTTCGGCGGCGCTGGTTCCGCGTATGTGGCGTGAAAGAATTTTGTGGTATGCGCCGCGAATGTCAGGGCCAAATTGCGCGAGCCGCTTGCGCTGTTGCTCGGTCAATGCCGCCTCGCTCTGGGACAATAAAAAATCGCCCAGCCGCTCCACATACCAGCCCGGCCAGCCGTCGCTCGCGCCGTGAATGAGGCGGAACGCATTCATTTCTTCCGTGTCGATCAAAGCTGCGCGCAACGCTTCGCGCGTATCGGCTTCAAAATCCGCCGGCGCGCAAAACGTGATTTCTTTGGCGGTGACGGGATGCTGAAACGTGATTTCGGCTGCATGCAGGCAAATGCGGTGAAATGGAGAGCCGCCGTAAAGCGTGTCTCCAAGAATTGGAAATCCCTTTTCCGCTGCGTGCGCGCGGATTTGATGCGTGCGGCCAGTTAGTGGCTCCGCCTCTAATTCGTAGGAGACGACGTGAGGAGTCTCTGATCTTTCTGGTCCCGACATCCGCCTCCTTGCGTCGGCGGCTACGTGGAAGCGCGTCTCCGCCTGTTCGCCATGCGCGCCGCTCACGTACCGCTCACCGGCGCGGATGATTTTGGATTTCACCAGCCATTCGCCGCGAGCGGGCGCGCGGTCGGTGAGCAGCAGATATTTTTTGCGGACCGCGCGGCTGGCGAATTGCTCGGTGAGCGAACGATTGGCCACTGTGCTTTTACCGAAGACGATCACGCCGCTGGTTTCCTTGTCGAGGCGATGAATGATGGCAAGCTTCGCCCAACGCGACTCGCGATTCCGCAGCCAATCGTAAATGCCCTCGCCCGCGAACGGACTCGGCGCGTGCGTGTTCATCCCCGCTGGTTTGTTGATCACCAGCAGGTGGTCGTCTTCGAAGATGACGCAGGAGGGCATGGGTCGTTCAATAAGTTAGACCAGTTAAATGGTTAAATGGTTAAATTGGAACGGCGCGTCGGCACTTATTTAACCATTTTAACGATTTAACCATTTAGCCTTTCAACCTATTTAACTTACCAAAAATGCCAGGCTCCGCGGCCAATGACCCACAGGCCCAGCAGGAAATTCGTAATCGCATGCGCGGTGATGGTGTCGCCGAGGCGATTTTTATTGATGACCAGCCATTGATAGGCCATGCCGCACAGAAATCCCTGCACCCATTCGTAGTGCTCCAGGCCGAACAGAAGCGACACCACGATGAACGCGGTGGGGTGGAAAAATTTCATGGGCAGCGACTGGAAATCTGTCCGGATGGAATAGCGGTAAAGAAACGAGCGCCAGAAAACTTCCTCCATCGGCGCGACGATGATCGTGGAACCGATGAGCCGCACCATGACATAAAACCAACCCAGCCCGGAACCGGCGCCGTAACGCGCGAAGGGATTCCAGACATCCTCCGGTTTCGGCGGCCCGAAAAAGAGATGGTTTTTCGGAACGAACGAGTCCAGCCCCACCCACATGATGAACACCGCGATTCCCATCGCGACCGCTTCGAGACTGACTTCCCAGCGCATTTCGGAAACGAAAGGCCGCATTTCCCAAAGGAACCAGGCGCCGAGAAAGGTGCGCAGCGCGTAAATCCAGTACGGGCTGTCTTTTCCAAACATTCCGCTGAACGCGATCAGCGCGACGAAAACGAAAAACGGCGCGACGCGCACATAGATGGGCGAGGCCCGAAATTTCTCGCGTAAAAATTTCATTGGCGGAAATCATCCCCAACTTGCGCGGAAGTCCAAGCAAAAAGTCTGAAGGGCGGCAGCCGGGTCAGGGGTTCGTCCTCGTCCTCGTTCTCCGCCTCGTCCTCGGATTCACGCGGAAATTTCGAAGGAGGACGAGAACGAGGAGGATCACTGATCCAGCGTCATCACGTTCGTTTCCGTCGCGCTGACGAGGGTGGCGCTGGTCGGAGTGATTCTGGCCACGCGGAAATTTCTCACGGCGTCTCCGATCTTCACGCTTTTGCCATTGATCATGGCGGAGGGATGCTGCGGTGAATAGAAGATCGCCTGCAATCTGAGTTCCGCGACCGGCGCGGCTGGCGGTGGCGCAGGCGCAGCGACCGGGGTCGCCGGTTTTTCCGGTGCGGCGGACGCGGCGGCTGCGACGACTTCAACGGGCGGCTTCGCTTCGGGAACTGGATTCGCGACAAGCGGCTTGCTGTCCGGCCTCGGTGTTCGCGCGGCCGGTTTTTGCCGGAATTGCCGCGCGACGAGAAGTCCCGCCAGCGCCACCAGCGCAATCACGACCGGCACCATGAGGCTCATGCCATCCTTCGAAGCCTGCGCTGGCTCGGCGGGACGCAGTTGCGGTCCCGGCGCGGAAGCCTGGCCGGGTTGCTGCGCGTCCTTGGCGCGTTTCAAAGCGTCGTTGATCAGGCTCATGCGTGGATGTTGCCTTCGAGTTCGCTAATCGCATTGCCGACGGTGTGGTAATCGATCTTGTCGCGATGCCGCACGTAGCCGGCCAGGAGCGATTTGTCGCAAATCGCATTCACCAATCGCGGAATGCCTTTGCTGTAATTGAAAATCCGCCACAACGCCGGCCGCGTAAAATACGGCGCGCCTTTGGCGCCGGAAATTTCCAGCCGATGCTGGATATACTGCGTTACTTCGTGGCGGTTCAGCGGGTTTAAATGATAACGCACCGTGATGCGCTGGCGAAGCTGCCGCATCGAATGCTGATTCAGGCGGTCGCGCAATTCAGGCTGGCCCATCAGGACGATCTGCAGAAGCTTGCGATTGTCGGTTTCCAGATTCGACAGCAACCGGATTTGTTCGAGCATGTCTTCCCCGAGATCCTGCGCCTCATCGATGATGAGCACGGTTTCCTTGCCTTGCTCGACCTGGCGCAGGAGAAATTCGTTGAAGACCGCCAACGAATCGAGGCGGTCGAGGTTGAGTCCTTGGACGGGCAGGCCGAACTCAGTCGTGATTGCCTTCATGAGTTGATCGGCGTTCAGGGCCGGGTTCAGGATGAGCGCGGTGGAATACACCCCGTTGAGTTGCTCGAGCATCGCGCGGCAGAGGGTGGTTTTGCCGGCGCCGACTTCGCCGGTGAGTTGCACGAAACCTTTCCGTTCGCGAATACCGTAAAGCAGGTGATTGAACGCTTCGCGATGCTTGTTGCTGTAAAAAAGAAACCGCGGGTTCGGCGTAATGTCGAACGGCGGCTCGCTCAGGCTGTAATAATTCAGATACACCGCTGAATTTCTCAGCAGGAAGGATGCCCGTTAACGTTGTTGGTGGCGGTCTGGATGAATTCCGGGGGCGGGGCGAGCGTACTTGCGAGCCGCAGCCTCAAGCAAACGTCTGGCCCATGGCTCGCCGGGAGTCTGCCCCCCGAGATTGGGCCAAAATGGATATTTCTGCCTGTTTCAGACACGAAACTGTTCCACTCAATGCGCGTGACTGTCTCAATTTATGGCTTCATCTTTCCTTAACGTTGATTGGGGTAGCGTGGCAAAGTGTTGCGTTCGCTATGCAAATTATGTGTCGCCCATTCAGGGCTCGTACATCAAAGGCGGGCTGCCCGGGCCTTCAGCCCGGGCTTTCATGGGCCGGGCTTTCAGCCCTTGGTCCGCTTCGGTTGTTCCGTTATAATAGCGCCGCAACCAGTGCGAGCATGAGAATCCTCGTGGTGGAAGATGAAGCCGATTTGCTGCGCAGCGTCGCCAAGGCATTGCGTGAGGAAGGTTATGCCGTGGACACCGCCGTCGACGGCGAGGAGGGACTCTTCAGCGCGGAGAACAACGATTACGACGCGATTGTTCTCGATGTGATGATGCCGAAACTGGACGGCTGGGAAATGCTCGCGCGATTGCGCAGGACGAAAAAAACTCCGGTCCTGATGCTCACCGCGCGCGACCAATCCCGCGACCGCGTGCGCGGGCTCGATACCGGCGCGGATGATTATGTGGTCAAGCCGTTCGATTTGCCGGAACTGTTCGCGCGCTTGCGCGCGCTCATCCGCCGGAGCGCCGGACAGACGCGCAACGTCATCGAGATTGGTGATGTGTCGCTGGACATCGCGGCGCGGCGGGTCACGCGCGCCAGCGAAATCATTTCGCTGACTGCGCGCGAATATGCGCTGCTGGAATATCTCGCGTTGCATCGCGGCGAACTCGTCACCCGCACTGCCCTTTACGAACACTTGTTTGACGAAAACGACAGCACGATGTCGAATCTTCTCGATGTTCATGTTTCGAATTTGCGCAAGAAATTGGGCGCGGAATTTATCTCCACTCGTCGCGGGCACGGCTATTGCATTGAATGAATGGCGAATTTCGAATGACGAATGGAGAAGAGGAGCGCCGAGCACCAGCTCGGCAAGTTGGAATGTTGCAGGCGGGCCCAGCTGGTGCTCGGCGCTCCTCGGCGCCCATGCGTCATTCGTCATTCGTCATTTTCAATTCCATCCGCTGGCGATTGCAACTGTGGTATGGCCTGATCCTCATCGCCGTGCTCGCCGGCTTCGGCGTGACCGCGTATCAGCTTGAGCGGGGGCGCGTGTATCGGCAGGTGGATGATGAATTGCAGCGCCGCTCCGGGGCGCTTGCGTCTTTGCTGCGCCAGCCGCCGCATGGGCGGGGGCGAGGCGGACCGCCGGGTGGGCGTCCCTTTGACGCGCCACCGCCCGAAGATCAATCCGTGCCCGAGAACCCGCCGCCAGACCGCGGCCCAAACTCCGGTCCGCCCGGCCCGAGAAAATTTCGTTTATTACCGCAACAGGCGCGGCTGTTTGATGAGACGGATACGAACGGATTTTATTTCGTGATCTGGCGGCGCGACGGCACTGAACTCGCGCGTTCGACCAATGCGCCGGCATCCGCGGGAAAGGAACTGACGCCAGCGAAAGACGACCGCACGCAACCCGATTCCGAAAACGCAGCCATGGGTCCGCCGGAATTTCGCCATGGACCGCCCAGGCCAGAACCTCCGCAGATGAACGGCTTGTTCCGTGAATCGGTGCTGATGATGCCGCCGGGCGAGAGAATCCTGGTGGGGCGATCGATTGCCCCTCAATTGGCGGATCTGCGGCGCACGGCGCTGATGTTGAGCGCGGTCGGCGCCGGAATCTTGCTGCTCGGACTCGCCGGCGGTTGGTGGCTGGCCTCGCGCGCCATTCGGCCCATCGAAGATATTAGTTCCACCGCGGTGAAAATTGCCGCCGGTGATTTGTCCCATCGCATTGACATTGGTGAAACCGAGAGCGAATTGGGCCAGCTCGCGGGCGTGCTCAATTCGACATTCGCCCGGCTCGATGCCGCGTTCACGCAACAGCAGCAATTTACTTCCGATGCCGCGCACGAGTTGCGCACGCCGGTTTCGGTGGTGTTGACGCAAACGCAGGCGGCCTTGAACCGCGAACGCAGCGCGGCGGAATATCGCGAAACCATCGAATCCTGCCAGCGCGCCGCGCAACGCATGCGGCGGCTGATTGAATCGCTGCTCGAACTCGCGCGGCTCGACGCCGGCCAGCAGCCGATGAAACGCGCGCGTTTCGATCTCGCCCAGACCGCGCGCGATTGCGTGGCGCTGATTTCACCGCTCGCGGATGAGCGGCACGTGAAGATTGTGTGCGAGCTTCCGCCGCTGGATTGCATCGGCGACAGCGAACGGCTGGGGCAAGTGATCACGAATCTGCTGACGAATGCGATTACGTATAACAACGAGAACAGCGAAGTGCGCCTGAACGGAGAGAGGAAGAATGACTGCGTGATTTTGATCGTGAGCGACACCGGGATTGGCATTTCCGCCGAAGATTTGCCGCGTGTGTTTGACCGGTTTTATCGCGCGGACACGTCGCGCAGTTCCGGCAATGCAGGTCTCGGCCTGGCGATCTGCAAAGCGATTGTGGAGGCGCACGGCGGGACGATTGAGGTATCGAGCGAGTTGAAAAAGGGGACCGTGTTTACTGTGCGTTTACCCGCGTGATAATCGTAGGAGACGACGAAGGAGTCTCTCGAATTTTCTACGCGGAAAAAACCGTCCGATGCATCGGGACTTACGTCGGCTGCTACGAATAACGAGTTCAACACGCGGAATAAATTCCTCGCTCCCGCTTTACGCCGCGGCGCGTTGCGCGATCAAACCCTCGACGGCAGCGGGCAAGTTCCCACAAAGCTCATCAAGCAGCGTGCGGCAATCGTTCTCGGAAAGTTGCAGGCCTTTTGCCGCGGAATAAATAAATCCGCGTGTGGTCTGGTAACCGTAGCCTAGCAATCCCTGCCGCAGTGGAATCGAATAGAGCGCCAGCGTCATCCCGTACACGATGGTGTGCCAGGCGCAGGCTTCATTGCGTTCGATGGCTTCCAGATAACGGCGCACGATGCGCTCGTCGCGTAGCGGACGCAATTTGAGCAATTCCGTCTGCCCGATGCGCCGGCTGGCTTCCGCGAAGGGTTTCAGCGCCGGTTCGTTCGCGAGTTGGCGATCGAACTCGGCGAGTTCGCGCACTTCATGGCGGCAGGTGTGATCGAACGCGCGTTGAATGGCGGGCAGTTCAATCGGCAACAGCAATTGTTTTTGGTAAGTCGTCAGGAAAAGCCGCAGAGAAGCCAGATCGTGCACAATCGGCACCTGCATGGACGCGGAGATGTCGCTCAGCGCCACGAGGCCATTCGCGCAGCCGAGTTGCTCGGCGAGCGGATGCCAATTGCCCAGCCAGTCGGTCGGTTCGCCCTGCACCGGCTGGAGCTGCGGCACTCGGTCCATGTTGAAATTCTCTTTCACTGTCAGCGTTAACGGTGCATGCGAAGTGCGGCGAACGCCAGAAGTAAAAGTTTTTTGCCGCAGATAAAATCCTTGAAACTCGGCGCAAACTGTGTTTAAACTCTGGCAACACTTCTGCCATAAAAATCACTCGCTCTGTGCCCTTGCACGCACCAATTTGTGGACTATCTCAGCAGCTTCATTGCCAGCCAAAAAACAATTCAGGAAAATTAATTCGTCGCGTTTACCCGCGGGGAATTATTGCGGCACTCTTTGAGCTTTCCAACAAAGGAAATGTGCGGCGGTCGCGGATCCCGCTACAGGTTGCGCATTTGGCGGTCTCCGCGAGTCGCAATTACTTCTTCTCATGCAAATGCCGGCAAAATTGAGTTCGATTTGACCTTCTTTTCCTTTGAGTCTTTTCCACAAAAAGCGTATTCTACCATGCAAATTTTGTTTTCCACCCGGAAACAAAGCCCATGCCCGGGCGGGGCAGCGGAATAATAGTAATCATTATGAGCCAGAAACCTTCGGCCGATTCCAGCAGCCGTTCCAAGGCTGCAGCCACAACTCCCAAATACCCCGGCGTTCGCGTTACTTGTAACGGGAACCAACTGGTCACTCAATACGTGGAAACCCGCATCACTGAAGGCGGCGTTTTTTACCCGATCACACCTTCCACCGAAGGCGGCGAAATCTACCAGGGTTCCTACGCGCAAGGTGAACTCAACGTGTGGGGCCAGCAGAAAATCGCCGTGGAAACCGAAGGCGAACACGCGGCGCAAGGCGGCGCCACGGCGTTCTCCGTGGCGGGACGCCGCACGGTTAATTTCACTTCCGGCCAGGGCATCGTCTACGCGATGGAGCAGTATTATCATGCGCCCGGCAAATTTTCGACCATGGTGCTCGAAATCGGCGCGCGCGCGCTGACCAAGCACGCGCTGAATGTTCATTGCGCCCATGATGATTTTTATGCCGCGCTCGATACCGGTTGGACGATGCTGGTCAGCAGGGACGCCCAGCAGGCCGCCGACCAGGCGATTATTTTGCGCAAGGTCAACGAGATCTCGCTCAATCCCGGCATGAACATCCAGGACGGCATGCTGACCACGCACAGCGAGCGCACGTACCTCGCGCCCGAAGCCGAGTTGCTGCGTGAATATCTGGGTGCCGCCGATGACCTGATTGATTGCCCCACGCCGGCGCAGCGCGAATTGTTCGGCCCGAAACGCCGTCGCGTGCCGGAAATGATGGATTTGAAGAACCCCATTTTGCTCGGGCCGGTGCACAATCAGGAGCATCACATGAACGGCGTGGTCGCCCGCCGCAACAATTTCAACGAGCCCATCCTCGGCTTCCTCGAACAGGCCTACGATGAATTCGGACGCCTCACGGGCCGGCAATACGGCTTGATTAGTCAATATAAGTGCGACGATGCCGATACGGTTTTCGTCTCGCTCGGCTGCGCGGCGGATAACATTGAGGCCGCGTGCGATTATTTGCGCGATCAGCGCAATGCCAAAGCCGGCTCAATTCACGTCAACGTGATTCGTCCGTTCCCCGAAGCGGCCATCATCAACGCGCTGCGCGGCAAGAAGAATGTCATCATTCTCGAACGCACCGATGAAGGACTCGCCGGCGATAACCCGCTCGCGCGCGACATTCGCGTCGCGCTGGGCAAGGCGAACGAAGCCGCGAAATTCGGCGGTTCGGTGCCGGCGTTGAAGCCGGAAGAAACGCCGCGCCTGTTCCGCGGCGCTTACGGCATTGGCTCGCGCGATTTTCGCCCGGAACACAGCCTGGGCGCCTTTGAATTTGCGACCGGCCAGACCCGACGCAAAGACGGTCGCGGCGCGGCGGATGGCGAGACCTATTTCGTCCTCGGCGTCGATCATCCTTACGCGGTGATTTCCAGAGACACGCCTTCGCTGTTGCCGGACAAGGCCATTGCCGTGCGTTTCCATTCCATCGGGGGTTGGGGCATGATTACGACCGGGAAAAACCTCGGAGAAATCATCGGCAACTTCGGCGAGGTGATCAAGGAACGCGCCGCTGAACGTGATGAAACCGGCCAGCTCAAGGAAAAGTTGTTCATCATGGCGAACCCGAAATACGGTTCGGAAAAGAAAGGCGCGCCCACAAATTATTACCTCACCGTCGCGCCCGAGCAGATCAAGGTAAACTGCGAATTGAACCACGTGGATGTGGTCCTTTGCTGCGATCCGAAGGCGTTCACGCACACCAATCCGCTCGAAGGCATCAAGAAAGGCGGCTGCCTCGTCTGGGAATCGAGCGAGACGCCCGAGACCGCCTGGCAACGCATCCCCGCGCATCATCGGAAATTCGTGAAGGAAAATAATATTCGCGTTTACATTCTGCCGGGCTTCGATATTGCGCGCAAAGCCACCAACAAGGCGGAGTTGCAACTGCGCATGCAGGGCAACAGTTTTCTCGGCGCCTTTTTCCGCGTGTCGCCATTCCTGCAGCACAACAATATTTCCGAAGACCAATTCCACGCGACGGTCAAAAAGCAGTATCAGAAAAAATTCGGCCGCTTCGGCGATGACGTCGTAAGTTCGAACATGACGGTCATGACCGAAGGTTTCTCGCGCGTGCAGGAAATCAAATACGGCGACTACGTCGATCCGGATCGTTCCTCGATGCGCAATCCTCCCGTGCGGCCAATTGGTGACGCGCCGATCATCCCGACCGCTGGTTGCGGCACCGGCTGTGGCACGGGCCTTCCGACGCCGGCGCAGCAGACGCCGCGCTATGCATTCCAGTCGATGGCGAAGTTCGACTCCGAATTCCGCAACGGGCTCGGTTATCATCAGCCGGCCGGCGCGCTCGCGTCATTGGGCGTGATGGGCGCGGGCAGCGGCGCCACGCAATCCAAATACGTCGCCCGCCGCGAAACGCCCGTTTACATCGCGGAGAATTGCACGCAATGCATGGAATGCATCACCGCGTGCCCCGACACCGCGTTGCCCAACACGTCGCAGGACGTCAGCACCGTGCTCAAGACGGCGCTGAATTATTACGTCACCAGCAGCGACGATCGCGCGAAGCTCGCGGGTGAATTGAAGGGCATTGAAGACCGCGCCCGCGCGAAGATGAACGAGAACGTCAAGGCTCGTGGAAAGACGCCGTTTAAGGACATCGTGCGCGATGAAGTCAATGCGCTCACAAGCATCAGCGACAAGGCCAAGGCGGAGTTCGTCGGCATCATCGCGAAACTGCCGCTCGCCTATAATAATGTGCCGGCCATCTTCCGCTCGCTCGAAGCCAAGGCGCCCGGCACCGGCGGCTTGTTCTCGATTTTCGTGAGCGACCTTTGCAAAGGCTGCGGCGAATGCGTGCAGGTTTGCGGCGACCACGACGCTTTGCGCATGACGCGCGAGACGGAAGATCTCAATGCCGAATTGACGACCGCGCAAATCTTTTCACGGTTGCTGCCCGATACGCCGCAAAAATTCCTCGGCCTTTACAACGACACTGACGCCGCGAATTCCCGCGAAGCCGCGTTGCGCAATCACCTCATGGTGCGGCGCAATTATGAGGCGCTGGTCAGCGGCGACGGCGCGTGCGCCGGTTGCGGCGAGAAAAGCGTCCTGCGCGCCGCCGCATCCGTCACCGAAGCCTACATGCGGCCCTTGTATCACAAGAAAGCCGACCGACTGCGCGCCAAAGCCACGCATCTCGAAAACAGCGGCGTGGAGAAGCTCCAGAAACTCAAGGCCCGCAGCGAAGATGATTACAAGCGTTTCCGCCGCGCGGTCCTGCACACGATCATGGGCCTCGGCGGCGAAAACGACGCCGACACCGCCAAACGCATTGCTGCTTACGAAGCGAAACACGGCGAAGTTTCCGATGAGCAAATCATCAAGAATATCGCGGCTGTGATGCGCCAGGACGCCTTCAATCATCGCGATTTGCAGGCGCTCGATGGCCGGCGCGCGAACGGCATGAGTGTCATGTTCATGGGCGCGAGCACCGGTTGCAATACTGTCTATGGTTCGACGCCGCCTTCGAACCCGCATCCGTATCCGTGGATGAATTCACTCTTCCAGGACGGCGCCACGATTAGCTGGCTGCTCGGCGAATCGTTGATTTTGAATCACGCGCGGCGTTCGGTCCTGCCGGAACGGCTGGCCGACCTATTGCTCGAACGCGAGGACACCGCCGTGTCCGAAGCGGAGTTGTTCAAGCTCACGCACCTTGACGATTCGCTGATGACCGACCAGGAAATTCGTGAGTTGCCGAAAGTCTGGGTCATTGGCGGCGATGGCGCGCTGGGCGACATCGGTTTCCAGAACGTCTCGAAAGTGATCCTGCAAAACCGGCCTAACGTGAAGATGCTGATGCTCGACACGCAGGTTTATTCGAATACCGGCGGCCAGAATTCCGATTCGTCAACCATGCTCGGCGGTTACGATATGAACCAGTTCGGCACCGCGTCGCAGGGCAAATTGATCGAGAAGAAAAACGTGGCCGAAGCCTTCACCAGCGGGCACGGGTCGCCGTTCGTGGCGCAGGTTTCCATGGCCAACGCGGCGAAATTATACAAAGCGATGCTCGATGGCCTCGAATATCGCGGCACCGCGTTTTTCCAGGCCTACACGACCTGCCAGCCCGAGCACGGCGTGCCGGACAATATGAGCGCCGACCAGGCCAAGCTCGTCCGCGACGCGCGCGGCATGCCGGAATTCACCTTCAATCCGCGCAACGGTGAAACCGCGCAGGAAGCGTTCGATCTGAAGGGTAATCCGTCGCCGAATCGCGATTGGTGGCGCACGAAATACGCCGGCAACGGCGAGGAATATAATTACACCGTGGCGCACTGGGCGCTCACCGAAGCGCGCTTCCGCAAGCACGTCAAAGCCATCAAGGAAGAGGAAGCCGCGGACCTCATTCCGCTCGACGACATGCTGCTCTTCATCACGCAGGACGACGTGATTTATCGCCGTGTGTTCAACCCGAACCATCGCAGCTACGTGACGAATTTTGGCTGCTACATCAAGGCCGAGATCGGCGGCAAGATGAAGTTCTTCGCCGTGTCGCGCCAGATGGTGCTGTTCGCCATCGAACGCCGCAAAGCCTGGCGCATGCTGCAAAGCAAAGCCGGCGTGGTGAACAAAGATTACCTCGCGCAAAAATCCTTGCTCGCGAAACTCGACAAGGGCGAACTCCAGCTCGCAGACGTCCAATCCAAGACGCGCGAGCTGTTCGAGGCTGAGCTGGCGAAGATTCCGTAATCTCGTAGCGCTAGGCAAAAAAAGGCCGCCAGTGATGGCGGCCTTTTTTCGTCAATTACTCTGAATTTCTGGCATCAGATTTGGACGCCCGACGTATAATGAGGGTCCCTATCAAAGCGACAAAGCCGGTTGGGATTGTGATCAGACCGAGCCAGCCCATTCCCGCCATATCGCCAAGCACGCCACCAACATCCCTTCCAAACAAAATACACGGATGCGGGCCGCTCTCGTCGAGTTGGCTACCGCTGAGGAACGCGATCGCGCTGGCGAGGGCCACCGGGATCATTGGAAGGAACATCCAAAGGAGGATCGCCCCGTATCCGGCGGCAATCTTGCCGCGTCGTTTCGCACGGGGAGGCATGTTCATACATCGAGTCTCCGATTCTCTGCCGATGCGAGACTTTATGACTGAATTTTGCGGGGATGCAACTGATTTACTATAAACCAACTCCATCACTAAGGCTTGGCGGATGCTTTTTTCTATCCCCGCGCAAAAACTTCCGTCACCTTTTCTCTCGACCGGGCATTACAAGATGGGAAGCGTTGCAATTATGGACGATTTCGCACTTTTAAAAAATTACGCCCAGTCCAGCTCCGAAGAAGCATTCCGCGAATTGGTGGCGCGCCACCTCGGCACCGTTTACGCCGCGGCGCGTCGACAGACGGGTGATTCACTCGCCGGCGATGTTACCCAGGCCGTGTTCATTTTGCTGGCGAAAAAGGCCGGCTCAATTCGCCCGAACACCGTCCTCGCCGCCTGGCTCCTGACCACAACGCGCCTGGTTTCCCGCGCCACCCTGCGCAGCGAATTCCGCCGTCAACGCTGGGAAAAGGAGGCTTCCACCATGTCCGCCAATCCATCACAGACAGAAATCCAATCCGCCTGGGAACAAATGCAGCCAGTATTGGACGACGCGCTCGCAGCGCTCCCGGAAAAGGACCGCGGCCTGATCGCGCTCCGCTTTTTCCAGCAAAAGAGCCACGCCGAAATCGCGGCCACGATGGGATTGAACGAAGACGCGTCCAAAAAACGCCTGTCGCGCGCGATTGAGAAAATGCGCGGCTTCTTTTCCAAGCGCGGCGTGACTTTCGGCAGCGCCATTTTGCTCGCCGCGCTTTCGCAACATGCGGTCCAGGCGGCGCCGAGCGAACTCATTTCTCACATCGCTGCCGCAGTAACCGCCGGAAGCGCCAGTCCATCCGCAGCCGCCCTGGCCAAAACCAGCCTCAAACTGATGACGTGGATCAAGGTGAAAATCATTGGTGTGTCCGCGGCTGCCGTGTTGGTCGCGGCGAGCGTGCCTATCGCGGCGGAATTGTCGGGTTCGGGGAGCGTAAAGACGGATGGGCGCGAAGCGAAAATCGAGCGGCTCGAATACAGCACCAACGCAGTTCGTTATACGATTCCAACCCAACCGAAGCCAGTAACCGTGACGTGCCAACCGGACATTCGAGGTCAGGGGTTGTTAAGCGCCGAATTTTCCTGGGAGGTGAGTGCCAGCCATCCGGCGCCTGACTTCCTGCGTCTCGTCACAACCGATGATCAGGGCAATGTCTTTGATCCGGAGGTGCACACGTTCGTCGAACAGCCGGTCAATGGGCGGCAATATTGGGTGGGAGAAGCGCCGGTATTTCCGCGGCGCGGAAAGTACGTTTACCTGCGTCTCATGGATAATAAAAAGTTTGTTGCCGAGTTCAAAATCCCGAATCCGGCCCGAAGTCCGCACACGGACTGGACCGCGGAACCTTTGCCGGCGCTCGCGACCAATGGCGATTTGGAGATTGCGCTGACTGGTTTCCGAAGTATTCGACCGGCATCTGAGACTGCTGCTGGATACCCACGAACGGAATGCACCTTCGGCTTTCGCCAAAATGGCAGCGAGACAACCAACTGGACTCCTATCAATTTCGAATTGTCCGATGCCACCGGGAATCACTGGATGCCGAGCCGTGTCAGCGGCGGCAATCCTTATCGCGCCGAAGTGGAAAACGGCATGCTGCGCACCGGACTCATGGGAGCGCTTTGGGCTGATGAATCCGCATGGAAAATTCGTGCGGAATTCCGGCGCACCTCGGACTTTCCCGAGAACGAATTGCTGCGGCTTCCGAAAATATTCATTTCCGACGCCAGGGAGGTGTTGGAGCCGCGCAAGCGTTACGACTGCAACGGCGCCTCGGTCGAATTGGCAGCCGTCATGGGCACTAATTCCCGGGACAGTATTGCGCGGCCGGTGAACAATGCGAGCCGGGAGCAAGGTATGCGCTGGGCCGCACTGATGAATGCCGAATTCACGAGAGGCTGCGTCACGGTTGTGGTCGAAGGCGACATTCTCTCTCACAACCGAAGGCTTGCGTTCGTGCAAGCCACCGACGAGCAGGGACGGGCATTTGAACTAAAAGGATCCGGCGGGCCCGCCACTGTCGACCAATTGAGATATCCAATTCCCTATTCCTACGTACTCCGGCCGCCCGAAGGCGCGCACGAAATCAACCTGGTCCTCGCCGTCACCCAGCCCAAAACGGTGGAATTCCTCGCCAAACCCGAGCAGGTCAATGAATAGCTGTCTTGCATAGGGATTTCACAGAAGGAAACGGTCTGTTGCATTGATTCAGACAAAAGGAAATTATCAAATTGCTTGTAAAATCAAAGGCTATTCGGGTGAAGCCGCCAGAATTCTCTGCTATTGGCTGGTGCTTTCACTGACACTTTTACTGACGATGGTTCACGCACGCATCGAGTCTGCCACGAAGTAACTGCCATATCGGGCGCGCGGGTCATAGTTGGCCGCAACTTTACGATAGACTCCGCACGGGTGCTGCCACGCTTGCCGCGCTCGGTTCCAATGAAAGCCATACTCGGCGAGTGCACGCGTCACTTCCGCCGGCTGCTTGTCCGCAAACTGAATCCAAACCCACTTGCCAACCACTTCGGCCAGTTCAAAGAAACGCGGTGCGCGGTTACGAAGCACAGAAAGCAAGCTTTCGGTATTGAGCGAGCGATTCACGCGTCGACGGGCGAAATTGATTCGGCGCAAACGAGTCTTGGCTGTGTTCAACTGTTCGGGTCGGCTCTTGAGCTCTGAATTTGATGTATTCGTTTTCATGGTCTTTTTTTGTGTTCTGCTGTTCGGTTTCGGTCTCTCGCCCTTCAACCGTAGAGGCCGCGAAGCAGGGCTCGGCCGTGGAAGTAGTCTTCAGAAGGGGCCGCGAGACGCCCCTGCGGAGTCGGCCAGGTGAGGGCGAGAGATCGAAAGCCGAAACAGAAACGGACCTGAAAACGGCAAGGAATTTAAAACTATTTCCGCGCAGCGAGGCGCGACTGGCGCGGTTTAGTGCATCGGCATAAACCGTGACACAAGCGCATTAAGGGCTGTCTCCGCTGTCAGCGGTCAGTCAAAACCAGCCATGAGGGGTCGATTCAAACCAGCCATTTTGAGGGAAGCATTGCGTCTTGGGCAGCCTGTGCTGCTTCTGTGCGCGATGAACGAACTCAACGTGAACTTGCAGCATTCGATTTTGACTTTGGTGGGCAATGGCTGGTCCAACCGGCGGATTGCACGCGAACTGGGCATTAACCGAGAGACTGTCGGAAAGTATCTTCTGCTGGCGCGGGCAAAACCGGCCATTTCGACCCCCGGCTCCGATCCTGATCCAGATTCAAAACCGGCCATTCCGACCTCCGGCCCGGAACCTCCCCCGGACCCAAAACCAGCCATTTCGACCGCCGGGTCTGCCGCTGGCCGTCAGAGTCTTTGCCTGCCGCATGCGACCCAGATCGAAGCGGCGGTTGCGGTGGGATTGAGTGCCCAGCGTATTTATCAGGGGTCTGTGACTGCGGCTTCACTGGCAGCTATCAAGCCGTTAAGCGATTCGTTCGGCATTTGCGGGAGACGCAGCCGATCCCTTTCGTCCGGATGGAGGTTGAGCCGGGAGCCGAGGCTCAGGTGGATTTTGGGCAGGGAGCATGGGTGGTGGTGGACGGCAAACGCAAGCGCCCCCATTATTTCCGGGTGGTCTTGAGCCACTCCCGCAAGGGCTATAGCGAAGTGGTGTGGCGGCAGACCACGGAGTGCTTCATTCGTTGCCTGGAAAACAGTTTCCGCACCTTCGGCGGGGTTACCAAAACTTTGGTCATCGATAATTTACGGGCCGCGGTCACGCGGGCGGATTGGTATGATCCAGACATTAACCCGAAGGTGGCGGAGTTCTGTCGGCATTACGGGACGGTGATCATGCCCACCCGGCCGTCCATGCCCCGCCACAAAGGGAAAGTTGAAGCCGGGGTCAAGTATGGCCAGAACAACGCGCTCAAGGGACGGTCGTTCACGAGCCTGGCGGAGCAAGACCTGTTCTTGTCAGATTGGGAACGAACCGTGGCCGACACACGCATTCACGGCACGACCCGGCAACAGGTCATCAAAGTGTTCAATGAAGTGGAACAGGCTAAACTGTTGCCCTTGCCGACTGGTTTGTTCCCGGTCTTTGAAGAAGCGCCGCGCAGCGTCCATCGGGATGGTTACGTTGAGGTCCAAAAGGCTTATTACTCGGTCCCGCCGGAGTATGTTGGGCGGCAAGTCTGGGTGCGCTGGGAGTCCAAATTGGTCCGGGTCTTTAACCAGCGCCGCGAACAAATCGCCCTGCACGCTCTGGCCGAGCCCGGCAAATTTACTACCGACCCGCTCCACCAGCATTCTCCATATCGGCGCGTCATTCAACGCAATCTGGATTACCTGTTGGACCGTGCTCGGCTGATTGGCGAACACACCGGGACGTGGGCCGAAGCGATGATTCAACAACGCGGCCCCATCGGCACCCGCGTGTTGCACGGTCTGCTGGCACTGGCGGGCAAACATCCTGTGGCCGCGCTGGAAGCCGCCTCTGAGAAGGCCCTGCATCACGGCACCTGGCGTTTACGGGATTTGCGCTTGTTGCTGGAACGGGCCGGGCCACCGCCGCAACTGGATTTCCTCGAAACTCACCCTTTGATCCGGTCGTTGGATGCTTATGAGGCACTGACGCCGGATTGTTTTAACCCTCAACCCCAAACTGTATATGAGCAACCTTGAAAATACCCTGAAACAACTCCGCCTTTCCGGTTTGATGCGAACGTTAGACGTGCGCTTGCAAGAAGCCGCCGCCAACCGGCTCGGCCACGCCGAGTTCCTGGAACTGATCTGTCAGGATGAGATTAACGTACACCAGCAGCGGCTGATGGAACGTCGCACCAAGGCTGCTGATTTTCGTGGCTTGAAAACTCTGGAGGACTTCGACTGGAGTTTTAATCCGGCCATCCACCGCAAAGACATTTATGATTTGGCCTCCGGCAACTTCATCCGCCAGGCCAAGGATGTTCTTTTTCTTGGTCCGCCAGGCGTTGGCAAAACGCATTTGGCTCAGGCCATCGGCTACGAAGCCATCAAAATGAACTTTCAGGTGCTCTACCGCTCGATCTTCGATCTGGTGCGCGACTTCATGAAAGATGAAGCGTTCAACCAGCAGGATCGAACCCTGCGCCGTTACCTCCATCCTGAACTTTTGATAATTGACGATTTCGGACTGAAGCAGTTGCCCAAGAACTTCGGGGAGCACCTGTTCGAAGTGATCATGCGCCGATATGAAAATCGGTCCACCATCATGACCAGCAACCGGCCACTGGAGGAGTGGGGCAAACTTTTGGGCGACGTGCCCACTGCCGGTACCATCCTAGATCGGTTCCTGCACCGCGCCCAGACCATCGCCATTACAGGCAGAAGCTATCGGCTCAAAGACCATGCTGCCGTTGCCGGAAAAGAAGACAAAAGCAAAAAGACTAAATCCAAGTCCAACGAACCTTTGACCGCAGAACCGGCGAGCTGAATGGCTCGCTTTCCGGTTCTGCTCGTTTTATTTTGCTGCTTGCGCTTATGAAGACTCTGGTTCAAATCCAAGGCGAAGTGGAGCGTTTGGCGGCATTGATCGGAGCAGCGGGGCACCATTCGCTCCCGACGTATGGACGCACTGAGGACGGAGCTCGCCCCCACATTGAGGTTGATTCGCGGGGTTATCACTTCGTGGTGGTTGAACGTGGTCAGGAGCAGTCGCGCTCCACAACCAAGGACCTTGACGACCTGCTTTACCAGATTTTTCAGTCCGTCACATTCAGCCTCGCCTGTGCTTACGAACTACAGCACCGCGTCGAGACACAAGATTGTCGTCGGCTGCTCTTCCGGCGGCAAATCGAATTGCTTTCGCAGATTTGTGAACGCTGGGGCCAACGTGAGGCTGAGGAGCATGAGCGCATACTGAAAGAGCACCCGATTGACGACCTGTCGGGTGTCCGAGCACGTCTGTCAGCGCAGATTGGCTGGAAGAAAGCATGCGAGCAGTACCCGCTGCCCAAACCAAACGCCGACAAGTCGCCTGAGGCAAGAACCGATAAAAGAAATTGAAGAGCGCCTTGATCGCGTCCAGTAAACTGATATGAATAATTCACCTCAGAGTGGCCGGTTTTGATTCGACTCTGACTGGCTGGTTTTGAAGTGACCGGTGACATCTCCGCCGGATTCAAATCGCGGAACGAAACGTAAGCGAAGCAATCAGCGAACGGGCAAAGGCCGTGAGTGATTGCGTAGTGTTAGTGAAGTGAAGCGAGGCTGAACCGAAGGAGTCAGGGCAAACTTCCCGGAGGCAGTCTGCGACTTTCAGCAGGAGTGAAACGACAGGCAAGCCGGTGCTGAAAGGTCGCAGTCTGCCGACAAGTGCGCATCGAACTGAGGGCGTTTTCCAATCGGTGGCGTTTACGGCTGTTGTCGTATTTCGATTGATTGGGATTTCAGCGAAAGGAGAATTAATCGGGGCGAGGATTTGGCGGCACCCAATTTCGATTCCAGCAATAATTCCAGAGTGTCTCCAGCTTTGCCAATTCAACGTGTCCATCAAAACATGCGATATTGATCGCACCTGGCAATCTCTGTTCGGTGTCGAAATCAGTGGGCACCCGTCGGGCGGAAAGACTGCCGTGTCGAGCGATGATCATTCGTCCTAGAGGGCCGCCGAAACCGCTGCCGTGAGCACCTGAATAAAGATTCGCAGGCGGCACATCGTTGGTCCTGGGCCAGCTGTCGACCCAAACGCCATCGGCAAAAACCGGTGTCTGCGAAGGTCTGGAAACATCCATTCCGTTTCTAAAGGCGTTCGCCTGATCTGCGGCGGACATGCTCCCGGCTTGATTGGTGAGATTCGAATATAACCATCCATTCAGGCAATAACTGCCATACCATCGCTTCTCTGGATTTCTCGAATCCCAGTGCCATGCTTTGTCCGCTGCGCCGAAACTTGTGTTGATCACATTCGTATCGGCGGCAACCGGACATAATCTGACGGCGTCGACTTTGCCCTGATAATCAATCAAACGCCCCATCCAGAGACGTCTGTCGCCCGTTACATCATACTGAAGACATGTTTCGTGGAAGTCGCCCATGTAAGTCGTGTTAGCGAGGCTGATCTGTTTCAGATTATTGAGGCAGACGACCTGCAACGCCCGCAACTTTGCCTTTGAGATCGCGGGTAACAGCATCGCGGCTAGAATGCCAATCACGGCAATCACGACGAGCAATTCGATCAATGTAAAACCATGGTGCTGTTCGCGCACTTTGAATCCCCCGGAAACAGCCGGACTAATGGCATTCATTTCTTCGTGGCTGGACATAACTCAGTATTTTGTTTCAACGGTTTTCCAGGATGAACTTCGCCACTGCTTTATAACGGTTTTTTTGTTCGTCAATGGCAAAGAATACATGGCCGGCTTTACCGTAAAGTATTTGTGTTGTTGTATGATGAGCACAAGCCGCCAATGCATATTGCTCCATATGTTGTTGATTCACTAAATCGTCCTCGGTTCCGAACGAAAAAAAGATGCTTCGGACCATTTTTGTATCTCGATCAACCGGCTGAAATGCGACGGGAGACAGTATGATGGCGCCTCGCCAGAGTTCCGAATGTTCAGCAAGCAGTGCTGCGATTGAGCGCGTGCCCGCGCTCTCGCCACTAACGTAGATTCGGTGGGGGTCCACGTTCGTATTTTTTATCATCTGGTTATAAACTGCCAGCGTATCCTCCGGATCAGTGGCAGTATCGGGACGGCCTCTACCGTACGGATTTACAGCAACAAAGAAGATTCCCGCATTGGCAAGAAATTGAGAATTAGGCTGGTAGCCAAGATCGCTAAACTGGTCCATAACAACGGGATATTTCCTTCTCGGATCGGGGTGAGCTGGAGGCAGGTAATAGTAATCAACTGTTTGGCCGCTCGGATTGGTGACTGCAGCCTGAACCGGCAGCACGAATTTGCTGAATTTGGGATGTTCTGTTATAGGCACGACATTTCGGAGCGTTTGGTGCAGGATGTCGTATTCCCAAATTCCTAGCGGCTGGTAGTCAACGGAAGCAACGACATATAATTTGTCCCGCGTAGGATTTGTGCTGAAATCGCGCACGACCTGTCTTCCTTCGGGAAACGCCTGTCGATTTAAAAGACCTGAATTTGGGTTAAGCGGCGGGGCCATGAAGAGATTTGTTTGCAGTTGAGGATCTTTCGTTTGAACTGCAAGATAATTCCGATTGCCTGCGATGCCCACGTAGGCGATGCCAGAGTCGTTCTGCAGCCATTGCCCGTTGAAATCGAAATTTGCGTAGTCGAGTTCCGACAGAGGCTTCTCTGTCATTCGAGGGTCCAATCGATAGAGAGTTTTTTGTTTTGACGCTGTGTCGGTTGCCACAAAAAGATAATTGTCGTTTGCCGGGTTGTAGCTAAGCCACGAAAGCGTGCAATTCGTCTGTTGGATTAATCGGGTCGAATGATTCTCGGGAATTTGGAAATGCCAAATGCTCGATCCATCCACGTAGGCCACTGATTGGTCAGAGTCAGGAATGAGCCAGCCGCTATTGCGACTGAGTTGGCGCAGTTCCAGCAAGCCCTTGCCTCCGAAACGGCCGAAATGATTGTCGGGTTCAATATTAAAGAGAAAAAGTTTCTGTGAGGCATCGAGAAGAACGATCGAATTACCATTGAGCCAGGACCCGCTCTCCACCTCTTCGGGGATGTCAAAGGATGCTATTTCCTTTCCGGTCACGCCATCGCAAACAGAAACGTGCTGAGGTCTGTCTCCTTCCGCGATTGTGGAAAATGCCAGGTAATGGTCATCAGTTGACCAACCAAAAAGTTTTGCTGAGTCACTCCGCCCGTGGGTTGTTGCTTTGCCAACACTGATTTCTTTGCGCTCCAAGCTCGCAAGGTCTACCAGGAAAACTCCTATTCCTTTTTCCACCGTTCGCGTATAGACCAGGGCAGTTCCGGAATGGTTTTCGCTTGGAGCACTCAGGATTTCACCATGGAAATATGTTTCGTCCAACATGGCATCCAAATGTCGCGGCAACGAGGCCCATGCGCGTAATTGCGCCCATCCCATCACGATTCCGCACAGCGCCGCGCCGATTCCCCAACCGAACAATAGTCTCTTGAAAGGAACGAAGTTGCCGGACAACAGGCGTTTTTTCGACATGCTCGGAATGGGCCCCTTTTCCGCAACCTTTGAGGTGCGTTCCTGGACAATTGATTTTGGAGGAGAACCCGGAACCTGGAGGGACTTGCCGCAGGCCGGGCAACGAATGAATTGGCCTGCTTCTGAGACATCAACGACCACATGTTGACCGCAGCTTTTGTTCGAGCAGATAAACTTAATGCTTGCGGAGGCGGGTATCTGCAAGGAAGCTGAGCATGCAGGGCAAATCGAAGAACTGCCCGCCAGTGATTCATCGACGGAGATCCGCTGGCGGCACTCGGGATTGGGACAGTTGAATTTGATCTCCATGGATGACTGGCGTCAAGCATTCACTTCAACGGTTTTTTTATCACTACGGGTTTGTTGCGGCGCAAATAGCTATGCGTCAAAAATCCCACACTGCCTAGGAATAACCAGATCGACGTCGCAAACATAAACCAACCAGTGGCCCGCGGTGAAAGTGGCAGCTTGTCGTTGAAGTTACCTAAACAGTCACACGCAATCAGGGAACCCTGAGCCTGCAATCCAAGCCGATAAATCAAGAAATTGACAGCCAGCCAGGCAACGAGGCACAGCTTGATTTTTTCGCATCCGTTTTTTATCAGCAGAAATGCCGAGACAACCAGTTCAATTCCACCAACCAAATAAAATACGTGGCGATTCGTCAGGGGAAGTACCGGATCAGGGTAACTCAGGGCCTGCGCGGGCCCGGTGGCGCTGAAAATCTTGGCCACAGCAGTGACGAACAGAATGACCGCCGCCGAAAAAATAAAGCGATTTTGAATTTTAACATTCACGATTTTGAATGTCAGTCGTCAGAGCGAATCGTCCAAACGTTCGGGTAATGATCGCGAGGATGCGAGTTTCTGAGGTCTGGTTGGCCGACGGATTCCGAAGGATACATCAATTCTACATGGCCATCGACCATAAGGTAGTTGATTTTGCCCTCGTGATACACATTCGCATCTAAATTGGTTGATAAATGGACCTGCGGGGAGTCGATCGTCGCGCCGTGAAAATTAAACGCAGTGTTCTCCGACCAGGCATTTTCGGTCAGCAATAGGGTGGTGGCCGGCGCGTGAATCATCCTTAATGTGACGGGAGGCATGATCACCTTTGTAGCAGCCGTCGGATCGTTGGTTGGCGGCGCAGTGACTGAAAAGTAGTTGGTCAGTGCTGCAGTTCTGCGCTTGCCGAGTGTCCAATTCCACCAAATGCCGACCCCGGTTTCATTTTGATCGGATATTGGCCATTGTTCCGTTCGTTCGGTGTGGCTCGGCATGGCATACGTCCGGCGACGGGCTTGTTCTTGTACCGGCGGCTCGGTATCAGCCGGGCACCGCAATAGATGTTTTTGCTCCAAACCGTTCTTTCCCAATGGTATCAGTGGAAAAACCAAGCTATCCCAAACGAACTTGGAGGAGGAGTAATCATCCCGCTTACCAAGTCGGATGGACGCATAGGGCAATCGATCATTGTTATCGTGTTCGTACAATGTCATCGCGACTCCCAGTTCTTTCAAATTAGATGCACATAAAACCTTGGCTGACGACTTGGCTTTGAGGATAAAAACATAGGCGATACCTCCTAGTGCCAGCAAAACGGCCAAGGCTACGATTATGTCGATTCGGCTGATTCCGAGCAAAGCTTGGTCAACTTTAGTCTCGAACCTGCCATGGAGGGGGGCCTTTTCGTATGTCAACCTTTCCAAGCGGTTATTTTGGAGAACTGAGACGTTCACAATAATCTGTTTGCCTTGTTCGGGTGCGCAGTTTGTCGAAAACGCGGAATGTTTCGCGGCCGCGCAAAGATTCTTTCTCAAAAGTAAGCTTGGTGGAAGTCAATTCCCTTATCAATATGCGACACGTTCCAAATCTGCGACTCATTCCGGCGATCTTTTTGAAAGATTTAGGTCAAGGCTGCGTATGGTATAAAGAGCATCTGTGGGAGAACAATTTAAACTGCCGGCGAACCTAGAACAATTGGCCCGTGATGCCAATTATTGCGTGAAAGAATTGGCGCTCAGATGCGGAAGATCGGTACGTCAGTTAGAACGTGATTTTAAGAGTGAGTTGGGCATAACGCCCAGCGTCTTCCTCAGCCACTTGTGGTATGACGATGCGCAGGAAGCACTTGCGCGAGAGGGTTCAGTTCTATCAGCCGCGCTCGACATGGGCTATAAACATTTTGGAAACTTTTCCAGAGATTTCAAAAAAGCGTCAGGTTCGTCGCCATCCCGGCAAATTTCGCGAGGAGCCTCGGGAAAATAAGCGTTTGCAGCAGTTCGAATCCTCGCACAATAGAGCATTTCCATAAAAGCTGTAGCGATGTGTCAAGAGATCCGGAGGACAGCGGTCTTTTTGGCTTTTGTCCCGTCGCGGCGGGATTCGCCTCAGTTACAGGGGTTTCAAACCTGCTCCTTGGCCAAAGCCTCGCCAACCCTCAAAAATCCTCGCTGCATGAGACCATAGCGAGAGGGGGTTTGTCGCATTCTGATAAACCATTTTGCTTCACAATGTTCTTTAGGGGTGCTTCTATGCGGGGCGGCAATCTATATCTATAAGCGAGGATGAATAACGCATTTGCCAATCGACGGAGGCCGCCTCGGACCGTCGTGCCAAATTTTCGGGCGATTTATTGGTTACTGTCGTGAATGATAGGTAAATTTGCTTTTCAGTTCAAATTTCGAATGACGTCATATCTTCTAACAATGAGTGTTGCTAACGCAGAACGCCACTCATGTTCTCATAGGGACGCTGGGATATTGCGCACGAATTGCGAATGCGAAGCGCGACAAAAGGGCAAATCGGCGGACTTAATTAAAAAAGTCGTCAAGATTGGTGCCATAATCGCTTATTCGTTAACGCTTTCTATTTCAAGAGCCGAGACGATGGCTCAGTCGCCAACCAATCGCGTCGCATTTTTTAAGCAGGCGATGAGTTCGCCTCCTGACATAGAAAAATTTGTTGCGAAGCGAACCAACCTGATACTTCCTAAATCTGATCCACGCTTGTATGAGTATTTAGAAGGCGCGCTATCCGGGACAAACTTTTACGTTCATTTTCTCCCTGACCCCGGTCAGCCGGCCGATTCCAATCACTTGGGCACGATTTCAGCGAGGGTGGGATCCTCCACATATGAGTTGGGAGGGCATGGTATCGTATACGGAGTCGGTACAAACGCGTTAACAGAAGATGTTCGAGTGCAATTCAGTTTGACGCGCCAGATTCTTTGCATGGGCGCGGGGGAAATCGAGCCGGGAACCATGGTATGGAATGGCGATGATTTCACAGCAAAAAACGTCTTTGGTAAGAATGTGCACGGCTCGCTTCAGGTTTCAAACAACCTCCCGTTGCGCACGGAATTTTTTCTGGCCGGTGAACAGCTGCCCTACCAGACGATTGAGTATACCTATGGCACCTCGGCGGATTCTTTTGCGGGTTATCCTGCCAGCTTCTTGATAAATCTTAAAAGCACAAAGGGACTGTTACCTATCGCGGAGGTGGAGTTTAAAAGTGTGCTGCTTGCGACACAGCGATTGGACCCAAGTTTTTTTAGTCCGTCCCGTCTGTCTGGTGCCGTCACGTATACCAACGCATATAGTAATGAAGTTTTCTATGCGTCTTTGAGCAAGAGCAAAAGACTGGTTCGTACTGACCTAAGTTCCCTTGACAGATCTGGTGGATTCATCAATTCAAAGCCACGGTTAATGATTTATATGGGTTTCCTAATTGCAACATTAATCCCGGTGGGAATTCTCCTAATTTGGTGGTCACAAAACCAAAAACAAAAACAAAAATAAACCAAAAACAAAAATAAAACATGAAAACACTATGTAAAATTGCATTGGTGGCAATTATGGTGATGCCTTCGGCGTATTGCCTTGCCGCCGAGCCGGATTGTGACGGAACGACATCCGCAAACTGCCACCCACCCACCACCTCCGGTCCCACCTATTACTTTTGTGGAAAGGGTGGCTGTTTTGATAACTGCACAAAGAGTTCTAGTGCAGGCGATAACAGCATCAATGTATGCACCAGCGCCAAAGATAACAGTGGCACGTGCGCCTCAGCGGGTACGATTGCATGTCATTTCACAACCACTTTTACCTCTCCCTCAGGTGTTGTGGTTTTCAGCGGTCCCGATTCTTCAAATCCAGATACTTACGCGTGTAAGTGATTGTAGGGATATGTATACAGCGGTGAGTGTGGTTCGGAGTGCTCAAAATCGCATTTGAAAAGCGACTGCGTCCCCGAATCACACTGTCGTCGTGTAAAAGACATGCGTTAGGTGAGCACTCGGCTAAACGCCTATGACAAAGAATTGGTTCAACCTCAGTGCAGCTGTCATTTTGCTTATCACGGGTTCGGCTAAAATTATAAGTGCCTTTGGTCATGCAACGATTTTGCAACGGATGGATCCAATTTTTCCCATACAATTTAACCATTTAATGTTTGCGGCGGGCACGCTGGAATTGCTGGTGGCAGCCATTTGCTTTTTCGACAAATTGAGGGTTCCAGGGCATTTTTTTACGGCCTGGTTGGCGACGAGTTTCTTAATATATCGGATTGGTTTGTGGTGGATAGGCTGGCGCCGGCCATGCCATTGCCTTGGCGATTTTGGGGACGCGATTGGCATTAGTTCAGAGACAGCAGACGCAATAATGAAAGGTGTCCTGGCGTATCTCTTAATGGGCAGCTACGCCAGTTTATTTTGGCTCTGGCGGCAGCGTAACAGGATGCATGGTGTCGCTGCCACGCAATCGGCATGACGGTATATGGGGGCACAGCCTTTAGACATGCCGCTTCACGAAGACAGTCATTCTTCGAAAATCGAAAGAGGTTCAGTCTGTGTCGACGAGTCGTCTGTTTCTGCGACGCGGGGTTTCGCATGGTTTAAGAGAGCGAAGAGGTCCTCACCCTCCCCAATTTTAACTAGCGCCGCCGTTGTCATGTTTCTCTTGGCAATCGTGTTCGGTTGCCTTTTCGCAAACGCAATTTGTTCCTTAAGCGGTAGTTTGCACAATTTCCGATGGGTGCCGTCATCGGTTGAGTGTCTGCTGCTGTCTTGCCTTGCCGTCTGGTGCGGCACTTTCATTTTCCTAACGTTCCGCCGAGGCGATTTGCCGCTGATCGCCCTGCTTCTCATTGCCATTACCGGGTATTTTGCCAGGAGTGCAGCTTCTTGGCAGATGGATGACGCTGTGATTCTTTTGGCGGGTGTGACGGTAGGCAGGGGAATCTGCTTCTTACTGGAGGCGGGCGGAAGACGAAAGCAAGTAGGTGGGCAGCGCAATTTAGAGACCGTAAATCGCAACCCGGCAATCCTGAATTTCCTGGCCGGCTTGATCATGTTGCTGGCTTTTTCGTCTTGGTGGCATTTGGATATACCGGATTATTCTTATCAAGGAAGGCGCTGGGCTGGGCTTTGGGATAGTCCAAACATTTACGGAATGTTAATGGGTGTGGGGGTGGTGCTCGCAATAGGATTGCTATTTAAATATTTGGATGAAAGAAATTTACGCGGATTTTGCCAGTATTTCCTTCGCCGAAAATCTGCGAAATCTGCCAAAGAAAATATACCCGGAGACTCATGGAGTTTTTCCTGGCGAATCATTCTTGTTATCGCGACGGGAATGATGGCGGTTGGGCTGCTATTCAGTTATAGCCGCGGGGCATGGGTGGCGACACCGCTTGGTCTGTTGTACCTGGCAAAGGCGTATCACAAGTTTGAATGGCGACAGCTGAAGCTGTTTTTGCTTTCTGCTTTCTCTTTTCTGCTTTTGATTACCTGTCTTTTCTGGAATGTGCCGCGCACGGCTCCGTGGTATTTCCAGCGGATGGATTTAAGCCGAGGCTCCGTGCAACATCGAATTGCGGCATGGAAGGCTAGTTTAGAAATGATACGCGACCATCCATTCGGTGTCGGTTGGAACAAGACGGTGCAGACTTACATAAATGACTACTCGCCGCCTGAAAATGGCGTGTCGGCAATCACCACCAATGACTATTTGATGTTAGGTACGCAACTTGGCTTTCCGGCACTGCTTTGTTTTGTGGCGTACATCGCACTTTGCTTAAGACGTCAAAAGTCCGATGTCCAAAATCCAAAATTGGAAGATCGTGCGGTTCCGGGGATTGAATGTCGGGCATTGGAGACATCGCTGGCGTCTTGCCGCGCCGGCGCATTGGTTCTGGCAGTATCTTTTTGGTTTGATAGCGGGTTGTTTACTCTGGCGACGGCGTCAGTGTTTTGGGTTTTGCTCGAACTAGGGCGGATGAAACCACGGTAAACACGAATGGACGAGCCGATGACAGTGACCAACTACAAACGTCGAGAAGCGAGGCTATTCGATAACTGCCAACTAATTGTCCTTGCCAATTAGACAACTTCAATTTATGAGTCAACCGCATAGTTTCCCCAATAAACCATACATGGGTTCCATAGCAATTAGATTATGTCGAATTGGTGGCCGGATCATTTGTGCCGGTCTTGGCTTTTTCATAATCATGATCGCTGGCTATTCAAGTGCAGCCAGCTCAGGCAGCCAGGCCATTCAATATTTCGGATTGGTGACCAAGTCCGTAGTGGATGCCAACAGAGCCCCACGCGGGCAACCGGACATTTGCCGATTCGAGGCCAGGATTCAAGGGGATGCCTATCGGATATCATGTGAGTGTGTTTCGGGGTTGGCTCCTTTTGAGGAAGTTGTAGGTTCTGAGGGTACAGATTGCTATGTTTTTAGGGAGCAGTGGCCATCCTGGAGCGAAAAAGCGGCAAGCGCACATGAGCAGGACGTCGCTGAGGTGACCTCAGGCCTTTATCCAGGCATGGCAACCCCTGAGAACGAATTGCTGTGGATGCTCCTGGCGGGCGGAGAGCACGTGACAGATGGGGAGCCGGTCATGTTATCCCATATCGTTTACGCTCCTGAACATGCGCTTAAAGCAAAAGTGCAATATGAAGGCGGATGGTTGAAGGCCGTGGAAATGCAATCTCTCGGCGTCGCCTTGTTTTCTGGAAAAGAGGAATCGCTGCCGCGTCCGTTTAATGATACCGGCTACAAACTGTGGGACTTTTTTGCGAAACCTCTGACGAACCAGAACGGAATCATGTATCCGCCCGGAGCACTTTTCTCCCAATACTCCGTCTTCGATATACCCGGAACTGACATGGGTGAACAGCGGATGATCCGACGGATCGAAATAACCGTGACAAATACGGCGCAGGATTTGAAGCCGCTGGATGACTATCGCCCAGTTGTGAATCAGAAAAGGTTGATTGTTGAAGACTTCCGTTATTCTCAACATTTGCCGCGAGCAGATGCGGGACCTGTCGATATCATTCAATATCCGCTCATCGATGGAAAATGGCGGGGGCGAAATGACGCAAAGGTTAAAGTGTATGGCGCGTCAATCGAGGCTCATACCAGCTATGAAAGTCCGCCATTGCGGTCATTCAGAGGGCGGGCCTTTATAGTGGCGCTTTTTGTGCTGGCGACGGTGGTTCCAGTGTCGGTTTTGGTTAGGTTGCGTCTCAAACAAAAACAACAAAAATAAAAGCAAGGTCTATATGAAAGATATATTGAAATGTGTCGCAGTTTTAGCAGCTGCCATGCTAATCTCCACTGCATTGGCTCAGTCAGAAGGATCACCAAAAACCGGCAAGCCATACACGAATACAAGCGGTTGTAGCTTGACTGGAGGTCCCGCAGGCGGCTCTTGCACTACAAAGACGTGTTTTGACGTCACCTGCCCAGGAACGAACCCGAGTGATTGTGAACCTGCGACCGGCATTTGCGGTACACCGACACCTGGCACTTGCAATTGCCACTATTCCCAACTTTTGCACCAAACTGTCTGCACTTGCCAATAGCGGTTCAATCATTGAGCAGCTAACAGGCGGTTGATGTGTCTGATGCAATTCCGTTTGCGGTTGTGGCAGATTGCCGGGAGTTCTGAAAACAGATGACTAAACCATTAATTGTTCGCACGTTCCTGCAATCTGCCGCCACTCTTCTGATCATTACGGCTTTGGCCAAGTTTATCAGTGCGACCGGTCACGCTCGAATATTGGAACAGCCGGATCCTGTTTTCGGAATCAGGTTTGCATTATTGTTCTGGATTGTCGGTAGCGCGGAGCTGGCAGTGGCTTTCGTCTGTCTGTTTGCAAAAAAGCTGGTTTTTCCAGCTGGATCGCTCGCCTGGCTGACAGCGAATTTTGCGATATATCGGTTTGGTTTATGGTGGGTCAATTATCAAAAACCCTGTCCATGTCTTGGCCATCTGACCGACGCCTTGCGAATTCCCCCTTCAATAACTGATGTTGCGCTAAAGAGCGCTCTCATTTATATGTCAGCGGGCAGCTTCGCAATTCTAGTTTGGCTATGGATGCAGCACCTGAAAGCATCAAAGGTCCAGGTTGTGATGGGAATGCGACCTCAGGAAGACAATCCTGGGTAATCCGGATATTTTGTAGTTTGGGTTTTTACAAGAAGCTTTTCAGGTGTCTCGGGTGGGGGCTTCTGGTATTGGGCTGCAGTTCCATCCTTTTTGCGCCGGCGATTGCGGAAAAACCGTTCGGAGCAATCAGCTCAGGTCTGAGAAAGATAACGAGTTGTATTGCCGATCCGCAGGTGGAATGGCTGGCGCTCATTTCCTTGTTGTTTAACCTGGCGGCGCTCTTATTTCTTAAACGAAAGTCAAGAGACGGACAATCGTTTGCTTCAATTGGTAGTAAAACTCTTCTGGGCTGTCTCGCCTGTTTGGCCGTGTTATCCCACTGGCGCACGGCAGACGGTTTCGGTGCACCGGAATTGCTGGTCTTGTTAAGCACCATTGTCATCGGAAAATACGCGTTTAACTGGGTGCATGAAGATTGGAATCCAGTTAACCAGCAGCGGCGGATAAAATTGATTCTGCATGCGTTTATTGCATTACTTGCAATCGGAGCATTCTGGCCTACTGATCTGCCGGATGAATTTAAATATGGGTCCGTAAAGCGATGGGCCGGAATTTGGGATAATCCAAACATGTATGGGATGTTGATGGGGGCAGGGGTCGTTTTGGCGGCAGGGCAATTAGTCCAATGCCGGGACATGGCAAACGGCAGATCGCGGAGTACGCTTTGGGGAATTTTGTTGTCCTTTGCAACAGCTATTTGCGGGATAGGCTTGTTTAAGAGCTATAGCCGGGGAGCGTGGGTCGGGACATTGTGTGGGTTAATCTATGTCGCGGTTCAGTGGTTTCGGGTTTTGAGATTCCAGCCAAAAGCAAATTCGGCGCAAAGGGGACTAACGTTTTGGCTTTTGCGAAATTGGAGAGCGTTTGCCGTGATTGTGGTTTCGCTGGCGGTTATCGGCTTTTGGCAGTTTCGGTTTACGGAGTGGCCGCCGGCGCGGCGGGTTTTTTCTTCGGTCAATATCAATGATTTTTCGTGGCGGAACCGTGTAGTGGCTTGGGAGGGGACGATTCAGATGATGGCCGACAAGCCTTGGTTTGGTTATGGCTGGGGAACGGCTGAAACTGTTTATGAGGAAAGGTTTCGGCCGCCAAATTTAGAGAGCGGCCAGGCGATCCGGATGAATAATTATTTTATGCTGGGAATCTCGGCGGGCGTGCCGGCATTGATTTGTCTTCTCCTTTATGTCTGGCTGTCGCTTAAAAGTCCATCCGCCCCCATCCGACTTCGACGTGACAGGCAGTGCGCAGTCCATAATCCACAGCTGGCCGGGACGAGAATAATTTTGGACCCCGCACTTCAAACCCTGGACTGGTCAAAGACCATTTGCAGGGCGGGAGCGATGGTGCTGCTGGTTGAATTTTGGTTCGATGGCGAGTTGTTCAAATTGGCGACGGGATCCGTGTTCTGGATTTTGCTTGAAGCGGGACGAGTTGGCGTAAAACCACTAATGGACACCAATAGAACAAGTATCGGAAACCACGCATCCGGCGCTCATCATCCGGCATTCTCAGGCTCTCACGTCATAGGTTCCGATACGGGCCGCGCGTCACCTCAAATATCACGGTCTTTGATACGGATAGCTTGGATTCTGGCGTCGCTCGCAATTGTTGAAACTATCGCCTTTGTGGGGACGGCGTTTCTTCCAGCGAGCAAGGGGACTTTGGTCCTCGCTCGTCATTGGTTGGTTGCGCCGAGAGCAGTCAATGACCTGGATATTTTGGCGACTCAGCCATTCATACGCGACGTCAGAATAGGGATTCTCGTTCAACACTCCAGTTTAGCCAATTACAATCGCCAACTCATCAATTGGAAACTGGACGATGGCGTATACCGCGATTACGTTCTGAATCCTTTGATCGATGCCTTGCGAGATGGCCAACTCAATTGGCGTCGAAATCTGTGGGAATATTTTTATTTGCCCATCCGGAAACAAACTGATAGCGCAGCTGCCGCGCAAATTGTGCTCAAATACCTGCATAAACGGCTGACGATTGTGGCTGTAGGCCCGCAAACCATTGAAGAAATGTGGCAGCAAAGACGGGCAGACGCGAAAGGCGTTGAAGCCCTCAAAGTGGCTGTCTTCCGTTCCGTCGGCGTCCCGGCAAGGTTGAATGAAAAAGGAAAGGCGGAAATTTTTGACTTCGGAAAATGGCAGTCAGTCGATGGCTGAACTTCACACTGCGCCACTTTTACCATAATGACCGGTTTGCTCAATCCTGCTTGAGGCATACACAACAAAAGGCGGTAAGCGTCACCGGTGGCGCCTCTGGTTAGACTCCGACAAATATCATAGTTCTGAGAGCTATGGTATTTGCGAGTGACTCTGATTCGGATTCTGCTGCGCCCGGGACGGTGCTGCCGACGTTGTCGGCGACCGCGGACACGCGGGGACGTCTGCGTGCTTCAAAGGAACAACGCCGTGTCATTCTTGCGGAGTTTGAACGCAGCGGCCTATCTGCCGTCGCCTTCGCCCAGCGAACCGGTCTAAAATATTCGACTTTCGCTGCCTGAGTGCAGCGTTACCGCCGAACCAAACGTCCGGTTCGAAAGTCTCCGCTACGCTTGCTCGAAGCCGTGGCAGCGCAGCCGGCGCCCGTGGCAGTTCCGTTGCAGGTGCAGTTGCCCGGCAGCGCTCGGTTGGAGATTATCGATGCCAGGCAGATTTCGCTGGCGGCGGCCTTGCTGGTTGCACTGGAAAAATCATGCTGAGCTTTTCCGGCAGTCTCAGGGTATTCATTGCCGTAGAGCCGTGCGACATGCGCAAAGGCTTCAACGGACTCCATGCGGCCGTCACCGAGCGTCTCGGCGAAGATCCCAAAGGTGGGGCGCTCTTCGTCTTTTGCAACCGGAGGCATACGCGAATCAAAATCCTGTGCTGGGACGGCACTGGGTTGTGGGTTTTGACCAAGCGGTTGGGGAAAGGGACTTTTTCTTGGCCGAAGAACCTGGAGCCGGAGGTGACCAAGCTGAAGCTGACGCCGCAAGCGCTGGCCATGCTGACCGACGGAGTGGATTTGCGGAGAGCAAAACTGCGCCCGTGGTATGAGCGGGAGGATTGAAATTTTATTGAAAGATTTTCGCATGCGGTGCGTACTGGAGATAACCCCCGATGACGCCGCGCGAGCAACAACTCACCGCTCAGTTGGAACAATGCCAGCAGGCATTGGCAGTGGCTCAGCGGGAGAACCTGTTGCTTCGTCAAAAAGTCGATGCCTTGGCCCGCCGTATTTTCGGTGTCAGCAGTGAGGCGCTCGATCCGGCGCAACTGCAACTGCTGCTCCAAATGCCGGAACTCAAGCCCCGGTCGAAAAGCCAATAGTGGCCGTCCGCAAGCACCGCGCGCCGCGCTCGCTGGAGAACCTGCCGGTCGTTGAACAAGTGATTGATCCCGAGCCGGTCAAAGAGCAGCCCCAGGACTGGCGCTGCATTGGGCAGGAAGTGAGCGAGCAACTGGATTATGAACCGGGCCGTTTTCTTCGCCGACGCACTGTCCGCCGCAAATACGTGCATCGCACCCAGGCCGATGCCGTGCCGATCATTGCGCCGTTGCCGGACTGTTTGCAGGAACGCGGCCTGGCGGCTCCTGGTTTGCTGGCACACGTGCTGGTCAGCAAATATTGCGATCACCTTCCGTTATATCGACAGGAACAGATTTTTGCGCAAAGACACAAAATCAACCTGCCGCGCCAGACGCTGGCCCGGTGGGTGGAATTGGCCGCCGATTGGCTCAAGCCGATTTACGAACACATCCGCACCGGGGTGATGGCCGGCGGCTATGTGCAGGCCGATGAGACACCGGTCAATTATCTCGAACCAGGAAACGGCAAAACCAAACAAGGTTATCTCTGGACAGGCAGCCGTCCGGGTGGTGACGTATTCTTTCGGTGGGAGACCAGCCGGTCGGCTGCGTGTTTGAACAACATCATTCCTGTGAACTTCACCGGCACCATCCAGTGCGATGGCTATGCCGCTTATCGCGCCTTTGCCACGGAGCGTAAAGGCGCGGTGGCGTTGGCCGGGTGTTGGGCGCATGTGCGACGAAAGTTTTATGAATCGCTGGAATCTTCGCCGCGGACTGCGGGCTGGATCCTGCGCCAGGCCTGGGTCGCTGATATCACCTACATCTGGACAGCCAACGGCTGGGTTTATCTGGCCGCAGTCATGGACCTTTTCAGTCGCCGGATCGTCGGCTGGTCCTTGGGAACTTCCCTGGAAACA